>OKBG01000102.1_pt1 | contig 39446 bp, 27 predicted proteins | sample 1610361 | NCBI WGS metagenome assembly OKBG01 (sample SAMN04436645, study PRJEB24849) | human gut metagenome | biome: human gut; feature: NICU; material: stool | host: Homo sapiens | place: USA: Saint Louis, MO | collected 2010-03-25
ACGCGCCGATATTTGGCATCACCATGTTGCTGAGGAAACGACCAAAGCTTTGCACTTTGATCTTGAAATCGGATGACATAAAACACCCCTTCTTATGTTTACGCTTAGGCTTGCGGCCCGAGGTTTATCGTTAATGTGCGGCGGCAGAGGTAGCCGGGCCCTGTTCTGATGCTGTGAAATCTGGCACTGAATCGTTCAACTGTCCAGACAGCGGAATTTTGTGTGATCTGAATCACGTAAATGTAGGGGGTGAGGATATTAATGAAGTGATCGCGATCACATAATGCGTGTGTAAAAAAAATACATCGCTCAGAATTACGCCAAAACGGGCGGTGTTTTGTGATTTATATCACAATGTTAAGTTGGCTGTTTGTTTCCAGATTGTGATTTGATTCACAAAATATTTTTATTCCGATTTCTCCCGCTGCGAGCGCAGTCATTTTCTGCGTGTAGCAGTGCGGCACCCTGTAAAAAAGCAACATTAATCGCTAAGCCAAATGCGCCAAAATGTTGTATGGCGAAAAGCGAAAACCTCGATTACGCTCATATCGTAAGCGTAAATATATTTTTATTCAGGTTATATTTTGACACGTTTATAAACTTGCATGCAGTTATTATAAGAAACGATACTTCCCGGCTCTGAAATAATAGCCGCAGCCTGTTTGTTTAAAAATAAATAAATTAATCAGGTTGCGCACCAATTTATTCAATTAATAAGTTGACGTTGTGTAAGCGAGGAGACTATGTTTCTCAACTATTTCGCGCTGGGCATATTAATTTTCGTGTTCCTGGTTCTGTTCTACGGGATCATCGCTATTCATGATATTCCCTATAATATGGCGAAAAAACGCAATCATCCCCATGCGGATGCTATCCATACGGCAGGCTGGATCAGCCTGTTTACGCTCCATGCCATCTGGCCCTTCCTGTGGATTTGGGCCACGCTGTACCGGGAAGATCGCGGCTGGGGTATGCAAAACCACATTCAGCCGTCAGACCGACCCTATGACGTTGATGCCCTTGCGAAACGCGTCACCGAGCTTGAGCAAAAGCTCGCCGCCGTGCAGCCCGTGGTCGATAAAAACACGCTGGAGTGATAATCATGGATCTGTTGATTATTCTGACCTATGTGGCCTTCGCCTGGGCTATTTTTAAAATATTCCGTATTCCGGTAAATCAGTGGACGCTCGCCACCGCGTCATTAGGCGGAATATTTATTGTGGCGGGGCTGATTCTGCTAATGAACTATAACCATCCCTATACCTTTACGGCGCAAAAAGCGGTTATTTCAATCCCCATTACGCCGCAGGTCACTGGCGTGGTCAGTGAAGTGACCCATAAAAATAACCAGCTTATTAAAAAGGGCGAAGTGTTATTTAAACTCGATCCGGGTAAGTATCAGGCGCGCGTCGACAGGCTGAAAGCCGATCTGGTTACCGCCACGCACAATATTGATGTACTGAAAGCCCAGCTCTCTGAAGCGCAGGCCAACACGACCCGCGTGTCTGCTGAACGCGACCGGCTGTATAAAGATTATCAGCGCTACGTCAAAGGCAGCCGGGCGAAGGTCAATCCGTTCTCTGAAAGCGATATCGATAACGCACGGCAGAACTATCTGGCGCAGGATGCGCTGGTAAAAGGCTCGGTTGCTGAACAGACCCAGATCCAGAGTCAGTTAGACAGTATGGTCAACGGCGAGCAGTCGCAAATTGCTTCGCTTCGTGCGCAACTGGCCGAGGCCACCTATAACCTGGAACAGACGGTGGTCCGCGCGCCAGGCAACGGCTACGTCACGCAGGTGCTGATCCGCCCGGGAACCTACGCTGCGGCGCTGCCGCTGCGTCCGGTGATGGTGTTTATTCCTGAACAGAAACGCCAGATTATCGCTCAGTTCCGCCAGAACTCATTACTGCGTCTGAAGCCTGGCGACGAAGCGGAAGTGGTGTTCAACGCGCTGCCGGGCCGGGTGTTCTCCGGCAAGCTCACCAGCATCCTGCCGGTGGTGCCGGGAGGAACCTATCAGGCACAGGGGGTGTTACAGTCGCTGACGGTGGCGCCGGGTACGGATGGGGTGCAGGCGCTTATCGAACTGGAACCGAACGCGGATGTTGATGCGCTGCCTGACGGCATCTATGCCCAGGTGGCCGTCTATTCCGACCACTTCGCCCACGTCTCGGTGATGCGTAAGGTATTGCTGCGTATGACCAGCTGGATGCACTACCTTTACCTCGACCATTAAGCGTTGGAGGGCAGGAATGCGAGATGCATACCTGCCTTTTTTCACGGCTTGATCCATACTGACCTCTTTGTGGGCATTAAGGATAAGCAATGAAACTCATCGGCAGTTACACCAGTCCTTTCGTGCGTAAGATTTCGATTCTCCTGCTGGAGAAAGGAATTGAATTTGAATTCGTGAATGAACAGCCCTACAACGCAGAGAACGGCGTTGCGCAGTACAACCCGCTGGGGAAAGTCCCGGCGCTGGTAACGGACGAGGGCGACTACTGGTTTGATTCCCCGATCATTGCGGAGTACATCGAGCTGCTTGGCGTTGCGCCAGCCATGCTGCCGACGGAGCCAAAAGCGGCGCTGGCGATGAAGCAAATTGAAGCCCTGGCGGATGGCATTATGGATGCGGCGCTGACGTCCGTGCGCGAGCAGGCAAGGCCCGCCGCCCAGCAGTCAGAAAATGAACTGCTGCGCCAGCGTGAAAAAATCAGCCGCAGCCTGGACAGGTGCGAACAGCTGATCCGCGACGGTAAAATTCAGAGCGATAGCCTGAATCTGGCGACGATCGCCATCGCCTGCGCCATTGGCTACCTCAATTTCCGCCGCGTCTCCCCGGGCTGGTGCGTGGATCGTCCGCTGCTGGTCAAACTGGCGGAGACGCTCTTCCAGCGCGAAAGTTTTGCCCGGACGGAACCACCAAAGGCTTGATGCGGGTTATAACACTTCCTGGCGGGAGGCGGTACAATCCCCCCACATGTTAACTCCCTCTCCCGTCGGGAGGGGGGAAGATATTTACTCGCCAGGCGCATTCATGACTACTCATCATTCCCTCTACAGCCAGATCCCCGCTACCGATCGTCTGCTTCGTGACCCGCGCATTACGGCGGTGCTGGAGCAGTTTGGCCATACTGCAACGGTCGATATGCTACGCCAGCTTCAGGACGACGCGCGTCGCCATATTCAGGCTGAGAATGCGATACCCGGCTGGTGCGTGGCGTGGGCGCAGGAAGCTGAACGGAGGCTGAGCAAGCATGCGCAAAGCGCGTTGCGTCCGGTCATTAACCTGACGGGCACGGTGCTGCACACCAATCTGGGGCGGGCACAGCAGGCAGAAGAGGCAATAGAGGCTGTCACCCAGGCCATGCGCTCGCCGGTGACGCTGGAGTACGATCTGGACGGCGCCGGACGTGGGCATCGCGACCGCGCGCTGGCAGATCTTCTCTGCCAGATCACCGGTGCGGAAGATGCCTGCATCGTGAATAACAACGCGGCGGCGGTGCTGTTAATGCTGGCGGCCACCGCGAGCGGAAAAGAGGTTGTCGTCTCTCGCGGCGAGCTGGTGGAGATCGGCGGAGCGTTTCGTATTCCGGACGTCATGCGCCAGGCGGGCTGCACGCTGCATGAGGTGGGCACAACCAACCGTACCCATGCAAAAGATTATCGCGCGGCGGTGAATGAAAACACCGCGCTGCTGATGAAAGTGCATACCAGCAATTACCATATCGAAGGGTTTACCAAAACGGTGGAAGAGGCCGACCTGGCCGCCATCGGGCGCGAGCTAAACGTGCCGGTGATTGCCGATCTCGGCAGCGGGTCGCTGGTGGATATGCGCCAGTTCGGGCTGCCGAAAGAGCCGATGGTGCAGGAGATGATCGCCGCGGGCGTCAGCCTGGTCAGTTTCTCCGGTGATAAACTGCTGGGCGGGCCGCAGGCGGGGATTATCGTCGGCAGGCGCGAGCTGATTGCGCAGCTACAGCAGCATCCGCTGAAGCGTGCTCTGCGTGCCGATAAAATGACGCTGGCCGCGCTGGAAGCCACGCTGCGGCTCTATCTCCACCCGGAGAAACTGGCTGACCGCCTGCCCACGTTGCGTTTGCTGAGCCGTGATGCGGCCTCCATTCGCGCGCAGGCGGAAGCGCTACTGCCGCAGGTTGCTCCTCATTACCCTGAGTTTGACGTTCGTATCGAGCCTTGCCTGTCGCAAATTGGCAGTGGCTCGCTGCCCGTGGACAGGTTACCGAGCGAAGCGCTGACGTTCACCCCGCGCGACGGACGCGGAAGCCAGCTTGAGGCGCTGTCGGCGCGCTGGCGCGCATTACCGACGCCGGTGATAGGCCGTATCGGTGACGGGCGCATGTGGCTGGATTTACGCTGTCTGGAAGATGAAATGCGGTTTCTGGAGATGATGTTGAAATGATTATTGCCACCGCCGGTCACGTTGACCACGGCAAAACCACGTTATTGCAGGCCATTACGGGCGTGAATGCCGATCGCCTGCCGGAAGAGAAAAAGCGCGGCATGACCATTGACCTGGGTTATGCCTACTGGCCGCAGCCCGATGGTCGCGTGCTGGGTTTTATCGACGTGCCCGGTCACGAGAAGTTTCTTTCCAATATGCTCGCGGGCGTGGGCGGTATCGATCACGCGCTGCTGGTGGTTGCATGCGATGACGGGGTGATGGCGCAAACGCGCGAGCATCTGGCGATCCTCCAGCTGACGGGAAACCCGCAGTTGACCGTCGCCCTCACCAAAGCGGACCGTGTGGACGAGGCGCGTATCAACGAGGTGCGCGCTGAGGTGCTGGCGGCACTGGCTGAATACGGTTTCGAGGATGCCGCGCTGTTTGTCACCGTGGCGACAGAAGGCCGCGGTATCGACGCCCTTCGCGAACATTTGCAGCAGATCCCGTCTCGTGAACAGGCCAGCCATCACCGGTTCCGTCTGGCGATCGACAGGGCATTCACCGTGAAAGGGGCTGGGCTGGTGGTGACCGGCACCGCGCTGAGCGGCGAAGTGAACGTGGGCGATACCCTGTGGCTGACGGGGGTGAACACATCGATGCGCGTGCGTGGGCTTCATGCGCAAAACCAGCCGGTAGAGCGGGCCTACGCCGGGCAGCGTATCGCGCTGAATATTGTCGGTGATGCCGAAAAAGACCAGCTTAACCGCGGCGACTGGCTGCTGGCTGACGCGCCGCCGGAGCCTTCTGAACGGATCATCGTTTCACTCCAGACCCACACGCCGCTGACCCAGTGGCAGCCGCTGCACATCCACCACGCGGCCAGCCACATCACCGGGCGCGTGTCGCTGCTGGAAAACGATCTCGCCGAGCTGGTGTTCGACTCCCCGCTCTGGCTGGCGGATAACGATCGCCTGGTTCTGCGTGATATTTCGGCGCGGGAAACGCTGGCGGGGGCGCGCGTGGTCATGCTGGATCCGCCCCGTCGCGGCAAGCGTAAGCCCGAGTATTTACAGTGGCTGGCCGCGCTGGCGAAGGCAAGCGACGATAGGTCTGCGTTAGATATCCACCTTGAGCGTGGTGCGGTGGATCTGGCGGCGTTCGCCTGGGCGCGCCAGCTTAGCGGCGAAGGATTGCGTCTTCTGACGCAGGAGCCAGGGTTTATTCAGGCCGGTAACCGCCTGCTGAACGCGCCGGTAGCGGCGCGCTGGCAGCGTAAAGTGCTGAGCACGCTGGCGACCTACCATGAACAGCATCAGGATGAGCCAGGCCCGGGCCGCGAGCGTTTGCGGCGCATGGCGTTGCCCATGGAAGATGATGCGCTGGTGCTGTTGCTGATTGAAAACATGCGTGAAAGCGGCGTGATTAACAGTCACCACGGCTGGCTACACCTGCCGGAACACAAGGCCGGTTTTACCGCTGAGCAGGACGCGGTCTGGCAAAAAGTCGCGGCGCTGTTTGGCGATGAACCGTGGTGGGTGCGCGATCTGGCGCGTGAAACCCATACCGACGAGCAGCTGATGCGTCAGGTACTGCGCCATGCGGCACAGCAGGGGATGATAGTGGCGATCGTGAAAGATCGTTATTACCGCAACGATCGGATCGTCGCGTTTGCGAACCTGATCCGGGAGCTGGATCAGGCGCGCGGATCAACCTGCGCCGCAGATTTTCGCGATCGGCTGAACGTGGGACGCAAACTGGCGATTCAGATCCTGGAGTATTTCAACCGCATCGGGTTTACGCGTCGTCGCGGCAATGACCATGTGCTACGCGACGCGCAGTTATTTCCGTAAGCGTTAAGCGCTGCGCGCCTGCTTCTGCTTAGCCAGCCAGACCGCGCCCAGCCTTCCCGCCTGGTTACCCAGCTCGCAGGGAAGGATGGGCACCCGGAGCGCCTCCCACTCTTCGAATCGCTGTAGGTATTTATCCAGCAGGAGATAGATTTTCTCCTGCTCGCTAATGCCGCCGCCAATCAGCACCGCCTGTGGATCAAACATAGATATCACGCTGTAAATGCCGCGCGAGAGGAAATGTGCCCACTCTTCTATGGCCTCACGCAGATGCACGTCGCTGTCCATGCGTTTAAACAGCTCTTCCCCGTCAGGCATCTCCTCTTCCGACACGGCCAGCGCGCGGCGGCAGGCTTTCATCAGGCCGCTGGCTGACGCCACTTCGTGCATCGGTTCGCCGTTGTTACCCACGGGCAGCACGCCAAATTCGCCCGCCCGGTAGTGCGACCCACGGTAGAGATCGCCCTCCATGACGATACCGCCGCCGATACCGGTGCCGATGGTGATGCAGACAAAATGCTCATAGTCCTTACCGGCGCCCTGCCAGCGTTCGCCCAGCGCCGCGCAGTTGGCGTCATTCTCGGCTGTGACGGGGAGATCGGTCAGCTGTGCGAAAAGCTCGCACAGGTTTTCGCCGTCAAGATAATCCAGCGCCCCGGCTTTGGCCGCTTCGCCGGTATGGTGATTAATATGGCCCGGGAAACTCACGCCGATGCCGACGATCTCATACTCCTGGCGGTACTTATCCACCACCGTTTTCCACTTCTGTTTGAAGGTGCTTTCATCGTCAGGCGTATCATATTCATCGGATGTCAGTTCTTCGCCGTTTTCATTAATCACGCCGTGTTTGATGTGGGTTCCGCCCACGTCAAAGCCGATAAATAGCTGCATTGCATCGTTCCTCATGAGCCCCTGAGCTATTAAGTATGGCTCCGGCGGCAGAAACGAAACGTAAAGTACGGTAATCCGTGATACGGCTCGTAAACCCGTTACCGGCTGGCGAGAAAATCACCAGCCGGAACTACCCTTGTTGTACACCTACTGCAAGGAGACGATCATGACAAACAATCCTCCCTCATCGCGTATCCAGCCTGGCGAGTATGGTTTTCCCCTTAAGCTCAAGCCCCGTTATGACAACTTTATCGGTGGCGACTGGGTGGCACCCGTCGACGGTGAATACTATTCCAACCTGACGCCCGTCACCGGCCAGCCGCTGTGTGAAATTGCCAGTTCGGGCAAGCGGGATATTGATTTAGCGCTGGATGCGGCGCATAAGGCGAAAGATAAATGGGGACAAACGTCCGTTCAGGACAGAGCGGCCATTTTGTTCAAAATCGCCGATCGGATGGAGCAGAATCTGGAGCTGCTGGCGACCGCTGAAACGTGGGACAACGGCAAGCCGATCCGGGAAACCATGGCGGCGGACGTGCCGCTGGCGATTGACCATTTCCGTTATTTTGCCTCCTGCATTCGTGCCCAGGAGGGGGGAATCAGTGAAGTTGACAAAGATACCGTGGCGTATCACTTCCACGAGCCGCTCGGCGTGGTAGGGCAAATTATTCCCTGGAACTTCCCGCTGCTGATGGCAAGCTGGAAAATGGCGCCCGCGCTGGCGGCAGGTAACTGCGTTGTGCTGAAACCCGCACGCCTGACGCCGCTTTCGGTACTGCTGCTGATGGAGGTGATTGGCGACCTGTTGCCGCCGGGGGTGATTAACGTGGTCAACGGGGCTGGAGGCGAGATTGGCGAATATCTGGCTACTTCAAAGCGTATTGCCAAAGTGGCGTTTACCGGCTCAACGGAAGTGGGTCAGCAGATCATGCAGTACGCGACCCAGAACATCATTCCGGTCACGCTGGAGCTGGGCGGGAAATCGCCGAACATTTTCTTTGCCGACGTGATGGATGAAGAGGACGCCTTCTTCGACAAAGCGCTGGAAGGGTTTGCGTTGTTCGCGTTTAACCAGGGTGAAGTCTGTACCTGTCCGAGCCGCGCGCTGGTGCAGGAATCAATCTATGAGCGCTTTATGGAGCGGGCGATCCGGCGCGTGGAGTCGATTCGCAGCGGTAATCCGCTGGATAACGTCACCCAGATGGGGGCGCAGGTATCGCATGGTCAGCTGGAAACCATCCTCAACTATATTGATATCGGCAAAAAAGAGGGGGCCGATGTGTTGACCGGCGGTCGTCGTAAGGTGCTGGGCGGCGATTTGCAGGAGGGTTACTACCTTGAGCCGACCATCCTGTTCGGTAAGAACAACATGCGCGTTTTCCAGGAGGAAATTTTTGGACCGGTGCTGGCCGTCACCACGTTTAAAACCATGGACGAAGCGCTGGAACTCGCCAACGACACGCAGTATGGCCTGGGGGCTGGCGTCTGGAGCCGTAACGGCAATCTGGCCTATAAAATGGGGCGCGGCATTCAGGCCGGACGCGTATGGACCAACTGCTATCACGCCTATCCGGCTCATGCGGCGTTTGGCGGCTACAAGCAGTCGGGCATCGGGCGTGAAACCCATAAGATGATGCTGGAGCACTACCAGCAAACGAAATGTCTGCTGGTCAGCTACTCCGATAAACCGCTGGGGCTGTTTTAAACTTCCTGCGCAGGCCGCCTCGGGCGGCCTGAGCCAGCCTACGTTTTACTCCCTCTCCCGTGGGAGAGGGCTGGGGTGAGGGCAACAGACCGCCGCTATTCAGCCCTCATCCACCCATATCCGCATTTCCCCTTCTCCCCGGTTTGCCCAGCTAAACCATGGAATAAAGGTCAGCGTCCGGGGCTGACGTTCTACCGGCGAGCGATCGTACTGCCACAGGGCATTAGTGTCCTTCGCCTGATACCCGATCCCCTCTGCCTGTATCAGCATTTTATGCGCGAAAATGCCTTTGCCTTCAAATACCCGAAACGCGCTGTCTTGTGGCAAAGAAAGGTTATGCAGATTTGCGCCGTTATCGGCCTCTTCCAGGCAGTAAACCAGCGGCCCGCGCTGGAGCGCGACTTTCCCCGCCTGCTGGCGCACCTGCGGGTTGCCATACACGCGGCGAACCGGCATCGGTAACGTCAGCGACAGCGTATCGCCTTCCTGCCAGCTGCGGTTGAGGTATAGGTATCCCCGGGAGACCTCGCCGGTAATGGCTTCGCCATTCAGCGAAACCGCCGGTTCAGCGCACCAGTCCGGCAGCCTCAGGGCCAGCGTGTGAGTCACCGGAACTGGCGAGGTTATCTCGATTTTCACCTGCTCATGCCACGGATAGTTGCCGCTAATCCGCAGCTGGAGGATGTTATCCCCAACCGGAATGGCGACGTCGTTCCCCACGTACAGATTGATCAACAGCGCGTCCGGGCGAACGGTATAAATGTAGTGCCCCAGCGAAGTCAGGACGCGCGCAATATTCGGCGGGCAACAGGCGCAGCCGAACCAGCGCTGACGCACCGGTTTCACGTGGTCATAGATATGGTTGAAGGCCAGCGTTTTCGGGTGTACTTCCAGCGGATTCACATAAAAGAAATGCTTACCGTCGAGCGCCATGCCGCCCAGCACCGTGTTGTACAGTGCACGCTCCATCACGTCGGCGTAGTGGCCGTCTGCCTCCATCTCCAGCATCCGGCGGGCAAACATCATCAGGCCAATGGAGGCGCAGCTTTCCGCATATACCGTATCGTTGGGCAGATCGTAATCGCTGCTGAACGCCTCGCCGCTGCTTTGCGAGCCAATCCCGCCGGTAATGTACAGCTGGCGCTGCGCCATGTTGTTCCACAGCCGCAGACAGTCCTGGCGTTTGCCTTCGTCATTGCTCAGGCGCGCCAGGTGCGCCATGCCCGCCATCAGGTAGACGAAACGCACCGCATGGCCGATAGCCGTTTGCTGTTCGGCAAGGGTCTGATGCGCCTGGCTGTAGGCTTTGTCCTTGACCATCCACGCCGGGCCATAGGTATTCCAGTAGGACGTTTTGCCGCGCTTCTCGTATTCAATGTCGTAGAAGTGAGGCTGTGCGCCGCGTTCCTCAATGAAATATTTCACCATGTTGAGATAGCGTGGCTCCTGCGTGACGTCGTACAGCCGCATCAGCGCCAGCTCGATTTCCGGGTGTCCCGGATAGCCGTGCAACTGCGTCTCGCCTGGGCCAAACACGCCGTCGATATGGTCCGCCAGCCTGCACACCACGTCCAGCAGGCGGCGCTTTCCGGTTCCCTGGAAATACGCCACGCCCGCTTCAATCATATGTCCGGCGCAGTACAGTTCGTGGCATTCCGCCAGATTGGTCCAGCGCTCCTCGGGGGCTTTCACCGTGAAATAGGTATTGAGATAACCATCTTCGCACTGCGCCGCCGCGACCAGTTCGATCACCTCGTCGGCGGTTTTTTCCAGTTCAGCATCCAGCTTCTGGCACAGGGACCACGCCACGGCTTCGAGCCATTTCGCCACGTCACTGTCCTGAAATACCATCCCGTAAAACTCCCCCTGTTCCAGACCGGCCGCGATGCGAAAGTTGGCGATGGCGTGGCTGGGTTCGGCCTCTGCCACGCGGTCGTTAAGCGCCTCCCACTGGTAGGGGATCACCACATCGCGGACCAGCCGTTGGTACTGACCAAGAAACGGGTCGTTGATTTTCAACTGGTGAAGGTCGGCTTCCATTATGGTCATATCGTTCTCCTCAGGACTGTACATGACGCTGGCGCAAATCGGTGGCAATGCGCGACATCACGGGATTGTTAAGCCTGCACCAGCGGATAGCGACCGCCAGCAGCAGGTGGAAAAGGGCAGGGAGTAGCGTCTCCATGGCGGTGATGCCCTGCAATGAGGCGGGTGTCTGGTTACCCGCGCCTGGCTGATAGGCCACGGCAATAAACACCAGGCTGATGATCCCGGCGCTGGATGCCCACGCGAGCTTGATGAAAAACAGGTTGAAAGCGAAGTTCATGCCCGATGAGCGCACGCCGGTTTTCCATTCGCCGTAATCATCGGCAAAGGCCATCAGCGAGAAGTGCAGCGGCAGAGTGAAGCCCAGGATCACGCCGTTGCTTAAAATGACGATCAGCCAGAGCGTCTGGTGCGCCGGGCCACCCGGCAGAAACCACATGCCCACCGCAAGTGCTGCGAGCACCAGGTTGGTGTAGTAGTAGAGTTTGACGGTATCCATTCGGCGCGACAGCGGGTTGACGATCACCGCACCCAGAATGGCGGCAAAGGTCACCATGGTGAAAAACAGCGAGGTGTACGCCGCGCTGCCCTGAAGCACGTAGGTGATGAAGTACATGTATCCGCCGCCGCGAATGTTGAATACGTTAATCAGCAGGAACGACATCACCAGCATCAGCAGCAGCTGATCGTTTTTACGCAGGCCCGCCAGATGCTCGCGCAGGGTGAATTTGCCCATCAGCGCCAGCGGGACGCGCTCGCGTACCCAGAAGAAGCAGCACAGGAACATCACCACGGCGATGGCACACAGCACGCCGACGCCCAGTTGATAACCCCGGGCGGCATTGCCCTGGCCCAGCGCCGCCACCAGCCACGGCAGGCCAACGGAGACCAGAAAGCCCGCCACGCCGCACAGTACGAAGCGCCAGGACTGGCAGGATATGACCTCGTTGTGGCGGGTGGTCATGGTATTGATCAGCGCACAATACGGCACGTTGATGGCGGTATAGCCCACGGACAACAGCAAATAGGTGCCGAACGCCCAGGCGATTTTCACGCCCATGCTGGCGTCCGGGACGGTAAAGGTCAGCACGCCGATGATGCCGATGGGAAGCGCGACCCACAGCTGCCAGGGACGAAAACGTCCCCAGCGGCTCTGCGTGCGGTCAGCAATCACGCCCATCACCGGATCGGAAACTGCGTCAAATACCCGCAGGGCTATGAACAGCGTGCCGACGAGCGCGGGCGTCAGGCCAAACACATCGGTATAGAAAAAGGTCAGAAAATTCATGATCAGACAGGTGATTACCGTGCCGCCCGCGTCACCCAGGCCGTAGCCAATTTTTTCGCGGACCGACAGCCGGTCATCGGCTACCTGTTTTGCAACTTCAGCGTCTGTAATCGGTGTGGAAGTCATGGGGTAACTCCTCGATAAACGATTTTTATCATATTTGTGCAAGGTACCCCATTTATTCTGCATTCAACGGGCAGACCAACAAGGGAAGGGAAAAGTATAAAAAGGTGACGATTCCGACCTGATGATAAAAGTGTGAGTTTGATCGAGCGGTTATGCTGATATTTATTAATAATCAAAGAATAAAGGCAATATTCGCCACCATAAAAGCGGAAAAATGAATATCCATGCTTGAATTATCCATAGCACTTCCGATTAAGGTTCAAAATGGCGGGTTATTTATCTCCCGGGGCGTGGGCCGTCATCCCGCACGAAAATTATCATCGTGGGAGATTATTTTTGTCGAAAAAGGGACATTAACGATCCAGGAGGAAAATACGCTTTTTGAGGTAAACGCTGGTGAGAGTTTATTACTTTGGCCGAAGCGGCGGCATGTCGGGGTGGACGATTTTCCGGGCGATCTGAAATTTTACTGGCTGCATTTTGAGGTGGATGAACGCTTGCCTGCGTTGCCAGGCGCGTCGCCGCTGTCGATTGAGCAACACTGTAGCGTTCGGGATCCGCAATATGTTATTGCGTTATTCCGACAGTTTTTAAGCGAGCAGGAAAAATTACAGCGTAGCCAGGCGCTGGAGATCATTTTGCTGTTAATTTTGCAGCAAATATCGCTCTCGCCGGGATATGAAGATAAAGCGGATGATGCGGGCGCGGCAATGGCGTGGAAGGCCAAACAGCTTATCCGTACGCATTTTCATTTGCCCATATCCACTTCGCAACTGGCGAAAGAGCTGCACTGCAACGCTGATTACCTTGGGCGAGTATTTCGCCGGACGTTTCATTTAACCCTGACGGAGGCAATTCATCGCCAGCGCGTCAGGGCCGCTGAAAAACTGTTGCTGAACGATGCGGCCTCGTTAACTGAAGTGGCCGCCCGGTGCGGTTTTAATGACGTGGGTTATTTCCGGCAGATATTTTCGAAACATACCGGGTTAACGCCCGCCGTGTGGAAACGGCGGTACTGTAAAGAGCATATTAATTCCGGCTAAGCGCCGCCTCTTTGACTCATCACACCTTCGCTGCCTGAAACGTTATGTATGATGTGCCCGGAACCGGGTTTTAACGTGCACGAGGCGTAACACATGAACCAATTTATCATGGCGGATTCGGAAAAATGTATCGGGTGTCGCACCTGTGAGGTGGCGTGCATATTGTCGCATCAGAATGATGCTACGCCAGGTGCTGTTACGTCCCGTATTCGGGTGGTTAAGGGCGATACGTTCACCACGACCGTGGGCTGTCACCAGTGTGAAGACGCACCCTGCGCGAATGTCTGCCCGACGCAGGCAATTCACCGCACTGCCGGGGCCTGGCTGGTGGAGCAGGCGCGCTGTATCGGCTGCAAAAGCTGTATGGTGGCGTGCCCGTTCGGGGCAATGCAGGTTCGGCTCGTGGAAGATCGCGTTCAGGCGTTGAAATGTGATTTGTGCGTGCATCGCGAAGGGGGTCCCGCCTGCGTCGAAGCCTGTCCCACCCACGCGCTGCGCTGCATAGACCCCGCCAGATTACGCGCGGAACGGCTGCGTAATCTGGCCTGAGGTCGTTTTAACCGGCTTCGCGCCAGGCGTTCTCAATCTCTTCGGCGAGAATTTTCACCCCCGCTTCGATTTTTTCCGGGTCCGGGACGTAGTTCATGCGCATGCACTGGTGCGTGTGCGGCCATGGCTTATCCAGCCCCGGGAAGAAGTAATCTCCTGGCACCATCAGCACGCCACGTTTTTTCAGACGCTGATAAAGCAGCTCTGTCGTAACAGGCAGATCCTTAAACCACAGCCACAGGAAAATGGCCCCTTCCGGTTTATGGATCAGGCAGCGTTCTTCCGGTAAATAGCGGCGAAGGATGGCGATGGTTTCCTGAACGCGCTGAGAGTAAAACGGCTTGATCACCTCATTCGACAGGCGCAGCAGGTCGTTACGCCTGATCATCTCGCACATCATCGCCGGGCCGATGCCGCCTGGCGAAAGGCTGATAATGCCGTTCATGTTGGTAATGGCGGTGATGATTTTCTCGTTAGCAATGATAATGCCGCAGCGGCTGCCCGGCAGGCCCAGCTTGGAGAGGCTCATGCACAGCACAATATTCGGGTTCCACAGCGGGCGCGCTTCGCTGAAGATGATCCCCGGGAACGGTACGCCATAGGCGTTGTCGATCACCAGCGGGATGTCGTGCTGATTCGCCAGCGCATCCAGCTTCATCAGCTCGTCGTCGGTGATCACGTTGCCCGTCGGGTTGGTGGGACGGGATACGCAGATCATGCCCGTCTCTTCACCGATATGCAGATGTTCAAAATCGACGTGATATTTGAACTGACCCTCTGGCAACAACTCGATATTCGGACGCGCGGACACAAACAGGTCTTCTTCGAGGCCGGCATCGGCATAGCCGATATACTCCGGTGCCAGCGGGAACAGCACTTTTTTTGTGGTGCCGTCGGCGCGGCGTCCGGCGAAGAGATTGAACAAGTAGAAAAACGCGCTCTGACTGCCGTTTGTCAGTGCAATATTCTGTGGTTCGATATCCCAACCCAGCGCTTCCCGCAGCATTGCCGCCAGAAGCGTCAGTAGTTCGGTTTTACCCTGTGGGCCGTCGTAATTACACAGCGCATCGGTTGCTTTACCGTTTTCCAGCATGTCTGCCAGCAGCGTCTGGAAGTAGGTGTTCATCTCCGGAATTTGAGCCGGGTTTCCGCCGCCAAGCATGATAGCGCCTGGGGTGCGCAGCCCGTCGTTGAGGTCCTCCATCAGGCGGGTAATGCCTGAATGGCGGGTAAATTTGTCGCCGAATTGTGAAAACGTCATAGCAGGTGATCTGTCGGGCTTAATATGAAAGGCAGTAACCATAACGCCAGCACCGTGTTGGTGCAAATCGGCGAATGTGGTCGGATTTGTTGTTTTATGTGGCGGGTTTGTATTTGTGTGGTGAATTGTTCTGGTGAATGCCCCTCACCCCGGCCCTCTCCCCAAAGGGGCGAGGGAGAAAAAACGCACCGTGCCATCCCCTCTCCCCCCCTGGGGAGAGGGTTAGGGTGAGGGGGTCTATTGATTACCCGCCCACACCACCATCACCTTATCGCCTTTGTGCTCGCGCACAAAGCCGTAGCCTTCTTTCATCGACAGCGTGGTTTGCTTGCCTTCACCTACCGCCGGATGACGGGCGCGGAACTGCCCCAGAAGCTGCCAGTGGGCGACAGTTAACGCCTGTTTACCCGTGACGTCCTGCCAGTTCATATCCGAACGGGTTCCCTGTAGCGGATCGGAGCCCGTCGGGCCGAATGGACGCTCTGATTCATCGCCGTAATAGATCTGCACGCTTCCCGGTGCCAGCAGCATTAATTCAGCGGCGCGCTGGCCCCCTTCACGGAACAGACGCGTATCGTGGGAGGAGAGATAGCTCAGCACATTGAAACTTTGCAGCTTTTCTGCCATCTGCTGCCAGGTCAAATCCATATCCGCCAGACAATCCACCGCTTTCGCCGCCTGCTCCTGATAGTCAAAGTTGATCATCGCATCGAAGCCGTGGCGGTAATAATCGCTCTGCATCACGCCATGGCCCCAGGATTCACCGGTCATCCAGAATGGCGCATCGTCGAGTTTTTTGTCCGGGTTGGCGGCTTTCCACGCGGCCAGCGCCTGGCTGGCCTGGTTTTTCAGTTGCTGCCAGGCTTCAGGCTCAACGTGTTTAGCGGTATCGACCCGAAAACCGTCGATGCCGTAGTCACGTACCCACTGACTGAGCCAGTGGGTCAGATAATCCCGGGGGGTGAAATTCGTCATCACCTTCGCGTTGGTGTCGGGCTTATGTTGATAAAAGTTTGGCAAACCTGACGGGATCTTAGATTCCGTTTTCAGATCCGGCAGGAAGGCCAGCGACATGGTCAGATCGTCAAAGCCCGGGTTGTCGTAATCACCGATATCGGTACGGATCCATTTTTTACCCCACCACTTTTCCCATGCGGCTTTATCACTGAAGTTGATGTAATCGTTGAAGCTGTGCCAGCTTTGGCCCGCGCCTGGCTTCCAGTCAGTCCAGCGCTCACCGAGGATTTTTTTCAGTTCATCTCCCTGCAAATACAACGCGCCAAACTGATACTCCTGCATATCGGCAAGCGTCGCATAGCCCGCGTGATTCATGACAACGTCAAACAGGACGCGGATACCGCGCCGGTGCGCTTCATCGACAAGCTGGCGCAAATCTTCTTCGTTGCCCATGTTGGCGTCGAGTTTCGTCCAGTCCTGGGTGTAATAGCCGTGATAGGCGTAGTGGGGGAAATCCCCTTTCGTGCCGCCGCCAACCCAGCCGTGGATCTGCTCCAGCGGAGAGCTTATCCAGAGCGCATTCACGCCCAGCTGCTGAAGATAATCCAGTTTGCTGGTAAGCCCTTTAAGATCGCCGCCGTGGAAAGTACCAATCTCCTGCATACCGTCTTTATGGCGGCCATAGCTGTTGTCGTTGGTGGGGTCGCCATTCACAAAGCGATCGGTCAGCACGAAATAGACGGTGGCGTTTTGCCAGCTGAACGGCGCGGGTTTGTCCGTCTCGGCGCGCTCAAGCAGCAGCAGGCCGTTGCTGTTGGCGGCTGGCTGAAGCGTGACTTTGCCATTTTGAACGGTCGCGGTCTGTTTGCTGTAAAAATCACGCACCACCGTGCCTTCCGGGAAGGTGTTAACGACGTCGATCGTGAGCGGTTGGCCGTCCCACTTCGGGCACTGGCGGGTAACGTTAGCGACAGGCTGTGGCGCCGCACTGTTCACCGTCAGCATCAGCGTCGGCGTTCCCGAGCGCGTATCAATACGCATCTGATAAACGCCGTCACGGAATAACCGCCACTGCGGCGGGGTGCCTTCGCACGGTTTGAGCGACAGCATCTCGTTGAGCTTAATGGCATCTGTCGGCTGCCAGCACGCGTTGTCAAGACTCAGCGTCAGCGGGCGGGTACCCTTCGCAAGCCTTGCCTGGCTGGTAAAAACGCCGGTACCTTCAGCGTTAAACGCGTCAAATCCTGGCGATGACCAGTCGGCATGCGCGAGTGCGGGTAACATCAGAACAGCTAATGCAGTGCGTTTCATTCCATTTTCCTGTCGCGGCATTTTTGACCAGTGTGCCATTCGGTTCAGGGGAAAAACTCCTCCTCTGAGGCTTTCTGCCAGGAGGACGCGAAGGGATGAGTGATCCCGCGCAAAATTAGGCAGTTATCTGCGATATCGCGCACATTTTTCCAGTGTTGATGCTTTAATGAGCACGTTCCGGATGACATAGTTTCGGAATTGGACTATTTGTATACGTGCTCTTGAGGACTATTTTTGGTATGATTTGAGATTCCGCTCTCAAATTTTTGAAGAAAATAAGGTGTTGGAATGCTTATATCCGACCAGGAGACCTAATGATATCGACTCCCATTCGACGATATGGGGCCGCGATACTCATGTTACTCACCATGGCATTTTCAGGTGAGGTGCTTGCAAAGACGCACACGGATACAACGAGTAAGAAAGCCCACGTAATAAAGACGACAAGCAGTAAGGTTAGCAGTAAACAAGAGTATTCTCGCAATAGTGCAAAGAGTAGTTCACTTCCTGATTTGCGAAAATACCCTTCCGGAACACCAAGAAAAAAAGCGTTTCTCCGGACGGTAATGCCTTACATTAAAAGTCAAAATGCCGCGATTACTGCGGATCGTAACTGGCTGATCTCCAAACAGTACGATAGCCGCTGGTCGCCGTCTGAGCGCACTCGCCTGAAAGACATTGCCAAACGCTATAAAGTGAAGTGGAGCGGGAACACGCGTCGCGTGCCGTGGAATTCACTGTTAGAGCGTGTGGACATCATTCCAGGCAGTATGGTCGCGACAATGGCTGCCGCCGAAAGCGGTTGGGGCACCTCGAAGCTGGCGCGCAACAACAACAATCTGTTTGGCATGAAATGCGCAAAAGGTCGTTGTACCAATGCACCCGGCAAGGTGAAGGGCTATTCACAGTTTGAATCGGTGAAAGATTCCGTGAATGCCTATGTGGTGAACCTGAACACCCATCCGGCCTACTCCTCGTTCCGTAAGTCACGCGCACAGTTGCGTAAGGCGGATCAGGAAGTAACGGCCACGGCGATGATCCACAAGCTGAAAGGTTATTCCACTCAGGGACAGCGTTATAACAATTACCTGTTCTCCATGTACCAGGATAACCAGCGTCTGATTGCCGCGCATATGTAATGAAAAACGCCTTCCACTGGAAGGCGTTCTCTTTTCTAGAGCAGGACTTCACTGTACCGTTCCCGGTACTCCTTCGGCGTGGTGTCGTACTCTTTCCTGAACACCGAATAGAAATACTGTAGCGACGGGTAACCGCACATCTGTGAAATCTCGTTGATCGACAGCGAGGTGGAGATCAGCAAACTGCGCGCTTTCTCCAGCTTTTCCGCATGGATCACGGCGTGAATGGTCTCACCGACTTCCTCTTTGAACCGTTTTTCCAGATTCGAACGTGAAATACCGACCGAATCCAGCACCTGATCGACCTTAATCCCTTTGCAGGCATGATTGCGAATGTAGTGCATTGCCTGAATCACGGCCGGATCGTTTAAGGAACGGTAGTCAGTTGAGCGACGCTCGACCACGCGAACGGGCGGAACCAGCAGACGCTGGAGCGGCAGGGATTCTTTGTCTAACAGCCTGTGCAGCAGCTTCGCGGCCTGATAGCCCATCTGACGGGTACCCTGAGCCACGGATGAGAGCGCCACGCGTGACAGATAGCGCGTAAGCTCTTCGTTATCAATACCAATCACGCACAGCTTTTCCGGCACCGGAATATGCAAATGTTCGCACACCTGTAATACGTGGCGGGCGCGGGCGTCCGTCACGGCGATGATCCCGGTCTGTGGCGGCAGCGTTTGCAGCCAGTCAGCCAGGCGATTCTGTGCGTGCTGCCAGTTTTCTGGCGCGGTTTCCAGCCCTTGATAAACGACGCCGCGATACTTCTCCTGAGCGACCAGCTGGCAGAAGGCATATTCACGCTCCATCGCCCAGCGCTTTCCGCTGGTGGCGGGCAATCCGTAAAACGCAAAACGATGTACGCCTTTCTCCTTTAAATGGAGAAAGGCGGTCTCGACCAGGGCATGGTTATCCGTTGCGATGTAGTGAACGGGGGGATAATGTTCCGGTGAATGGTAAGAGCCGCCAACGCCCACGATAGGCACGTCGACGCCACTCAGCAGCTGTTCAATCACGGGGTCGTCAAAGTCGGCGATGACCCCGTCTCCCAGCCAGTCTTTGATGTTCTCCAGACGGGTACGGAAATCTTCTTCGATGAAAATATCCCATTCCGATTGCGACGCCTGCAAATATTCACCAACCCCTTCAACCACCTGCCGGTCATAGGCTTTGTTGGCATTGAATAACAACGTAATGCGGTGACGCTTTTCAAACATGGCTCATTTTCCCAGATTAGTCACGATACTGTTATCAGGCGCGCCGCTTGGTGGCAGAGTCCATCCAGACTGCCAGCAAAAGAATGGCACCCTTGACGATATACTGCCAAAACGTCGGCACGTCCATCATACTCATCCCGTTATCCAGCGAAGCCATAATAAATGCGCCCATCACCGCACCCGCCACGCTGCCAATGCCCCCGGCGAGGCTGGTCCCGCCAATCACGCAGGCGGCGATGGCGTCCAGTTCGGCAATGTTACCGGCGGAGGGGGAGCCTGCCCCCAGACGCGAGCTGAGGATCAGCCCCGCGATGGCCACCATCAGACCGTTGATGGCAAAGACGGCGAGTTTCGTTCGCTCGACGTTGATCCCGGATAAACGCGCGGCCTCCAGGTTGCCGCCGATGGCATAAATACGGCGGCCAAAAGCGGTACGTGTGGCCATAAACATCCCACCTAACAGCAGCAGGGCCAGCAGCAGAACGGGCGTTGGGACGCCGCGATAATCGTTTAGCAGCCAGATGGCGCCCAGCACAATCACCGCAGTAAGCGCCTGACGACCGACAACCGAGGTTGAAGCAGGCGAGGCCAGACCCAGCGCCTGGCGACGCATACGTCCCCGCCATTGCCACGCCACAAACGCCATCAGCCCAACCACGCCGATCGTAAAACCGACGCCATCAGAGAGGTAGCTTTGGCCAATCTGGGACATAGAGGCGCTGGTAGGGGAGACGGTGGTGCCGTTGGTGATCCCAATCAGAATACCGCGGAAGGCCAGCATCCCCGCTAAGGTGACGATAAACGACGGAACTTTCCGGTAGGCTACCCACCAGCCATTCCACGCCCCCAGCAGCAGACCCAGTACCAGCGTGACCGCAATTGTCAGCGGCAGCGGCCAGCCGAGCCAGACGTCAAAAATTGCCGCCACGCCGCCGAGGAGACCCATCATCGACCCTACCGACAGGTCAATTTCCGCTGAGATAATCACGAAGACCATCCCCACCGCCAGGATGCCGGTGATGGCGGTCTGACGCAGCAGGTTAGAGACGTTGCGGGCGCTCAAATAGGAGCCATCGGTCATCCAGGTAAAGAACAACATGATGACGATAATGGCGGCAATCATCACAAAAACATGCAGATTCAGCGATTTAAGTCCTGCGAACGCACCGGGCGTCGGAACAGCGACTTTGATATCAGACGGGTTGCTTTTCGACATGGCGTTCGCTCCTTAAGGCAGCTTCCATCACCTGCTCTTGCGTCAGGTTCTGGTTGTTCAGATTGGCTTTGAGCTTCCCTTCATGCATAACCAGCACGCGGTCGCTCAGGCCCAGCACTTCAGGCAATTCGGACGAGATAACAATGACGGCAATGCCTTGCTGCACAAGCTGGTTGATCAGCTTGTAGATTTCATACTTCGCGCCGATATCGATCCCGCGGGTGGGTTCGTCCAGAATTAAAATGCGCGGATTAAGCAGCAGGCAGCGCGCCAGAATCGCTTTTTGCTGGTTGCCGCCGCTCAGGCGTCCTATCGCCAGCTCCGGCGAGGATGTTTTTACCTTGAGTCTGGCAAGGGACTGAAGAATACACTGCTGCTCTGCGGCATCATCCAGGCTGCTCAGCGCACCGGAAAACTGGCTGAGCGCCGCCAGCGTGATATTTTTTCCTACCGCCATTACCGGCACGATACCGTCTTTTTTACGATCTTCTGGCACCATGGCAATGCCTTTGGCAATGGCCTGCTGGCAGTTGTCGATTTTTACCGGCTGACCGTCGATATAAATTTTGCCTTCCCAGCGCCCCGGCCAGACGCCAAAGAGACATTGTACGGCCTCGGTTCTTCCGGCCCCCACTAAACCGGCAATGCCGAGAATTTCGCCGCGATGTAGTGAGAAAGAGAGGTTATCCACGCGCTTGATATGGCGGTTAACGGGGTGCCACGCCGTCAGGTTTTCCACGCGCAGGAGTTCTTCGCCAATCGCGTGCGGTTCGCTGGGGTACAGCGCGGTGAGTTCACGGCCCACCATCATGGTGATGATGTCATCCTCGCTCATGCCTTCTGCTTCACGCGTACCGATGTGCTGCCCGTCGCGGATGACACAGATGGTGTCAGAAATGGCTTTGACCTCATTGAGCTTGTGCGAAATATAGATGCAGGCGATGCCGTGGTTTTGCAGGTCGCGGATGATATTGAGCAGAACGGCCGTTTCCTGTTCGGTGAGTGAAGCGGTTGGCTCGTCGAGGATCAGCAGGCGTACCTGTTTGTTCAGCGCCTTGGCGATCTCCACCAGCTGCTGCTGGCCCAAACCTAAGTCGCCCACACGCGTATCCGGTGAGATAGCCAGGCTCACCTGAGCCAGCAGTTTTTCGCAGCGCAGCGTCATGGTGTCGTAATCCAGCACGCCGTGGCGTGAGAGTTCGGCCCCGAGGAAGATATTTTCCAGCACGGTGAGGTGCTTCACCAGCGCCAGCTCCTGGTGAATGATCGCGATGCCTTTACGCTCGGTATCACGAATGTGCGTGGCCTGGAGCACCTCTCCGGCAAAGACGATTTCGCCCTCGTAGCTGCCGTGCGGGTAGATCCCACACAACACTTTCATCAGCGTGGATTTTCCCGAGCCATTTTCGCCACACAGCGACATCACTTCGCCGGGATTCAGCCGCAGGCTCACGTTGTCGACCGCTTTCACCGCCCCGAAGGCTTTAGTGATGCTTTTCATTTCAAGTAAATAAGACATAACTGCTCCGCATAGCCCGACAGATGAACAGGGCAGAACGATGCGCCCCTGCCGGGCAGGGGCTGCGCTGGATTACAGTTCACTCTTCTTATGGAAACCGTCTTTCACCACCGTGGCGTCAATATTCTCTTTGTTGACCTCGATAGGGGTAAGCAGGCGAGCAGGTACGTCTTTCAGGCCATTATTTAACGTCGCGTCTGCTTTAGGTTGTTGACCATTGCCCAGCTCAACGGCAATTTCAGCGGCCGTATTGGCAAGCTCGGTAATGGGCTTATAGACCGTCATGGTCTGAGTCCCCGCGATAATGCGTTTGACACCCGCAAGGTCGGCGTCCTGACCGGAAATAGCGACTTTTCCGGCCAGACCTTGCGCGCTTAGCGCCTGAATGGCGCCACCCGCAGTAGCATCGTTAGAGGCCACCACCGCATCGATTTTGTTGTTATTTGCGGTCAACGCGTTTTCCATAATTTTCAGCGCGTTTTCCGGTAACCAGCCATCAGCCCATTGGTCGCCGACGACTTTAATTTTGCCCTCATCGATATAGGGCTTAAGCACTTTCATTTGCCCCTGGCGGAACAGCTTGGCGTTGTTATCCACAGGCGAGCCGCCCATCAGGAAATAATTCCCTTGAGGCACTTTTGCGACCAGGCTTTTAGCCTGTAATTCACCCACCTTTTCATTGTCGAAAGAAATATAATAATCAATGTCCGCATTATTAATCATGCGGTCATAAGCCAGGACTTTTATGCCTTCCTGTTTTGCTTCTTTCACCACGTTGCTTAATACCTGGCCGTTATACGGGATAATGACCAGCACATCGACGCCACGGTTGATCATATTCTCGATTTGCGACATTTGCGTCTCTTCGTTGCCGTTAGCGGATTGCACGAACACCTCCGCGCCGAGAGATTCCGCTTTTTTAACAAAGATATCGCGATCTTTTTGCCAGCGCTCCAGGCGCAGGTCATCGATTGCCATGCCAATTTTGACCTCTTTGGCGTGGCCAGCAAAGCTTGCAAGCAGGAGAGTGGTGCAGAGCGTTAGGGTCAGGTTCTTTATCTTCATAATTATTAGGCCTTTTGTAGGGGTATGTGTCGCTGAGATAAAAGAAACATTCACTGCTGAGACGCAGCAAATTTTTAACGTGGAAAGTCCTGCTGGCAATTACAGATTTTTATCTTCTCATTACGATATTTGGTTTATTTCTGAATTTATGACCGCGATCGGATTTTAAAAAGCGTAACCTATTAATTACATTTGATTCTGGAATACGCGCCGAAAAATAGTTTGTCTGCACATTATTTTGCGAGTCAGCGCACAATTGCGCATTCTCTCAATAGCAGTGTGAAATAACGTAATTGAGCAACCCCCAATGTCTATTCACTATTACTCCAGAAGCAAGACCACGCCGCATACCCTGATTATGGAGCTCAATATGCAAGCTTATTTCGACCAACTCGATCGCGTTCGTTTCGAAGGCACGAAAACGACCAATCCTTTAGCATTTCGTCACTACAACCCGGATGAGCTGGTGCTGGGTAAGCGCATGGAAGATCACTTGCGCTTTGCCGCCTGCTACTGGCACACCTTCTGCTGGAACGGTGCCGATATGTTCGGCGTGGGCTCTTTTGACCGTCCATGGCAGCAGCCGGGCGAGGCCATCGAGCTGGCGAAGCGTAAAGCCGACGTCGCGTTCGAGTTCTTCCATAAACTGAACGTGCCGTACTACTGTTTCCACGATGTGGACGTGTCGCCGGAAGGGGCATCGCTGAAAGAGTATCTGAACAATTTCGCGCAGATGGTCGACGTACTGGCTGAAAAACAGCAGCAAAGCGGCGTCAAGCTGCTTTGGGGTACGGCTAACTGCTTTACCAATCCTCGCTATGGCGCGGGCGCGGCAACCAACCCGGACCCGGAAGTCTTCAGCTGGGCGGCAACCCAGGTTGTGACCGCGATGAACGCCACGCATCAGCTGGGCGGTGAGAACTATGTGCTCTGGGGCGGTCGTGAAGGCTATGAAACGCTGCTGAATACCGATCTGCGCCAGGAGCGTGAGCAGATTGGCCGCTTTATGCAGATGGTGGTGGACCACAAACACAAAATCGGCTTCCGCGGTACGCTGCTGATTGAGCCAAAACCACAGGAGCCAACCAAGCATCAGTATGATTATGATGTCGCCACCGTGTATGGCTTCCTGAAGCAGTTTGGTCTGGAAAAAGAGATCAAAGTGAACATTGAGGCTAACCACGCCACCCTGGCGGGCCACTCATTCCATCACGAAATTGCCTCTGCGATTGCGCTGGGCATCTTCGGTTCGGTGGATGCGAACCGCGGCGATCCGCAGCTGGGCTGGGATACCGACCAGTTCCCGAACAGCGTCGAAGAAAATGCACTGGTGATGTACGAAATCATCAAAGCGGGTGGTTTCACCACCGGCGGCCTGAACTTCGATGCCAAAGTACGTCGCCAGAGCACCGATAAATACGATCTGTTCTATGGTCATATTGGCGCGATGGACAGCATGGCGCTGGCGCTGAAAGTGGCGGCCCGTATGATTGAAGACGGCGAGCTGGATAAGCGCGTGGCGAAGCGCTACAGCGGCTGGAACAGTGAGCTGGGCCAGCAAATTTTGAAAGGTCAGTTATCCCTTGCGGAGATCGCGAAGTACGCTGAACAGCATCAGCTGGCGCCGCAGCACCAGAGCGGCCATCAGGAGTTGCTGGAAAACCTGGTCAATCACTACCTGTTCGATAAATAACAGCATCCAGGCCCGGTAAGCGCAGCGCCACCGGGCATTTCTGTTAAAGGAGTCACCACAATGTACATCGGGATCGATCTTGGCACGTCGGGGGTGAAAGCCATCCTGTTAAGCGAGCAGGGCGATGTGTTAGCCACGCAGACTGAAAAGTTGCAGGTTTCACGTCCGCATCCGCTTTGGTCGGAACAAGATCCGGAGCAGTGGTGGCAGGCGACGGACCGCGCGATGAAAGCCTTAGGCGAGCAGCACAGCCTGCGCGACGTGAAAGCGCTGGGCATTGCCGGGCAAATGCATGGCGCAACGTTGCTGGATAGCCAGCATCGTGTTCTGCGCCCGGCTATTCTCTGGAATGATGGCCGCTGTGCAGAAGAGTGTGCGATCCTTGAAGAGCGTGTGCCCACGTCCCGCGAGATTACGGGCAACCTGATGATGCCCGGTTTTACCGCGCCAAAACTGCTGTGGGTGCAGCGCCATGAGTCCGAAATTTTCCGTCAGGTAGCGAAGGTTCTTTTGCCTAAAGACTACCTGCGTTTTCGCATGACGGGGGATTTTGCCAGCGACATGTCTGACGCCGCGGGCACGATGTGGCTCGACGTGGCGAAACGGGACTGGAGCGAGGCGATGCTGGATGCCTGCCAACTGACGCGCGACCATATGCCTGCGCTGTTTGAAGGCAGTGAAATCACGGGCGCTTTGCAGCCTTCCATTGCTGAACGCTGGAATATGCCAGCCGTACCTGTTGTCGCTGGCGGCGGCGATAATGCGGCGGGGGCGGTCGGCGTAGGCATGGTCGAGGCTGGGCAGGCCATGCTCTCGCTCGGCACCTCCGGCGTCTATTTTGCCGTCAGTGACGGGTATCGTAGTAACCCTGAAAGCGCCGTACACAGCTTCTGCCACGCGTTGCCGGGTAAATGGCATTTGATGTCGGTGATGCTGAGTGCGGCTTCCTGCCTCGACTGGGCGGCAAAGCTTACCGGAATGGCGGACGTCCCGGCGCTTATCACCGCGGCACAGCAGGCGGATGATAATGCCGGTGCGGTCTGGTTTTTACCGTACCTTTCCGGCGAGCGAACGCCGCATAACAACCCGGAAGCGAAAGGCGTGTTCTTCGGTCTTACCCATCAGCACGGCCCGGCAGAGCTGGCGCGCGCGGTGCTTGAAGGCGTTGGCTATGCTCTGGCGGACGGAATGGATGTCGTGCATGACTGTGGACTGACGCCATCCAGCATTACGTTAATTGGCGGCGGTGCGCGAAGCAGCTACTGGCGGCAAATGCTTTCCGATATTAGCGGGTTGCAGCTGGACTATCGTACCGGGGGGGATGTCGGCCCGGCGCTCGGTGCGGCACGGCTGGCGCAAATTGCGCTGAACCCGGATAAACCACTGCACCTGCTTTTGCCCCAGTTGCCGCTTGAACAGGAGCATCGTCCTGATGCGAGAAATCATGCTCGCTACGCCGAAAGACGAGACGTGTTCCGCAAAATCTATCAGCAGCTTTTGCCGCTAATGTCATAAACAGGAGCCGGGTGGCGCTAACGCTTACCCGGCCTACCAGCCTTCAACCGGGTTAGCTCACAAACCTGCGCGTATCGATTCTTTGCAGCAACATTGACAGCAGCAGGCTGACAACCAGCGTAGCGGTGAATATCCAGACGATATCCAGCACCGGCCAGCTTTTCAGCTCAACGCCGCGGGTGCGCAGGGCGTGGATCACCAGCGCGTGAAAACCGTAAATGCCCAACGAGTGGCGAGAGATAAACCCCAGCACCGGAAGCGGGCGGGCATTAAGGGTGTTTTTAACCAGCGTCAGCAGAGAAATCGCGCAGATAAAGACCATTGGGCCGCAGTACAGATACCAGGTATCGGCAAAGTTGCCGCGCCATTGCAGTTCGTGCAGCGTCCCGCGAGAGATAATAAACACACCGGCGATAAATGCTGCCGCACAAAGCCAGTTTACTCCTCGCTTTTGCGTCTCCATCATGCCGATGGCGCGCCCCAGCATGCCGTACAGCACGTAATAAAACGTATCGCCGTTGATATAGAGGTTAACGGGCAGCCATTCAAAGCCGTCAATTTTTTGCGAGATGGTATTCGGATTGGCCACGATCCCGATGACCACCATCAGCGCCAGCAGCATTTTACCGCTGACGTTTTTAACCTGAATTAACGGTGACACCAGATAAATAACGATTATCGCGAAGAAAAACCACAGATGATAGAACACCGGTTTTTGCAACAAATTGAGCAGGGAACGTTCAGCGTTAATTGAAGTGAACAGGACGATATAGAGCAGCGAAATGGCGCTGTAAAACAGCAGACAGGAGACAATACGGATGAAATGTCTCGGCTGTGCGCTACGCTCGCCAAAAAAGAGAAAACCGGAAATCATAAAGAACAGTGGGACGCTCACGCGGGAGGCCGAGTTCAGAATATTGGCGACATCCCAGTTAACAGGGCTGATACTGTGCGCGTTCGTGACATACCAGGTCGTTGTGTGGATCATCACCACCATCAGACAGGCTATTCCCCGCAGGTTATCAATCCAGTTAATTTTTGACTGCATCAGTTCCTCTGTATTCCTGATAAAGAAAGTGTGACTGCGATTGTGTAAAACTTTTCCCTTAGAAAATTCTGAGTTTAGCCAGGCTAACTTGTAGGGAGCAGGCGAGATTCGCAGAATGACGGACTTTAATCTATAAACGTGTTGCTACTAAAAATAACAGCCACTGACCAGGGCGGTAATAAAAATGATGATGAAGCGTGGGGCGTCACTCTTTCTGCTGCTCTTATTAACAGGATGCACTGCTTCTGAGGAGATGCCTGCCCAAAAAGCGCAGCAGGGGAAAATGAGCCCGGAGCGTTCCCTGAATATGGAACAGCTGTGCAGGGATCAGGCCGCTCACCGCTATAATTCCGAAGCACAGAAAATTCATATAAACGGCTTCGAGCGCTTTCAGGGCAGCTATGAGCTGAAAGGCTATACGGCACGTAAAGAGGGCTTTGTCTGTTCATTTGATGCAGACGGCCAGTTTTTACATCTCTCAATGCGTTAAATTGCTCGTATAAGCAGCAACCAGAGCCTTCGCAGGTTCTGGCTGTAGGGCTTATTCCCCAATTTTCCCTAAACAACCCCGTTTCGTACTGTATATCTTGCAGCCAGCGGGTATACTGATCCCTTCCATTTAAAACCACACGTATCCAGCACGAAATACTATGCAAAAGTTTGATACCAAGACCTTCCAGGGCCTGATCCTGACCTTACAGGATTACTGGGCTCGTCAGGGCTGCACCATTGTTCAACCTTTGGACATGGAAGTTGGCGCAGGCACCTCACACCCGATGACCAGCCTGCGCGCGTTAGGGCCAGAGCCAATGGCGACCGCCTATGTGCAGCCATCCCGTCGTCCGACCGATGGCCGTTACGGCGAAAACCCGAACCGTTTGCAGCACTACTATCAGTTCCAGGTGGTGATTAAGCCATCACCCGACAACATTCAGGAACTGTACCTCGGGTCACTGAAAGAGCTGGGTATGGATCCGACCATTCACGACATTCGTTTCGTGGAAGATAACTGGGAAAACCCAACGCTGGGTGCCTGGGGTCTGGGTTGGGAAGTGTGGCTGAACGGCATGGAAGTGACCCAGTTCACTTACTTCCAGCAGGTTGGCGGTCTGGAGTGTAAGCCGATCACCGGTGAAATCACCTACGGTCTGGAACGTCTGGCCATGTACATTCAGGGCGTAGACAGCGTTTACGACCTGGTCTGGAGCGACGGCCCGCTGGGTAAAACCACCTACGGCGACGTGTTCCATCAGAACGAAGTGGAGCAATCCACCTATAACTTCGAATACGCGGACGTGGACTTCCTGTTCACCTGCTTCGAGCAGTACGAGAAAGAGGCCCAGCAGCTGCTGGCGCTGGAGACTCCGCTGCCGCTGCCTGCCTACGAGCGTATTCTGAAGGCTGCCCACAGCTTCAACCTGCTGGATGCCCGCAAAGCCATCTCCGTGACTGAACGTCAGCGCTACATTCTGCGTATTCGTACCCTGACCAAAGCCGTTGCAGAAGCTTACTACGCGTCCCGTGAAGCCCTTGGCTTCCCGATGTGCAACCGAAACAAATAAGAGGCGGCCATGTCTGAGAAAACTTTCCTGGTGGAAATTGGCACCGAAGAGCTGCCACCAAAAGCCCTGCGCAGCCTGGCTGAATCTTTCGCTGCGAACGTCACTGCCGAGCTGGATAACGCTGGCCTGGCACACGGTAAAATTGAGTGGTTTGCGGCCCCGCGTCGTCTGGCGCTGAAAGTGGCAAACCTGGCGGCGTCCCAGCCGGATCGTGAAGTTGAAAAACGTGGCCCGGCGATTGCCCAGGCGTTCGACGCGGAAGGCAAGCCGAGCAAAGCGGCAGAAGGCTGGGCGCGCGGCTGCGGTATCACCGTTGACCAGGCCGAGCGTCTGACCACCGACAAAGGTGAATGGCTGCTGTATCGTGCCCATGTGAAAGGCGAAAGCGCAGAAGCGCTGCTGCCAGATATGATCGCGACCTCGCTGGCTAAGCTGCCCATTCCTAAGCTGATGCGCTGGGGCGCGTCCGACGTACACTTTGTGCGTCCGGTTCACACCGTGACCCTGCTGCTGGGCGATACCGTTATCCCGGCGACCATTCTGGGCGTGGCGTCCGATCGCGTGATCCGCGGCCATCGCTTTATGGGCGAGCCGGAGTTCACCATCGACAATGCTGACCAGTACCCGCAGATCCTGCTGGAGCGCGGCAAGGTCATTGCTGACTACGAACAGCGTAAAGCCAAAATCAAAGCGGACGCAGAAGACGCGGCGCGCAAAATTGGCGGCAACGCTGACCTGAGCGACAGCCTGCTGGAAGAGGTGACTTCTCTGGTGGAATGGCCGGTTGTGTTGACCGCGAAATTCGAAGAGAAATTCCTGGCCGTTCCGGCAGAAGCGCTGGTGTACACCATGAAGGGTGACCAGAAGTACTTCCCGGTTTACGCCAACGACGGCAAGCTGCTGCCAAACTTCATCTTCGTGGCGAACATCGAATCGAAAGATCCGAGCCAGATTATCTCTGGTAACGAGAAAGTGGTGCGTCCGCGTCTGGCGGATGCCGAGTTCTTCTTCAATACCGACCGTAAAAAACGTCTGGAAGATAACCTGCCGCGTCTGCAAACCGTGCTGTTCCAGCAGCAACTGGGTACGCTGCGCGACAAGACCGACCGTATCGCGGAGCTGTCCGGCTGGATTGCCCGTGAAATTGGCGCCGACGTTAACCATGCCACCCGCGCGGGTCTGCTCTCCAAGTGCGACCTGATGACCAACATGGTGTTCGAATTTACCGACACCCAGGGCGTAATGGGTATGCACTACGCGCGTCACGACGGCGAAGCGGAAGATGTGGCGGTAGCCCTGAACGAGCAGTATCAGCCGCGCTTTGCCGGTGACGATCTGCCGTCCAACCCGGTGGCCTGCGCCGTGGCGATTGCCGATAAGATGGACACCCTGGCGGGTATCTTCGGTATCGGTCAGCATCCGAAAGGCGACAAAGACCCGTTCGCGCTGCGTCGTGCTGCGCTGGGCGTGCTGCGAATCATCGTAGAGAAGAACCTGAATCTCGATCTGCAAACGCTGACCGAAGAAGCGGTGCGTCTGTACGGCGACAAGCTGACTAACGCGAAGGTCGTGGACGATGTGATCGACTTTATGCTCGGTCGTTTCCGCGCGTGGTATCAGGACGAAGGTTACTCCGTTGATACCATTCAGGCGGTGCTGGCGCGTCGTCCGACTCGTCCGGCAGATTTCGATGCGCGTATGAAAGCGGTATCCCACTTCCGTACGCTGGAAGCGGCGTCTGCGCTGGCCGCGGCCAACAAGCGTGTATCCAACATCCTCGCAAAATCCGACGAGACGCTGAACGAGCGCGTAAACGCTGCGACGCTGAAAGAGCCGGAAGAGATTTCCCTGGCGATGCAGGTTGTGGTGCTGCGCGACAAGCTCGAGCCGTACTTTGCGGAAGGGCGCTACCAGGAAGCGCTGGTGGAGCTGGCGGAGCTGCGTGACGTCATCGACGCCTTCTTCGAGAAGGTGATGGTGAACGTGGAAGATAAAGAGCTGCGTATTAACCGTCTCTCGATGCTTGAGAAACTGCGTGAGCTGTTCCTGCGTGTGGCGGATATTTCGCTGCTGCAATAACGTAAAAAACCCGCCCCTGACAGGCGGGAAGAACGGCAACTAAACTGTCTCTCTTCGCCAATGGCGCCATAACTGCGTTGGCTGCGCTCGTTCACCCGAATCACTTACTCATGTAAGCTCATCGGGATTCGCTCGCTTGCCGCCTTGTTCTGACGTCATTGGCTTTGAGATACTTTTCCTTATTTACACTCTCTCAATTAATTTAAACCCTCTCAAACACCGTCGCGATCCCCTGACCCAACCCGATACACATCGTTGCCAGCCCGAACTGGGCATCTTTGCGTTCCATCAGGTTAATCAGCGTGGTACTGATACGCGCCCCGGAGCAGCCCAGCGGGTGACCGAGGGCGATCGCGCCGCCGTTGAGGTTAATCTTCTCGTCGATCTGATCCATCAGTCCCAGATCTTTAATGCACGGCAGGATCTGCGCGGCGAAGGCTTCGTTCATCTCGAACAGGTCGATATCACTGGCGCTCAGCCCCGCTTTTTTCAGCGCCAGTTTTGACGCCGGAACCGGGCCGTAACCCATGATGGAAGGATCGCAGCCCACGACCGCCATCGAACGCACGCGGGCGCGTGGCGTCAGGCCTAATTCGCGGGCGCGGCTTTCGCTCATCACCAGCATCGCGGCGGCACCGTCGGACAGAGCAGACGAGGTGCCCGCCGTTACCGTGCCGGTGACCGGATCGAATGCCGGACGCAGGGTAGAAAGCGCTTCGACCGTGGTTTCCGGGCGGATAACTTCGTCGTAGCTGAACTGCTTCAGTACGCCGTCTGCATCGTGACCACCGGTTGGGATGATCTCATTCTTAAAGGCACCGGACTGCGTGGCGGCCCAGGCGCGGGCATGCGAACGCGCGGCAAAGGTATCCTGCATCTCACGGCTGATGCCGTGCAGACGGGAGAGCATCTCGGCGGTCAGGCCCATCATACCGGCGGCTTTCGCCACGTTGCGGCTCATGCCCGGGTGGAAATCGACCCCGTGGCTCATCGGCACGTGGCCCATGTGCTCAACGCCGCCCACCAGGCAGGCCTGCGCATCGCCGGTCATGATCATGCGGGCTGCGTCGTGCAGCGCCTGCATTGACGAACCGCACAGGCGGTTGACGGTGACCGCCGGAACCGAATGCGGGATCTCCGCCAGCAGGGACGCGTTACGGGCGATGTTGAAGCCCTGCTCCAGCGTCTGCTGGACGCAGCCCCAGTAAATATCATCCAGCGCAGCGGGATCCAGCGCCGGGTTACGTGCCAGCAGGCTACGCATCAGGTGCGCAGAGAGATCTTCCGCTCGCACGTTACGGAACGCGCCGCCTTTTGAACGGCCCATTGGGGTGCGAATCGCATCAACAATGACAACCTTTTCCATTGTGACTCCTTAAGCCGTTTTCAGCGCGCCAACCGGACGGGCTGGCTCAACTGCGGGATAGTAGGGTTCGTTATGGCGCGCTTTGTTGCGCAGACCTTCCGGCACCTCATAAAGCGGGCCGAGGTGCTGGTACTGCTGAGCCATATCGAGATAGCGGGCGCTGCCAAGCGTATCCAGCCAGCGGAACGCGCCGCCGTGGAACGGAGGGAAGCCCAGGCCGTACACCAGCGCCATATCCGCTTCTGCCGGGCTGGCGATAATGCCCTCTTCGAGGCAGCGCACCACTTCGTTTATCATTGGAATCATCATGCGGGCGATGATCTCATCGTCGGTGAAGTCGCGTTTCGGCTGACTGACGTCGGCCAGTAGGCCATCCACCGCGGCATCTTCTTCTTTCTTCGGTTTACCTTTGCTGTCTTCTTTATAGCGCCAGAAGCCCAGACCGTTTTTCTGCCCGAAGCGGTTGGCGTCGAACAGCGCATCAATGGCGTCGCGATAATCTTTCTGCATCCGCTGCGGGAAGCCCGCCGCCATCACCGCCTGGGCGTGATGGGCCGTATCGATGCCGACAACGTCCAGCAGATACGCCGGGCCCATCGGCCAGCCGAACTGTTTTTCCATCACTTTGTCGATTTTGCGGAAGTCTGCACCGTCGCGCAGCAGCTGGCTGAAACCAGCGAAGTACGGGAACAGCACGCGGTTAACGAAGAAGCCCGGGCAGTCGTTAACAACGATCGGTGTTTTGCCCATCTTGCTCGCCCACGCCACCACTTTGGCGATGGTTTCGTCGGAGGTTTTTTCCCCGCGAATGACTTCAACCAGCGGCATGCGGTGCACCGGGTTAAAGAAGTGCATCCCGCAGAAGTTTTCCGGGCGCTTCAGTACGCTCGCCAGTTCGCTGATAGGAATGGTGGAGGTGTTAGAGGCCAGCACGGTTTCCGGACGCACCTTGTCTTCGGTTTCGGCCAGCACCGCTTTTTTCACTTTCGGGTTCTCAACGACTGCTTCAACCACCACGTCCACACGGTCGAAACCGCTGTACTCCAGCACTGGCTGAATGGTTGAGATCACGCCGGAGAGTTTCAGACCGTCAATTTTGCCGCGCTCAAGCTGTTTATTCAGCAGCTTGGCCGCTTCGGTCATGCCCAGCGTCAGGGATTTCTCATTGATGTCTTTCATCACCACCGGCACGCCTTTCCAGGCCGACTGGTAAGCGATGCCGCCACCCATGATACCGGCGCCGAGTACCGCCGCGTGTTTTGGCGTCTCAACGCTTTTGGTCAGCTGTTTGGCTTTGCCCTTCACGAACTGATCGTTGAGGAAGATACCAACCAGCGCGCGGGCTTCGTTGGTGTGCGCCAGCGGAACAAAGCTCTGGTTTTCCAGCTTCAGGGCTTCATCACGGCCCAGACGGGCAGCCGCTTCAATGGTTTTCACCGCCGTGATCGGCGCCGGGTAGTGTTTACCCGCCGTCTGCATCACCATGCCTTTGGCGATGGTGAAGCTCATGGTGGCTTCAATTTTGCTGAGCTTTAACGGCTCCAGCTTCGGCTGACGTTTGGCTTTCCAGTCGAGATCGCCGTTAATCGCCTGACGCAGAATGGCGACGGCGCCTTCAACAAGCTTCTCAGGTTTGACGACGCCGTCCACCAGGCCAATTTTCTGCGCCTGGTCAGCTCCCACATCTTTACCTGCGGCAATGATTTCCAGCGCGCTATCGGCACCCAGCATACGTGGCATACGCACCGAGCCGCCAAAGCCCGGCATAATGCCCAGTTTGGTTTCCGGCAGGCCGATGCGCAGATCCGGCGTCGCCAGACGATAATCGGTTGCGAGTACGCACTCACAGCCGCCGCCCAGCGCATAGCCATTTACGGCAGAGATCGTTGGAACAGGCAGATCTTCCAGACGATTAAAGACGCTGTTGGCGAAGTGCAGCCACTGGCTTAGCTGTTCTTCGGGTACCAGGAACAGCGACAGGAATTCGGTGATATCCGCGCCAACGATAAAGGCCGCTTTGTTGGAGCGCAGCAGCAGCCCTTTCAAATCTGATTGCTTTTCAAGTACATCCAGCGCCTGGCCAAGACTGGCCACCGTCGCGGTATCAAGCTTGTTCACTGAGCCGGGGGCATCGAACACCAGTTCGGCAATGCCATCTTCCAGCCAGTCTACGTACAGGGTGTCGCCTTTGTAGAGCATGTCGGTCTCCTGAATCCAGCAATTGGATCTGGTCATACCAGATGAAACGGAGTGTGGAATTTATGTTAATAAAATGCAAATTAGTCATTAAGAAATTGCTGCGCTGATCACGGTCGGTGGAAATCACGCAGCCGGAGTGAGGTGTGCTAAGATGCGATGACTTGAGGTCAAAAAAACGAAAGGAAGAATGATGGACTCACTGGCTTCGCTTTATAAAAATCATATCGTTACCCTACAGGAACGTACCCGCGATGTACTGGCCCGCTTCAAGCTGGATGCCCTGCTGATCCACTCCGGCGAGCTGATGAATACTTTTCTTGATGACCATGCTTATCCCTTCAAGGTTAACCCGCAGTTTAAAGCCTGGGTGCCTGTCACGCAGGTTCCAAATTGCTGGCTGCTGGTGGATGGCGTGAACAAGCCGAAACTGTGGTTCTACCTGCCGGTCGATTACTGGCACAACGTGGAACCGCTGCCGACCTCATTCTGGACCGAAGAAATTGACGTGATTGCGCTGCCAAAAGCGGACGGCATTGGCAGCCAGCTGCCAGCGGCGCGCGGCAACATCGGCTACATTGGTCCGGCTCCTGAGCGCGCGCTGGGTCTGGATATTCCGGCAGATAAACTCAACCCGAAAGGCGTACTGGATTATCTGCACTACTATCGCGCCTACAAGACGGACTATGAACTTTACTGCATGCGTGAAGCGCAAAAAACGGCGGTGAATGGTCACCGTGCGGCGCATGAAGCGTTCCAGTCCGGCATGAGCGAGTTCGATATTAATCAGGCCTACCTGACGGCGACCGGCCACCGCGATACCGATGTGCCGTACAGCAACATCGTGGCGCTGAATGAACATGCCTCGGTTCTGCACTACACCAAACTGGATCATCAGGTTCCGGCTGAGATGCGCAGCTTCCTGCTGGATGCAGGCGCAGAGTACAACGGCTACGCGGCAGACCTGACCCGTACCTGGGCGGCGAATGCAGATACCGATTTTGCGCAATTAATTAAAGATGTGAACGATGAACAGCTGGCGCTGATTGGCACCATGAAGGCCGGAACCAGCTACGTGGATTATCACATTCAGTTCCATCAGCGTATCGCTAAACTGCTGCGTAAGCACCAGATTGTCAAAGACATGAGCGAAGAAGCGATGGTTGAGAACGATCTGACCGGGCCATTTATGCCGCACGGTATCGGCCACCCGCTGGGTCTACAGGTTCATGACGTTGCGGGCTTTATGCAGGATGATACCGGTACGCACCTGGCGGCACCGTCTAAATATCCTTATCTGCGCTGCACCCGCGTTCTGGCGCCGCGTATGGTATTAACCATTGAGCCGGGCATCTACTTTATTGAATCCCTGCTGGCGCCGTGGCGTGAAGGGCAATTCAGCAAGCACTTCAACTGGGAGAAAATTGAAGCGCTGAAGCCGTTTGGCGGCATTCGTATCGAGGATAACGTGGTTATCCATGAAAACAGCATCGAGAACATGACGCGAGATCTGAAGCTGGCCTGATGGAAAGCTGGCTGATACCGGCTGAGCCGGTCACCTTTGTTGAGGAAATCAAGAAAAGCCGCTTTATCACGCTGTTGGCGCATACCGACGGCGTGGAGGCGGCGAAGGCGTTCGTCGAGTCCGTCCGCGCGCAGCATCCTGACGCACGTCACCACTGCGTGGCGTGGGTCGCAGGGCCGCCAGACGACTCACAGCAGCTCGGGTTTTCTGATGACGGTGAACCGGCGGGCACGGCCGGTAAACCCATGCTCTCCCAGTTGATGGGCAGCGGCGTGGGTGAAATCACCGCCGTCGTTGTTCGCTACTACGGGGGCATTTTGTTAGGCACCGGAGGTCTGGTTAAAGCCTACGGTGGTGGTGTCCAGCAGGCGCTTAATCAGCTGATAACGACCCGCAAAACGCCACTTACCGAATATACTTTGTTATGCGATTACGCCCAGCTTTCGGGTATCGAAGCACTGCTTAAACAGTTTAACGGTGTCATCGCACACAGTGATTATCAGGCAATGGTGCAATTACGCGTGGCGCTTCCTCAGGCGGAACTGGCTGCTTTTTCAGCAAAACTCGCTGATTTTAGTCGCGGTTCATTGCAATTACTGCCGATTGAAGAATAATCCCCAACCTCACAATATTGAATACCTAAGGAAGCGGCAGAGATGCATTTTCGTGCCATTACCCGAATCGTTGGATTGCTGGTCATACTTTTCTCCGGGACGATGATCATTCCCGGACTGGTGGCGCTCATCTACCGGGACGGTGCGGGGCGTGCATTTACGCAAACCTTTTTTGTCGCGCTGACGATTGGCTCTCTGCTGTGGTGGCCAAACCGTCGTGAGAAAGGTGAACTGAAATCCCGGGAGGGTTTTCTGATTGTGGTCCTGTTCTGGACGGTACTGGGAAGCGTGGGTGCGCTGCCGTTTATCTTCTCTGAACAACCGAATCTCACCGTCACGGATGCGTTTTTTGAATCGTTCTCCGGATTAACGACCACCGGGGCCACCACGCTTGTAGGGCTGGATTCGCTCCCACATGCGATTCTCTTTTACCGGCAAATGCTCCAGTGGTTCGGCGGGATGGGGATCATCGTCCTGGCGGTGGCTATTCTGCCGATTCTGGGCGTCGGGGGGATGCAGCTTTACCGGGCAGAGATGCCCGGCCCGTTGAAAGATAACAAGATGCGCCCGCGTATTGCGGAAACGGCGAAAACCCTGTGGCTTATTTATGTCCTGCTGACGGTGGCCTGCGCGCTGGCGCTGTGGTTTGCCGGGATGCCTGCGTTTGATGCTATCGGACACAGCTTTGCGACTATCGCTATCGGCGGGTTCTCCACCCACGATGCCAGCGTTGGTTACTTCGACAGCCCGACAATCAATACCATCATTGCCATCTTCCTGCTGATCTCAGGTTGTAACTACGGTCTACACTTCTCGTTGCTTAGCGGACGTAGCCTGAAGGTGTACTGGCGCGACCCGGAATTCCGGATGTTTATTGGTGTCCAGCTGACCCTGGTGGTTATCTGCACCCTGGTCCTGTGGTTCCATGACGTCTATAACTCGGCGGTCACGACCCTGAACCAGGCCTTCTTCCAGGTGGTATCGATGGCGACAACCGCCGGTTTTACCACGGACAGTATTGCGCGTTGGCCGCTGTTCCTGCCGGTGCTGCTGTTGTGCTCTGCGTTTATCGGCGGGTGCGCCGGGTCGACGGGCGGGGGGCTGAAGGTTATTCGTATTCTGCTGCTGTTCAAGCAAGGGAACCGTGAGTTGAAACGTCTGGTCCACCCGAATGCGGTTTACAGTATCAAGCTGGGGAACCGTGCGCTGCCGGAACGTATCCTCGAAGCGGTATGGGGATTCTTCTCCGCTTATGCGCTGGTTTTTATTGTCAGTATGCTGGCGATTATCGCCACGGGCGTGGATGATTTCTCTGCCTTCGCCTCTGTGGTGGCAACGTTAAACAACCTGGGACCGGGGCTGGGCGTCGTGGCGGATAACTTTGCCAGTATGAACCCGGTGGCGAAGTGGATCTTAATCGCCAATATGTTGTTTGGGCGTCTTGAGGTCTTTACGTTGCTGGTGCTGTTTACCCCAACATTCTGGCGTGAGTAAGGAGACATTGGTGAAAACGTTAATTCTTTTCTCAACGCGTGACGGGCAAACGCGTGAGATTGCTTCATATCTGGCTTCTGAACTCACAGAGCTGGGCATTTATTCTGATGTGGTGAACCTGAATCGCACAGAGCAGATTGCCTGGCAGGATTACGACCGCGTGGTGATTGGCGCGTCGATTCGTTATGGCCATTTCCATCCTGCGCTTGATCGCTTTGTGAAAAAGCATACGGCGGAGCTCGCTAAGCTGCCTGGCGCGTTTTACTCGGTCAACCTGGTTGCCCGTAAAGCGGAGAAGCGTACCCCGCAGACCAACAGCTATACGCGCAAGTTTTTGCTAAGTTCGCCATGGCAGCCCGATATCTGTTCTGTCTTTGCTGGCGCGCTGCGTTACCCGCGTTACCGCTGGTATGACCGCTTTATGATCCGCCTGATCATGAAGATGACGGGCGGCGAAACGGATACGCGTAAAGAGGTGGTTTATACCGACTGGGCTCAGGTCGCCAGTTTTGCCCGTGAAATTGCGCGTTTAACGGACGATTCGCGGGTTAAATAAGCGTTGAGTTTGAAAAGTGAGCGAACAAAAAGTTTTTTGTATTTAGTGCTTGTCACTTCAGAAGAACTCCCTATAATGCGCCTCCACTGACACGGAACAACGGCACGCAAGCCGCCGGGTCAGCAGAGAAAAGCAAAATAAACGCTTGACTCTGAAGCGGGAAAGCGTAATATGCACACCCCGCGCCGCAGCGAAAACGAAGCGGCACTG
>OKBG01000121.1_pt1 | contig 33629 bp, 27 predicted proteins | sample 1610361 | NCBI WGS metagenome assembly OKBG01 (sample SAMN04436645, study PRJEB24849) | human gut metagenome | biome: human gut; feature: NICU; material: stool | host: Homo sapiens | place: USA: Saint Louis, MO | collected 2010-03-25
GGTCAGCGGCAACTGCGCTGGTGGAGACAAGGGTCGCAAACGCTGTGGCAAAAAGATCTATTCATATATTGACATGGAAAATCATTATTGGTAGAATATAAACATAATCAATATTGATTATAAATTAAATAAACGAATTGATGGCGTAGAAGCCAACTGTGTTTGTTCTGCTTTTAGAATAAACTATAATTGAGAATTAAGTGAAAAAAGGAGTTTTATTATGAAAAACGTACAACAAGTAAATCAATATTTAGCAGATCTTTCCGTATGGAATGTAAAATTACATAACCTACACTTCAATGTAACTGGTCCGCAATTCAAATCTATTCATGAATACTTGGAATCCATTTATGATGAAGCCTTTGAATACTTTGATGCCGTAGCAGAACATGTGAAAATGCAAGGTCAATTTCCATTGGTAAATTCCGGAGAATACGCAAAATTGACTAAAATCGAAGAATTGGGACAAGAAGACATTCCTCAAGCAAAGGTAATTGATATCCTTCTTAAGGATTTTAAATACATGAATGATCAAGCTGTAGCAATTCGTGCAGCAGCTGATGAAGAAGGTGATTTCTTGCTCGTAAGCATGATGGAAGATCACGTTGCATACTATGTAAAACAGATCTGGTTCATCGAATCTATGCTGAAATAAGACGATTGACAATGCCTTATTGGGTATGATATGATTACCCAGTAAAGCATGGAGGATTACTCAAGAGGCTGAAGAGGACGGTTTGCTAAATCGTTAGGGCGGGTTACCGTCGCTAGGGTTCGAATCCCTAATCCTCCGCCATGTAAAGACCTCACATCACTCGATGTGGGGTCTTTTTGTATAATATAGTGAATTTATTATATTATTTATATAGGCCTAATTTGTGAGGATTCGAGTGAGTCCAAGGCCTTATTAGTATTGAATGACACAGGTGTGTAAGGTTATAGAGTTGACGTATGTCTAGGGGTTTCATATAATAGATTGTATAAAATGTAATTTTAAGGAGACTCTTATGAATACAAAACATACACGTCAAATGAATCGTATCCGTCGAGCGTTAGGCATTGGCACATTATGCCTCGTTGCGTCTATTGGGTTTAGTCATGCTGAAAGTATTGCCATCCCAAGTGCACGTCCTATGGTGGATGGTGTAAGTGCTGATGTAGAGACTGTTAGTAGTTCTAGTAAAGGACAACAGCATATAAACTCAGATGTTATTACGCCTAATGATTGGACGTATACAGCGTTACAAAGACTCATTAAACATGGTGCTATTACAGATACCCACGGATTTACTTTTGATGGTGCTAGCTACACAAAGGATGAGCTTATGCCGCTTATCGATGAGGTAGTCACAAAACGTGAGCAAATGAACGATAATGATCGAGAGTATGCACTGCGTATTTACCAAGAAAATATGCGTGATGTAATGGATTACCGTATTGCTCGCGATAAAAAAGCTACTGATGAGCGCCGTCAAAAACTAGATGAAAAGCGTGCTGAAAAGGCTAAAAAATCTGGTAAGACGTATCAAGTATCCAAGGATCAACAAGAGGCTCTTGATAAGGCTGGTGATGAAGTAGCAAAACCGGAAGAACGCGCTTTAACAGATGAGCAAATCAAAGAAAAAATGAAGAAATTCAAAATTGATGATTCTCGCGTTAAGGTAAATAATGAAGTGCGCATTCGTTACGCTGACTCCAAGGATAAAAAGTCCAAAACAGATGCTCGTATGCAGACGGAGATGACGTTCACTCTATAACTCTTGGTAAGGGGTTATAATGATTGATTTTTTAAAGAAACAGTTGTTTACTGTTCATCAAAACGGTAAGCAGCAGGTAAGTGAGGTCTTTAAATATATAGGACCTGGTATAATCGTAACCGTTGGATTTATCGATCCAGGCAACTGGGCCGCTAACTTGGCAGCTGGAGCCAGTTATGGTTACGAATTATTGTGGGTAGTCACACTATCTACGATTATGCTCATTTTATTACAGCATAATGTGGCACATTTAGGCATTGTACGCGGTCAATGCTTGTCGGAATGTGCCTATGAATTCTTACCGCGTTATGCATCTCGCTTTGTGCTTAGCACGGCAGGAATTGCGGCGGCAGCGACGGCCTTGGCTGAGTTTATTGGCGCCGCTATCGCCTTGAAGATGCTCTTTGGTATTCCTATCTTGATAGGCAGCATTTTGACGGCTCTTATCTGTACGGTCATGCTCATTACGAACTCCTATCGTAAATTAGAGCGAATCATTGCTGGCTTTGTATCCCTCATCGCGTTGGCGTACCTTGTTGAGGTAAATATGGTCAATGTGGATTGGGCAGCGGCTGGTATCGGTTGGGTGGATCCTAATATTCCTAATACATCGATGCTCGTTATTTTGAGTATATTAGGGGCCGTAATTATGCCTCACAACTTGTTTTTGCACTCTGAAATCATCCAAAGTCGCCAGTTTAATACACAAGATCCAGCGATAATGAAACGGCAGTTACGCTATGAATTCCTCGATACTTTGTTATCTATGGGGATTGGGTGGATGATTAACTCCGCCATGATTATATTGGCGGCGGCTGTCTTCTTTGCTCATGGAATTGAAGTAACAGAGCTTGAACAGGCTGAGGAGTTGTTGCGACCACTCATTGGACCCGCAGCGGGTATTATTTTTGCGATAGCATTGTTATTTGCAGGTTTTGCCTCATCTGCTACGGCAGGTATGGCGGGGGCAAGTATCTTTGCAGGAATGTTTGGCGAGTCTTACGATATGAAAGACTTCCATACGCGATTAGGCTTGGCACTAACATATATTCCAGCATTATTATTGATCGTGTTTATTACAGATTCCTTCCAAGCATTATTGTTCTCTCAAATGTTCTTGAGCTTGCAATTACCAATCACCATCTTCTTGCAACTTTACATGACAAGTAGCCGCAAGGTCATGGGAGAATACGCGAACCGTAAATTTACAAATATTCTCTTATGGGGCATAGGTATCATCGTTACAATTATGAATATCTACTTATTGATTGTAGGTTAATAGAATATTCTTTGTTGGTTACCAAAAGGTTTATTATAAAATCAATATTAGAATACAGAATTAGAATACAACATTAGAATACAAGATTAGAGTACAACATTAGAATACAAGATTAGAATACAAAGGACCGCTATGGCGGTCCTTTTGCCATGTTGCTAACGTATCCATTATGTGAAACGCGTATCTTTGAATACCCAAGAGGGGTATAAAATATGGTACAATTAAAGATAGTATAATTAAGAAAAATATTTTTAAGAATAATATTTTTAAGAATAATATAATATCTGTTGAGAGTATCACTCAGCAGTGTGATATATGGAAAATTAGGAGGCCCTAATGGCAAAGGAAATCAACGTACAAGAGACAATACAATCTGATTTTAGTGTTGTGGTTAACGACATTGCTGAAGAGTTATTGACGCGCCTCAATATGGATGAGGATGGTTCTGTTATCGATATGTTCCAAACAGGCTCTTTTGATCCTTGGCAGTTATTCGTATTTTTTGGTGCTTTAGAAAAAGCCCTTATTGAGTTCAGAACGGATAAACGGAAGAAAACAGTTATCGTTCATGCACAACCTGAGGCTCTTATCGGCATTGGCCGCGTAGTGACACCTGTATCTACTATGCTTGAGCATGTGTTGATGTCTCGTTTGAACGATATGAGCGAAGGCCGCTTGGAAACAGGCATGCTTACAGTATCTGCTGAAAGCATCGATTATGAAGGTGTAAATCTTAAAGGTCGTCACGTGGTTATCGTATGCGACCTTGTAGATGAAGATTCTAATTACCTTAAAGAATGCATTAAATTATGTAAAGAATTGAAAGCAAGCCACGTAGTGGCGGTGCCTCTCATGTTGTGGAACCCTGAATTGATCGACAATTTGACAGAGGAATCTATTAAGGCGGAATTATCCCATGAAAATCGTCCTCTCTCCTAGTAAGACAAAAACGATTACCGATGTTGCTAGCAACGCTGAGGCAGTACATCATGCAGTCCGAGACGGTCAATTTCAGCCGAACATCACGAAAGAAATTGTAACACATGTACAATCCCTTGATGTAGCGGCTCTTGGAAAGGCATTAAAACTTAAGGATGATAAGGCACAGGCTCTTTTTGATTTTTATCAGTCCTTTGAGGCTCATCCCGTAGGTCGTGCCTGTGAAAGTTACGATGGCATTGCTTTCAAATATTTGGACTGGTCGAACTTATCTGACGAAGCCAAGGCCTTTGGTGAAAGCCATCTCGTTGTGCTGTCTGCATTGTATGGCATCGTTGAACCTAATATGGGGGTGCGCGACTATCGACTCGATATGGTCGATAAGGTGGGCATTAATCTATACGATACATGGCGTGAAGCGGTGGACGCATACTTTCACAAGGAAGATTGGATTCTAAACCTAGCATCTAAAGAATATGCAAAAATGGTGAACCATCCAAAGGTGGTAACCGTTGAATTTTGGGAATTACGGGGCGATACGTTTAAGCAGATGAGTACGTCCTCCAAAATGAGTCGCGGTGTGATGGCTCATGAATGTCTAACTCAACAAGTGAAACATGTGCGGGACTTGCCGCGCGAAGTTAATGGATTTACTTGTGTCTCTGACATTGAATCCATTACCATACCAAGCGAATCGATGACGGTTCGTTACGAAAGGAAGTGATTGTTTGCAAGTGCAAGACATTCTTGCAAAAGACCTCGTCGGCGATGAATGGCTGACCGAGGAGGAATTGCGATTTCTCATGTCTGTAACTGATGAAGAACAGTTGCAGTTGATATATAAAAAGGCCTACGAAGTGAAGGCAAAATACGTAAAGCCTGTAGCATACTATCGCGGCCTAATCGAGTTCTCAAACCGATGCATTAAGAATTGTAATTATTGCGGTATCCGTCGTGAAAATGATAAGACGGAACGCTTTGATATGAATCGTGAAGATATCATCAAGATGGCACAGTGGGCGTACGATCATGAATATGGTTCCATTACACTCCAATCTGGTGAACGCTGTGATGATGCCTTTGTAGACTATGTTGTGGATTTAATTCGCGATATTAAAGCCATTGGTGATGGTTCTCTTGGCATAACGATGTGTGTAGGGGAACAAAGCGAAGAGGCGTACCGCCGCATGCGTGAAGCCGGTGCGAGTCGTTATTTATTACGCATTGAAACAACCAATACAGATTTATACCATAAGATTCATCCTCGTGATGAATTGCACTCCTTCGAAACGCGCGTAGAATGCTTACGTCGTTTGCGTCGCGTAGGCTTCCAAGTTGGCACAGGTGTTATGATTGGTCTACCTGGGCAAACAGAAGATGATCTCGTAAATGATATCTTGTTCTATCGCGATATGGATATCGACATGATCGGTATGGGCCCTTATGTGGTGCATCATGATACGCCACTAGGTCAAGAAGCATTGGCAATGGGCATCGATGACGAAGCAGGTAAATTGCGTCGAGTTCAACTGGGCCTCAAGATGATTGCCTTAACTCGTTTATTCTTGAAAGACGTAAACATTGCAGCTACGACGGCGTTACAAGCACTAGATAAACTAGGCCGTGAAAAAGGCTTAGCCGCAGGTGCAAATATCCTTATGCCTATCATCACCATTCCTGAACACCGTGCAAAATATTTGCTATATGATAATAAACCTTGCGTGGACGACAATGCAGAACAATGTAAAGACTGCTTGACACGCCGCGTAATGTCCATCGGTGATACCGTGGGTTGGAAACAAAATGGGGACTCTAAACACTACGGCAAACGGACGGGAGAATTTTAGTATTATTATATAATCCTCTTTTTCTAAGAAATTTTTCTCAGAAAAAGAGGATTTTTCTATTGTAGTGTCGAAGTGTATTAGCAAAAGCCGTAATTTGCCAGTAAGGAGGCGATTCCAATGAAAGAGTACAGTAGTGATAAAATTAGAAACGTTGCTGTTGTTTCCCACGATGGTGCGGGTAAAACAGCTCTTGTTGAATCCTTGTTGTTAACTTCTGGTGCGGTTGATTTCGTAGGTAAAGGTCAAGATAATAAACATATTATGGACTTTGAACCGGAAGAAATTAAACGTAATGTAACTATTCAATTGGGCATGGCGCCATGTGAGTGGCATGACCATAAGGTTAACTTCATAGACACTCCAGGCTATAATGAATTCCATGGCGAAGTTCGTGCCGCTTTGCGTGCCTGTGATGGTATGTTGATGGTGCTATCCTCCACATCTGGTGTAGAAACTGACACAGTTCGCGCATGGGATTATGCAGTTGAATTACAAATGCCTCGCATGGCATTTATCAATAAAATGGATGTCGATGGTGCTGATTTCTTCGGTACTATTGAAAGAATGCGGGAATTATTTGGCAAAGGCATCATGCCGTTGCAGATTCCTATCGGTGAAGGCGCCGATTTTGAAGGCGTTGTAGACGTAGCAAAAATGACTGCGTTTACTTATAAGGACGGCCAACCAACAGAGGTCGCTGTACCAGCTCACCTTATCGAAAAGGCTCAAGAAATTCGGGAAATGACCGTAGAAGCCGCGGCTGAAGGTAGCGATGAGTTGTTGGAAAAATATTTAGAAGGCGAAGAATTATCCTTAGAGGAAATCCGCCAAGGCTTGCGTGAAGGGATGATTAGTGGCCGTGTGTGCCCAATCATGTGTGGCAGTGCCACATCTCGTATTGGCTTAGATCAAGTATTGGATCGTATGATCCGTTACATGCCGGATGCAACTAAAAAAGTGATGACCGCAACTGATGCGGAAACCGGCGAACAATGTGTTGTACATGTAGATAAACCATTAACTGCATTCGTATTTAAAACATTGTTAGACCCATTCGCAGGCAAACAAAGCTTTGTACGTATCTTCTCTGGTGAACTGAAAGAAGGGGATCGCCTCTTTGATGTGAACCAAGGTGTAGAAGAAAAATGGGGCAAGATGGTTACCCTTATTGGGAAGCAACAAATCCCTGTATCCGCTGCTAAAGCTGGCGATATCGTAGTGATACCGAAATTGGCCAATGCTAAGACCGGCGATACATTAACGGCTCCTGACTTTAAAGTGACATACGATGCTATTCGTTTCCCTCAACCTTTATATACAGTGGCTATGGAGCCAGTAAAAAAAGGTGAGGAGGAAAAATTAGCGAGTGCTGTTCTTAAAGTGGCGGAAGAAGATCCTACTTGCGTAGTAGTGAAAAATGCTGAAGCTCGCCAATTACAAATTGATTGTATGGGCGAGGTACATCTTGAGCATATCCTCAACAAAATGGACCGTAAATACGGCGTACAAGCTAAACTTGTGACTCCATATATTCCGTACCGCGAAACTATCAAAGGCTCTGCTGAAATCGAGTCTAAATATAAGAAACAAAGTGGCGGTCATGGTCAATATGGTCACGTTAAGATTCAAGTGGATCCATTATATGATGGTAGCGAATTTGCATTCGTAGACAAAATTTTTGGTGGTGCTGTACCTAAACAATACATACCAGCAGTGGAAAAGGGTGCCAAAGAAACCCTAGATAAAGGCCTAATTGCAGGATATCCTATGATTGGCGTGCAAGTGACACTCTTGGATGGATCTTACCACAGCGTAGACTCCTCAGAGTTAGCATTTAAAGTAGCTACGTCACAGGCTATCAAGGATGTGATTCCTAAGGCGAAACCAGTCCTATTAGAACCAATCTATGAGGTCAACGTGTTTGCACCAGATGCTTTCATGGGCGACATCATGGGTGATTTGAATAGCCGTCGAGGTCGTGTATTAGGCATGGAACAAAGTGAAAGAACAGGTATTTCTGTTGTTAAAGCACAAGTACCATTGGCTGAAATGTCTGATTATGTGACTGCATTGCGCTCCATTACACAAGGACAAGGCGTATTTAACCGTCAGTTCTATACCTATGAAGAGGTTCCACATAAGCAAGCGGAAGAAATTATCGCTGCTCATAAAACCCAAGAATAAGGTAATGGTCACATGCTGTATCTAATACAGTTTGAATCACTACAACTGAATAGACAACTGCATAATGTAACAATTTAATAATCTAACAATTTCATAGCGTAATAATTGACGAAAGTCATAAATTTGAATAGTATTTTACTGAGGCCCTCCATATATGTAGCGTATGGAGGGCTTTTACATAAGAGAATAGCTAGTTCTTTATGTATATATGTGCTAACATAAAAGGTAATATAACTGGTTTATTGTGGTGCCATATCCATAGATATTGTGAAAGGATTGTGTATGTTTTTTTCTAGTATTACCGCAGATTATACAAAAATGGGCTATCCTAAAGCCATTGTGCGCGCTTTAGATTTCTTGAAAAATGCAGATTTGAAAGCTTTGCCTGGGGGGCGTCATGCTATTGAAGGCGACATGATGTACGCCAACGTAGACGATGTAGAAACAAAACTATTTGAAACTACAAAACCGGAATCTCATCGTAATTATGTAGATATTCAATTTATGGTGAGCGGAGAGGAAAACATGGGCTTTTTCGTAGATAAAGGCATGGTAAAACCTGTGGAGTCCTATCCAGATCGAGATTGCTATTTCTATCCTAATGAAGCTGTTGATGAAGGGCAAATCCATTGCCCAGAAGGGTACTACACTGTATTCTTCCCGTCTGATGTTCATCGGCCCTTGCTTGCTGTAAACGATAAACCTATCAAAATCCGTAAGGTGGTTGTGAAAGTTCACGTATCTTTGCTCGGTGAGTAGTATGAAACAATATGAAGTTATTGGTGTTATTATAACCCTATTGGGGGCTGTTTTATGGGGTGTATCAGGCGCATCCGTACAGTTCTTAAGCAATTTCAGAAATATGAATTTGGAATGGCTAGTAACTATGCGATTGATTACAGCAGGTTTACTAACTGTTATTTATGCATGGTTTAGATTTGGAAATTCTATCTTTAATGTATTTCATAGTGTAAAGGATACGCTAGGACTCATTGTTTTTGGCGTATTTGGTATGGCCTTATGTCAATATACATACTTCAGATCCATTGCTTTAGCTGGAGCTGGCATTGCAACGGTTTTACAATATCTGGCGCCATCTATGATTATTATTTACCTGCTAGCTCGCTATGGTAAACGACCGTCTAAGGGCGAGATTGTTTCTGTTATACTTGCTTTAGTGGGGACCATTTGTTTAATGGGCAATGATGATGGCCTTTCTATTGAAAGCTTCCCTCTAATGGTTCTCGTATGGGGCCTTTTATCTGCTGTAGGTGTAGCCATATATAGCATTTCTCCTGTTGATTTACTCTACAAATATGGTACATTACCTATTGTAGGATTCGGGATGCTCATTAGCGGTATTGTAGCCGCTATATTATTTCATCAACCGAACTCATATGCAGTGTGGGACGTATGGACTGTTATTGGTTGTTTTAATGTCATATTTCTCGGGACGATAGTATCTTTCAATGCCTATTTAGAAGGGGTTAAACGAATTGGGGCCGTACGAGGATCTATTTTGTCATCTATTGAACCTATTTCGGCGGCTTTCTTTGGGTGGGCTTTTTTAGGAAATGAATTTAGTCTATTAGGACTAATTGGTATGGCTATGATTATTGCTACCGTTGTTATCATCGCTTGGGATAGACAACGAACTATTAAACGAGAAGTACTGGCAAAACTGAATAAAACCATATTAGAATAAATCGATAAGAACACATATATCACAGAAATCATTTCGTAGTATATGTGTTTTTTGTTATAACATAAAGTATATTTTAGATACTGTATACATGCGCCATTTAGTTGACTATTTACATATCAATTCATATAGTAAATGTATACGTGATTATTAGTTTGTTAAGGAGGTATTTATGTCTGTAAAAGATTTTGTGCAACAACGACGTGATACGTTAATCGCTATGCGTCGCGACTTTCATATGCACCCTGAGCCTGCTTGGCTTGAATATCGATCTGCTGCGAAAGTGGCGGATATGCTTATTTCTTTGGGTTATGATGTGGCGTTAGGGGCGGATGTACTCGATTTAGATTCTCGCATGGGCTTGCCTAGTGATGAGGTTATGAAAGCTGCTATGGATCGCGCCATCGAAGAAGGTGCTAATCCAGTGCTTGTAGAAAAGATGGGCTATGGTAAAACGGCCATCGTTGCAACTATGAAGTTTGGTGGTGAAGGTCCTGTAGTAGCGTTTCGTGTAGACATGGATTCCAACGATGTCATCGAAGCTAAAGAGGATAGCCATGTGCCTACAAAGAAAGGATTCCGTTCTTGTCACGATAAGGCGATGCACGCCTGTGGTCATGATGCACATATGACGATGGGGCTAGGCTTAGCTGAATACTTGGCTGCGCACAAGGATGAATTCAAAGGAACTATTAAACTCATTTTCCAACCTGCTGAGGAAGGCGTGCGCGGTGCTAAAGCAATGGCGGAAGCGGGCGTTGTGGATGATGTAGATTTGATGTTCGGCATGCATATTGGGTTTAACGAAAATCTATCCAATTGCTTTGCGTGTAGCAATCATGGCTTCTTGGCGACTACAAAACTTGATGCGGTGTTCCACGGTTATTCTGCTCATGCTGGGGGCTCCCCTGAAAAGGCTCAAAATGCAATGCTCGCCGGCTGTACAGCGGTTCTCAACTTACAAGCCATCGCTCGTCATAGTCAAGGGGCTTCTCGCATGAATGTAGGTGTTTTTGAAAGCGGTACAGGCCGCAATGTGACTCCTGATGTGGCGGTTCTTAAACTAGAAACTCGTGGTGCTACGACAGAAATCAATGATTACATGATTGAACGGTCGAAGACTATTATTAAAGGTGCTGCAGAAATGCATGATTGTACCTTTGAAATCACAAAACAAGGAGAAACTCCTGCAGGTCGCATCAGCGATGATTTAGCTCATGAAGTACAAGCTATCGTGGAACCACTTGGGATCTTTAAAGAGGTGCCATTCGATTACAGCGGTGGCGGCAGTGAAGACTGTGCGTACTTCTTGAACCGTGTCATTGATCGCGGCGGTAGAGCGACCTATATGGTTGTGGGATCTGCCATTAAAGCACCGCATCACAATCCGCTCTTTGATATCGATGAAGAAGATATGCTAAATGGTATCGTTGCATTAGGTACCATTGCTGCTCACTATTTAAAATAAGCTTTATGTACTAGCATCATATGGTTTGTCAGTAATTGATGTAATAGATTGTGAGGTGTTATATGATTCAACGAGAGAGATTAGTTAAAGATTTTGATGCTATGGCCCAATTGACGGCACCTGGTGAGGGCATTAATCGCCTTGCTTTCACAGATGCAGACTGGAAGGGGCGTCAATATATTATAGATTGCATGACTGATGTGGGTTTATCCGTTGAAATAGACGATTTTGGTAATGTCATTGGCTATAAGATTGGTAAGAAACCAGATTTACCAGTTGTTATGGTAGGGTCTCATACGGATAGCGTGCCTAATGGAGGTAATTACGATGGTGTGGTCGGCGTATTGTCTGCCATTGAAGTAATTCGTAGCATGATCGATGATGGTTATGAACATGATCATACCATCGCTGTGGTATCCTTCATGTGCGAAGAGTCCGGTCGTTTTGGGAATGCTACACTAGGTAGTAAGGCCATGCGTGGTGAATTAAGATTACAAGACTTACACCGATTGGTAGATAAACAAGGAATTTCCTTGTACGAAGCATTGAAAGGTCGCAACTTAAATCCCGATGGGATTGAAGAAATGGAATATAACCGACCTGTAAAGTCTTTCACAGAAATTCATATAGAACAAGGTAAGGTGCTGGAGCAGGAACAGAAAATGATTGGCATTGTGACTGGTATTGCTGCGCCAGAGCGATTCTATGTGACCATTCGGGGCAATGCCGATCATAGTGGCGCTACGCCGATGAACTTGCGTCATGATGCCCTATGTGGAGCCGCTAAAATCATCCTCGGCATCGAGGAGATTGCATCCATGCAAGAGGAGCCACCCGTGGTGGGTACTGTTGGTGTTGTAGAGGTTACGCCTGGTGCGATGAATGTCATTCCAGGCGGTGTAAAGCTAGGGGTAGACATTCGTAGCATATCTAAGGCAGCTCGTAATTCTGTAGTTACTCTTGTTAAAGAATTTATTGACATTACTGCCGAGAAACGTGGATTATCGTATACAATTGAAACAATTGCACAGGACTATCCAGTGGAGATGCACCCAGCGATGATTCGAGAAATCGAAGAGGCTGTTAAGTCTGTTGGTGTGGAGTACATGACAATGCCTAGCGGTGCCGGTCATGATGCGATGCATTGGGCGGAGGTAGTTCCGACGGGAATGATCTTTATTCCATGCCGTGACGGCATCAGTCATAATCCTGCAGAATTTGCTGAAATGGATGATATCGTAACGGGTGCAGCGGTGCTTGATAAGGTGCTTAGAAAACTTAGCTTGGAAGAAACAAAGCTTGTTTAATATACTTCTTTATGTAGTTATGTAGTTATGTAGTTATGTAGTTATGTAGATAAGTAGTTATATAGTTATATGATTATACTGAATATAATTAAGTGATTACTTTTACTATTGTTAGGCCTATTAGGTGTAAGACATAGATAGGATTATTGTATTTAGTGTTGTTAGTTGTGTATTGGGTGTAAAGTGTTTATAGAGGGGATATAGCTATCTTGCATCCTATGTACACGGATAGGAGAGTTATGGTTATTACAGGTATTGTTATCGTAGTAGCGACGTTTATCGCTATTATTAAACAGTTTGAAACGCGGCTCGTTTTATTATTATCGGGCTTACTGATGTGCTTTATTGGTGGGCAGCTTGGCGCTGGTACGACGGCCTTTGTGAAAGAACTTACAAATCCAGGCCTTGTACCAACAATCTGTACGGTGTTAGGTTTTAGCTATGTTATGGAATATACAAAATGTACGGAGCATATGGTGTATTTCATTTCTGCAGGCCTCAAAAAGATGACGAAAATCATCATTCCTGGTGCTGTTATTATTACATTTTTAATTAATATTGCATTGCCTACAGCGGCAGGTTGTGCTGCGGCCGTAGGTGCATTATTGATTCCGGCTTTAATTCGTTCTGGAGTACATCCAGCGATGGCTGGTTCTGCTATCTTCTTAGGTACATGGGGTAGCTCCTTGAGCCCAGGCCTTATGTTCAACCCTCAAGTGGCACAACTGGCGGGGGTAGACGTAATGACAGTTATTGCCAGCTTCTCCATGCAAGCAATTATCGGTATCGTAGTAGCCGCTATTTTGCTTAACATCGTAGCTATCATTAAGAAGGAGCATACCGGGTATGTAATGAAAAACGATACTGTAGAGGAAGGTAAAGAATTCAAAGTAAATTATTTCTATGCAATCATTCCGATTATTCCTCTTGTATTACTTGTATTAGGTAGTAAACAAGTGGCGGTGATTCCAGAAATCTCTGTTCCTGTATCTATGCTCATCGGTACTGCTATTGGCATCATTGCCGTGCGTCCTAATGTGGCAGACGCTGTTAAGAAGTTCTTCCGCGGTACTGGCGATGGTATGTGTGATGTAGTGGGACTTATGGCTGCAGCGGCATGCTTTACTGCAGGGATGCAACACATCGGCCTTACAAGTGCACTCATCGATGGTATGAAGAACTCTCAACAAATCGCTCAAATAGGGGCAGCCTTTGGTCCGTTCTTATTGGCTGTTATCTCTGGTTCTGGTAATGCAGCAGCTCTTGCCTTTAACGGTGCTGTCACACCTCATGCGGCTGACTTCGGCTATGGCATTATGCAACTCGGTTCCATGGCTCAATTGGGTGCTGGTATCGGTCGTAGTATGAGTCCAGTAGCTGGTGCAGGTATCATCATCGCAGGACTAGCAGGTATCAACCCTATGGAAATGGCAAAACGCAATGCCGTGCCTTGTATTATTGCGACAGTAGTTATTATGCTTTTGTTACTATAATTCTATCTTGTAAGATGATTTGTTTTTACGATACACTCATAGCAGATAGATGTATAAAACTCTATAAAACTCTATAAAACTCTATAAAACAAACCCGTCATGATTTATGTAATCATGACGGGTTTTCTTGTTATGATAGATTTTATACATTCCGTATAATCTATATAGTCCGTATAGTCGGACATTATATTACTGAGATGCATTTGTAAGATAATAAGATATAAGTAAAATTTATGGACACCAAAGAAAAGAGCAATTTGTTTTTATTGCATTTTCATAATATATTATATGTATTAAAGGAATAATTGTTATACCTTTGTTTCAGCCCATGTTTTCATGAATGAGTAAAAAGCCTGTACTGGCTTGGATTCAAGGGCACTATGACGTGTGTACATCCATGTATCTCGAGTCATGATATGACCATCGAGCGCTTTCAAGGTTTCCTTAAATAGGTTAGGGTAATCATTACCACAGCTTTGGGTGAGGATGGTGAAGCCAAGTCCTTGGTTGACGAGCTTCATACACGTATCGATGTCGTTTACCTCAATGGTGCGCATCGGCGGTTGTGAGTAGTGAGAATACCACCAATCATCTATAGTTTGTTGTAAATTCGGATCTGTTTGATAGTGAATATATGGCAGACGTGGTAAATTCTCTACGGCACAAGGTGTTTTGTTAAAGAAGCAGAATGGTTCTGACCAAATATGTTCTTTCGATTCTGTCCAAGTGTGAGCACCGCGGATGATGGCTGCATGTAGGCGACCTTCAAGGAAGTCATGGTATAGCTTATAGCTAAGGCCCGTATACATGATGATATCAATGTGGGGATAAGCCTCTTTAAAGGTGGATAAGATATGGGGAATATGATACTTTGCGAATACATTTGAGCATCCTAGGTTTAATGTACCGCGCGGTTCACTACCCATAGCTAGTAGCTCTTGGCGCACCGAAGTATAGGAATTGAGCAAATCTTCGGCGTACCGTACCAGGCGCTGACCTTGATAGGTAAACTCTACACCTCGAGCTTGTCGGTTGATAATGGGACAGTTAAATTCCTTTTCTAATTTTTTTATCCGTTCACTCAATGCCGGTTGCGTCATAAATAGACGACGCGCCGCATAGGTAATATTATTTTCCTCTGCTAAGGTTTTTAAAATTGTACAATCTTTCGTGTCCATAAACTCTCCTTTACATATGTATTATTGTACTCTATCCCATAGAGTTGGTACAGATGAGGGGCCGCTAGGGCTATACAGATTAGATATAACTAACGACTAGATGCTAATAAGAGGAATAAAACTTTCACCAATACACATGGTGAAAGTATAGCGTTTGTAAAGGTTTACACATGCCTGAAAGTATAAAGGAGCAAGTCATGGTTGAGTTAATTTCAAATGGTGTATTTTTATATCACGGTACGGATATCGTTCCTGCAGATTCTAGTGCAGCCCTTGATCAGCAAGAAGTTTTTAATAAAGAGCGCGCCTATAAGGAAACGATGGCGTACCGTATTTTAATGGACCACCAACAACATGAAGGTGATCAAGATTTACGCATCAAATTCGATGCCTTAACATCTCACGATATTACCTATGTTGGTATTATCCAAACTGCGATTGCCAGTGGTCTAGATAAATTCCCAATCCCTTACATTTTGACAAACTGCCATAACAGTTTAGCCGCTGTAGGGGGCACAATTAACGAAGACGACCATGTATTTGGCTTGTCTGCAGTGCAACGATTTGGCGGCGTCTATGTACCTCCTCATCTTGCTGTTATTCACCAATACATGCGTGAAACAATGGCAGGTTGTGGCAAAATGATCCTCGGTTCCGATAGCCATACTCGGTACGGTGCACTTGGTACTATGGCGATTGGCGAAGGCGGTCCAGAGCTTGTAAAACAATTGCTCGGTCGTACCTATGATGTACAACGTCCAGAGGTTATCGCTATCTACCTAGATGGTAAACCTAAACATGGCGTAGGCCCACAAGACGTGGCTCTCGCTATTGAAAAAGCTGTATTTAAAAATGGCTTTGTAAAAAATAAAGTCATGGAATTCGTAGGCCCTGGTATTGAACATTTGTCCATGGACTTCCGTAACGGCATCGATGTAATGACTACAGAAACTACATGCCTTACAACAATCTGGAGAACAGACAGCACTACAAAAGAATTCTTAACACTTCATGGTCGCGGTGATGCGTACAAAGAGCTTAATCCTGGCGATGTAGCTTACTATGATGGCCTTGTTAAGGTTAACCTTGACGAAGTGGAAAGCATGATTGCTATGCCGTTCCATCCAAGTAATGTATATACTATTAAAGAAATCAACGAAGGCGGTCGCGATTTACTAGCAGAAATCGAACGCCAAGCGGTTGAACAATTAGATAATAAATCCTTATCCTTGCAATTGCCTGAAAAACACTTCGATGGCAAATTACACTTAGATCAAGGTATCATCGTAGGTTGCTCTGGTGGTTTGTATGAAAATATTATGCAAGCGGCAAACATCGTACGCGGTAAGAGCGTAGGCTCCGGGCGTTTTGCGTTCAGCGTATATCCTTCTAGCCAACCAATTTACTTAGAACTTATGAAAAATGGTGCTCTCGTAGACCTTATGAGCGCTGGTGCTATTGTGCGTACAGCCTTCTGTGGTCCTTGCTTCGGCGCAGGCGATACACCTAATAACACGGGCCTCAGCGGTCGTCATGCGACTCGTAACTTCCCTAACCGTGAAGGGTCTAAACCTGGCAATGGTCAAATTTCCTCTGTTGCACTGTTAGACTCCCGTTCCGTAGCGGCTACAGCTATTAACGGTGGTGCATTGACTGCGGCAACTGATATCGAATATGATGATGTGGTGCCAGCTTACCACTATGATGATAAACCTTATGAAAGCAAGGTATATAATGGTTTCAACGAACCGAATAAAGATACTGAACTCGTGTATGGTCCATCCATTAAACCATGGCCTTCTATTGAAGAATTGACGCCAAATGTGTTGCTCAAAGTAGCTGCTTACATCGATGATCCTGTAACAACTACAGATGAGTTGATTCCATCTGGTGAAACTTCTTCCTTCCGTTCCGACCCATATGCATTGTCTGAATTTGCCTTGAGCCGTAAGGTTCCTGAGTATGTAGGCCGTGCAAAAGTCGTTCGTGATTGGGAAAAATCTCGTCAAGAAGGTGCAAGCGCAGCAGATTTAGTAAGTGCATACGAAGAAGTAAAACAAGCGCTTGGCCTTACAGAATCTTTAGAGGAGATGGCTAAGTCTACAGCTGTGTCTAGCATGGTGTACGCTAATCGCCCTGGCGATGGCTCTGCTCGTGAACAAGCCGCATCTTGCCAACGCGTATTGGGTGGCGGTGCTAACATTGCTATTGAATATGCTACAAAACGTTATCGCAGTAATGTCATTAACTGGGGTATGTTGCCGTTCATAACTAGCGAAGAAGACTCTAAAACGATGGCAGTAGGCGACTATGTATATGTGCCAAATGTACGTGAACAACTATTCTCTGACTCTGATGATTATAAAGCTTATGTTATCAGCGGAGGCGAGAAGAAAGCAGAAATCACATTGCATTTAGGTCACCTCAGCGATGAAGAAAAAGATATTATCGCAGCAGGTTGTCTCATCAACTACTACGCAAATAGCAAAGCGTAAGTGGTGAACATAAAGGAGTATATTATGAACGGGTATAAAGAAATTCCTGTTACCTATATGCGCGGCGGTACTAGTAAAGGGGCGTATCTGTTAAAAGATACGCTTCCAACTGACCCAGATGCACGAGACCGTATGATTTTAGATTTATATGGTTCTCCTGACGCACGTCAAATTAATGGTATCGGTGGTGCTGATCCATTGACGAGTAAGGTGGCTATCGTAAATCCTTCTGACCGGGATGATGCAGATATCGACTACACCTTTGGGTATGTAGGTATCGCTGATGCGGTGGTGGATTACGAAGGTAACTGTGGCAATATTTCTGCTGGTGCAGGGGTATTTGCTATTATGGAAGGTTTTGTGAAAGCCGTAGAACCAGAAACAGTAGTTCGTATCTTTAACACGAATACAAATAAGGTTATTGAAGCGCATGTGCCAGTCCGAGATGGTAAACCTGTCATTGACGGTGATTTTGCTATCGACGGCGTACCTGGTACGGGTGCTCGTATTACATTATATTTCTTGGAGCCCGGCGGTTCTAAGACAGGTAAGCTACTACCAACAGGCAATGTACAAGACACGATTACATTGGCTGATGGTCGCACAATCCAAGTCAGTCTCGTAGACGCAGCTAATCCAGCTGTATTTGTAAAGGCTACAGATCTTGGTTATGAAGGCACGGAATTACCGGCTTTCACCGAAACGGATGGCGGTGTATTACTCAATACACTTGAAGATATTCGCACTACTGCGGCTGTGATGATGGGACTTGCTCCATCTAAAGAGGCCGCTAGTCCTGCAGTTCCAAAGGTATGCATGGTGTCCGCACCGCAAACCTACGTAGCAAGCGATGGTCGTACTATAGAGGGGAATAGTATAGATATCGTAGCTCGTACAAAGGCACTAGCTGTAATGCATAAAGCTTATGCTGTTACAGGTGGTATTTGTACAGCTACGGCAGCGCTGATTACGGGTACTGTGGCGAACGAAGTAGTGAGCGAACGTGCTAAAGAGACGAATCGCGTTACTTTGGCACATCCATCAGGGAAATTTGACTTCGAAATATGCTTGACCAATGATACAGGCTGGCATGTGGAGAAGGCGGGCGTCGCTAGAACAGCGCGACCGATTATGAAAGGCATAGCTTATGTTAAAGGAGAGTAAGAATGGGTAAGCTACTTAAAATTGCAATTATGTTTGCCATTCCTCTGGCAATGTGGTTCATTACACCGCCAGAAGGTTTGAGCGTTGAAGCTTGGCGACTGTTAGGTTTCTATTTAATGGCTATCGTTGGTCTAGTTGTTAAACCTTGGCCAGCACCAATTATCTTGTTATTATCTATTGCAGGTTCTGCAATTTTCTTGAATGCTACGAAAAACGTATTGTCTGGTTATGCATCCACAACAGTATGGCTAGTATTCTCTGCGTTCTCCCTCAGTGTGGCGTTCGTAAAAACAGGCCTTGGCCGTCGTATTGCGTACCTATTGATTAAATCCTTAGGTCACACTACATTGCGTCTTGGCTATGTAACTGCTTTATTAGATCTTATTATTTCCCCAGTAACACCTTCCAACACAGCGCGTTGTGGTGGTATCGTGTTCCCAATCATGAACTCTGTAGCAAAAGCGTTAGGTTCTGAGCCTGGTGAAAGCGCAAAAAAAGCTGGTTCTTACCTCATGGTTAACACATACATGGTTACTAAGGTAACAAGCTTGATGTTCGCTACAGCGATGGCGCCAAACTTATTGGCTGCGGACTACATGAACAAAATCCTCGGTGTAGACATCAACTGGGGCCTTTGGGCATTAGCTCTCGTAGTACCAGGTCTTGTAATGCTTCTCATTACACCAGCTTTGGTATACTACTTAGACAAACCATCTATTCAACACATCGACTCTCACGGAATTGCTGATGAAGGTTTGAAAGAACTTGGACCTATGTCTGGTCGCGAGAAATCTCTTATCGCTATCTTTATCCTTGCCTTAGTTGGTTGGGCATTGCCTTCCATCTTGACTCAAGGCTTTGGTATTAAATTCTCCCTAGACGCAACAGCAGTAGCTATCGTAGCCATGGTAGCAGCGCTTGTAACAGGCGTAATCAAATGGGAAGATATGCTTGAATCCAAAGGTGCTTGGAACACATTGATCTGGTTCGGTGGTATCATCGGTATGTCCAGTGCATTGTCCAAGGTTAAATTCTTTGAATGGCTAGCTGACTTCATGGGTACACACTTCAACTTCGGCGATAACCCTATGATGGCTCTTATCATCATCGGTGCTATCAGTATCGCGGTTCGTTACTTGTTTGCCTCTGGTAGTGCGTACGTTGTAGCCATGCTTCCAGTATTCCTTACTGTAGGTAAAGTAGCGGGTGTAAACCCAATGGCGTTGTCCTTGTTACTAGCTGCTACAAACTCCTACGGTGGTGCGTTGACTCACTACGGCGGTGCAGCGGCTCCAATCGTATTCGGTGCAGGTTACAACACAGTTAAGAGCTGGTGGATTATCGGCGGTATCTTCGCTATCATGTGCTTCATCGTAAACCTTACAGTGGGCTACGCATGGTGGGAAATCCTCGGTATCCTATAATACCTAACTAGAGATAATAGTTATTCTATACATATAGAATGATCATCCCCTAGATAGTGAAAGTTTTTAAACTTTTACAAAACAACATAATTAAAGAGCTGTCCCGGAATCAGTACACATCTGAGTTCTGAGAACAGCTCTTTTTATTTGTTTATATAGTTTCTTTAATGCATTTGCACTATTTTCGTTGTATTACGGCGTTACTTTAGTTTTAACGCAACCCATAGGGCAGCGCCGATAAAGGTAAGGCTACATGCCCAGAAAAGGGTTGTGAAGCCAAATTGAGCGGCTACGATGGAACCACCAAAGGAGCCTAGAAAGTAACCCATAGACAAACAAGACTGATTGTACGAGAATACTTGTCCCGTATATTCCTTAGGTGTTTTTGATGCTAAATAGGTATTGAGCGCAGGTAACATACCACCTAGCCCAAAACCTTGCAAGAAACGGATAAACCCAAGTACATACACAGAGTCCACATAGGCTTGCGGTATATTGAGTAGACCTACATAGATCATCGAGTAGATGAGCACCTTTCTAGGGCCTATACGGTCTACTAATTTCCCGAGTGGAGAGCTACTAAAGAATTGGGCGATACCCATGGCAGAGAACACAGCACCAGATATGAAGGCTATATTTTCCGTATTGCTTGGTAGCATTCCTTTAATGTAAACCGTCATAATGGGGGAGATGGCGGTAACCGAAATGGCATACAGGAAGGAGGTTGCAGATAAAGCGACTAAACTAGAAAACTCAGGTAAGTGAGTTTTTAGATTTCTAAAGGTTTGCTTCTCAACAAGTGGCTTTGGAACATAGTTTTCATGTACCAGCATTGCCGTCAAGCCAAAGGAGATAAGCATAAGGGCCCCGATGATAAAGAAGTCATTTCGAATACCTACTACATCACTGAGATACCCTCCTACAAGCGGACCGGCTAGTGAGCCTGCAAGGCTAAAGGATCCTATAATCCCTAGAGCCCAACCTGTATGGTTTTGCGGTGTTTCTGACGCGATAAGTGTTACCGATGCGGGGTAAAAACCGCTTACTAACCCTTGCAATGTACGAACGAGGAACACACCTTCTGGTGTAGTCTGAAAGCCCAATAATATACTACATATAGCCATACCAAGACTAGAGCGTATGAGGGTAATCTTACGTCCCTTACGGTCTGCTAATCGGCCCCAGAAGGGAGCTGCTAAGCAGACAATGAGGAAGGTGATGCCCATGGAGGCACCGGACCATTGTGCTATCGATCCTGTATCGCTTAAGCCCATTTCATGGAAGTATAGAGGGAGAATAGGGCTTACCTGACTAATCCCGAGGGACATGAAGAATATGCAGAATGCGCAAATGTACACCGTTCGTTTCCACGTTTCCAAAGTATCCCTCCTTTAGTCTTTCTTTTTAACTTCTTCCCAATCGCTTAAGTCCGGAAGTTTATTGCTTGTTATAGATTCTTGAATCCAGTAGTTAATAGAGGTTAAGTTGCTAGATTCCCGTTTAAAGCCATATACGATGTCCTCTTCTACGTCGTCTTCTATAGTGATATAGAGAGAAATGTGTAAGTTTTTACCTTTTCCGCGCTCGATGAAGTAGCTAATACCTTGATCGTCGAGGTTAGATGGGCGAACTGCAATGATATCGTACTTGCCATTGGCTACGCCTTCTAAGGCATCCTTAATCATTTGATTGGAAAGTTCATATTGATTGAGGTAGAAGATATCGTTGTCACAAGTTAATACATATTCTCGAGGAGGCGTAGTGTTTTTGTACTGTTTCTCCCAACTTTCATCAATAACAGGCAATGTAGCATGATCATAGAATTCTTTAATTAAACCGAGACCTTCAGAAATAGACATCTCCTTAAGGTCTCTTACTTCATATATCGTAGGCTCCAAGGTTTCATCACATTCCGCAGGGTCCTCGCTGTAGCCGTATAGATAGATAGTACAAGTGTTCTTATCTTCATTGTGGAACATAACGATACTGTACACATCGTAAATTACGTTTTCTATGGATTGGCGATTATCATAGATGATAAAGCTGAGATATTTTTGTGTATCCCATTCCCGTTGAATGAAATTCCAGTCGTATTTATTCGTGCGCCAACCAGTAGTAGAGTCCTCAAAGATTTCTAATACATCTACGGAGTTTTGAGGCCAAGCAGGGGGCATAGGATTACATGTTGTAGAAGATTGTTGTATGCCTTCTTTGTACTGATAATGTCCATCAACGAGTTCAAAGGCTTCTAATCGCTCAGAGGCTTCGTCAGGAATTGCCAACGGCTCACCAGTACCTAACCAATTATCGTTTCTTGTGTTGAGACGTTTGATGCTTTCACGAGCATGCTCGTAGAACGTAACGGCTTGGTCTAAATCAGGTTCTTTTGTAATGGCACCAATTTCGTAGCAATAGCCGGCGGCCAGTTGCCATAGATGGTCCGCATAGTCATAACTACCGTATCTATCGAAACATTTGCTAGCCTGATTGACGCACTCTATGGCGGTTCTTATAGCAGGGGTATTACCTTTTTTGAAAGTAAATACATAAGCGAGATACGGCCAAATAGCATCGAGCGTGTAAATAGCTGGTTGTTGCAATAAGTGAGCGATGCGAGACCAGTCTTGAGACTGACCATCGATATTCAAGGTGCGAAGAATGATGGCTTGCATGGTAGCATAAGCGTGGTCGTTAAAGTCTAAATAATCTGGGCTTATAGCAGCACGCTCATAGTATTTGAGGGCCTTTTGAATATTCTGAGGAATTCTTTTGTTAGACTCACATGGTTTTGCATAGTACTCGGCAGCTTCACGCAAACACATGCCATTATTCATGGCCGCACCACGCTCAAAATATTCGAGAGCTCGTTCATGCTCCCCGCGAGACTTACAAATATCGCCTGCTAAATACATCATGAGTGGCAAACCTGCTTTGGCACCTTCAAAAATGACTTGTTCTTCCATTGCCCTATTATCTTGCTCTACATAGGTAATGCGCAAGTTTCGGTATGCAATAACAAGGCCTGCATCGGCAGATTTACGCAACCATTGTTGAGCAATAGCATTTATTTTATTGGTCGATCTACGTTGATCTGCTTGTACAAATAAGCTTTTTAAGAAACGGACAAAGGTAGATGGTTCACCTTCGTTAGCCACCTTTCGAGCCGATGGTAAGATGTGGTAATCCCCCCATTGGTATACATTGGCAATGGCGTAGGCACAGTAGGAACAACCCTTTTGGGCGCCCTCATAGACGCGCTGGAATGCTTGGTCCTTCGTCATAGGCAACTCTTTTTCAATAGTTGGTGTAAGGGCACCAGAGGTACGCATAGCTTGTAAAATAGCGATGGCACTGCCTTTGCGAATAGCCGTATGTAAATAACTATACGCCTTTGTGTCATCCTCAGGGAAGCCTGCTTCAATCCACGTGAACTGAGGTCCAGAATAGACGCGCGCCAAAATAGCGTACACATCGCCGATACCTGGAATCTTTTGACCTTCCTCGTCCAATTTCACAAGGGCATCAAGCTCAGCCTTGCCCGCCCAAGCAATATCTTTATTACATTGATGGAATATTTTATTGAAAGACTGCTGTATTTGATCAGTAAAATAAAAACTCATTCTCTCTCCTCCGCATAATAATCAGTAGAAGCTGACAACATATGTAATTTCAGTATACTATTAGTGTTTAGAGGAAAACAATATAAATATTCTGAATTTGGAGGGGACTAGGGAAATCAGTAATTGGATTATATATGGATATTAGATAATGAATGAATGTAAGGATAAGGTGAAAGTTGAGATTTTTCTTGACTTTCATTCTATAGAAACATTATAATCAGATTATAATTTTATACTCGCCTAAAAGAAACCGATGAGGTGGAGATAAAAATAGGAAATGCACTCACAGAGAGCGGGATTAGCTGAGAACCCGTAGTACGCAGCTTATTAAATGGACCACCGAGGGCGCATGGAACAGAATGAATTTCATTCCTAGTATGGTGCGACGTCACACGAGCGTTAGTCGTGAGGGATATGTTAGTATCCTGCGAAAGAGGAGTGCGCTGCATTCAAACAAGGTGGTACCGCGATTTATAGCATAATACAAGTATTTTCTAATACTCTTGTAAAAATAGAACTATAGACTCGTCCTTGACGTTATATTGTCATGGGCGAGTTTTTTTATTGGCAAACGCCAGATGGAGGTTCTCATGATTTTTCCTAGTTTAGACCGTGTGAAAGCTATCGCACCGGGCTACGATATCGTGCCTGTATATATGGAAATTTTATCCGACGTACGCACACCGATTAGCGTGTTGAAAGCGTTAAAACAAGTGAGCAGTCATACGTACTTGCTTGAAAGTGCGGATAATAGTAATCATTGGGGCCGTTACTCCTTCTTGGGCTATGATCCTAAGATTGAGCTCTTTTGTAAAAACCATAAAATGACTATCAAAGACGGTACAACGCGTACCTTTGAATGCTCTGATCCAGCTGCAGAAATTCGCAATATTTTGAGCCAATATAAAAGCCCTCGCTTAGAAGAATTACCAACCTTTACAGGTGGCTTTGTAGGTTACTTCGCTTGTGAATATATCCGCTATATCGAGCCAACCCTTGATTTCCCAACACCAGATGATGACTCTGCTATGGTAAACGATGTAGACCTTATGCTCTTTGATAAGGTAATCGCCTTTGACCATTATAAAAATAAAATCTACTTAATTGCTAACATCAGCACAAACGATTTAGAACGTAACTACAACAAGGCTGAGCTTGAACTTAAAGCATTAGCTGATCTCGTAGTAAACGGCAAAGAGGCGGACATTCCAAAAGGCATCCTTAAAACAGAGTTCACTTCTGAATTTACAAAGGACGAGTTTGAAGCAGTTGTTAAAAAGACACAGCACTACATCAAGGAAGGGGATATCTTCCAATGTGTTGTATCTAATCGCCGTGAAGCTGAGTTCGATGGCAGCTTGTTAAATGCATACCGCGTATTGCGTACCTTGAACCCATCTCCATACATGTTCTACCTATCTGGTGGCGATGTAGAGCTTACAGGTGCTTCTCCAGAAACATTGGTAAAATTGACAGACGGCAAAATGTATACCTTCCCAATTGCAGGTACTATGCGCCGCGGTAAAACCGAAGCAGAGGACCTCGCTATTGAAGAAAAACTCATTAACGACGAAAAAGAATTGGCTGAACATAACATGCTTGTTGATCTTGGTCGTAATGATTTAGGTAAAATTGCTAAATTCGGTTCCGTACAAGTAGAGGCGTTACATATGTTGCAACGTTTCTCCCATGTTATTCACATTACATCTACTGTAAGCGGCGACATTCAAGATGGTAAAGATGCTCTCGATGCTATCGGTGCTACATTGCCAGCAGGTACTTTGTCCGGGGCTCCTAAAATTCGTGCTATCGAAATCTTACACGAACTAGAAAAAAGCCCGCGTGGCGTATACGGCGGTGCTGTAGGTTACATCGATTTTTCCGGTAACATGGACGTATGTATCGGTATCCGCATGGCCATGAATAAAGGTGGCAAGGTTTACGTTCGAGCTGGCGCTGGTATCGTTCGCGATAGTGTTCCTGCTAGTGAATATAACGAAACCTTGATCAAAGGCCAATCCATGATTTCCGCAATTACAGATGCACAGGAGGTAGAATAATGGTACTCCTTATAGATAATTATGATAGCTTCTCCTTCAATTTATACCAATTAGTAGGCTCTATCGATCCAGATATTAAAGTCATCCGCAGCGATGAATTAACAGTTGAAGAAATCCGTGCGTTGAAACCAGACTATGTGATACTTTCACCAGGACCTGGCAGACCAGCTGATGCGGGCGTATACGAAGACCTATTGCGCGAATGCAAAGGTGAATTCCCAATCCTCGGCGTATGCCTCGGTCACCAAGCCATCGGCGAAGTATTCGGCGGTACCGTTTCCTACGCTAAGCAAGTTATGCACGGCAAACAAAGCGTAGCCAAACAAGTACACCCGTCCAAAATCCTTAAAGATGTACCAGAACAATTTGAAGTGGCACGCTACCACTCCTTGGCAATTATTGACGAAACCATGCCAAGCGAACTCATCGTTACATCCATTACAGACGACGGCGAAGTAATGAGCGTAGAACACAAAGACTACCCAATCTACGGCGTGCAATTCCATCCGGAATCCATCATGACAGCGAACGGGGAACAAATGATTCGCAATTTCTTAGAAAAATAATCACTGTTGTGTATTCGATGGGCTATTTATAAGTCCTAGAACGATATAGCGGAAATAAGGTCTCTCGGAACTCCAAGTGGCCAACGCCTCACTACGTGGGGCCGCCAAGTCGTTCCTTAAGACCTTATTTCCTGCCAACTCAACCTTGGCAGTACCTATAATAGCCCCTCTACAATACATATTGTGAACTGTAGTTATATTTTTTTAAAGAAATCTGCGAATCAGAACCCCTAATATAAGAAAAGGTGGTGCAAAGCACCACCATTCCCACCACCTTATAAAGAAATGACCTGTGCGTTACTCCATATAATGCGCAGGGTCATTTGAAAGATATTGAATTGTTGTTCATTTTATTGCGCGTGTGATAGGGAGCAGGGCATATAAAAGATTAAATGTCATAGTGTTTATGTGAGTTCACGGGGTTCTAGGCCCGACTTTGGCCCTGCGAAGGCCGAAGGACGCAGTCAGACCCGGCCAGTGGAGGGCATAGGTCCACGTGAATCACATGTAGCATTAACGCAGGTATATGCCCTATTATCGTTGAACCGAAGTAAAATGAACAACAAGTAAGGAGATATAAAATGATTAAAGACGCATTATATGCAGTAACGCATGGTCAGGACTTATCCTACGACCTTGCTAAAGATACAATGAACAAGATTATGAGCGGTGATGTACCCGAGGTTCCTATGGCTGGTTTCTTGTGTGCTCTTGCAGCGAAGGGCCCTACTGTAGATGAGGTTACAGCCTTTGCTGAGGTTATGCGCGAAAAGGCCGGTTCTGTTCCTCACGAAGGTACTGTTGTAGAAATCGTAGGTACTGGCGGTGATGAAGCTAATACGTTTAACATTTCTACTACATCTGGTTTCATCATTTCTGCAGCAGGTATTCCTGTAGCAAAGCATGGTAACCGCAGTGTATCTAGTAAATGTGGCGCTGCAGATTTGATCGAAGCGTTGGGTGCTAAATTAGAGCTTAACGGCGAGCAAAACGAAGCGGTTCTTAATAAAGCAAATATGTGCTTCATGTTTGCTCCTGTGTATCACCAAGCTATGAAATATGCAGGTCCTGTACGTAAGGCTTTGGGCGTGCGCACTGTGTTTAATATTCTTGGACCTTTGGCAAACCCTGCAGGGGCTACTGTGGAGTTGATGGGTGTTTATGATAAATCCTTGGTAGAACCGTTGGCTCGTGTATTGGCTAATCTTGACGTGAAACGCGGTGCTGTGGTGCATGGCCTCGACGGTCTTGATGAAATTACGGCTACCAACAAAACGTACGTATGCGAAATTAATAATGGTACTTTCACAAGCTACGAATTCGATCCTAAGGACTATGGTTTCGAATACGCTGATAAAACTGAGCTTGAAGGTGGCGACGCAACAGTAAATGCTGAGATTACACGCCGCGTTCTTGGGGGGGAGCAAGGCGGTAAACGTACCGCAGTTCTTCTCAATGCTGGCATGGCGATTTATCTTGCAAAAGATGGCATTACATTAGCAGAGGGCATTGAAGAGGCGAAACATATGATCGACTCTGGCAAGGCTCTTGCAACAATGGAACAATTTGTGAAAGCAACCCAAGAGGTGTAACCATTGATTTTAGATAAGATTATAGAGGCGACCAAAATTCGGGTAGCCCAAGAAAAACAGGTGGAATCTCCAGAGTCTGTGAAAGCATCGGCTTTGGCATTGCCTGCAGATACAGGATTTCCTTTTGAAGCGGCCCTTCGTCAGCAAGATTTCAATTTCATTTGCGAAGTGAAAAAGGCATCTCCATCAAAAGGCATCATAGCAGAGCACTTCCCGTATTTAGAAATCGCCAAAGAATATGAGGTTGCTGGTGCTGCGGCTATCTCTGTTTTGACGGAGCCAGACTTCTTTAAAGGCGATAAAAAATATTTACAAGAGATTGCAAGCGCCGTAAAAATCCCCGTGCTTCGCAAGGACTTCATCATCGATGAATACCAAATCTACCAAGCGAAGGTATGGGGTGCTAGTGCCATCCTCTTGATTTGCGCGTGCTTAGATGTGCCTACGTTAACAAAGTTCCGTGAGCTAGCTGACTCGCTTGGCTTGTCCTCCTTAGTAGAGGCTCATGATGAGCATGAGGTACAAATGGCTATCGATTGCGGTGCCCGCATTATTGGCGTTAACAATCGTAATCTCAAGGACTTCACTGTAGATGTACAAAATAGTGTGCGCTTGCGCAATCTCGTGCAAGACGATGTGATTTTCGTATCTGAAAGCGGGCTAGAAACGCCAGAGGATATCCAAGTATTGCGGGATAACAATATCGGCGTAGCCTTGATGGGGGAAACCTTCATGCGTTCTCCTAACAAAGTGGAGAAATTATCATATCTTTATGGTCCAACCTACTACACACCAAAGGTTAAAATGTGCGGTATTTCAAAGGTAGAAACAATCCCTGCTGTAGTAGAAGCAAAGCCTGATTATATGGGCCTTGTATTTGCACAAAGTAAACGACAAGTCACTGTAGATCAAGCTAAGATTTTAGTAAGTGAGCTACACAAACAATATGCAAATCGATATAACAGAGATGTCATACAATGGAGTAATGATGTAGTACAAGAATTTATTAAAACGGTAGGTATTTTTGTCAATGAAACGCTAGATAATCTCGTTACGATTGCCACAGAAGTAAATCTTGATGCGGTGCAATTGCACGGTGATGAAGATGAAGCTTTCATCCAATCCTTAAAAGAACGTACTAATGTAGAGGTTTGGAAGGCTGTTCAAATCCGCAGTGCTGCAGATGCAGAGGCGTGGATTGATAGCAGTGCCGATATGCTATTATTTGATGCGTATCATAAGGACGAGCGGGGCGGTACGGGCGAAGTATTCGACTGGTCTTGCTTAGATGAGTTTGAACGTCCATTTATGCTCGCTGGTGGTATCGATAGCGCTAATGTGGCGCGTGCCATTCGTACGGTTCGACCGTACGGCATCGATATCAGTAGCGGCATTGAAACAGAAGGCGTGAAGGACGATGAGAAGATAAAAGCTTTCACCAACATTGTGAGAACAATAGCAATGCCATAGTATGGCGTGCTAGCAGGAATGGTATATAGGAAGGTAAGTTATATGAGTGAACAAAGACATGGCTATTTTGGCTCCTTTGGGGGGCAATTTATGCCAGAAACATTGATGAATGCAGTCATCGAACTAGAAGAGGCGTACAACAAGTACAAGGATGATCCTGATTTCGTACATGAACTTGAGGATTTACATAAAAAATATACAGGTCGTCCATCTCTTTTATACTATGCAGAACGCATGACAAAGGACCTTGGGGGTGCCAAAATCTATTTAAAACGTGAGGACTTAAACCATACGGGTTCTCACAAGTTGAATAACGTAATCGGCCAAATGCTATTGGCAAAACGGATGGGTAAAACTCGCGTTATTGCTGAAACTGGCGCAGGTCAACACGGCGTGGCAACGGCTACTATCGCTGCGTTGATGGGCATGGAATGCGAAGTATACATGGGTGCAGAGGACTGTGAACGTCAAGCACTTAACGTTTACCGTATGGAATTGCTAGGCGCTAAGGTGCATCCTGTAACAACGGGGACTAGTACATTGAAAGATGCGGTTTCCGAAGCATTGCGCGAATGGACAAACCGCATGTCTGATACGCATTACGTATTGGGATCCGTGATGGGTGCTCACCCATTTCCTATGATCGTACGCGATTTCCAATCCATTATCAGCCGTGAAGCGCGTGAGCAAATCCTCGAAGCAGAAGGAAAATTACCAACAGCTGTTATGGCTTGTGTAGGTGGCGGCTCTAATGCGATGGGCATGTTCTATCACTTCATTTCAGATGAAAGTGTTCGTCTCATCGGTTGTGAAGCAGCAGGTCGTGGCATCGATACAGAAGAACATGCGGCGACAATCGCGAAGGGCTCTGTTGGTATCTTCCACGGCATGAAATCGTACTTCTGCCAAGACGAAGACGGCCAAATTGCTCCAGTATATTCTATCTCTGCAGGTCTTGATTATCCTGGCATCGGTCCTGAACATGCGTACTTGCACGATAGTGGTCGTGCTGAGTACGTGCCGGTTACAGATGACGAAGCAGTCGATGCCTTTGAATACTTATCTCGCTTGGAAGGTATTATTCCAGCCATTGAAAGTGCTCATGCGGTGGCACATGCACGTAAAATTGCTCCTACTATGAGCAAGGACGACATCATTATTATTTGTTTATCCGGTCGTGGCGACAAAGACGTGGCGGCTATGGCGAAATACAGAGGGGTGGATCTTCATGAGTAAAATTAAAGACGCTTTCACAAAGGGCAAGGCATTCATCCCGTTCATTAGCGCTGGTGACCACGGTATTGAGAATACAGAACGTTATATTCGTATTATGGTGAAAGCCGGTGCGGACATGGTAGAGATTGGTATTCCCTTCTCTGACCCAACAGCGGAAGGCCCAGTTATTCAAGAGGCGAGCACGCGTGCTCTCTCTACAGGCGTAAAAATCAATGACATCTTCGATATGGTACGTCGTTTACGTACTGGTGATGATGCGGTGACTATACCGCTCGTATTCATGACCTATTTGAATCCAATTTACGTATTCGGTCGTGAAAAATTCTTTACCCTCTGTGAAGAGGTGGGAATCTCTGGTGTTATCGTGCCAGATATGCCGTTTGAAGAAAAAGGCGAGCTCGCTAGTGTGGCTCATAAGCATGGTGTTGAAGTGGTATCCTTAATTGCGCCAACATCTGAAAACCGCATCGAAATGATCGCCAAAGACGCAGAAGGCTTTGTATACTGTGTATCTTCCCTTGGCGTTACAGGCATGCGCAGTGAAATCAAGATGGATATTAAATCCATTGTTGAAACGATTCGCAAATATACGGATATTCCTGTAGCTGTTGGTTTCGGTATTTCTAAGCCAGAACAAGCAGAAGCTATGGCGCGCGTATCCGATGGAGCCATCGTAGGCTCTGCTATCGTTAAAATCGTGGCAGAACACGGTGAACATGCGGACCAAGCGTTGTTTGATTACGTACAATCCATGAAACAAGCTGTTCTAAAGGCTGGCGCATAACATAATAACTCATATAGCCTTGGGAAAAATTATATAGGGGATAACACAAAAGGACGTTATACAATGTATAACGTCCTTTTCATTGGTTAGTTAATTTAGTTTTGTGTTTTTAGGGCTAGTAATATGTATTATGCACAAGGCTTAGTCGTTAGAGGATTCAGAACGTTGATGTTGTTCACTGCGTTTTGCTGTTGCATTTTTATCATGCTTTTCACGTTTAGATATTCTATGTTTTCTGTGCTTTTTCTCTTTTACTTTGTACCATGGATGATCGCTGCTATCTACTGTACCATCATCATTTTTTACCATGCGATGATTTTCACCGATTTTGAAGTGGTAATCTTTGGCTTGGGCTACATTGGAACCAATACCAACTGTTAAGAAGGCGCCTAAGCTAGCCAAGGCTACTGCTTTCATTAATTTAGATTTCATAATTATCTCCTGTATAATTGATTGTACGAATTTTAGTTGTAAGAAATATATCTGTAGTATAGGTATATTTCATGAACAAAAAATGAATCAACTAAGTTGATAAATCATAGTATAATAGGAATATCTATATATATTTATTATCTAAGATTATGGTAGGAGTTTTATGAAACAGAGAGTATACGAAATCCTCTATCGTGAGCTAGTGGAAAACTATGCAAACAGTAAAGGACGTACAAATACAGCCGATTTTTGGCTCACCATAAGTGCTATATCCTTTGTATATGGCTTAATTATATGTATTACAGGTCTTGCAACCTACATACCGTACGGATTTCTTTATGCTGTCTCTATCGGTGGCGGTGTATTATTTGTATTGTCCATCCTGTTATGCTTGCCGAAGATTATGCTAATGGCAAGACGGTTACGAGACTCTAATAATGATCCAACGTTGATGATTTTGCTTTTGGTTCCTATTTTAGGCTGGCTTGCATTATTGTATCTATTCTGTAAGCGCACATCGCCTGTATCTAATGGATTAGAGGAAAAACGTTCCGTATCGGGCCTCTTTATTGTGGCTATATTAGTATTAGGCTGCCTAGCTATTAGTGCAGGTAGTACAATGATTAATCATAATTTTATAGTAGAGGAGACTGCGTATGGCAATTTGGAACCTAGTTCGTTAACGAAACAAGCTAATCGTCTTTTACAAAGTGAAACGGCTACAACAGAGGGGCGTACTGTGGTAAGTAATTATTATGAAGCCCTCAACAAAAAGGATTATCATAGTGCATATCGTTATTTGAGCGCTCGTGCTATGGAGCGATATGGTACCTTTGAACTATGGGAACAAGCCATGAATAAGGAGGCGGTTCCTAAGGTGAAAGCGATACAGCTTGACTATGTTTCTCAAGACCAAGATGATGATATTATTGTAAACTATATGGGCTTTATCGTTACCTTTGAAGATAATCTAGAGCCTCTATTAGTTCGTTTGCATAATGAAGGCAAAGGCTGGGGCATTGTTGCTATTGAAGCCGTGGAGGAGGATTAGGTTATGTCAACCATAAATATATATGATTTGAACTATACTGATGCCTTCAAATTAGGTATTAGGAACTATGCTAATTTTAACGGTCGTGTTAGCCGTAGTGAATATTGGCGATTTGTGGCAGGCGTTACATTGATACAAGGATTACTTGGCATTTTAGCTTTACTTTGTAGTATCTTGGGCTTCCCTAATTATGAAGCGCTTATCGATAATGTTGCTGTAGGGGTATCCCTTTTCTTTATAGTTCCCAATATAGCTATCACAGCGCGGCGTATGCATGATATTGGACGGAGTGGTTGGACCCAGCTAATCTCATTTATTCCTGTTATAGGATTCTTTATATTTCTCATTTACGAATTGCGTCGTGGCGATCAAAGAGAGAATTCATATGGTGAAAGAACCGGATATACACCTATTACTCCTGAGGTTAGCAAGGCTACAGGACTAGAAGAAACTCCATCCCGTCGCCAAGATTGGGCGATGGGGATTGCTATCTTTATTATCCAATCTATTATTATTGCTGATATCATCCACAAATCTCTACCCTTGATTTCCACCGGGCTGAGGCCGCCATAGCAGCGGGC
>OKBG01000127.1_pt1 | contig 31918 bp, 29 predicted proteins | sample 1610361 | NCBI WGS metagenome assembly OKBG01 (sample SAMN04436645, study PRJEB24849) | human gut metagenome | biome: human gut; feature: NICU; material: stool | host: Homo sapiens | place: USA: Saint Louis, MO | collected 2010-03-25
AATCCACTGCGCCGCACGCCTTCAGCACCTCCAGCGGCTGGTGGCATTCCGGGCATCAATTGATATTTCACCATAGGAGCTGTAATTGTTATTCAATTTAGGTGGGAGTGCATCTCGTCGTTCTAATTTTGTATAAAAGAATCTTATCAATTTTAACAGGTTAGATTTTCCTGTGTTATTTCTTCCAATTATGCAGTTTATATCTTTAATATCAGAGATGTGAATTTCTTCATATGAAAGTAAATTTTTTATTTTTATTGATTTAATACCCATGTGTTCATCCTTTTTTATTTGTTGTAAGGGATTATATCCTTTTTAAAAGTTTTCGATAAGTGTTTTAGTATGTTAGTAGATTGCATGAGTTTATACACATCAATAATGTTTACTCTTTATAAACTTTGCCTGTCCGTCAAAGCTGGTGAACGGCAGCGGCGGCGGGGCAACGTTACTCAAAGATCCGGAGCTGATTTATCGCGGCGCCAAAGCCATGCGTGAGGCGGTGCCATCGCATCTGCCGGTGACGGTCAAAGTGCGTCTGGGATGGGACAGCGGCGATAAGCAGTTTGAAATTGCTGACGCGGTGCAGCAGGCGGGTGCCACCGAGCTGGTAGTGCACGGGCGAACCAAAGAAGATGGGTATAAAGCCGAGCGCATTAACTGGCAGGCGATTGGCGAGATCCGCAAACGGCTGACTATTCCGGTGATTGCTAACGGCGAAATCTGGGATTACGAGAGCGCACAGGCCTGTCTCAAAGAGACCGGCTGTAATGCGGTGATGATTGGCCGCGGTGCGCTGAACGTGCCGAACCTCAGCCGGGTGGTTAAATATAATGAGCCGCGTATGCCGTGGCCGGACGTGGTGAAGCTACTGCAAAAATATACGCGGCTGGAAAAGCAGGGCGATACCGGGTTGTATCACGTTGCGCGTATTAAACAGTGGCTAAGTTATTTGCGGAAAGAGTACGACGACGCGCTGGGATTATTTCAGGAGATCCGTACGCTACAGACCTCTGCGGATATTGCCCGGGTGATCCAGTCGAAGCACTGAGCAACGCGTGAATACGTTTGCCCGACGCGGAGCCGGGCAACAGATTCAGAAAATCATCTTAAATACGCCGGTAACCACCAGCAGCCCTATCAGAAATATAATCAAAATAACCCACAATAATATTTTCATTCGCCTCTCCTGCGTATGTCTGTCGAGAGTAAGTGTAGCAGTCGATTCATAATTAGCATGAATGTATGAAATTAAATCATTATCTCGGGCTATAAATTTCCGGATATGAAAATGTATAACAATATGCGGATTGCCACGCGTTACTAAAAAACGCAACGTCAGTAAGCGTAAGTTGCGCCTTTATTTTTTTGAGTTCATGGCGTAATGAAACCTTCCCTTACTTTATCTCTGAGTGTTCCTCTGGTTTTTATGCTGGCCGCCTGCGCGCCGGAACATGCCACGGTGTCTCCCGTTAAAACGCAGGTCACTGCCGCGGCTGTAAATACCCAACTGCCTCATGCCGACTGGCCCAAAAGCGAATGGTGGAAAGACTATCACGACCCCCAGCTCAACGCGCTGGTCGCCAAAGCGATAGCGGATGCGCCGGATATGCAAATTGCCCGGCAGCGCATTACCCTGGCGGAAGCACAGGCGAAAGCCGCGATAGCTGCGGATGGCCCACAACTGGATTTTTCCGCAGATGTTGAACGGCAAAAGATGTCGGCAGAGGGGCTGATGGGGCCATTTGCGCTGACCGACCCGGCGGCAGGGACGACCGGCCCATGGTACACCAACGGCACCTTTGGGCTGACGGCGGGCTGGGATCTGGATTTATGGGGTAAAAACCGCGCCCACATTGAGGCCCGCATCGGTAAAGTGAATGCGCAAAAAGCGGAGCTGGAGCAGACCCGCCAGCTGCTCGCCAGCAGCGTCGCGCGGCTGTACTGGGACTGGCAGACCGAGGCCGCGGTGGGTGACGTGCTCGCGCAGATCAAACGTGAGCAGGAAAACATCATCGGGGCCGATCGTGAACTCTATCAGCACGGTATTACCTCCTCGGTGGAAGGGGTTGAAACGGATATCAATGCCAGCAAAACCGATGAACAGCTCGCTGACGTACACGGCAAAATGAAGGCCATTGAAGCGCGTCTGAATGCGTTGACCAATACTCCTTCGCTCACGCTCACCCGGCATGCATTACCGGACGTGGAGGCCTCGCTGCCGTCAACGCTCGGTTATGAACTGCTGGCTCGTCGCCCGGATTTGCAGGAGGCGCACTGGTATATCGAAGCGTCCATGAGCGACGTGGAGGCCGCCAGAGCCGCGTTCTACCCTGACGTCAATTTGATGGCGTTCTTGCAGCAGGATGCATTGCACCTGAGCGACCTGTTCCGCTCATCTGCGCAGCAAATGGGCGTGACTGCGGGTCTGACGCTGCCAATCTTTGACAGCGGTCGGTTAAATGCGAACCTGGATATCGCTCAGGCGCAGAACAACCTCTCCGTGGCGAACTACAACAAGGCCGTGGTGGATGCCGTAAATCAGGTCGCCCGGACGGCCAGCGAAGTGGAAACGCTGACCACCAAAAATCAGCACCAGCAGCAGATCGAAAAAGACGCGGCGCGCGTCGTTGCGCTGGCGCAGGCGCGCTTCAGCGCGGGGATCATTGCTGGCTCCCGGGTGAGTGAAGCCAAAATTCCGGCGCTCAAAGAGCGTATTTCCGGGTTATTGCTTAAAGGTCAGTACGTGGATGCCACGCTCCAGCTCACTTCCGCGCTGGGTGGTGGATATCATCACAGCTAAATTCGCGCATTATCTATACTTACCTCTTTACAGATTTTCAGGAGGTGAGTATGACGCGAGTCGCAATTGTTACCGCATCGGATTCAGGGATTGGTAAAACGACGGCCCTGATGCTGGCCGAACGCGGGTTTGATATCGGGGTGACCTGGCATTCAGATGAGAAAGGGGCGCTGGCAACCTGCCGTGAAATTGAAGCGCGTGGGCAGCGTGCCGAGGCCATCCATCTTGACTTAAGCAATCTGCCGGAAGGCGCAAAAGCAATCGACACGCTGATCGCGCGTTTCGGGCGGCTGGACGTGCTGGTTAACAACGCCGGGGCGATGAGCAAAGCGCCTTTTCTGGAACTGTCGTTTGACGACTGGCGGCACATTTTCACCGTTGACGTGGACGGCGCGTTTCTCTGCTCGCAAATAGCGGCGCGTCAGATGGTGAAGCAAGGGGAAGGGGGGCGGATCGTGAATATTACCTCGGTGCATGAACATACGCCCTTGCCGGACGCCAGCGCCTACACCGCCGCAAAGCATGCCCTGGGCGGGTTAACCAAGTCGATGGCGCTGGAACTGGTTAAGCATAAGATCCTGGTAAACGCCGTTGCGCCCGGCGCGATCGCCACCCCGATGAACGACATGGACGACAGCGAAGTGAAAGAAGGCTCAATGCCGTCAATTCCGCTGGCGCGGCCTGGCCACACCAAAGAAATTGCCAGCCTGGTGGCCTGGCTGTGTGACAGCGACGCCAGCTATACCACCGGGCAGTCGTTTATTGTCGATGGCGGTTTTATGCTGGCGAATCCGCAGTTTAAGCCGGAAGGGTAGGGTTTCATTCATCTCCCTGCCGCTTTTCACGATGCCTGAGCCACAGCCGGACCCCAATCACCGCCGCAACCACCAGGATCAACCAGGCCCAGTGTTTAAGATGCTGATCGAGATTATGCAGCCACGGGCCTATCACTTCGCCACCCACGTAGCCCAGCGTGGTGAAAATCAGCGCCCAGGCAATCGCCCCGATAATATTCAGCGGCAGGAAAATTTTCGGCGGCAAGCGGCTGGCGCCAATCAGTATCGGCCCAATAATGCGAAAGCCGTACATAAAGCGGGTGCCAATCACAAACAGGTAAGGATGTCGCTGGATGAGCCGCTGAGCGCGGCGGATTTTCTTTTGATGCTTAGCAAAACGTTGCAGCAGCGTCGGGCCAAAGCGCAGCCCCAGAAAGTAGAGCAGCTGATCGCCAATCATACCGCCCAGCGCGACGGCGGCGACCACCAGCGGAAATTTCAGCAATCCCTGATGTGCGGCGACACCGCCCAGCAGGGTGATGGTTTCACCCTCTGCTACGCTGCCAATCACCAGCGCGGCGTAGCCATATTGTTCAATAAGACCGTTGATATCCATTACGTAAACGTCGTCTCCCTTTCTGTGCCTGCGTTAATCATATACCCCATCCATCAACCGCGCGGCAATCAACGGAAATTTCCCACTGTACAGAAAATAATCTAAAGCCTGCATTATACTTAAGCTATCGATGACGGGCCGACAACAAGGGGGCGTTATGAACCATGTCTGGGGACTTTTCTCCCATCCCGATCGTGAAATGCAGGTTATCCGTAACGAGAACGAAACGGTCGCGCATCACTATATCCACCATGTCCTGCTGATGGCAGCGGTGCCGGTGGTCTGCGCGTTTATAGGTACTACGCAAATCGGCTGGAACTTTGGTGACGGCACCGTGGTTCAGCTTTCCTGGTTTACCGGACTGTACCTGGCCATTCTGTTTTATGGCCTGATGCTGGCCGGGGTGGCGGTGATGGGGCGGGTCATCCACTGGATGGCGCGTAACTATCCGCAGCGCCCGTCGCTGGCACACTGTATGGTCTTCGCCGGATACGTCGCGACCCCGCTGTTCTTAAGCGGTATTGTCGCGCTCTATCCCCTGGTCTGGCTGTGCGCGCTGATCGGTACGGTTGCCCTCTTTTACACCGGTTATCTGCTGTATGTGGGGGTGCCAACCTTCCTCAATATCAACAAAGAAGAGGGCCTGAGCTTCTCCAGCTCAACGCTTGCCATCGGCGTGCTGGTCCTTGAGGCGCTACTGGCCCTGACAGTTATTCTTTGGGGTTATGGATACCGTCTCTTTTAGGTTCCCTGCATTGCTGGCGTAAATGCCAGCAATGCAGCATCTGGTTATGATTCTCTGCTGGCGACAACGCACGGTGACCGCTATGATGCCGAAGCCAGCCTGTGTTTATCCGTCGACACAGGCGGTGTACGTCATAACGTGCGTGAATCATTATCAGAAGTCTCATCATGCTGAAATTCCGAGTGTCACTCCTTAGTCTTGCGCTGCTGTTGGGCGTGTCCGCTACCGCGCCAGCCATCGCCAAAACGCCCGCAGTCGCTACCGCTGCTGCGCAACCCCAGATTGCGTCCGGCAGCGCGATGATCGTTGACCTGAATACCAATAAGGTGATCTACGCCAGTCATCCGGATCTGGTGCGCCCGATCGCTTCCATCACCAAAGTCATGACCGCGATGGTGGTGCTTGATGCACGACTGCCGCTGGACGAAAAGTTAAAGGTGGATATCAGCCACACGCCAGAGATGAAAGGGATCTACTCTCGCGTGCGTCTGAACAGTGAAATCAGCCGTAAAAATATGCTGCTGCTGGCGCTGATGTCCTCAGAGAACCGCGCGGCGGCAAGCCTCGCCCACCATTATCCTGGCGGTTACGACGCCTTTATCCGCGCGATGAACGCTAAAGCCAAAGCGCTGGGGATGAAGAATACCCATTTCGTGGAGCCAACCGGCCTGTCGATCCATAACGTCTCGACGGCAAGGGATTTAACGAAGCTGCTGATCGCCAGTAAGCAATACCCGCTGATTGGTCAGCTCAGCACTACGCGTGAGGAGATGGCGACATTCTCGAATCCGGCGTATACGCTGCCGTTCCGCAATACTAACCATCTGGTGTATCGCGATAACTGGAATATTCAGTTAACCAAGACCGGTTTCACCAATGCGGCAGGGCACTGCCTGGTGATGCGCACCGTGTTTAACGGTAAGCCAGTGGCGCTGGTGGTGATGGATGCCTTCGGCAAATATACCCACTTTGCGGATGCCAGCCGCCTGCGCACCTGGATTGAAACCGGGAAAGTGCAGCCGGTGCCAGCTTCAGCGCTGGCGTATAAAAAGCAGAAAGCGGAACAGATGGCGACGGCGCAGAACGATTAGGTAAAAGCAAAACGGTAACGCATGTTACCGTTTTTAATGTTTTCTCCCTCTCCCCGTGGGAGAGGGCCGGGGTGAGGGCACCAGGCTGCACCGGGCTTACTCAGGCAGCGTCCAGTCCCCGTCGTTGAGCGGGCGCTGCATCAACACCGTGTCCCGCCAGTCGCCTTTCTTGTATCCCACACTCCTGAGCTGACCCACCATCTCGAAACCGTGCTTTTTATGCAGACGTAACGACCCGGGATTATTTTGCCCGTCGCCGACCACGGCAATCATCTGCCGCCACGGTCCCTGTTCACAACGGGCGATCAGCGCCTGGAGTAAGACCGAGCCAAACCCGCGACCGGTGGTGCTGGCATCCACATAGATGGATTCCTCAAGGGTGTACCGATAGGCCTGGCGTGGACGATAAAAGGTGGCGTAGCAGTAGCCGACGACAATGCCGCGATACAGCGCAACCAGCCACGGTAAACCGCTGTCGGTCACACGCTTCATCCGCTCACGCATCTCATCGACGGTGGGGGGAACTTCCTCGAAGGACGCACGGCCATGAAGCACATGCCAGGCGTATATCGCCGAGATGGCATGCGCATCGTCAGGAAGGGCGTCGCGCACCTCGATTTCAGTTTCGGGGAAAATCTCTACAGCCGACATGGTCTGCCCGCTCCTCATTTGGAAAGCCAGAGAAACGCTTCTCTGGCAACAGGCAGATACTCTAGTACGTTTGAGGCGAGCTTAACAATCTCTTAAATTTGGCTGTACGAGATCGTCAGCGGCCTGGGTATTGCGCTGCTCTGTTTCAGCAGACTCTTTCCAGTATTTCTGCCGCGTTGTCTTACCAATGCCGGGGTTCATACTGTTTGTTGGATCATTTTTACGATAAAACTGTTTAAGCGTCTCCGGCGCCTTATACAGGTGACCCACGTTGTGTTCGGCAGGATATTGTGCGCCGCGCTCATGCAGCAGCGCCAGCATCTGCTCTTTCAGCGCATGCGCGTCGACCCCTTTTTTGACGATGTAATCCTGGTGGAAGACATAGCACATAAAGTGGCCGTAATAGAGCTTGTGCACCAGTTTGCTGTCAATCTCCGGCGGCAGATGCTCAAACCATTCGGTGTCGTTGCGACGCAGGGCAATATCCAGCGCCAGAATATCCTCCACCTCTTCGGAATGCACCGCCTGGTAACGGATAGCGGCGCCCGCCGCGGCGAAGCGGTGCAGGAAGGCTTTGCTGCCTTCTTCCGGCGTACAGGCAAAGAAATCCCCGTCGGCGGTTTTGAAGAACCCGGTGAGCCAGGACTGTGCTTCAGCAATCCCGTCCCCGGCCATTTTCAGCAGCAAGTGATGTTCATACTTATCGCGCCAGGTTTTCATTCGCTCCGGCAGATGGGCCGGGAAAACGTTGCCCAGCTTCTGCATAAAGCGGTCGGTAAAGTGGGGTTTGAACAGCGAGACTTTCTCCAGCATCGCGTCGGTGCGCCCTTTCATGGTGAAGAAGAACGGCATTTTGTCGGTGCCGAGCTTGTCGATCATCAGGAAAGTATCTTTGCCGTAGCGTTCGGCGATGTCGTAAATATCCCGGTGCATATACTCGCCCGCCACCGGCAGGTGAGTGAACTCGGCCAGAATATGACGGCGGATCTCCGTCAGCACCTCCGGCTGGTTGGTGCCGATGTAAAACACCTGCTGCTTTTTCTCTGCCGGGAAGGTATCAAGGCGCACCGCAAAAACGGCCAGTTTGCCCGCGCAGCCGGAGGATTCAAACAGGCGATCCGGATCGGCGTTATAGCGCGCTGGCGTATCGGCCTCGATATCGCGCACGCGGGTGATGTAATCGTGGTCATGCGCGTGACGACCGTCGTGCTGCACGTCTTCGTCCTTCACCCGATCGTCATCGAGCTTGCTGAGGATCTGTTCCGGCGTTACGCCCAGATCGATGCCCAGATGGTTCACCAGCGTCAGCTTGCCGTTTTCATCGATACGGGCAAACAGCGACATTTCCGTGTAAGCCGGGCCGCGCTGTACCAGCGAGCCGCCGGAGTTATTGCAGATCCCGCCGATCACCGAGGCGCCAATGCACGATGAGCCAATCACCGAGTGCGGTTCGCGTCCCAGCGGCTTAAGCGCCTTTTCCAGTGAGTAGAGCGTGGTGCCGGGGAAGGCGAGTACCTGTTCGCCTTTGTCGAGCAGGTGCAGTTTGTCGAGGCGCAGGGTGCTGATAATCACGATGTCACGATCGTAATCGTTGCCGTTCGGCGTGGAGCCTTCGGTCAGGCCGGTATTCGCAGCCTGCATTAAAATAATCTTGTCTGCCGCAACGCAGGCGCTCAGCACGCGCCACAGTTCAAGCAACGTACCGGGGAAGACCACCGCCAGCGCGTCGCCCTGGCCGGAGCGAAAGCCCTTACGGTAGCGGGCGGTTTTGGCCGGGTCGGTAAGCAGGTGAGAGTGACCAACCAGGCGCGACAGTTCGTTAATAAAAGCCGTGTTATCGTCAGTTCGAACAGAAGACATCTTCCACTCCTTGTGGTGGGGCAAATTTCTCGCTGTAAAGCATAGCGCGATTAGCCGTTGAGCGGTCGGGTATTCATGAGAAAAATCAGAGAATAACCCTGCAAGGTTTTGAGGCTTTGTGGCACACTGCGCTTTTCGCACGGTCTGGCCGGGTGCTTCCCGCGGTTATTGATGAGAGAGAATAACAACATGAAATGGCTATGTTCTGTAGGTGTCGCCGTCAGCCTGGCGCTGCAACCTGCGCTGGCAGAGGATTTGTTTGGTAATCACCCGCTCACGCCTGAAGCCCGCGACGCCTTTGTCACGGATTTGCTCAAAAAGATGACGGTCGATGAGAAAATCGGCCAGCTGCGCCTGATCAGCGTCGGCCCGGATAACCCGAAAGAAGCCATCCGCGAGATGATCAAAGACGGGCAGGTCGGGGCTATCTTCAACACCGTTACCCGCCAGGATATCCGCGCCATGCAGGATCAGGTGATGCAACTCAGCCGCCTGAAAATTCCTCTTTTCTTCGCCTATGACGTGGTGCACGGCCAGCGTACCGTCTTCCCGATTAGCCTCGGGTTAGCCTCCTCCTTCAACCTCGATGCGGTGAAAACCGTTGGGCGCGTTTCTGCTTATGAAGCGGCAGACGACGGCCTGAACATGACCTGGGCGCCAATGGTGGACGTCTCGCGCGATCCGCGCTGGGGCCGCGCCTCGGAAGGCTTCGGTGAAGACACCTTTTTAACCGCCACGATGGGGAAAACCATGGTGGAAGCGATGCAGCGCAAAAGCCCGGCAGATCGTTACTCGGTGATGACCAGCGTCAAGCACTTCGCCGCCTATGGCGCGGTGGAGGGCGGTAAAGAGTACAACACCGTCGACATGAGCCCGCAGCGCCTGTTCAACGACTATATGCCACCGTACAAAGCGGGGCTGGATGCGGGCAGCGGCGCGGTGATGGTGGCGCTGAACTCTCTCAACGGCACGCCTGCCACCTCCGATTCGTGGCTGCTGAAAGACGTGCTGCGCGACCAGTGGGGCTTCAAGGGCATCACCGTTTCGGATCACGGCGCGATTAAAGAGCTGATCAAGCACGGCACGGCGTCTGACCCGGAAGATGCGGTACGGGTGGCGCTCAAGTCCGGCATCAACATGAGCATGAGCGACGAGTACTACAGCAAATACCTGCCGGGGCTGGTGAAGAGCGGCAAGGTGACGATGGCTGAACTGGACGACGCCGCTCGCCACGTGCTGAACGTTAAATATGACATGGGGCTGTTTAACGATCCGTACAGCCATCTGGGGCCGAAGGACTCAGACCCGACGGACACCAACGCCGAAAGCCGTCTGCACCGTAAAGAAGCCCGCGAAGTGGCCCGCGAAAGCCTGGTGCTGCTGAAGAACCGCCTCGACACGCTGCCGCTGAAAAAATCCGGCACCATTGCCGTGGTCGGTCCGCTGGCCGACAGCAAGCGCGACGTCATGGGCAGCTGGTCCGCTGCGGGCGTGGCGGATCAGTCCGTCACGGTGCTGACCGGCATTAAGAGCGCCGTCGGTGATAACGCAAAAGTGGTTTACGCCAAAGGCGCGAACGTGACTGACGACAAAGACATCGTCACCTTCCTCAACCAGTACGAGGAAGCGGTGAAGGTAGACCCGCGCACGCCGAAGGAGATGATCGACGAAGCGGTTAACGCCGCGAAGCAGTCCGACGTGGTGGTCGCCGTGGTCGGTGAAGCGCAGGGGATGGCGCACGAAGCCTCCAGCCGTACCGATATCACCATTCCGCAGAGCCAGCGCGATCTGATCGCGGCCCTGAAAGCCACCGGCAAGCCGCTGGTGCTGGTGCTGATGAACGGTCGTCCGCTGGCGCTGGTGAAAGAGGACCAGCAGGCTGACGCCATTCTGGAAACCTGGTTCGCCGGTACTGAAGGCGGTAACGCCATTGCCGACGTGCTGTTTGGCGATTACAACCCGTCAGGCAAGCTGCCGATGTCCTTCCCGCGCTCCGTCGGGCAGATCCCGGTTTACTACAGCCACCTGAACACCGGTCGTCCTTATAACGCCGACAAGCCGAACAAGTACACGTCTCGTTATTTCGATGAAGCGAACGGCCCGCTGTATCCGTTTGGCTATGGTCTGAGCTACACCACCTTTACGGTCTCTGACGTAAAAATGTCGGCGCCAACGATGAAGCGTGACGGCAGCGTGACCGCCAGCGTGGACGTGACCAACAGCGGCAAACGCGAAGGTGCGACGGTGATCCAGATGTACGTGCAGGACGTCACGGCCTCCATGAGCCGTCCGGTGAAACAGCTGCGCGGCTTCGAGAAGGTCAACCTGAAACCGGGCGAAACCAGAACGGTTAGCTTCCCGATTGACGTGAATGCGCTGAAGTTCTGGAATCAGCAGATGAAATACGATGCCGAGCCAGGCAAATTCAACGTCTTTATCGGTGTGGATTCCGCCCGCGTGAACAAAGCCGAATTCGAACTGCAATAACCCCTCCTGCCTCACCATCCCCCGCACTGCGGGGGATGTCTCTCCTCAAGCACTAAAAACGGTTAAATGCGCTGTTTTAAGCTACGCTTTTCTCTCAAGCCTATGAAAAAGGCCACAAAATAATGAGGAAAACAGCATGACGATGATTAAGGGGATCGCTGGTTCGACGGTGCTACTGGCGGCGCTGAGCCTGCCGCTACAGGCCGCAGAGCCGGTTAAGGTGGGTTCCAAAATTGATACCGAGGGCGCGCTGCTCGGCAATATCATTTTGCAGGTGCTCGAAAGCCACGGCGTGAAAACGGTCAATAAAGTTCAGCTTGGCACCACGCCGGTCGTCCGCGGTGCCATCACGTCCGGTGAGCTGGATATCTACCCGGAATACACCGGCAACGGGGCATTCTTCTTCAAGGATGAAAACGATCCGGCCTGGAAAAATGCCAAAGCCGGGTACGAAAAAGTCAAAAAGCTGGACGCGGAAAAAAATAAGCTGGTCTGGCTCACGCCTGCACCGGCCAACAACACCTGGACCATCGCGGTGCGCAAAGATATCGCCGAGAAAGGCAAGCTCACCTCGCTTGACGATCTCAGCCGCTACCTGAAAGAGAAGGGCGAGTTTAAGCTCGCGGCCTCGGCAGAGTTTATCGAGCGCGCTGATGCCCTGCCAGCGTTTGAAAAAGCCTATGATTTCAAGCTTGATCAGGCACAGCTGCTCTCTCTGGCGGGTGGCGACACGGCGGTGACCATCAAGGCGGCGGCGCAGCAAACCTCTGGCGTCAACGCGGCGATGGCCTACGGCACCGACGGCCCGGTCGCGGCGCTTGGTCTGCAAACCCTGACCGACCCGAAAGGCGTTCAGCCGATTTACGCCCCAACCCCGGTGGTGCGCGAGGCGGTTCTGCAAGCCTACCCGGATATCGACGCATGGCTGAAACCGGTGTTTGAAAAACTGGATGCGAAAACGCTGCAACAGCTGAACGCCAGCATTGCCGTTGAGGGGCTGGATGCCAAAAAAGTGGCTGCCGACTTCCTGAAACAACAAGGGCTTGTGAAGTAACGGGATAAGGCTGTGCCAATAAAATGTCATAACCGCGTCCTGCTGCTGTTGGCCTGTGTGGCCATCGCGGCGGTCGCGTTACCCTTTGTAAATGTCGCGCCAAACCGTCTGGTATCGGGCGAACCGCGCGCGCTCTGGCAGATCTGGTCATTTACGCCGCTGCTGCTGGGCGCGGCGCTGGCGAGTGCCGTTGTCCTGGCATTCTGGCCAGGGCGTGCAGCACAGTGGCTGACGCTTCTGCTCAGCGAAGCGCTGTTTATCGTACTGTTCTGGAGCGCAGGGCAGGCGGCAACGCAGATGGCCTCGGTTGAAAGCCCGCTTGCGCGCACGTCAATTGGCAGCGGCCTGTGGCTGTGGCTGGCACTCTGCCTGCTGGTCTGTAGCGATGCCATTCGCCGTCTGACGCCGATGCCCGTCTGGCGCTGGCTGCTGAATGCGCAATTCTGGGTTATCCCGCTGCTGATCCTTTTCAGCGGCGATCTGAATCATCTCTCGCTGCTAAAAGAGTACGTCAACCGCCAGGAGGTGTTTGACAACGCGCTGGCGCAACATCTGACGATCCTGTTCGGAACGTTGATCCCGGCGCTGCTGCTGGGTGTCCCGCTGGGGATGTGGTGCTACCGGCATCCCAGCCGCCAGGGGGCCGTTTTTACCGTACTCAACGTTATTCAGACTATCCCCTCCGTCGCCCTGTTTGGCCTGCTGATTTCTCCCCTCGCCGGTCTGGTGAAATCCTTCCCCGCGCTGGCTGCGGCAGGGATTGCCGGAACCGGGCTGACGCCTGCCCTTATCGCCCTTGTGCTGTATGCGCTGCTGCCGCTGGTGCGCGGCGTGGTGGCGGGGTTAAGCCAGGTTGCGCCTGACGTGCTGGAAAGCGCCCATGCGATGGGAATGAGTGCGCGCCAGTGTTTCTGGAAAATACAGCTACCGCTTGCGCTGCCGCTGCTGGTTCGCAGCCTGCGGGTGGTGACGGTGCAGACCGTGGGAATGGCGGTGATTGCCGCGCTGATCGGTGCGGGTGGCTTTGGGGCACTGGTGTTCCAGGGCCTGCTCAGCAGCGCGCTGGATCTGGTGTTGCTGGGCGTCGTGCCCACGATTGCGCTGGCGGTCGTACTGGATGCCCTGTTTGCCCTGTGGCTCGCGCTGCTCAGGAGAAGAGCCAATGATTGAATTTCATGATGTAAGTAAAACCTTTGCGGGCCGTCCGGCGGCAAGCCACCTCAATCTGCATTTTGCCGAGGGGGCGTTCTCGGTATTGATCGGAACGTCGGGGTCGGGAAAATCCACGACGCTGAAGATGATCAACCGGCTGGTGGAACACGACAGCGGAACAATTCGCTTTGCCGGAGAAGAGATCCGCAGCCTGCCGGTGCTGGAGCTGCGGCGGCGTATGGGCTACGCCATTCAGTCCATCGGCCTGTTTCCCCACTGGACGGTGGCGCAGAACATTGCCACCGTGCTACAGCTGGAAAAATGGTCCCGGGCGAAGATCAACGAGCGTGTCGACGAGCTAATGGCGCTGCTGGGCCTGGACGCCTCGCTTCGCGACCGCTATCCGCACCAGCTTTCCGGCGGGCAGCAGCAGCGGGTCGGGGTGGCGCGTGCGCTGGCCGCCAACCCGCAGGTGTTGCTGATGGATGAACCCTTCGGCGCGCTGGATCCGGTCACCCGTGGCGCACTTCAGGCCGAGATGAGCCGCATCCACCGTATTCTTGGCCGCACCATCGTGCTGGTGACGCATGATATCGACGAGGCGCTACGGCTGGCCGATCGGCTGGTGCTGATGGATCACGGCGAAGTCGTCCAGCAGGGGACGCCGCTTGAGCTGTTAACGGCGCCAGCAAACGATTTTGTGCGTGAGTTTTTTGGCCGCAGCGAGCTGGGCGTCAGGCTGCTCTCGCTGCGCACCGTCAGAGACTATATGCGTCCGCAGGAGGCACAAATCGGTGGTGAACCGCTGCATGATGCGATGAGCCTGCGCGATGCCCTGTCGGCGTTTGTTGCCCGGCAGTGCGAGGTATTACCCGTTGCGGACGGGCAGGGGACGCCATGCGGGACGATCCATTTTCGCGATTTGCTGGCGGGGGAGGTGACGAGTGAAGTGGGTACGTGATCCGTTACTTTGGCTGACAGGACTGTTCATCGCCTTACTCTACCTGATGCCACACAGCGCGGCGCTATTTAATGCGCTCATTCCCGGGCTACCGCGCCCGGTGTACCAGCAGGAGAGCTTTGTTAATCTCACCCTGGCGCACTTCTGGCTGGTGGCGGTATCAAGCGTGATTGCCATTGTGCTGGGCGTTGGCGCCGGTATTGCGGTGACGCGGCCTGCGGGCAGGGAGTTTCGCCCGCTGGTGGAGACCATCGCCGCAACGGGGCAGACTTTCCCGCCGGTAGCCGTGCTGGCGATTGCCGTACCGGCGATCGGTTTTGGGCAGGAGCCTGCCATCATTGCGCTGATTTTGTACGGCGTGTTGCCCATTCTGCAAGGGACGCTGGCGGGCATAGCGGCGGTGCCTGCATCGGTGCTGAGCGTAGCGGAAGGAATGGGAATGAGCGCCTGGCAGCGGCTGGTGAAGGTCGAACTGCCGCTGGCCGCCCCGGTGATTATCGCTGGCGTGCGGACGTCCGTGATTATCAACATTGGTACGGCAACCATCGCCTCGACGGTCGGCGCGAATACGCTGGGGACGCCGATCATTATCGGATTAAGCGGGTTTAATACGGCTTATATTATTCAGGGGGCGGTTCTGGTTGCGCTGGCGGCGATTGTGGTGGATCGCCTGTTTGAACGCCTGGCTGGATACCTCAGCCAACACCGCCGCGAACAATAAATGAATAACCTGCAAGCATAACGCCACCGATACCGCTGACGGCCATCAGTGCAAAAAGGGTAATTACGGCCAGTTTCGTTGCCTTCATCATGTGCTCCTGTTGTTAACGGAACAATTATACGGTGAAGCGCAGCTGTTAATGAACCATTAAATGCCGTTACGACGCATTTGGCCCCAGCGAGTAAACGGGATAACCATGTTCGCGCCACTCCATCAGGCGCTGCTGCTGGGAAGCGGAGGGGACTTCGCCGCACCAGACCAGCAGCGTCTGCCCCTCAAAGAGTTCCGGTCTGAGCTGGGCCAGCGAGTGGGCAAGCACGTCAACGCGCCAGCCCTGCTGGGTGGCAATCCAGGCTTCGAGCCACAGCCGGGTGGTATCGTGCACGTTCCAGCCGATCACCAGCGCATCTTTACTGTTTTTATTCCGCGCTGAAGCAAGACAGACGGAAATATAGTTAATCAGCACGCCGTCAAGCATGCTGAGCAGCGCCTGTAAGGTGGTTTGCTGACACTGGAGCCGTCGCCGTAAGGGAATAAAAAGATGGGTGATCAGGGTTTGTGCGGGGTAGTCGCGACCCTGTTCTTTGATCCAGCCGCGCAGACGCTGCACATTACCGCTCTGCAACAGCCTCAGCAGCGTTTCCTGCTGCTCGCGCCAGAGATGCTGCGTATCAGGATCGTCCTGGCTCAGAAGCGATTTCACCTTGCCAACCTGTACGCCGTTGTCGATCCAGCTTTTGATCTCGCGGATCCGGTCAATATCCGCATCGTTAAACAGGCGGTGCCCGCCGTCCGTTCTTTGCGGCTTAAGCAATCCATACCGTCGCTGCCACGCCCGTAGCGTAACGGGATTGATATCACACAGGAGTGCCACTTCACCTATCGTGTAAAGCGCCATTTTCGCCCCCAGGCTTGCGCGTCCCCAGCTTAACTGTAGACCCACTTTGCGGAACCAGGAAGATTTGATTCTTTTTTGTACAGATTATGCGAAAGATGGGTTATCTCCGGCAAAAGGTGTGATGGCGGACACGATTTATCGCTTTTTTGGCATGTTTCAAAGAAAGTTAACCGCCATCAGTGTATGTTACGCGTTTTTAGAATGTGCGGTTTGTGAGTATGTACGAGTTTAATCTGGTGCTGCTGTTGCTTCAGCAGATGTGCGTGTTCCTTGTCATCGCCTGGTTGATGAGCAAAACGCGCCTGTTTATTCCGCTGATGCAGGTCACCGTCCGTCTGCCGCACAAATTCCTCTGCTACGTCGTATTTTCCATATTCTGCATTATGGGGACCTGGTTTGGTCTCCATATCGAAGATTCCATCGCCAATACGCGTGCCATCGGCGCGGTAATGGGCGGGCTGCTTGGCGGCCCGGTCGTGGGCGGTCTGGTGGGGTTAACCGGCGGCCTGCATCGCTATTCGATGGGCGGTATGACGGCGCTAAGCTGCATGATCTCCACCATCGTCGAAGGGCTGCTCGGTGGTCTCGTCCACAGCTATATGATTAAGCGCGGTCGCCCGGATAAAGTGTTCAGTCCCCTTACCGCCGGGGCGATCACCTTCGTGGCGGAAATGGCGCAGATGGCGATCATCCTGCTGATTGCGCGCCCGTTTGACGATGCGTTACACCTGGTCAGCAGCATTGCGGCGCCGATGATGGTCACCAATACCGTAGGCGCGGCGCTGTTTATGCGCATTCTGCTCGACAAACGCGCCATGTTCGAAAAATACACCTCGGCATTTTCTGCCACTGCTTTAAAAGTTGCGGCGTCGACGGAGGGGATCCTGCGTCAGGGGTTCAACGAAGAGAACAGTATGAAGGTGGCGCAGGTGCTTTATAAAGAGCTGGATATCGGGGCCGTGGCGATTACCGATCGTGAAAAGCTGCTGGCGTTTACCGGTACCGGGGACGACCACCATCTGCCGGGAAAACCGATCTCCTCAGCCTACACCCTGCGTGCCATTGAAACGGGTGAAGTGGTGTATGCCGACGGAAATGAAGTCCCGTACCGCTGTTCCCTGCATCCGCAATGCAAACTCGGCTCTACGCTGGTCATTCCTCTGCGGGGCGAAAACCAGCGCGTGATGGGCACTATTAAGCTTTACGAAGCCAAAAACCGCCTGTTCAGCTCCATCAACCGCACGCTGGGGGAGGGGATCGCCCAGCTGCTTTCGGCGCAAATCCTTGCAGGGCAGTATGAACGGCAAAAAGCGCTGCTGACGCAGTCAGAAATTAAGCTCCTGCACGCTCAGGTGAATCCGCATTTCCTGTTTAACGCGCTCAACACGCTGAAGGCGGTGATCCGCCGTGACAGCGATCAGGCCGCGCAGCTGGTGCAATTTCTGTCGACATTTTTCCGCAAAAATCTGAAGCGGCCTTCGGAAATTGTCACCCTCGCGGATGAGATTGAACATGTAAACGCCTATCTGCAAATTGAAAAAGCGCGTTTCCAGTCACGTTTACAGGTGTCGTTATCCGTCCCGGATGAGCTGGCGTATCAGCATCTTCCGGCCTTTACCCTGCAACCGATTGTGGAGAACGCCATTAAGCATGGGACGTCGCAGCTGCTGGGCACGGGGGAGATTATGATTTCCGCTTCCCGTTTTAACCACCATTTGGTGCTGGATATTGAAGATAACGCCGGGCTGTATGACGTTTCCGCGTCAGGCGGCCTGGGCATGAGCCTGGTGGATAAACGCCTGCGCGCGCATTTTGGTGACGACTGCGGTATCACCGTCGCCTGTGAGCCAGACCGCTATACCCGAATTACCTTACGATTGCCGTTGGAGGAGAACGCATGTTAAGAGTGCTGATTGTTGATGATGAGCCGTTAGCACGGGAAAACCTGCGTGTCCTGTTGCAGGAGCAGAGTGATATCGAGGTCGTGGGCGAATGCGCCAATGCGATTGAAGGCATCGGTGCGGTGCATAAACTGCGCCCGGACGTGCTGTTCCTTGATATCCAGATGCCGCGCATCAGCGGGCTGGAGATGGTCGGCATGCTTGACCCGGAGCACCGTCCCTATATCGTTTTTCTGACGGCCTTTGATGAGTACGCGGTAAAGGCCTTTGAAGAGCACGCGTTTGATTATCTGCTGAAGCCGATTGAAGAGAAGCGTCTTGAAAAGACCCTGACCCGTCTGCGTCAGGAGCGTTCCGTGCAGGACGTGACGCTCCTGCCGGAGCATCAGCAGCCGCTGAAATTTATCCCGTGTACCGGACACAGCCGGATTTACCTCCTGCAAATGGACGACGTCGCCTTTGTCAGCAGCCGTCTGAGCGGGGTGTATGTCACCAGCGCTGAAGGCAACGAAGGCTTTACCGAGCTGACCCTGCGCACGCTGGAGAGCCGCACGCCGCTGATCCGCTGCCATCGTCAGTATCTGGTGAACATGGCGCACCTGAAGGAGATCCGCCTGGAAGATAACGGCCAGGCCGAGCTGGTGTTACGTGCCGGGCAGACCGTGCCCGTCAGCCGTCGCTACCTGAAAAGTTTGAAAGAGGCGATTGGCCTGTAAAACTGGTACACTGCGCGCCATTGCATCATCGACATTCGAAGGCTCTATGCTAAGTAACGACATTCTTCGTAGCCTGCGCTACACCCTGAAAGCGAACAATAATGACATGGTGCGCATTCTTGCGCTCTCCGACATGGAATCCACGTCCGCCGGTTTCGACACCTGGATGACCAAAGAAGATGAAGAGGGTTTCGTTCGCTGCCCGGACATCATTCTGTCGGGCTTTCTGAACGGTCTGATCTACGATAAGCGTGGCAAAGATGAATCTGCGCCTGAGCTGGCGCTGGAGCGTCGGGTGAACAATAACACGGTGCTGAAAAAGCTGCGTATCGCGTTCTCGCTGAAAACGGACGATATTGTGGCGATCATGACTGAGCAAAAATACCGCGTGTCCGTGCCGGAAGTGACCGCCATGATGCGCGCGCCGGACCACAAAAATTACCGTGAGTGCGGCGACCAGTTCCTGCGTAATTTCCTGCGCGGGCTGACTCACCGGGTGCATAACACGAAGGGGTGATTTTTAGCCTGGTGGCGGCTTCGCCTTATCCGGCCTACAAAACCCGTAGGCCCGTGCAAGCGTAGCGCCGCCGGGCAAAAAAAAGCCGGATTTTCATCCGGCTTTTTTATTATTTCACCTGCTGTCCTGGCTTCGCGCCTTCGTCAGGGCTTAACAGGAAGATATCCTTCCCGCCAGGGCCTGCGGCCATCACCATCCCCTCGGAGATGCCGAAGCGCATTTTGCGCGGCGCCAGGTTTGCCACCATCACGGTCTGACGACCAATCAGCACCTGCGGGTCAGGATACGCGGAACGAATGCCGGAGAAGACGTTACGCTTCTCGCCGCCCAGATCCAGGGTCAGACGCAGCAGCTTGTCAGAACCGTCTACGAACTCCGCGTTTTCAATCAGCGCCACGCGCAGGTCGACTTTAGCGAAATCATCAAAGGTGATGGTTTCCTGAATCGGATCGTCAGCCAGCGGGCCGGTCACCGGAGCGGCAGCTGCCTTCACTTCTTCTTTAGAGGCTTCGACCAGGGCTTCAACCTGCTTCATTTCGATGCGGTTATACAGCGCCTTGAAGGTGTTCACCTTGTGGCTGAGCAGCGGCTGATGGATGGCGTCCCAGGTCAGTTCGGTGTTCAGGAACGCTTCCGCGCGGGCTGACAGCTGCGGCAGAACCGGCTTCAGCCAGGTCATCAGTACGCGGAACATGTTCAGACCCATGGTGCAGATCGCCTGCAAGTCGGCGTCACGGCCTTCCTGTTTCGCGACCACCCACGGTGCCTGCTCGTCCACATAGCGGTTGGCCACGTCTGCCAGCGCCATGATTTCGCGAATGGCTTTACCAAATTCACGGCTTTCCCAGGCTTCGCCAACCGCAGCGGCGGCATCGGTGAAGGTTTTGTACAGCTCAGGATCGGCCAGTTCGGCAGAGAGTACGCCGTCAAAGCGTTTGGCGATAAAACCTGCGTTACGGGACGCCAGGTTCACCACCTTGTTGACGATGTCCGCGTTCACGCGCTGCACGAAATCTTCCAGGTTCAGGTCGATATCGTCGATGCGGGAAGAGAGCTTCGCGGTGTAGTAGTAGCGCAGGCTGTCCGCATCAAAGTGGTTCAGCCAGGTGCTGGCCTTAATAAACGTTCCGCGAGATTTTGACATCTTCGCGCCGTTCACCGTTACGTAGCCATGTACGAACAGGTTGGTTGGCTTGCGGAAGTTGCTGCCTTCCAGCATCGCTGGCCAGAACAGGCTGTGGAAGTAAACGATGTCTTTACCGATGAAGTGGTACAGCTCGGCATCGGAATCTTTCTTCCAGTATTCGTCGAAGCTTACGGTGTCGCCGCGCTTGTCACACAGATTCTTGAACGACCCCATGTAGCCAATCGGCGCATCCAGCCAGACGTAGAAATATTTGCCCGGCGCGTTCGGGATTTCGAAGCCAAAGTAGGGCGCATCGCGGGAGATATCCCACTGTTGCAGACCGGATTCGAACCACTCCTGCATTTTGTTCGCCACCTGCTCCTGCAACGCACCGCTGCGGGTCCACGCCTTCAGCATTTCGCTGAACGACGGCAGGTCGAAGAAGAAGTGCTCGGAGTCACGCATTACCGGCGTCGCGCCGGAAACCACGGATTTCGGTTCGATAAGCTCGGTCGGGCTGTAGGTCGCGCCGCACACTTCGCAGTTATCGCCGTACTGGTCCGGGGATTTACATTTCGGACAGGTGCCTTTAACGAAACGGTCCGGCAGGAACATGCCTTTTTCCGGATCGTACAGCTGAGAGATGGTGCGGTTTTTAATGAAACCGTTCTCTTTCAGACGGGTGTAGATCAGCTCCGACAGCTCGCGGTTTTCGTCGCTGTGCGTGGAGTGATAGTTGTCATAGCTGATGTCAAAGCCAGCAAAATCGGTCTGATGCTCCTGACTCATTTCGGCGATCATCTGTTCCGGGGATATCCCCAGCTGCTGTGCTTTCAGCATGATCGGCGTGCCGTGGGCATCGTCCGCACAGATGAAGTTCACCTCGTGGCCGCGCATTCGCTGGTAACGGACCCAGACATCAGCCTGGATATGCTCCAGCATGTGGCCGAGGTGGATTGAGCCGTTGGCGTACGGCAGGGCGCACGTTACCAGAATTTTTTTCGCGACTTGAGTCATAGTAGGCATTACTTCTTTTAACTGTGAAAAGGGTTTTCGATGTTACCCGAAAGGTAATAACTACGCCAAGTGATAAGGGCATTAATCCATAAATGATTAATTGTTACCTCTGGGGTAAACTTGGTGATTACACGTCTTTTTCAGAACCACTACAAAGGAGTCGGGATGAGTTCTCAATCCCAGGCCAAATCACCGGAAGCCTTACGAGCAATGGTCGCCGGGACGCTGGCTAATTTTCAGCACCCAACCCTGAAGCACAATCTCACGACGCTGAAAGCGCTTCATCACGTCGCATGGCTGGACGATACGCTGCACATCGAGCTACAGATGCCGTTCGTCTGGACCAGCGCCTTTGATGCCCTGAAAGAGCAAACCAGCTCGGAGCTGCTGCGCATTACCGGCGCAAAAGCGATTGACTGGAAGCTGAGCCACAGCATCGCCACGCTCAAACGCGTGAAAAATCAGCCGGGCGTTAACGGCGTGAAGAACATCATCGCCGTCAGCTCTGGCAAGGGCGGAGTGGGTAAATCGTCTACCGCCGTTAACCTGGCGCTTGCGCTGGCGGCAGAAGGGGCGAAAGTCGGCATTCTGGATGCGGATATCTACGGCCCGTCCATTCCAAACATGCTGGGGGCAGAAAACCAACGTCCAACGTCGCCGGACGGCACCCATATGGCGCCGATTATGGCGCACGGTCTGGCGACCAACTCCATTGGATACCTAGTGACGGACGATAACGCGATGGTCTGGCGTGGCCCAATGGCCAGCAAAGCGCTGCTGCAAATGTTGCAGGAGACAATGTGGCCTGACCTCGACTATCTGGTGCTGGACATGCCGCCGGGTACCGGTGACATTCAGCTGACGCTGGCGCAGAACATTCCGGTTACGGGCGCCGTTGTGGTGACCACGCCGCAGGATATCGCGCTGATCGACGCCAAAAAAGGCATTGTCATGTTCGAGAAAGTGGAGGTGCCCGTGCTGGGTATCGTCGAGAACATGAGCATGCATATTTGCAGCAACTGTGGGCACCATGAGCCTATCTTTGGTACTGGCGGTGCCGAAAAGCTGGCGGCGCAATACCACACGCAGCTTCTGGGGCAACTGCCGCTGCATATCACACTGCGTGAAGATCTGGATAGCGGGAAACCGACGGTGGTCAGCCGTCCGGAAAGTGAATTCGCGGAAATCTATCGTCAGCTGGCGGGGCGCGTTGCGGCGCAACTGTACTGGCAGGGTGAGGTGATCCCAAGCGAGATCGCCTTCCGCGCGGTGTAACGCCTCTGCGCGTTAGTGCCGGGTGGCGGCTTCGCCTTACCCGGCCTGGCTCGATTTTGTAGGTCAGGTAAGCGTAGCGCCACCTGACTTTACCCAAGCCGATAGTGCATCAGATAGTACTCTCCCTCCGGAGAATCCCCCGTCGCCTCAATGTGCCAGCCGTGTCGCTGGTAAAACGCAATAGCCCGTTCATTCTTCACCAGACACTTCAGCGCGCCTGTACTGGTAAACGTCTTCTGAACCTGTTCCAGTAACAAATGACCCACTCCCAGGCTCTGATACTGCGGGTCGACAAACAGGTTGTGCAGAAAATTATCGTTCGTCCAGACTGAGGCAAAGCCAAGTCGGTGCCCATCCTGCTCCGCCACCCAAATCTCTTCGTCCAGGGTTGCCGCGTCAAAATCTTCAAGCTGCCACACAGAACTGTCCAGCCACGGCCAGGCTTCACGCCGGGCGTGGAGAAAGAGCGTGCGCAGGAAAGGGCGATCGCTCTCCTGCCACGGACGGATGAGGATCGTATCAGCGGTGATAGAAAATATCTCCGTTATAGGCTTTGTAGATTTTGCCATCGGCATCGCCAATCAGAACATAATTTTCACCCATGTAGGTCCAGTGGGTACCGGCATCAGGCGCAGGAAGGTTACGCAACTGGTACTGTTTGATGGTGTACTCGGGCGTCTGATACTGCGCGGGCGCGGTATCGCCAATTTTGAACTTTGTAAAATCGGCAATGAACTCTTGTTCTTCATAGGCTTTGATGCCAGAAGGCGCAGTCGATGCTTGCGGTGCAGCGTGTGCAGCCCCCGCCAGTGACAGTAATACACCCAGAAGCAACAGTTTACGCTTAGCCATTTTTTCTCCAGTCATATCGTTACTGATACTTTTTGTGCGCCGATCCGCATAAGGATGGCAGGCAGTTCATTTTAAGTATCTAAACAAGGTGAGTTTGAAAAAAAATGTAACAAAAGTGAACGGATTTGTGTAGTCAACGTGATGATTAAATATTTGGGCGATGAATAGGGTTTTGCTTATATAGTAAAAATATTTATCGATTTATTAATTAATTCTGAAAAGACATTTTCAGCGCAAATTTCCAAAGATCAACGCATGCATTCGATAAATGAAACATTTAAGATTGCACTAAACTAAGCTTCCACATTCCAGAGTCATAAGTTGATGATCTCTCGTAACGGATGATGGCGTGGCGGGCTGTTTTATATGATTTCTTTTCTTCGTTCGTTAAGTTATGGAATAACAGGTTATTGTTCTTAAAGAGAATTAAATTTCAATCGTACTTATGATAACCACTACTATAAAAGATATTTTTAATAAATGAAAAACACAACAGCATTCTCGCTATTATTATTAAGTATTTTCCCGTTATCCGGCTGCGTCTTTAGCCCGGGGCAGAACCTGAATGTCGAGGGAAAACAGGTTATCACCGCAGAAGATGCAAATTACGATCTTGAGAAACGCGTAGAGGTTTATCCTCTGACCCCCGCGTTAATAGAAAAATTGCGGCCTCAGGTCTTAAATTCTCAGGCAAATCCTAATCTGGATGAGCAGGTTAAAAACTGGGAATACCGTATCGGCACGGGTGATATTTTAACCGTTACCGTCTGGGACCACCCAGAGCTGACAACCCCGGCGGGGCAGTATCGTAGCGCAAGTGACACCGGTAACTGGGTGAATGCCGATGGCACGCTTTTCTATCCGTACATCGGAAAACTGCATGTGGCAGGTAAAACGGTCTCACAGGTGCGCGAGGAGATCACGGCCCGGTTGAACGACGTCATTGAAAGCCCGCAGGTGGACGTCAGTGTCGCCGCTTTCCGCTCGCAAAAAGCCTATATCACTGGCGAGGTGGTCAAGTCGGGGCAGCAGGCTATCACCAATATTCCCTTAACGGTAATGGATGCCGTGAACGCCGCGGGAGGCCTCTCCGCTGACGCGGACTGGCGCAACGTCGTGCTCACGCATAACGGTAAGGATTCACGCCTTTCACTGTATGCGCTGATGCAGCATGGCGATCTCACCCAAAACAAGCTGCTTCATCCAGGCGACATTCTTTTTGTACCACGTAACGATGCGCTGAAGGTGTTCGTCATGGGCGAAGTCGTTAAGCAGAGTACGTTGAAAATGGATCGCAGCGGCATGACCCTCGCCGAAGCGTTGGGTAATGCAGGCGGGCTGAACCAGGACATGGCGGATGCCACCGGTATTTTTGTCATTCGTTCGGTAGCGAAAAAAGATCGGGCGGGCAAAATCGCCAACATCTACCAGCTCAATGCCAAAGATGCATCCGCAATGGTGTTAGGCACCGAGTTCCAGCTTGAGCCTTATGACATTGTGTATGTCACAACTGCGCCGTTGTCCCGCTGGAATCGTGTGATTACGCAACTTGTCCCTACGATAAGCGGTGTGCATGACATCACCGAAACGGTTCGTTACATCAGATCGTGGCCGCAATAATGTTCAATACCATTTTGGTGGTTTGCACCGGCAACGTCTGCCGTTCTCCCATTGGAGAGCGGCTTTTACGTCAGTACTTACCCGACAGACATATCACCTCGGCGGGGATATTTGGTCTTGAGGGACGGCCGGCGGATGACTATGCCCAGGAAGTGGCCTGGCGGCATGGGATCTCCCTCGACGGCCATGTGGCGCGCAAGTTGACGCGAGGGCTGATGCAGGAATCCGATCTTATTTTGGTTATGGAGCCGGAGCATCTTCGCTTTATTTCCGCCATGGCACCGGAGATCAGAGGGAAATCGCTGCTGTTTGGGCAGTGGCTGGAGCCGCAGGATATCCCCGATCCCTACCGTAAAAGTCGGGAAGCGTTTGAATATGTGTTCGGGCTATTGGGTAAAGCCAGCCAGGAGTGGGCACGTCGTTTGGGTCAGAAAGGAATGAAGCATTAATGTCGTCTTACACTACAGACAATTATGGTGCAGCGGCACCCCAGCAAAGTGAAATCGATCTTGTTCGTTTGCTCGGTGAAATGATCGACCATCGCACGATAATTTTGTGCGTGACGTTCCTGTTCACCCTGTGTGCGGGCATGTATGCCTGGGTTACGCCCCCTGTGTACCAGGCGGATGCGATGGTGCAAATCGAAAATAAACAGGATAACAGCCTGCTCAAAGGCCTGTCCCAGTTGAGTTCTGACGTTTCGCCAGATGTTGCCCCTGAACTATTGCTGCTCAAATCACGCATGATACTCGGCGAAACCGTCGATAAATTAGATCTGTCGTATCAGGCAACGCCGCGCGTGTTCCCTGTGGTGGGACGTCTCTGGCAACGTTTGCAGGGGCGTGGATTGGGCAAAATAACGTTAGGTGAACTCCAGATCCCACTGCTGGAGGGCAAACCGCAAGAACTTACGCTGACTGTTAAAGAAGAGGGCAAGTTCCATCTGTCAGGCGAAAACTTCGAGGCGGAGGGGGCGGTAGGGAAGCGGCTTGATAAGCAAGGCGTCTCTCTGCTGGTGGGCTCGATTGCGGCGGAGCCTGGTACGCAATTCTCTCTCAGGGCGTTGACGCGGCTGGAAACGATCAACGCGCTGAAGAAAAATCTTACGGTTGCGGAGTCGGCGAAGCAGAGCGGTATCGTGGCGCTGACCCTGACAGGCGAAGATCCCGATAAAATCGCCCGCGTGTTGAATGCGATTGCTGACAATTTCCTTGAACAAAATATTGCGCGTCAGGAGGCTCAGGATTCCCGTAGCCTGGCGTTTTTACAGGAACAGCTGCCGAAAATCAGAAACGAACTCGATCAGGCTGAAGCGCGGCTCAATGCCTACCGGGCACAGCGCGACTCCGTCGATCTGTCGCTGGAGGCAAAGTCCGTTCTCGACCAGGTTGTTAATGTTGAGAACCAGCTTAACGAGCTGACGTTCCGTGAGGCGGAGATTTCCCAGCTGTTTAAAAGGAGTCACCCGACCTATCGTGCATTAGCTGAAAAAAGACAAACGCTTGAGCGGGAACGCGATCGTCTAAATAACCGCGTGTCAGCCATGCCCTCCACGCAGCAGGAGATTTTACGCCTGAGCCGCGATGTTGAATCGGGCCGCACGATTTACTTGCAGTTGTTGACGCGTCAGCAGGAACTGAATATTTCCCGTTCCAGCGCCATCGGAAACGTGCGGATCATTGATACGGCCGTCACGCACCCGGAACCAATAAAGCCGCGAAAAGCGTTAATTATTATTCTTGGCACGTTGTTCGGGCTGGTGGTTTCTGTGGGCGGTGTGCTGGTACGTCAGGCATTTAAACGTGGGATCACCCTTTCCGAACAGCTGGAAATGCCGGGAACGCCAGTTCTGGCTACGTTGCCGCGTTCACAGTGGTTGTGGAAGAAAACGCATCTGCACAGAAAATTACCGTTTTCTCGTCAGTGGAAACACAAAACCACGGATGTACCTTTCCTGCCTGTCGATCGGCCTGCGGATATGTTTGTTGAAGCGGTGCGCGGGTTACGTACCAGCCTGCATTTCACCATGATGGAGGCTGAGAATCGTATTGTCATGATTTCTGGCCCGACGCAGGACTGCGGGAAAACCCTGGTAGGGACGAACCTGGCGGCGATAGCCGGACAGAGTGGCCAGCGTGTGCTGTTTATTGATGCCGATATGCGCCAGGGCTATGTTCACAACATTTTTGGTCTGGATAATCGCTATGGACTGTCGAGCGTACTCGAAGGCAAACGCGACTGTGCGGAGGTGATTCAGCACGCTGAAAAAGGGGACATCGACGTCATCACCTGCGGGCCGACACCGCTGCGTCCGTTGGAATTGCTGTTAAGCGAACAATTCCTTTCCACTATGTCATGGGTAAATGAGCAGTACGACATCATCATTATCGATACCCCGCCAGTACTCGCCGTTACCGATGCGGCACTGGTTGCCCGAACAGCCGGAACAACGCTAATGGTTGCCCGTTACGACAAAACCAGCGTCAAAGAGATGGAGAATACCTTTAAACGTCTACAGCACGTTGGCGTGAAGATTAGCGGTACCATTCTCAATGATATTGTTAAGTCCAGAGCGCTCTTTTATAGCTCGGGGTGTAGTCACTATGAATATGATTATGCTTCGAAGAATCAGAGAGAAGGGCGGTAAAACGGGGAAAATACCCCCTCTCCCGGTCGGGAGAGGGGAAAGCGTTACTTCGCCAGAACTTCCTGTGCAGTACGCTCAACCAGAGACAGCAGGACTTTAACGTCCTCCAGCGTCACGGTTGGGTTCAGCAGGGTCAGCTTCAGGCAGGTGATACCGTTATGCTCGGTTACACCTACGTTTGCACGACCAGACTCCAGCAGTGCGTCACCAATTTTCTGGTTCAGCAGGGCGATACCGGCGTCATCCATCTGCGCCTGCGGACGGAAGCGGAACAGCACGCTTGCCAGCTGAGGCTGCATCACCAGCTCCAGCGCAGACTGCTCTTTCACATAAGCCGCAACCTGCTGCGCCAGCGTCACGCCGTGATCGATAATGGCCGCGTATTGCTCCTGACCCAGCGCTTCCAGGCTCATCCACAGTTTCAGCGCGTCGAAACGGCGTGTGGTTTGCAGAGATTTGGAAACCAGGTTAGGCACACCCGCTTCTTCATCGAACTCAGAGTTCAGATAAGCCGCCTGATAGCGCATCAGCTCATAGTGACGCGCTTCTTTCAGCAGGAATGCACCGCAGCTGATGGTCTGGAAGAACTGTTTGTGGAAGTCCAGGGTGACGGAATCCACCAGCTCAATGCCGTCCAGGTAGTGACGATACTGCTCAGACATCAGCAGCGCGCCGCCCCAGGCCGCATCAACGTGCACCCAGATATTCTGTTTCGCCGCCAGCTCAGCAATCGCACGCAGCGGATCGATAGCACCGGCGTCGGTAGTACCTGCCGTCGCGACGATCGCCAGAATCTGCTCGCCGTTCGCGTTGCACTGTTCGATTTTCGCCGCCAGATCGGTGAGATCCATGCGGGAGAATTCGTCAGTTTTCACCTGCACCACGGACTGGTAGCCCAGACCCATCAGCGCCATGTTTTTCTGCACGGAGAAGTGCGCGTTTTCCGAGCACAGTACGCGGATCTTGCGCAGATCGCCCACCAGACCGTCCTGCTGAACCGAGTGGCCCTGACGCGCAAAGAACGCATCGCGCGCCAGCATCAGGCCCATCAGGTTACTCTGGGTGCCACCGCTGGTGAAGACGCCTGCGTCGCCAGCCTGATAACCCACGCGGGTACGCAGCCACTCGATCAGCTTGATCTCAATGATGGTTGCGGACGGGCTTTGATCCCAGGAGTCCATACTCTGGTTGGTGGCGTTAATCAGCACTTCCGCCGCCTGGCTAACGACCAGGCTTGGGCAGTGCAGGTGCGCCACGCACTGCGGGTGATGAACGGACAAACTGTCTTTCAGGAAGAACTCCACGGCGCGTTCAATCGCCGCTTCGTTGCCCAGCCCTTTCGGGTTGAAATCCAGCTTAATACGGTCGCGCAGTTCCGCGACCGTTTTGCCCTGGTACATCTCAGGCTGTTTCAGCCACTGCATCACAGCCTGAGTGCTTTGCTCAATCGCCTGCTGGTAAGCTTCAATGCTCTGCGCAGAGGAGAACAAAATTGGGTTTGAATCAGACATCGTAATCAACAACTCCGGTTACGCCGGGCGAACGCCCGCAGCAAGCAGTGCCTGCTCGAATTTATCCAGGAAGATTTTCAGCTCTTCATCGCTGATCAGCAGGGAAGGCAGCAGACGCAGAACGATACCGTTACGGCCACCACGCTCCAGAACCAGGCCCGCTTCGAAACATTTCTTCTGGATCAGTGCGGACAGCTCGCCATCACCCGGGAAGCAACCCATATGGTCGGCGGCTTCATGTGGCTTAACGATCTCAATACCGATCATCATGCCCAGACCGCGAACGTGGCCGATCACCGGATAGCGTTTCGCCATCTCTTTCAGCTGGCCTTTCAGCCATTCGCCCTGTGCAGCCACTTTGCCTGCAATGTTCTGGTCTTTCAGGATCTTCAGCGTTGTCAGGCCGGTTGCCATCGCCAGCTGGTTACCACGGAAGGTACCAGTGTGGTGACCAGGCGCCCATGCATCGAACTGCTTCTTGATACCGAGCACAGCCAGTGGCAGACCACCGCCAACCGCTTTAGACATCACGATGATGTCTGGCTCAATACCTGCGTGTTCGAAGGCGAAGAATTTACCGGTACGGGCAAAGCCAGCCTGAACTTCGTCGAGGATCAGCAGGATACCGTGTTCCTGAGTGACTTTACGGATGCGCTGCAACCACTCAACAGGTGCCGGGTTAACGCCGCCTTCACCCTGAACGGCTTCGAGGATCACCGCGGCAGGTTTACGCACGCCGCTTTCGACGTCGTTAATCAGATTTTCGAAGTAGTAGGTCAGCGCCTTCACGCCCGCTTCACCACCGATACCCAGCGGGCAGCGGTACTCGTGTGGGTAAGGCATGAACTGGACTTCTGGCATCATACCGTCAACCGCTTCTTTCGGAGACAGGTTACCGGTGACGGACAGTGCGCCGTGGGTCATACCGTGATAACCACCAGAGAAACTGATGATACCGCTACGACCGGTCACTTTTTTCGCCAGCTTCAGTGCCGCTTCAACGGCGTCAGCCCCGGACGGGCCAGTGAATTGCAGGCAGTACTCTTTGCCCTGACCAGGCAACAGAGAAAGGAGGTATTCTGAAAACGCGTCTTTCAGAGGCGTGGTCAGATCCAGGGTATGTAACGGCAAGCCGCTGGTAATGACATTTTGGATGCTTTTCAGCACATCAGGATGATTGTGTCCAAGCGCGAGGGTGCCTGCGCCGGCTAAACAGTCAAGGTATTCTTTATTATCTGCATCGGTGATCCACACGCCTTCTGCTTTCGTGATGGCTAAAGGCAGTTTGCGCGGATAACTCCTGACGTTAGATTCAAACTCGGCCTGACGGGCCAGATAGGTTTCGTTGCTTTTGTGGGCATCTACGGTGTCAATACGGACTTTATCCGTCATCATATCACTCCTACAACCGCCGCTTCGTTATGAGCAACGATTGAATAAAAAGTTAAAAAACAGATGGGGCCTGAAAAAAACGCCGCCAATATAGAGCCTTTTGTCACCTGGCTCAATGGTTAATTTGTTTACTGTTTTGTGACACAGGGCACAGGGGAGGGTAGAACCTCGTTTTCAAGCGGAAATTTGCAATTTATGGCAAATAAAAACAGCGGCTTACGTGTGATTTGTCAGCATTGTAAAATCAGACAAAAGTGTGTGACAAACCGTGCGATTGGCAAGAGAAAAGGAGGCGGAGAGCCTCCTTACGCTGTTTATTTCTGGGAAACGTGTAAAACGCCGTGTTCGCGCCCCTTCATTTTATTCCACGACGCGTCCGTAATACCGTTTTCATCCAGGCTTAGCGATATCACAAAACCGTTACCCTGAATCTCATAGAAATTCGCGTTCAGACGTTTAACGCTGGCTTTTTTGCCGTTGACCGTGGCGCTAAAAAAGCCGTTTGAAAGGGTGGCGTTAACCGTATCCGACGAGAATGAGGCTTCTCGCAGGGGATCGTGAACGGATTCCGCTGGTTCGTGTTGTGCCGCGTTTTCCGCTTTGGTTTTACTGATATCGCAGGAGCCATCGCCAGCGCTAATTTGCGTGCATCCTGAACGCTCTAATTGAGCGCGATAATGGGCGTTTATGGCGTGCGCAGGCGAGACACAACCTGCAAGCACGGCAGTACTAATAACTAACATCATTAATTTTTTCATTTTAACACCTTAAAAACGACACAAATACCAGGAGACGTACATCACGCCGATCCAGATCCCGACCGAAATCAGCATCAGATACAGGGCTGCTGAAATAAAAATATATTTAGACATCTTTTTGTATCAACGAAATGCTCATCAGCAAAAATGAGACTTTATATTTGTCCGATGATTGTTTTACGCTTTAAAAGCCCATCCCAATCCCAACCGAAGCGCCCATATTATTCGCGGTATCATCTGAGAAGCTCACTTTCGCAATGACATGGGAATTAACGTTAACGGACGCACCGACAGCAAGCGCGCTCTCGCCGTTGTAAGTCGCGCCGCCAGCAGAGAACATGAGGCGCTGATTCGTAAACGGATAAACGCTGTCTAAATCTTATTTAGTAACGCGAGTAAACTATCAATTAAACACAAACCAATGATTTTGATCTAAGTCATAAATATTATGAATAGTTCCGACGGCGTAAAAGTCATTTTGTGGTTGTTATTAATGTAAACATTAAGGTGTAAATGACGTAGTAAATGAGCGGGTTAAATTAAGTGTTTGACAGAAATAAAATTCTGCAAAATAAATGTTTACATTAATATGTGGGTTTATTTCATACGAAAGAAGGTGGGCTGTCTTATAAAAGCACTTCCGGTGCGTCATTATGGATAAAAATAAAATTTCCTCGCATTGAGAGTGAATAATGTTTTTCATGAGTTATTAACAAATCTAGGGAAGGTGCGAACAAGTTCCTGATATGAGATCATCATATTCATCCGGAGCGC
>OKBG01000182.1_pt1 | contig 23057 bp, 17 predicted proteins | sample 1610361 | NCBI WGS metagenome assembly OKBG01 (sample SAMN04436645, study PRJEB24849) | human gut metagenome | biome: human gut; feature: NICU; material: stool | host: Homo sapiens | place: USA: Saint Louis, MO | collected 2010-03-25
AAGCCCCCGAGTAGGGGGCAGCCAGTGGTAATAGAGTGGTTGTCAGATCATTCAAAGCCCTCTTTAGAGGGCCACCACTAGAGAAAGACCCTTATAGGGTCAGAGCAAACCACCCGTTCTACGGGTGGTTATGATTAATATATAGATTCCTATAATTAATTGATATAGAATACCCTTTATTATGCTATTTTGATAATTTATTGACAGTTTTGTCGTTATATATAGCATAAATTGTATGATTTATAAATACTGTTATTGGGTTGTACAAATATTTTTATATTAGTGCATTACTGCATATTCTATCTATATAAGCACTATAAATGGTATAATAAAGAGTATTAGATTTTCTTGTGAAGGAGGTAAGAATGAATCCTTCTTTTTCTCATATAAAAATGGTAGCCATCGATTGTGATGAGACGTTAGTTCGAAGTGATAATACAGTTTCTGCGTATACAGTTGATGTATTGCATCGCTTGCAGCAGAAGGGAATTGGTATAATAATTGCAACTGGACGCATGTATCAAACGGCAAAACCAATTGGATTAGCATTACAACTTGGTAATGTTCCTATGATACTGTTCTCTGGTGGTTTAATCCAGGAGTTAGAAACGGGATATAAGCTATTTGAACAAACTGTTCCTATAGATGTAGTACATCGTGTTTTTCAACTCGGCCAACAATATAGTTGGCATATACAATCGTATGTAGATGATCATTTACTATGTCATCATAAAAATTGGCAATCCGATCATTATGAACAGCAAACAGGGGCTGTAGCTGAGTTTTTAGGTGATACAATTTATACACTTTCTTCAGAACCTAATAAGCTCATTGCTATCGATACAAAGGAAGGAATCGATATAATTATTGATATCTTGACCCCATTAGTTGGTAATCAAGTTACATTAGTGCGTAGTCAACGAGATTTTCTCGAAATCACTGCACCGAATGTATCAAAAGGGCGTGCATTAGCTCGATTAGCACTAGATAATAATCTTAGCTTTGAAAATATAGTTTCCTTTGGAAATGCAGAGAACGATATTTCTATGTTAAGTGAAACGGGATATTCGGTAGCCGTTTCAAATGCAACAGAACATGTAAAATCTGTGGCTAATGAAGTATGTGGTCATCATAATGAAGATGGTGTAGCTCACTGGATAGAAAAGAATCTTTTATAATGGAGTAAAACTATGGAAGCATTTCGTTTATTAATTGTTACAGGCATGTCTGGTGCCGGCAAAACTCAGGTTCTACAAGCATTAGAGGATATGGGCTATCTATGTATTGATAATATTCCTCCTATACTGATTCCTAAGCTAAGTGAAATTTGTCGACAAGGTGGAGAACGTACAAACCGTGTAGCTTTAGTTGTAGATATTCGCGGTGGTGAATTCTTTGAAGCCCTTTCATCATCTCTTGAAACATTAAGAGAAATGAAGGTAGATTATGAAATTGTCTTTATGGATGCTACAGATGAGACGTTAATTAGACGATATAAAGAAAGTCGTCGCAGCCATCCACTGGCTCCAGATGGGATGATCACTACAGGTTTGAAAGAAGAACGTCAGATATTAAATTCTGTACGACATAAAGCAGACTTCATTATTGATACAACGAATATGAAAACTGCGAGCCTCAAAGAGTATTTAAAAACTCGATTCACTCAAGTTGACGAAGGACATGGCATGTCTATTACAGTTGTAAGCTTTGGCTTTAAATATGGATTACCATTGGATGCGGATATGGTTTGGGATGTTCGATTTTTACCAAACCCATTCTACATTCCAGATTTTCGTCATAAAACAGGTCGTGTGAAAGCTGTAAATGAATATATTCATTCTTTTGAAGTTACAGAGGAATTTAAAAAGCGTTATTTTGATACTATTGATTTTCTTGTGCCTAATTATGAACAAGAAGGGAAGTCTCAATTTATCGTTGCTGTAGGCTGTACAGGTGGTATGCATCGATCTGTGGCTATGGCAGAAGCATTATATTCTCATCTATTAGAAAACGGCTATCGCGTTTCTGTAGAACATCGAGATATGATGAAAAATAATGTAGAAGAAGATTATAATCCTCATGAAATTAAAACACTTGGTAACTAGATAGGGGTTCATATGTTGCGAAAAAGATGGTTTCGGTGGCTTATTCCGGGCCTAAATATAAAACGTTGGCTTGCCCTTTTTAGTTGTGGTGTAGGTCTTTTAATCATTGGTATTTCATTGATGTTTAACTATCAATGGCTTGCCGTTCTTGAAGATATTGTATTAGCCTTTTCTTATAATATGACGGGCTTTTACAATTATAATGTGCTCATTGCTGTAGGCGTTGTTGTACTATCGATTGGCGCTGTTTTAATGTTAATCGGTACGAGTAAGGTTATTAAAACGATTATTCGTGCTGTATTACCTAATCCTGATAGTAAGGTGTCGGATATTATTTTCCAAAATATACGCCTCGATAAAGGTCCTAAGATCGTTGTTATCGGCGGTGGTACAGGGCTATCAAATTTATTACGTGGATTAAAAATACACACCTCTAATTTGTCTGCTATTGTAACCGTAGCTGACGATGGTGGTTCCTCGGGACGCTTGCGTAAAGATTTTAAAATGATTGCTCCTGGCGATTTACGAAACTGCTTGATTGCATTAGCTGAACAAGAAGGGGTTATGGAAAATCTTTTCCGTTATCGCTTTGAAGGAGAAAATGAACTATCTGGGCATAGTTTTGGTAACCTCTTTATCACAGCACTTGCTCAAGTATATGATGGCGATGTGGAGGAAGCGCTTGAAGCGGCTAGTAAATTGTTGCGTGTACGAGGTCGTGTAATTCCGTCGTCTACTGAGTTCATTAAATTAGTAGCGGAGATGACCGATGGTACTATCGTAGAAGGTGAAAGTAATATTCCTAATTCTGGTAAACGCATTCGCCATATGTATAGTGAGCCAGCACAGCCAAAACCAGAAGGTGCTGCGTTACGTGCTATCGATGAAGCAGATGTTATCATCTTTGGACCAGGTAGCTTATATACAAGTATCATTCCGAATTTGTTAACTGATAAAATTGCATCTCATGTACGCGCTAGCAAGGCAAATAAAATTTACATTGCTAATGTTATGACTCAACCTGGTGAAACATCGGGCTATACACTTAGTGATCATGTGGAGGCTCTCATTGCACATGGTGGTGAAGGCATTGTAGATACTGTACTTGCTAACGATGGACCACTACCAATTCAAATGGTAGAACAATATAGTGCTGTAGGTTCAGAGCCTGTAGTATTAGATACTAAGAAGCTACAAGCTAAAGGAATACGTACGATTCGGGCTACATTGATAAGCCCTAAAAAGCCGGCTGTTCATGATCCTGAACGGTTAGGTAAAGTAATTATGGATATTGTGCATGCTATGCAATCAGATACTGAACCACATATCCTAGAGTATTATCTCCAACGAGATGATCATTAATGAGAAGGGATACCTATGTCATTTGCTGAAGATGTAAAAAATGAATTATGCCAATATGAATCCTCTAGTGATGCAGATTTGGCCATGAAAATTGAAGCGTCTTGCTTATTGCGCATGGGTGGATCTATCATTCTGGGGATGAAGGGTGCTGTTGGTATTAGATTGGCTACTGCAAATAATGCAGTAGCTCGTCGCTTGTTAGGCATATTAAAAAAACAATATGAATTACCTACCAATGTATTAGTACGACAAGGACTAAACTTGCGTAAGAAAAATATGTATACTTTATCTGTAGAGCCATCTATAGAAGGGCGAAAGGCGTTAGAAGATCTTGCTTTATGGCCTGTAACTGAACAAATTCCTCGTAGTTGGCTTAAATCTATGGAGGCACGACGTGCTTTTTTACGGGGTGCTTTTTTAGGCGGTGGCTCTGTTAATAAGCCACAAAGTGACTATCATCTCGAGTTTATGACGGGGAATGAGAATTTTGCAAAGGAAATTATTCATGTATTGCGGCTCTTTCACATTCATGCAGGATTGACGGAGCGTAAAGAAGAATATGTGGTATACCTTAAAGAAGGCGACGCAGTCACGAATTGCTTGCAGATTATGGGGGCTCAATCAGCACTGATGGAATTTGAAAACGTGCGCATAATGAAAACTGTGCGAAATCAAATTAATCGACAAGTAAACTGTGAGACTGCAAATTTGCAAAAGGTTGTAGATGCTGCAGTACGCCAGGTGAAGGCTATTCGAATTATCGATAGAGAAATTGGTATTGATGAGTTGCCTGAAAAGTTGCGGATTGTAGCAAGATTGAGATGGGACAATCCAGAAGCGAGTCTGAAAGAACTTGAAGAATTGATGGATGGCGAATTATCTAAGTCGGGTATTGGACATCGTTTAAAGAAAATTGAAGCATTAGCACTTACGTATGACCCTATGGGGCTTGAAGAAATATAGAGGTATTAATATATGTTTTCTTATAAATCAAAATATTGTGTAGCCGCAGCGATGGCCGCCATGGCTGCTCTTACAGGCCATGTAGAGGCTCGTGATATAGATTTACAATCAATTGGATATTTTCAGTTTTCTCCGTTGCCACCAAGCTTGGTGTCTCAAACGGATACATTGCTATTATCAGATAGCCCTGAATATGTAGGACCAGTAGGCGGTACACTTAGTGCTGGTACTATTAATGGGAATGGCCGCATTTATTTTTATCACGTAAATGAAATGGATCAGCCCCATAAGATTGCTATCGTACTAGAAAATCAAACGGCATATCCTAATACTGTTCATGTAATGAGACAGTTAAAATCTGTGGCAACGCCAGACTATTTTGCTGCTGGTCGCGATTTATCCCGCAAGGATTTAGAGCATCCTTTAGATGAAAGTCCCAATGCGAGACCATTATACTCCCTAAGCATTCCTCCCCAAGGGCGCCAATTAATCTTTACTGATTTGGAAAATACACCGGTATATCAAGATGCGTTATTTACAGGCATTGTAGATATTAAAACAGAGGCGCCAATCTTTGCCCGCGTTATGATGCTACCTATGGGCATGGATGCCGTCGATGCATCACATTGGGCTAAGAACTTACCTATTGATGAAATTCAATTGCGCGGTACATATACTGGTTCAAAGCGTAATATGGAGGTTACTACACCTTTTGATACAGCCTTAGGCGGTGCTTTTGTTGAAGTTGGTAACGACCGTGAGGATGCCTTTATCAATGGTGTAGATGAAATGCAAAATAAAGCATTTGTTCGTGACCGTGGTAACTATGGTGTTTCATACACTTTAAAAATTCCTACAAAGGGTAATGAACCGTTTAGATTGTATTTTAACCCTCTTGGTGGGCCATATTCTGGCTCCTTTACGGTAAAAGCACTTCATCAACAAGGTGCCCGTAGAGGTCAAACCGATACGCGTACCTATCATATCGGTGGTGCTGATGGGATTACTGCACTAGGGGACGGTACTATATTAGATAGCCGTCTTATGGGTAATTATAATGCAGGCGATTTGTTAACATTAAACTTCATGCCGGCAGGTGCATCTAATTTGCCAATACGATTCTTATTGATTCCTGAATCTCTTGCAAATCCGCAAAAACATCAGACTATTGCGGTCAATGTACCAAAAGATGTAAAAGATAGTTTAGGTCATCCAACGCAAAGTGGTACACAAATTCCTGTAGGTCCTATCAATGGTAAAGATACTAATAAGGGAACTGTAGATACATCTAAATCTACTATGACTCCTGCAAAACAGGCAGAAACAATTGCTCACGAAGAAACAAAAAAATTGAGTGTTAAAGCTGCGGCAGATGCTAAAAAAGAGGCACAACTCAAAAAAGCAAAAGATGCAGAAGAAGCATTAGCGCGTAAGAAGGCTGAAGAAGCTCGTATAGCAGCAGAAAAGGCCGAATTGGCGCGTAAAGCAGCAGAAGCAAAACATGCTGAAGTGGAGCGCAAACTAGCAGAGAAAGCTGAGGCGAATCGCAAAGCTGCTGAATTGAAGGCGGCTCAAGAAGCACAAGCTGCAAAAGAAAAAGCTGCATTAGAAGCTATAAAAGCTGAAGAAATGCGCCAAGCAGAAGAAGCTAAACGACTAGAAGCTGAAAGAAAAGCTGAGCTTGATCGAAAAGTAGCTGAAGCACGTAAGGCCGAAGAAGAACGTAAAGCTGAAATGGCTCGTATTGAAGCAGCACGAAAGGCTGAAGAAGCTAGACAAGCCGCAGAAGCCAAGGCTCGATTTGAAGCACAACGGGCAGCAGAAAAGGCAGCGTTAGAGGCAAAAAAAGCTGAAGAAGAACGCTTAGCAGCTGAAGCGAAAGCGCGTTTAGAAGCACAGCGAAAAGCAGAACAAGAAGCATTAGAGGCACGCCGCGCAGAAGAAGCACGTAAAGCTGCAGAGGCGAAAGCGGCATTAGAAGCACAACGTGCAGCTGAACAGGCTGCGTTAGAAGCGAAACGTCAAGAAGATGCTCGTAAAGCGGCCGAAGCAAAAGCAGCATTAGAAGCACAACGTATTGAAGCTGCAAGAAAAGCTGAAGAAGCACGTCGTGCAGAAGAAGCAAGAAAGGCTGAGGAGGCAAGAATCGAAGCGGCCCGTAAAGCAGAGGAAGCTCGTGTTGCAGCAGAGGCTAAACGTGCAGAAGAAGCGCGTAAGGCTGAAGAGGCAAGAATTGAAGCTGCCCGTAAAGCTGAAAAAGCTCGCGTTGCTGCTGAAGCAAAACGTCAGGAAGAATTGCGTAAAGCAGAGGAAGCTCGAATTGCAGCAGAAGCAAAACGTGCAGAAGAGGTTCGTAGAGCAGAGGAAGCACGCCGTATAGAAGAGGCTAGACGAACAGAAGAAGCGCGAAAAGCCGAAGAAGTACGTATAGCTGCTGAGGCACGTAAAGCAGAGCAAGTTAGATTGGCTGCAGAACGTGCAGAGGCTGAACGCCAAGCGGCAGAGGCAAAACGCATTGCTGAAGAACGTTACCAAGCTCACTTAGAAGCGGAACGTAAGGCGGAAGAAGCACGTCAGCAAGCTCTTGCGCAAGCCGAAGTTGAACGTAAAGCAAAAGAGCGAGCTGAAGCGATTCAACGTGTCAAAGAACAGCAAGAAAATGCTCGTCGTCGCGCAGAACTTGCACGTCAACAAATTGAGGCAGAACGTAAGGCAGCACAAGCTGCTAAAACAGGACCTTCCTTCGGCGAACTTGATGATGTACATGAGGATACACCAAGTGTAACTATTCCAAATGCTGTATCTATTGATGAGTTGACTAAACCTAGACCGACTGCATCTCAAAATACACGTCGTCGTGACCAACGGCAACCACAACAAAATCAACAATATGCACAGCAAAATCCAATGACTGATGGTCAACAAAGTCAAGCTCCTTATAGTTCACAGCAAGGTCAACAAAATGATGATCAAAATCCACCAAAATTATATCCTATGGGTCAGTAATATTAGCTTATAATAATGAAAATTATTTGTATCTAATTATAGATTGATTATAAGGAAACAATTGGTGAAGTATAGAGAGGACAAGCCACTTTTGAGGGTTTGTCCTCTTTTTAAAATACTTATGAACTTTTGCTTTCACATTGACTTTCAAGAGGAGATTCAGTACAATAAATAAAGAAAATGCATCCATGGTACGAGAGACCATTGCATATTACAAAACCTTTTAATTTAGTCCAGAGAGGCTGAGAAAGGAATATAGTTGAAGCGCCCCATAAGGGCTTCTTTGTGCAAACTATTTGACCTTTTGCCCTGGGCAAAAGGTCTTTTTTGTTACGTGAGTTAGGAGGAAATCATGGGACAAGTTAGCCTAAAAGGCAAACATTTATTAGGTTTGCAAAATGTGTCACCTGAAGAAATCAAATTGATTTTAAATGTGGCAAAAAAAATGAAGAAAATCGTTCTTTCTGATGATAAGAAGGTTCCACTTTTAAAGGGGAAATCAATTGTTAACCTCTTTATGGAGCCAAGTACTCGTACCCGTAGCTCCTTTGAATTGGCCGGCAAATATTTAGGGGCTGACGTTATTAATCTTTCTCCTAGTGGTTCTTCCATGGGTAAAGGTGAAAGCTTCCGTGATACTTTGCTAACATTATCCTATATGGGCACAGATGCTATCGTAATGCGTCATAGTGCAGAAGGGGCTCCTCTATATGCGACTAAAGCAGTAGATCCTATCATCATCAATGCTGGTGACGGCGCTCATGAACATCCAACACAAGCATTATTAGATATGTACTCCATTTTAGAGAAAAAAGAATCTATTGAAGGTCTAAAAGTTGTTATTCTAGGCGATATTATGCATAGCCGTGTAGCAAGATCTAATATTTATGGCCTTACAAAAATGGGTGCTAAAGTACATTTGGCTGGTCCTCGTACAATGGTATATCCAGAGCTCGAAAAATTAGGTGTTACCGTACACCACGATATTCGTGAAGCAGTGGCTGATGCAGATGTGGTTAACGTACTTCGCATTCAATTAGAACGTATTCATTCTGCGTTGTATCCTACAAATAGAGAATATGCACGTATCTTTGGTATTAACAATGATGTATTGAAATTGGCTAAAGATGATGTGATGGTAATGCATCCAGGTCCTATGAACCGTGGCCTTGAAATTGCACCAGATGTAGCATATTCTGATCAATCCGTAATTCAAGAACAGGTACGTAATGGCGTAGCTGTACGTATGGCTGTATTGTACTTAACTATTATCGGAGGTGACGGTAGTGAGCTTGCTTATTAAAAATGGTACGGTAGTTAATCCGGCAAAAAAACAAAACGAAGTAGCAGACGTTCTCGTAAAAGATGGTAAAATTGCAGCCATCGGTCAAAACTTAAGTGCTGAAGGTGCTGAAGTATATGATGCAACAGGTCTTATCGTAGCACCTGGTCTTATCGATATTCACACACATTTGCGTGAACCAGGCCAAGAAGCTAAAGAAGATTTCCACTCTGGTACACAAGCGGCTGCTGCTGGTGGTTTCACACGTGTAGTCACTATGGCTAATACAAACCCAGTTGTAGATAATGCTGCACTTGTAAGAGGTTTACAAAAACAGGCTGAACTCACTGGCGTTGTGAAAGTAGAATTTATTGGTGCTGTATCCAAAGGTCTTGAAGGTAAGGAACTTGCTGAAATGGGCGATATGGCTGAAGCTGGTGTAGTAGCATTTTCCGATGATGGCCATTATGTAGAAAATGCTGCATTTATGCGTCGTGCCTTAGAATACTCCTCCATGTTTAATAAAATGGTTATCGACCATGCAGAAGATATTACATTGACTAAAAATGGCCATATGCATGAAGGTATTGTTTCTTATGAATTAGGTGTTATTGGTCGTCCTGCAGTAGCTGAAGATTTGGCTGTTGCTCGTGATATCTTGTTATCTGAAATGACAGGTGGTCATATCCATATCGCCCACGTAAGTAGTAAAAATACGGTAGATATGGTGCGCCGTGCGAAGGCTAAAGGCCTTAATGTAACATGTGAAGTTACAAGCCAACATTTATCTTTCACAGATGAATACCTACGCGAATATAACCCAGCATTCAAAATGGCTCCTCCAATTCGCTCTGAAGATCATCGCCAAGCATTATTAGAAGGCTTGAAAGATGGTACAATCGATGCGATTATTACAGACCATGCACCACATGCATATGAAGAAAAAGACCATGAATTCTGCTGTGCACCAAATGGTTTCAGTGGCCTAGAAACATCTTTGGCGGCGGTTATTACTAATGCATATGGTCCTGATAAACTAAGCATCGATCAAGTTGTGTACTATATGAGTACTCGACCAGCTGAGTTGATGCACCTTGATGCAGGTGTTCTTGAAGTTGGCAAGCCAGCAGATATTACTGTATTCTCTACAACTGAAAAATGGACAGTAGATCGAAATAAATTCTATACAAAAGGTAAAGTTAGCCCATTTGATGGTATGACTGTTACAGGTAAAGCTAAACTCACAGTCGTTGATGGCAAAATTGTTATGAAGGAGGGCGTAGTCTTATAATGAAAGGCAAGTTAGTTCTTGAAGATGGTTCCGTGTTTGAAGGTTCCTTATTAGGTGGCGCCCCAACGGTAGGCGAAGTTGTATTTAACACAGGTATGACAGGGTATCAAGAAATCTTGACTGATCCATCCTATGCGGATCAAATTATTACATTAACCTATCCTTTAATTGGTAATTATGGTACTTTAAATTCTATTACTCAAGGTCCTAAACCATATTGTAAAGGTTTTATTGTAGGTGAACTGTGTGACTTTCCATCTAACTGGCAAAATGAAGGCCTATTTAGTGAGTATCTTCGTTTGCACGGCATCCCTTGCCTTTATGATGTAGATACACGTGCAATTACACGTGTTCTTCGTAACCATGGTGTAATGAAGGGCGTACTTGTACGATCTGATTACCCTATGGAGGATATTCAAAAATTGTTTAAACAAGACTTGCCAACAGATCAAGTTATGCGTGTAACTACAAAATGGCAAGGTATGCGTGGAGATAAAAATGCTGAATTCCACGTAGCGGTAATGGATTATGGTGTAAAGGAAAATATCCTTCGCTCTCTAGAAGCTGCAGGCTGTCGTCTTACTGTATTTCCTGCAGATGCTAAGGCCGAAGATGTGTTGGCAGCAAATCCAGATGGTATCTTTTTATCTAATGGCCCTGGAGACCCTCAAGATCTTGGCTATGCAGTAGAAGAAGTAAAGAAGATGTTTGGTAAGAAACCAATCTTTGGCATCTGTATGGGGCATCAAGTATTGGCACAAGCTTATGGTGGGACTACATTCAAATTGAAATTTGGTCACCGTGGTTCTAACCATCCTGTACAAGATTTACGTACTGGTCGGGTATATATTACATCTCAAAATCATGGCTATGCGGTAGATGATACTTCTTTGCCAGCTTTTGTAGAAATTACACATCGTAGTGTAAATGATGGAACCGTAGAAGGTATGCGTCATAAAGAATTGCCAATCTTCTCCGTACAATACCATCCAGAAGCATCCCCAGGACCTACTGATAACCTATATTTATTTGACGAATTTGAAGACTTAATGAGAAAGGGAAAATAATATGACCTCAGAAGCAAAAAAAGTACTTGTAATTGGTTCTGGTCCAATTATTATCGGCCAAGCTGCAGAGTTTGACTATGCTGGCACACAAGCATGCCGTTCCCTTCGAGAAGAGGGTTATAAAGTAGTATTGGTTAACTCTAACCCTGCTACTATTATGACTGATACAGATATTGCAGACCGCGTATATGTAGAACCGATTAGTCTTGAATTCGTAACAGAAGTAATTAAAAAAGAACGCCCTTGGGGCTTGTTGGCTACATTAGGTGGTCAAGTAGGCCTTAATATGGCCGTACAATTGTCTGAAGCTGGCGTATTAGAAGAATATGGTGTAAAACTTCTTGGTACAACTCTTGAAGCTATTAAACAAGCCGAAGACCGTGAACTCTTCAAAGAAGCGATGAAGGAAATTAATCAACCAGTTCCTGAATCCGATATCTTTAACGATCTTGAAGAAGCAGTAACCTTTGCTAATCGCATTGGGTATCCTATTATCATCCGCCCTGCATACACGTTAGGCGGTACAGGTGGCGGTATTGCCCATAACGAAGATGAAATGTATGAAATCACACGTCGTGGTTTGAAACTTTCACCAATTCACCAAATTCTAGCAGAACGTTCCGTTGCAGGCTGGAAAGAAATTGAATACGAAGTAATGCGCGATAGTGCAGATAATTGCATCATCGTATGTAACATGGAGAATATTGACCCTGTTGGTGTGCATACTGGGGACTCTATCGTTGTGGCACCAAGCCAAACCTTGAATGATATTCAATACCAAATGCTGCGTACCGCATCCGTTGAGATTATCCGTTATTTAAAAATCGAAGGTGGTTGTAACGTACAATACGCTTTGAATCCAAATAGCAACGAATATATTGTTATCGAAGTAAACCCTCGCGTATCTCGTTCCTCTGCATTGGCATCTAAAGCAACAGGTTATCCAATTGCGAAGGTAGCCGCAAAAATTGCAGTAGGCATGACATTGGATCAAATTACAAATGCTGTAACAGGCGAAACAAAAGCATGCTTCGAGCCTACACTCGACTATGTAGTAACGAAGTTCCCACGTTGGCCATTTGAAAAATTCAATTTGGCGGACCGCACATTGGGCACTCAAATGAAGGCTACTGGCGAAGTTATGGCTATCGACCGCTCTTTAGAAGGGTCTTTGTTAAAAGCAATTCGTTCCTTGGAGATCGGTTTAGACCATATTGAGCTTAAGAAAATCGCCCATGAATCCATGGAACAGCTTATCGAACGTTTACACTTAGTAGATGATGAACGTATCTATGTTGTGGCAGAAGCTCTTCGCAAGGGGATTAGTGTAGAAAAAATCCACTATATTACAAAAATTGATACATTCTTTATTGAAAAAATCAAAAACATTGTTAATGTAGAAAAAGCATTGGCTGAACAGGGCTTAACAGAAGATGTATTGCGCAAAGCAAAACGCTATTCCTTCACCGATTCTGTTATTGCTCGCTATGCTAATACAACTGTAGAAGAAGTTCGCGCAAAACGTAAAGAATGGAACATTCTACCAACATATAAATACGTAGATACATGTGCGGCAGAATTTGAATCTAAAACGCCGTACTATTATAGTGCCTATGCGCAAGAAGATGAAGTTAAACCACTAGGTGAAAAATCTGTAGTAGTACTTGGTTCTGGGCCAATTCGCATTGGTCAAGGCGTAGAGTTTGACTATTGTTCCGTACACTCATCTTGGGCACTCCGTAAAGCGGGTTACCAATCCATTATGATTAATAACAACCCAGAAACAGTTTCTACAGACTTTGATATTTCTGATTCTTTATACTTTGAGCCATTGACTGTGGACGATGTTATGGAAATCATTGATAAAGAACAGCCAGTTGGCGTTATCGCTCAATTCGGTGGACAAACAGCGATTAACTTGGCAGGCCCATTGGCTAAGCGCGGTGTAAAAATTCTTGGTACATCCGTGGATAGCATCGATATGGCAGAAGACCGTGAACGCTTTGATGAATTGTTGGCGAAACTTGGCATTCCTCGTCCAGTAGGTGCTCTGGTAACCTCTGATGAAGAAGCACAAGAAGCAGCTAAAAAGTTAAAATACCCATTAATCGTTCGTCCTTCCTATGTATTGGGGGGGCGTGCGATGGAAATCGTATACAATGATAAAGAGCTTGATGTATACATGAAGGAAGCCGTAGTAGCATCTAAGGAGCATCCTGTTCTTATCGACCGTTACATGGTTGGTATGGAGGTAGAGGTTGATGCTATTTCCGACGGTACTGATGTATGTATCCCTGGTATTATGGAACAAATCGAACGTGCCGGTGTTCACTCTGGTGACTCCATGGCCGTTTACCCAGCTCAACACTTGAGTCAAGAATTGATTGATCAAATTGTTGACTATACACGTCGTATTGCAGTAGGTCTTAATGTTAAAGGTGTGCTTAACATTCAATACATCGTGGCTGATGGTGAACTTAATGTAATCGAAGTTAACCCTCGTTCTAGCCGTACCGTGCCATTCATTTCTAAGGTAACAGGTATTAACATGGTGGAATGTGCAACACGCATTGCGCTTGGTGAAAGCTTAATAGATTTGGGCTTGCCACTTGGTCTTGTACCTAATAAACCTTATGTAGCTGTAAAAGCACCTGTATTCTCCTTCTCCAAAATGGGGCTTGTGGAAATCGCCCTTGGACCTGAAATGAAATCTACTGGCGAAGTTATGGGGATTGGTCGTACATATTCTGAAGCTTTATTCAAAGCTATCAATGGTGCAAACATGCGTATTCCAGAGGATGGTACAATTCTCATGACAGTAGCAGACCGTGATAAAGCAGAAGCTTGTGAACTTGCAAAAGGGTTCATCGATCTTGGTTATCATATTGAAGCAACTGGTGGTACAGGTAAATACTTTATCGAACACGGTGTTGATTGTAAGGTGGTTAATAAAATCTCTGAAGGGGATGACAACTGTGCTGACCACATTCGTCAAGACAAGGTCGATCTTGTACTTAATACATTGACTGCAGGTAAACGTCCTGAACGCGAAGGCTTCCAATTACGTCGTCTCGCTGTAGAAATGGGTACACCTTGCTTAACAAGTCTTGATACAGCACGGGAAGTATTGCGTGTTGTGGCGAATCGTAAAGATGATGCTAACTACTCTGTAGAAGCGTTACAAGATTTTGAATTGGAGTAATAACCATGAGTGGCTATGTAGAACAGGGCGAAGTCGTTCGCAATGAGCAAATAGGCTCTGATGTGTGGATTATGGATATTTACGCACCAAAACAAGCAGTAGAAGCAAAGGTAGGACAGTTTTGTAATGTTCGCGTAGCGGACTCTACGGCGCCATTATTGCGCCGCCCTATTAGCTATGCTGGATTTGATGCCCGAAAGGGTACGATTACCCTTTTGTATCGCGTCGTAGGTAAGGGGACTGAGATTATGACACATCTCGTACCTGGCGATACATTAGATTGTTTAGGCCCTTTGGGCGAACCGTTTGTAACATCTAATAATATGCTTCTCATTGGCGGTGGCGTTGGTATTGCACCGATGCTATGTATCGCATCTCATTTGAAAGAAGGTGAAGAAGCACAAGTTATTTTGGGCTTTAGAAATGAAAGCGAAACCTTCTGGGCAGATTTATTTAAAGATACACCTGTTCAAGTCCACATCACTACTGATGATGGTAGTGTGGGCACAAAAGGTTTCCCTACGGCTATTATGCCTGACCTAATTAATGCTAATTCCTTTACTTCTGTCATGACTTGTGGTCCTACGCCGATGATGAAAGGCGTAGCTCAAGTGGCTAAAGAACTGAATGTGCCTTGCCAAGTTTCTCTTGAGGAGCGTATGGGCTGTGGTACTGGAGGTTGTTTAGGCTGTGCTTGTGATGGTGCAGAAGGTAAACGCTATAAAGTTTGTAAGGATGGTCCTGTATTCCCCGCTGAGGAGGTGTTCTTTTAATGCATGAACGCGATTTAAATAACACCGTTACGCCAAATCCAAAGCTTGCCATTGATTATTGCGGGATTAAGATGAAAAATCCTATTATCGCCGCATCTGGCACCTTTGGCAATGGCCCTGAGTATGCTGGGTATTTAGATCTTAGCAATGAGATAGGAGCTATCTCCGTAAAAGGTTTAACACCTAAGGGGCGTCACGGAAACCCTGGAACTCGTATTGCAGAAACACCATCTGGCGTATTGAACTGCATTGGCCTTGAAAATCCTGGAGCTGAACATTTTGTTAGAGAAATTCTACCAGAGCTTAAGAAATATGATGTACCATTGCTAGCGAATATGTCTGCGGGCACAATTGATGAGTTTGCTTGGATGGCAGAGACATTATCTGTAGATGGCATTGCAGGGTTAGAAGTCAACGTATCTTGCCCAAATGTAGAATGTGAAGGCATGGCTTTTGGTGTAGATCCAAAGGTTGTTGAATCGGTAACTAAAGCGGTTCGTAAGGTAACGGATAAACCTGTTATCGTTAAGCTTTCACCAAATGTAACAGACATTGTAGAAATCGCAAAGGCTGTTGAAGCAGGCGGTGGTAATGGAGTAAGTCTAATTAATACCTTGTTGGGCATGGCTATAGATATTCACCGTCGCAAGCCTGTATTGGGGAACACTTATGGTGGATTATCCGGCCCAGCCGTAAAACCCGTGGCTCTTCGCATGGTGCACCAAGTTTATAAAGGGGTAACTATTCCTATTATTGGTCTTGGTGGTATCATGACTGGCACAGATGCTATCGAATTTATGATGGCAGGGGCGCAAGCCGTTCAAGTTGGTACAGCTACGATGGTAGATCCAACAGCAATTTCACGTATTGCCCGTGAAATGAGCGAATATGTAGAACAATATAATCTTAACAGCATCACTGATATTGTAGGTGCTGTTCATCAAGTATAACAGAATCATATATACGGCGAGCTTAAACAACCATAAGAATTGTCGTTATATAGGATATGATACAAAAAGACCTAGTACATTTAGTACTAGGTCTTTTCTTATGTATTGAATTGGGGTCTATAATTACATAGATGCCAATTATATAGACTGTTAATGTCATAGTATGGTAATAATATGTATAATTATGATTATACATATGCTTTGTAGAAGTCAATAAATTGCTGTGCTACTGGGGAAAGTGCATGGCCTTTAAGTGTGATAAAAGCTTTTTTGAAATCCCCCGAGAATTCTGGTAATTTGATGCGGGCCATTTTGCGATGATTGATGAGTTCCTTAGCGTCCATTGGGACTAAAGAAACTGTACGTCCAGAAGAGGCCCACTCAATAGCTGAGCTTTTAGTTGTGGTGATAGCTACCGCATTAAGTTGCTCCATATCTGTTAAGCTAGATTGCATAATCATTCGGACAGAGCCACCAGAAAGGGATAGAGGACATTTTTTTATGTCTTCCCACGTGATGGTATCATGCTCACGATCTGTCCAGAATACATCACGGCGGAAAATAGCGTATAAATGCTCTTCTTGGGTAAGCAGAATATCGAATTTATCGATATCTACCATTTGAATATTGGCGATACCTAATTCGGCGCTACCGTTGATGAGTTGGGTCACTACATTTGTCATAAGTCCTTCATAAATTTCAAAATGGACAGATGGATATTTCATGGAAAAAGCTGGTAAATATTGCTGTACGATTGGCGTTGAACGAGATGCAGACGTCGCAATGCGTAAAGTACCTTCAATGCGTGAATTCAATTGTTGTACAGCATTATATGTAGATTCTTCAATAGAGCAAAGTTGTTGTGCTTTTTCATAGAAGATTTTACCAGCATCTGTTAATTGCAAGTTTGATCCTCGTTGGCCGCGTTTAATGTTGATTAATTGAGCCCCAAATTCAGCCTCTAAATATTTCAACTGCTTACTTAACGCTGGTTGTGTAATATGAAGAATCTCTGCGGCCTGTGTCATATTGCCCGTTTGAACAAGGGTAATAAAATTGTGGTAGTAAGATGTATCCATAGAATCTCCCTATTATACACATAATATGATAAATAAAAATTATAACGAACTAAGTAACGGTCATTTCACATTTAATAAAATGCTATATATACTAAATTCAACAAAGTAATAGAAAGTAAATTAAGTTTTAAATTATCTTTCTATACTTATCACAAATTTTGATATATAACAATAGTTAAGAAAGTAGGTACTACTATGGGCGTGGTAAAAAGAACATTAAGTCGAGCAATTCGTAATTGGGAAGCACGTAGATTAATGACGGCTCGTAATAAAATTAGCCGGAAAAAACAATTAGAACGAGTATGGCCTTATCCTATGACTAAGGAAAAACGTCGTGAACTCGGTCAAGGTATAGCCGGTTTAGTTAATAACGGCAATTAAAAGTTTGGAATCTACTAACTAGATTATTTATCTAGTGGTAGTACCACCTCAATAGAATCTAATACATTACAAGTAGCAGCTCCATGACTTATGTCTTGGAGCTCTTTTTGTATGCGCTCTACATCAGTAGGTGGTATTAGGATTGTAATGTCTACATATTCACCAAAGCTTGCTTCATAGTGTAATTTTTCATCCTGTACATATCTTTCTACTGCTCCATACAGTGAATAGTCAATCTTTGCTTGTAGCCGAGTTCGTGTTGTATGTAGTTCTTTAGGCGCAAGACGTAAGGTTTCCGCAACGGAGTGTGAATAGGCCCGAATCAAGCCACCAGCGCCCAATTTAATGCCTCCAAAATAACGTGTTACGACGACGGCTACATTGGTAATACCAGTCTTTTTGAGTACTTCTAGCATTGGTTTACCTGCTGTGCCTGATGGTTCTCCATTATCGGAAGATCGTTGTTGTTCTTGCTGTGGGCCTAATGTATAGGCTGTGCAGTTATGGCGCGCATCCCAGAATTCTTTATTGATGCGGCTTATAAAGGTTTGGGCTTCCTCTTCAGTCTTGCAAGGATATACTGTTGTTATAAACCGTGATTTTTCAACAACATATTCATGGCGAAATTCCTTTGCTACCGAAGTAAATTCCACTGTAGGGCTTACTGATTCAGACATATATTCACCTCCTTTGGAATCAAAGTTTATGTTTATTCATCATCACTTTATTATAATCTATTTATGAAGGCTATGTATAGGTAAAAGCGGTTAATTCCCTTATAAAAAAGAAATAGCCTCTATATTTGGTAGGATATTGACGTAATGAGAATTTATGTTATTATTAAATGTAGATATATGAGTAGTTAGTCATGTAATATGTTCATATATTGAAGTTTTAGAATATATTGAAACATTCTTAGTGAACGTGTTTATGGCTATTTTATTTACAATAGGATATATAGCTTTTTATAGATAGATGTTTAGACGTATATTTAAGTACATAAATACAAAATATAGTACGAATTTGTAATAATATAGTAAGTTGTAAGATAAGATATATCTACAGAGTAGAAAGGCCTGTGAATATGAGCGTAAAAAAACAAGAATTTGATATTACAGGTATGCACTGTGCAGCCTGTGTAAAACGCGTTGAAAATGTCGTTTCTAAAGTTGATGGCGTAGAATCTGTTAAGGTCAACCTCTTAACTAGAAAGGGGAGCGTTGAATATAAAGATGGCGCTACTATAGATTCACAACAGATTATTGATGCCATTACAAATATTGGTTTTGGTGCTGCAGAAGCAGACGAAACAAAGCAAGAAATAGAAAAGGTTAACTTAAAACCTCATATTACACGCCTTATTATTGCCGCCTGTATGGCGGTACCGATGATGATTAATATGACCTTACATCGATTTGGTATTCAGGCATTGCCTGTATGGGTAGAGTTTGTTCTTGCTACTATTGCTCAGTTCGGTCCTGGTCTCATGTTCTATAAGAGCGCCTGGAGTGCAGTGAAAAATGGGGCGCTTACGATGGATGTGCTCGTTGTAATGGGCACGACGGTAGCTTATCTATTCAGTATCTATAACTGGCAATTTCACCCTGAATTAGGCCCTCATGGAATATATTTTGAAACCTCTGCGTGGCTCATTACTTTTATCCTTCTTGGTAAACTCTTAGAAGAGATTGCAAAAGGGCGTACCTCCGAAGCACTTCAAAAATTGATTGCCTTACAACCTGCAACGGCTCATGTGTTGCGTGATGGAGAATTTATTGATATCCCTACATCTAAGGTGGTAGCCGGTGATATTTTACAAGTTCGTGCAGGTGAAAAGATCCCTGTTGATGGCACGATTACTGAGGGATATTCCACAGTAGATGAGGCTATGCTGACCGGTGAAAGCTTACCGGTAGAAAAACAAGTTGGTTCTGAAGTTATTGGTGCTACTATAAACCTAAGTGGTGCTTTTACCATGGAAGCCAAGCGTATCGGTTCCGATACGATGTTGTCTCAAATTATCAAGGTTGTAGAAGAGGCACAAACCTCCAAGGCTAGTATTCAACGTATTGCAGATATCGTGGCTCAATATTTTGTACCGACCGTTATTGGCCTTGCTGTTTTGACAGGTCTTGTGTGGTACTTCATTATGGGAGATTCTATTAACGTTGCTCTCATTAATGCAACAGCGGTACTGGTTATCGCATGTCCTTGTGCGCTTGGCCTTGCTACACCAACATCTATCATGGTTGGGTCTGGACTTGGTGCGGAACACGGTGTGCTCATCAAGAGTGCAGAATATCTTGAAAAAGCGGGTAAACTCGATGCCATTGTTATGGATAAAACCGGTACCCTTACACAGGGTGTATTGGATGTGACGGCTTTTAAAAATTATAATGGTGATGAAAGTACTAATATGTCTATTATGATGGCTCTTGAAAGTGGTACATCTCATCCGATTGCAAAGGCCATGGTTTACTATGGTGAAGATCATGGCTATAAAGGTAAAGCTGTTGAACTTGAAAGTTTTGCTGATGTACCAGGTAAAGGGTTACAAGGTGCATACCAAGGCGTATCCGTACAACTTGGGCACAGTCGTTGGATGAATGAACTAGGTTATGATTTAACGGCGGTTCAAGAAGATATTTTACGCTTTGAAGAACAAGGTGCTTCCGTATCTGTTCTAGCTGTAGATGGCGTTGTTAGTGCTTTGTGGGCTGTAGAAGACGAATTACGTCCAGAAACTATCGAGGTTGTAAAAGAGTTACATGCTCAAGGTATTGATGTATGGATGCTTACTGGTGATAATCGTCGAACTGCTCAATATATTGCTAAACAAGCGGGTATCTCTCATGTTATAGCTGAAGTATTGCCTCAAGATAAGGCTAGCAAGGTAAAAGAATTGCAAGATAAAGGTCTTGTAGTGGGGATGGTTGGTGACGGTATCAATGATGCTCCGGCTCTTGTTACAGCAGATATTGGTTTTGCCATCGGTAGTGGTACCGATATTGCGGTAGAAGCAGCCGACATCGTCCTTGTACGAAATGATTTACATACCTTGGTACAAGCAGTACGACTCAGCCGTAAGACAATGACCAATATTAAACAAAACCTATTTTGGGCATTGATCTTTAACTGTATTGGCATTCCTTTGGCCGCTATTGGTGCGTTAAATCCTATGATTGCTGGTACAGCGATGGCATTTAGCTCTGTTACAGTTGTAAGTAATTCACTTCGTTTGAAACGAGCTAAAATTTAAGATTATACATATAATTGAATACTATAAAGCACCTATACAGAGGTATAGGTGCTTTATTATATCTACAGACATATAGTTAAGTATATATTTATATCTTATATTGAGACGTGAAATGAATATTTAATTCCTACGATAATGGTGTTTTTAGACGGCTTATGATTTGTTATACTGAATATAGTAATTGATTTAAAAGAGAGGTTCATGATTATGAAATTAAGTACTCGAGACATTGTCTATATTGGTTTTATTGCCGCGTTATGTGCAGTGGCTACTACAATTCGCATTGAAATACCAGGTGGCGCTATGGTTCATTTAGGATCGGCTGCACTCTTTACAACATCTATACTTTTTGGTGGATTATATGGAGGCTTGGGTGCGGCAATTGGATCTGCACTATTTGATCTCTTTGGTGGTCATACACAGTACATCGTATTCTCTTTCTTTATTAAAGGAATTGCAGGACTTATCGTAGGTGGTATGACTGCAGGCTATTTGCCACCCTCTATTACAAAACCAACTGCATCCTTTGGTCGTATTTTAGTAGCCCTTATTATTGGTGCTGTTTGGACCGCTTTTGGCTACTTCCTTGCGTGGTGGTTCGTTCTTGAAAGTGCGGTCGTGGCGGCTAGTAAAATTCAATACTCTTTGATTACAAGTGCCGCAGGAATTGTGGTTGCTATTGTATTAACCCCTAAATTACAAACGATAGTGCGCAGATTGTTTACTAAAAATTAATTGCTACAATGTCTTAGCATGTTTTAGTTAGGCACTGCTAAAAAAGCTATAATAATCTGATACATTGATAAATAAACTATCATATCGATAAATACAAAAGCCTTTAGTTGCTAAATTAGTTTAGCGTCTAAAGGCTTTTTGGTTAGGTTATTATTTTATAATTAGTGATTGTATTAGCTATTAAATTATTAGAAATTACAAAGGTCGTTTAAGTTTTCTGCCATTGTAGGGTGTGTGAAGATTTGATTTTTGAAATATGTATATGGAATGTTATTATCCATAGCCATTTTAATTAAGTTAATCAATTCTTCTGCGCCTTGGGAATAGAGTGTAGCGCCCAGGATTAAGTCGTTATCCGCATCCACAACAATTTTAAAGGCGCCTTTTAAATAGTCGTTTACATGTGCTCTAGGCATGGTAGCTACGAGCATTTCTTTCGTTTTAACCGTATATCCTTGGTTGATTGCATCTTCTTCTGTAAGACCTACACGAGAAAGTGGAGGTGTTAAGAAGGTAGTATAAGGAATATTTTTACGATCTTTTAAGGTATACTGGCTATTACCTGTAAGTGCGCCAAATACGATACGGAAGTCATCAAGAGATACATATGTGAATTGAGGTCCACCGTTTACATCACCGACTGCGTATACACCAGGAACGGAGCTTTCACAAGTATCATTAACTACAATAGCACCGCGTTCGTTAGTAGCGATATCAGTATGTTCTAAACCGATATTAGCTGTATTGGCTTTGCGACCTGTAGCGTATAGAACAGCATCAAAAGTGTAGTTTTGATTATTAGCGGTGATAACTGGTTTGTCTCCATCATTGGATACAGATTCTAATGTTACATTATTAAGAATGGTAATGCCTTGTTCAGTTAAGTACTCGTTAGCTAGTTCTTGAACGATAGGTTCTTCGCGTTTTAAGATGCTAGATTCGATGTTGAATACAGTTACCTTAGCACCAAGTTTTGCATATAGGCTGGCAAATTCAAGACCGATAGGACCAGCGCCGATAACACCTAATGTACTAGGTTGAGTAGGTAATTGTTGAATTTCTGTACTATTATAGAAACCTATAGCCGTATCAATGCCAGAAATATTAGGTTTAATCGCTACAGCACCAGTGTTTATAACGATAGTGTCAGCAGATAATATAATCTTATCCTCGCCAGCGGTAACGGCGATTTCTTTATTGCTAATAAATGCACCATGCCCAGTATAGACATCGACATGTTCATTTGTATCTAACATACCGAAGTTTTTATTGCGTAAGCGAGATGTAACAACTTCACGTTGGTTTAATACTTGATCGTATGATAAGCCTTTTGATGCGGCAATGATCATCGTCTTAGTAGGGATACATGCGATATTAATACATGTACCACCGTACATTAGAGGATTTTCTTCAATCATGGCTACAGATTTGCCCATAGAGCCAAATTTTGCGGCTAAGGTTTTACCAGCTTTGCCGAAACCTAAGACGATAATGTCATATTGTTTGGTATTCATACAATACCTCCTATCTTTTATATTGAAAATATTAGGCTGAAGAACATGAACCCGTTAATCCGCCTCTGTGGGTTGAAAACGTCACCAC
>OKBG01000215.1_pt1 | contig 18300 bp, 28 predicted proteins | sample 1610361 | NCBI WGS metagenome assembly OKBG01 (sample SAMN04436645, study PRJEB24849) | human gut metagenome | biome: human gut; feature: NICU; material: stool | host: Homo sapiens | place: USA: Saint Louis, MO | collected 2010-03-25
TAAAAAACCTCAAACCGCAGGACAAACTGTATAAGGTTTCAGACCGTGACGGGCTGTACGTCGCTGTGCTTACTTCCGGCTCTGTCTCGTTCCGGTACGACTACCGCATTAACGGACGACGGGAAACGCTGGTCATTGGTCAGTATGGTCGTGACGGTATCAGCCTGGCGGAAGCACGCGAAGAACTCATTGCTGCAAAGAAGCTGCTGAAGGCTGGACAGTCGCCTGCTGCGGCTAAACGTGACGGTATCAAAAAGATCCGCGGAGCGGAGACATTCGCGGTACATACCGACAGCTATATGAAGCACGTCATTCTGGCTGACAGTACCCGGGCAATGAAACAGGCCGTTATCGAACGCGATATCATGCCGGTTCTGGGTAACAAGATGATGGCTGAGATAACCACCGGTATGGTGCGTGACCTGTGCGATCGCATTGTCGAACGTGGCGGCCGGGCTACAGCGGTGCAGGCCAGAGAGATAATCAGCAGCGTGTACCGTTATGCGAATGACCGCGGGCACGGCCTGTTTAATCCGGCTGCGGACATTAAGCCTTCATCAATAGCTATGTTTAAGCCGCGCGACCGCACGCTGCAACCTGAAGAGATCGGCGTATTCTTCCGCGCTCTGGATAACGTCGGGACTATGGCCACGATGAAACTGGCGTTAAAGTTGGTGCTACTCACCCTGGTTAGAAAAAGTGAATTCACCCATGCCACATGGTCAGAGGTTGATTTCAAAAAATGGACGTGGACCATACCGTCAGACCGTATGAAGGGAAGCCGGGCGCACGTTATCTATCTGCCAAAGCAGGCACAGGATCTGATGATTGGCCTGCAGATGTGCGCTGGTGGAAGTGAGTACCTTTTACCCGGGCGCTACTCAGTGAGCAAACCATTATCCAATGCCGCACTGAACAGGCTGATCAATGTTACTGTCGAATCGGTAAATGATGCTGGCGAGAATCTGGATAACTTCTCTGTGCACGATCTGCGCCGGACAGCAAGCACTCTGCTGCATGAAGCTGGTTATCCATCTGACTGGATTGAAAAGGCGCTGGCGCATGAGCAGAAGGGCGTGCGAGCAGTGTACAACAAAGCGGAGTATGCCCGGCAACGTGCCTATATGTTGCAGCAGTGGGCGGATATGGTCGATGCATGGATTAACGGGGAGCACACCGATCTGGTTCCGTTCTCCCCGTCAAAGTTTGAGCGATGGATGAGTGAAGGTGATTAATTTCTGGATTTTATAAATTCTCGCTGAAGCTCAACTGTCATTTGCAGTTCTTCGCATTTCTTGTGCAAGACACTATTTTCCGTTTGCAGCCAGTTAACTTGCGCGCTTTTCTGCACAATCACAGCACGCTGTTCTTCCAGTTGGCGGATTAACTCCGCCTCGTTGAACATGGTCATGCTGCACGCTCCCGTCCCTGGTTGTCTGATGGTGATAGCGGGGCGTTTTTGAATGCCTTCGCCATTCCTGCGATATCGAGTGCATAACCAGGTTGCAGTTGCACTGCCGGACCGTCGCACTGATTTCCCCATACATCGAAGCCATGTGACGACTGGCGGGCGAATAGCTCAATACGCGGCACATCGCCCAGCAATTGCACCAGTTTTTCGCGGATGACGTCAGGCTTGCGCGAGTTCTCCATGCGCGGTGCGGTGACGTGCTGGCAGATAGAGGCGTCCATGCGGGCCGGAAGTTTCCCGCGTACTGCAAACAGACAGTCTTCGCTGTTCGCCCGGGTCATGTGTCCCATTCCGATCGCGCTGTTGCCTTTGTGCTTATTCGTTTTGTGCCAGGTGAATCCCTTCATCGTCATCAGGCGGAATCCCCAGGCTTCGATAACCTTCAACGCTTCAATCGGCTGTGTTGGAACCCACCACATAGCCAGCAGGCAATCTTCGGCAGCCAGATCCCACACAGGCAGGCGGCAGATGTCCAGCACGTTCATAACCGGATACTTGAATCCGGCGCCGCGCTCGCCGTCTGCTGCCTTGTCACGGTAAACCCAGGGTGGGTCAGCGTAGATAAGTGTGTATTTTCCGGTCATGCCGCCACCTTCTTACTGTTCAGTTGCTCAGCTACGCGCTGGGCTTTTAATGGATTCTGGATAATCTGGCCGCCGGGAGCAATCCACCCGCGGCGCAGAGTCGAATAAACCAGCGTGATGCTACCTACGCTGATATTGTCGTGAGGGTTAGTCATAAACCACCCCTCGACATCCGATCCCTGCGTATTCACCACGGCGAAGGCCGTTACCTTTCGATATGCACTGATCGCGGCGTATCGCTATTCTGGCGCGTTCAACTTCACCGACTGCTGCATCCATGCACAGCAACCAGAGTCTGGCCGCAATGCGGTACTGGCCTTTCGATTCACGCTCAACAGCGCGCTTTTCTACCTCCATCGCTGCCGGAGTTACGGCGACTACCTTTGACGCCTGACGCTGAGACACATAGTTCAGGTGATACTTTTCAAGACGGGTTAATTTGCTCATCGGATCCAGCCTTCTCTGAAAATTACCGCCAGCAGATACAGCCAGGCGGAAACAGCGGTCAGGAATAAGTACCATCCTGACCATTTTTCCCAGTGCCTGATCAGCGCTGTCATGCGGCGTTACTTACTGGGCGGTAAACACGCTGATCAACCGGCGGCTTTTTTCCGGTGAACTCTGCCGGGCTGGTGGCCTGGCGCTCATCGAGCCAGTTCTCAACCTCTTCAGCGTTCCATGCACAACGTTTATCAGTGATCCAGAAGCGCTGCGGGAACTCTCCATTGCGCTCCATGCGGTCAATGGTGCTCATAGATACCGGCACCACTGCCATCAGTTCCTTTTTGCCAAATGCTCTTTTCATCATTACCTCTCTTGCATTTGCGACGCGCGCGGCGCCGCAGTGGTGGTTACATCGGTACTTCGTTCAGTTCGTCGCAGCGGATGGTGTAAACGTCGGTTGCTTTTGCCAGAAGGTCATCATCACCTGCCAGTTTCTGAGCAACATATTTGTACGCTTTGTCCAGGTCAGCCTGGGTGTTGTAGTTCATCGCCGCGCCGGAAAATGCGTGCAGAATCTCTTCAGGACCGCGATCGTCTTTATTCTGCTGACGCTCTTCCTGCTTCTGCTCTGGCTTTGAGTTGATCAGGCTGTTCATGCTGGATGCTGTTCCGTGCTTTGCCTGACTTCTTGGAGTTATGTCACGCTCAATAATGTCAGGTGAGTCAATATATTTACCTTCCATTTCCTCAGCTGTGGCTTGTTGACCAATCTCAGGCCATGCTTTACGTAATGCCTGTGCCTCTGCGCATTTTGCCAACTGCGCATAAGGACGCTTTTTCCACATGGCATTTGGTGCCGAAGTGTCACGTCCCCCAGTTGCATAGTTCTCAATCCAGTATTCTTTAGCGCTAAACTCTACGATCTCCCCGCTTGCCATTCGCTTGCTGACGGTGTACTTACACCACTGAGGGAAGGTAACCTCCACACCTGAAAGCGTTTGTGTTACATCTGGACCGAACTCAGGTTCATTAGCGCCTGCGTAATCACCGGAGCGGTCTGCCTGAATGCGATAAAGTCCAATGCCAGGCATGACCACGTCGCGCCATTCATTCCTTCCGCTCTTTGAGTCTTTAACACTCATTGGTACCAGGTGTACCGGCTTAAGAAGAGGATCTAGTTGACGCGCCCGACAGTAATCGACTGCCATCATTACCGATTCATCTTTTGCACCAGGGTAAATGCTGTTTTTCAGAGCGCTCCATGTAACTTCATCGATCCCACGAATAGCCAAAACATCATTGGTTATTGCAATTTCGTTGCTCATACGTACATATCCTGTTTGCGTGCCCACTCAGGGCGTTTAATAATTTCCACGCCGCCCCATTCATCGCTGATGCGGCATTCGTGATAGGTATTCAGATCCCGGCGGAATAACTGGTGCCCGGCGTCAACATCTGGCGCATCCAGCTCGAACACGCGGACCGGGTATCGACCGCAGTCGATGGTTTCGCTCACAGCCAGGAAGAAAAATCCGTGTGGCTGCCCGGTTACTTTCAGTGCCCCCTCTCTGTACATGGCGTCCTGCACGTGGTAGCGGAATTCTTCGATGTGACGTGCAAAGCGATCCATGTCTGCAACCTTTTTCACGTCGACGATCACGTTGTGCTCATTCAGCCACTTATCCGGACGGATTCGGCACAGTTCGCCAGTCTCATCGTCATTCCAGTACATCGATGCTTCACAGTGACCAGGTGCTTCCAGCATCCAGCGCGCCGCCGGGTGGGCCATTGCGCTGTCGCGCATCAGTTTCAGCTTCCGTCCCTGCTCGGCATCCATCACCGTCATACCCATGCCAGCAACGTCTTTCAGGAATGCGGCTTCATCCGCTTTTCCTTGATTGGTTCGGCGGTTAAATTCCGGCGCCACGATGAAACGCTTATCGAATTCATTAGGTTCCAGAAGCAGACAGTGCAGAGCAGTACCCATGTCCAGTGCTGATTTCTTCTCTTCATCTTCCGGAGCAGCCTTTACCCATTTCAGAAGGGCAGGGTTCTTGGCCACCATATCCAGTTGTGACTTACTCACGCCGTCGCCGGCGTGGTAGTCCTCGTTGCTGATGTCGAAATAGATGCCTGGTTTCATCATTCCTCCCGCGCCTTCAACATTGCGTCAGAAAACTTATATGCGGCGCTTGCTGCATAATTAACGGCAGCATCAGAATCGTTATCGATCATCTGTGGATTGCTAATCATTGCCTGCATGGCCTTAGCCGCGAAGTAGTCACGCAGCGTCATGCCTTCATCCTGATACTGCAAAACGTTGTTTTGACCGTCGTAGTCCCACTGCTGACGCGGGAAAGCTTGTCCACCTGTTTCTTTGCTCATGCCGCATTCCTTTTGCTGTCGATCTGGTCAGCAAGGTCAAGACGGGCGATGACACCAGTTAATTCACGTTTGAACGACGACATAAGCTCTTCGAAATCATCGCTTTCAAATGCCGCCTCCATCACCTCATAACGAACACCGGCACGGAGAATGGCGCGTTTGAATGACTCTTCCATTTCGCAACCAGCAACTGCTTCGATCAGCTCAACGTGGCGGTCGTACAGTTCAGATGACATCTGGTAGTCATTGCTGAACTGAGCTGCTATTTTTTTCAGGTTATTGAATTGCTGAATGTGCATAGTCACCTCAGTAGTTGATGGTTGTTGCTGGAACTTTCCCGCGAGCGATGGCGACAACACATGCCTTCGCCCAGTCATCAGGAATACCCTGGTCAATGAGCGCTTGGACCGCAGCAGCATTAATGGCCCGACGGTGCTCTACATCAGCAGCGCGTGCTGCCGCTTCATCAGCGATGCGCTTCTCTTCAGCCAGGCGAGCAGCCTCTTTTGCTTCGGCTTCACGCTTGATTCGATCGGCTTCTTCCTGCGCCTTGCGTTGCTCAGCTTCGATAGCTTCCTGTTTTTCACGCTCTGCGCGCTCAGCCGCGGCCTTCTTCTCTGCATCAGCTTTTTGCTCTGCTGCAATACGTTCACGCTCTGCCTGCTCAGCCTTAAGCTTTAATTCATCCTCACGACGGGCAGCTTCAGCGCGTTCACGCTCTATTTTCTCTTCGGCTTCACGCCTGGCCTTTTCTTCCGCCTGGCGCTTCAACTCTTCTTCATGAGCAATGCGCTGGCGCTCTGCTTCTTCTGCTTTCGCCTTCGCTTCTCGGTCGAATGCGTCATTCATAAGCAGGGCCATCTCGTGGTCTGCTTCGAACTTGGCAGCGCGCTGATCATCGAATATCTTGTTCATTACCAACGCTTCTTCGTGCATTACATTCCAGGCTTCCTCCACCCGGATTCGTTCCTGCTCGACTTCCCATTCGGTAAGTGGGCGGCGAACCTCATCGCGAATCTCATCGCAAGCTGATACAAATCGACGAAGTTCAGCTTCAGCAGGTTTGACGGCTTCTTTCAGATGACGAAGGTAATCACGCCCTGGCTTTTCAACTGCTGTTTTACTGCGAGAAACCTGAGCTGCCAGAGATGCAATGCGCTTGCGGCCTTTGTCGGTAGTCAGGTCAGGAACTTCCTTAACGCTTTTGCGGATCTGTTCGAGGAACTTTTCCAGGCCATTTTCTACGTAAATGCTTGGCGCCATATCTGGCGCAATTTCGATAATTGCTAATTCGCTCACTTGCTCACCCCCATATCCATTTCCGTTTTTACCGCCAGCTTGCTGACGAATACCCAGTTCATTGCTTCACCCAGCGTGCGAAACTTCCAGCTCATCAGCCCACAAGCTGTAACGCAGTACCAACCGTTGATGACTTTCCACTGCATATGAACCTCTCTATTACCATTTTGGTAATACCTGAAGATGCAGGAAAGCCACGAAGTGGTGGTTTCTGCCTGAGCGATGCGCTCGCGTATTACCTTTTGGGTAATAATCAGATCAAAAAGTGATTGTGTCAATAGGTATGACGAGAAAAAATTACCATTTTGGTAATTGTATGAGGCGCGAGCTTACCGCCATCGGGCAGGTAAAGCGTCAGAATGGCGGGGGATTACTTGCTTTTGTTCTGCTCAAACACGAAGTTGATGAATGAGGTGATCTTGTTTTTCTCTTCCTGTGGCAGAGCTGCATACAACCGGTGGTCGTAGTCGATAACACCAGGGGCGCCTACGGGAATAATCATCTCGTATGCCTCATGCCCGAACGCGCGCGCCAGGGAGGAAAGAACGCCGATGGTTGTGCTGACTTCCGCTTTCATAATCCGGTTAACTGTGGCCGGGCCAATACCAGCCGCAACAGCAACTTTCTTTTCGGACGTCATTTCCGTGTTCTTTCTCATCCAGGCATTGAGCGTGGCTGCGGCCTGCTTCTCTACAGTCCATTCGCCATCTTCAGTGGCCGGAATAAAGATATCAGCCTGTACTGCGTCCAGTTCGTGATCAACATCAAGCCAGAACTTTTCTTTGCGCGCTGCTTCTTCAATGATGCGCGCGGCATTCGGCCCGATGTTTTTGATGCCAGTGCACCACCTGTTGACCAGGTTCTGCGAACGCTTCACCCGTTCTGCAAAGCGCAACTGGGTGTCATCGAAATCCCGGCGGATGATTTCGTTAAGGTTTTTGCGTCTTATGTCATAAATACTTTTCATAGCTATTGTATTTGTCCATTTAATGTTACCTAACTGACTAAATTTAAATGAATATTACCATAAAGGTAAAGTTACCATAACGGTAATAATCATTGATTTTTTCACCAGAAAGGTAATAATTCAGATATGAATAGACAGGCTGAGATAAGCAAAATATGAGTGACGAAAAAAAATTTGATTTCAAAAAGCACTGGCTGGGGCTGTCTCCTGATGAGCGTGAAGCATTTGCAGATGAAGCCGGAACCACCAGTCATTACATCCAGACGCATCTGACCGGGCGACGCAAGATGCCTGGTAAGAGACTGATGGACGGACTGTTTAAAGCATGCCGTTCCCGCGAATGGACAAAGTCTAAACCTGAATTAGTGCTCTTCTTCTACGACCGATAATCCCTCTGAACCCATCAATGCCGTCATCCCATGGCGGCTCCTTTCTGCATAAAACACCTTTCTGGTAATAAAAAACCATATACGGTTGATCTTTTTTCGTCTTAGTGCAAAATTACCGATATCCATAACAAAAAGGAGGCACCTCCTGTGAAGATTGTCACCAGAATGGAGGCAGCAAAAGCTGGCCTTAATCGTTTTTATACCGGTAAAGAATGCCGAAATGGTCACCGTGCTGAGCGCTACGTTCTGAATGGAACGTGTGTTGAGTGCGCGATGAATAGTGCTCATCGTCACCGTGATGAGTTCGCTGCTGCGTTGAGGAACGCGCGGGAGGCAACATGAATATCTATCAACGCATTAACGGCGCTGACTGGAGAAATATCTGGGTGGTTGGCGATCTGCATGGTTGCTACACAAACCTGATGGGTAAGCTGGATGTCATGAAATTCGACCCGGCACAAGACCTGCTTATCTCTGTTGGTGATCTTGTCGACCGCGGGAGTGAAAACGTTGAATGCCTGGAGCTTATTACTATGCCATGGTTCCGATCTGTGCGCGGCAACCATGAACAGATGATGATTGATGGCCTGTCAGAGCATGGAAACGTCAATCACTGGCTGGTAAATGGTGGTGGATGGTTCTTTTATCTCGACTACGAAAAAGAAGTGTTGGCTAAGTCTCTTGTCCATAAAGCAGCAGAGTTGCCGCTAATCATCGAGCTGGTGACCGGCGACCGTAAAGTTGTCATCTGCCACGCTGACTACCCGCACAACGAATATGAGTTCGACAAGCCAGTGCCAGAGGAAATGGTCATCTGGAACAGAGAGCGGATAGCCAATGCGCAAGACGGATATCATCACGAAATCATCGGCGCAGACCTTTTCATCTTTGGTCACACGCCTGCACGTCAACCACTGGAATACTCCAACCAGATGTACATCGACACCGGCGCTGTGTTCTGCGGAAACCTGACATTAGTACAGTTACAAGGCGAGGTGAATAATGGCCGGTGACTGGATCAAGATGCGTGCCGACCTGCACACGCACCCTAAAGTTGTCCGCATGGCGTCCGCATTGAAAGCGGACAGATTGCGGATAGTTGGCGGACTACATTCCGCATGGTGTCTTTTCGATGTCCACTCTGTTGACGGTTTTCTTGACGGATACAGTGCGGAGACTCTCGACGACCTGATCGGCTTCCCCGGATTTGCGCGTGCAATGATGGCTGTCGGATGGCTGGAAGAAGAAGGCGAAAGCCTAGTAATGCCGCGCTTTGAAGCCCATAACGGACAGTCTGCCAAGCGTCGCGCACAGGACGCAGACAGGAAGAGAAATGTCCGCAAAGCGTCCGCATCAGAAGCGGACAAAAAGCGGACCAGAGAAGAGAAGAGAAGAGAAGATCTAAAAGATAAAACCCCACACATAGGCGACGAGAAAAATCAGCCTGTGGATAACTCTGGAGGTGGCAAACAAGATCCCCATGCAACAAATTCGGTGATTGATGGATATGTCCCACCAGGCGGTTCCGGTTCGCTTGGTAAATTCACTATGCCGGATAGCTGGACACCGGATCCTGATTTCACCAAACGAGCTGCGTTATGGGGAGTAGACCTTAAAACCGATGTGACGCCATTTGAACTGACAGATTTCATCACGTACTGGAAAGCAGAGGGCAAGGCATTCCATCACGACCAGTGGCAGCAGAAACTGGCGCGCAGTGTTCAACTGTCCAGGACAAAGCCAGCGAGAACGCAGCAGCGTGACGTTAACGCAGTACCCGAACCCGACAGCGAGATCCCTCCAGGCTTTCGCGGTTAACACCGGGAGCGCAGTAGCGCATTTTTTTACATCTAATGAATTACCAAAAAGGTAATAAAATATGCGCATTGCTATTGAAATTAACTCAATTGTGGTTTTAAATTACCTTAGAGGTAAATCATGGAGGCAGTATTAGGGATTGACCCAGGATGCAGCGGATCTCTGGTCCTGATAACTGAGCAGGGCGGATACATCGACCACCTGGCAATGCCGACCATCAAGGTTGGGACTAAGTCCAGAGTCAACGGCGCAGCGGTGGCTGCATGGCTGCGTAAGTACGGAATTACGCACGCGTATCTCGAGCAGGTAGGTGCAATGCCAGGGCAGGGAACGGCGAGCATGTTCACTTTCGGGCACGCAGCTGGCGTAGCTGAGGGGATCCTTCAGGGGCTGAACATTCCGTACACGCTGGTAACTCCGCAGGCCTGGAAGAAGTCAGCCGGTCTCATCGGAAGTGACAAGGATGCGGCACGCAGCAGAGCAATTCAGCTCTACCCGGAACTCAGGGCGCTGGATGCAAAAGCGAAAGGCCAGGCCATAGCTGATGCGCTGTTAATCGCCAGGCACGGGATCGGCATCAAATAACGATCCTTTTAGTTATCAAACTAATCAATAACTTATACGGGTAAGTGAGGGTAATAATGGGAAGAAATATCATTGAGTTAGCGAAGTTAGGACATGAGCGCGCGGCTGAACTGAAAGCATCATGCGGTGCTGTCGACGTGCGCAGCCTGGCACAACTGATTAGCGATCTGGCTACACAACTTGAAGTGCAGTTTGTTCTCTCAACCAACATGGCAGTACAGCTCGCTAACGCAGAGAGCAAGTGCAGGGAGCTGGCGGCGGAAGTGCAAGCTGTGCGATGGGCTTGTGGTCAGGTATATGTTAAAGGGTACAACCACGGTCATCTAAACACAGTTGATAGGCTTCCTTACGCAGATGAAAAAGACCTCGTAATGCGTGGTGGTGAGGTTCTTTGTGAATTCACCGACCCGGATCATTGCGGCGTAGCTGCTGACGCTATTCTGGCTGAAGTGCGCGCGCAGTCACGTAACGAGGGCATTAATTACGCTGCCAGCCGCCTCGCTGCTGCATTCAATCATGGCTTCGTTGATAAGCCACTGGCTGAAGTCTGCGACGTGGTGCGAATGATTCTTGACACCAAAGAAGAACTGGAAAAATCCACGCTGCCAGCTGCCGATGGAATATCTGGCGAGTACGCAGAGAAGTTTCTCGCAGAGTTCGCCGCCCAACTTCGCAAAGGAGTGCAGTCATGAGCAACATCGACAAACAGGCTCTGATTGCAAAAATCAAAAAGCAGACCGAAAGCTTTGACACGGTGGTGCTGAAAGAGGATGAGGCTAACGCGCTGCTGGATGAGCTGGAAGCCGCAGAGAAGCGGATTGCTGAACTTGAGGCGCGGGAGAAATCGCTTCGCACTGTGGGGGTAATAAGTCAGAAGGCCTTCCAGCGGCTTGAGGGCAGAGAATCGCGGTTCATAGCTCTGTGGCCTCGCCCTGAAATTTACCTTCCGCGTAAACGCCCTGATGACGGCGTGATTGTTTATGCCCGCGTAGCTGGCGCCGGGAAAGGAGAGGCATCATGATCACACTTACCAAAGAATGGCTCCTGACGACCATCGCGGAGCTTGAAGAAGAGCGCGATGCTGTGCCCGGCGCAGTAAACGAAGATGCGTTAATGGCGCTTGCTGCGATGAATATTGCGCTGGCATCGCTCGAAGCGGAGTCTGTGGCGTTCAGGTCAAAGTTAAAGCCACCATCTTCTATCGGTAGCGAGCACTGGGATTATACGGATCATCGACAGCCAGATGCTTTCGAACTTGAGAGCTGTGTGATTGAGCGACTCTTCACCGAACCTCCAGCGCCGGTAGCTGTGCCTGATGAGCTTAGCCGCGAAGATTACAAGCGTCGGTTCATGGAAGAGGACAACTTTGACGACACTTTCCGGGGTGGCTGGAACGCCTGCCGCGCCGCCATGCTTCATGGTGCAGATGACAACTCTCCGGTGATCCCGGATGGTTGGGTGGCTTGCAGTGAGCGAATGCCGGAAGATACGCAGATGGTTCTGGCATTCAGTTATGGAGAAATCGTAGCGGCTTATTGGAACTATGTAATGTGTCCAATTGAATACAAGAAATATAGAGCATTCACATATTTATCCGGAAGCCTCTTAAAGGGAGTAACCCACTGGATGCCACTGCCAGCAGCACCGCAGCAGGAGGTGAAGTGATGGACGAACTCAAAAACTTCAGCGCGACGGACTGGTTATTTTTCGCAACGATGATCCTCGCTTGGCTTCATCTGGCTGTTAAAACCTATAGCTGGTTAATAGGTGTCATGATTCGCCGCGGTTGGAGATTGTGGAATCGTAAGGATGAGCAAACACTGGCTATGGACTCGTTTTATGAGGCGTTCCGACTGGCAGATATCGAGCCTGGGCAGAGGGTTGTTATTACTACCGAAAGCGGAATGACGATCCACATCCTTCGGCCAAAGGAGCGGGAGCATGGCTAAATCCGCAGCAGAGCGTAAAGCAGCTCAACGTGCCCGTCAGTCTGCCTCTGGCGAGCGCAAGATTGAACTGGTGATAGACGAGCAGGAACTGGAGATGCTGGCGCAGAACTGCGCCGCCCGGCGCCCTGGTCGTGATCCCTATGAGATGGCCGAGTACATCGCATTGCTTATCCGCCAGGACGATGCGCGGGCCAGAGGTCGCATCAAGTCAATCAGAGCTAAACGCTGTGGTAAGTGCGGCGATGCGCTTCCTGTCGAATCATGCCCGTGCGATGGTGATTCTGCATGTTGGGTGACGCGTGGCTGGCATGAGACTAAATTATCAGTGTGACATGTCACGATAACGACAATAAATTGCAATGGCCGCCGACTATGGCGGCTTTGTTTTGCGTGTTACTATTACCAAAACGGTAATTATTACTTTGGTGGTAACAATGCCCGCAGAACCAAAAGCACCAAAACGCAAATCAACGCAGTATAAGCCACTGACTGCGATGCAGGAGGCTTACGCGCAGGAATATACCAAATGCCCTGAGAATCAGACTCAGGCAGCGATTAACGCAGGATTCTCACCTAACACGGCAGTAGTCAAAGCCAGCGTCATGATGCGTGATGAGCGTATCCAGAAACGGATCGCCGAACTGATGGAGGAGCGCAACAAGCGTCTGCGCGTAAGTGCTGATTACGTGCTGCTCCGCCTGGTGGAAATCGACCAGATGGATGTGCTGGATATCCTGAATGAAGATGGCTCAATGAAGCCGATCAGCAGCTGGCCAAAGGTATGGCGTACTTCTCTCAGTGCTCTTGATATTGCAACGATAAAAACCACGCAGGCATCACTGCAAAAAGATAATGGCGAAGCGGATCTGTCAGTTGAGGATGTAGAGCATATTCTCAAAAAAATAAAATGGCCGGACAAGGTGAAGAACCTTGAGCTTATCGGTAAGCACGTCGACGTCAACGCGTTCAAAGAGCGCCTTGAGGTATCCGGCACTGTCACTATTGCTGACAGAATGGCGAAGGCCCGCCGCCGTGTCAAAGAGCAAGCCGGTGGTGAAGAATGACAGTCGCAGCCATGTCGCCGGAAGAACAGCTCGTAGAAGATATAGCCTCTTTCACGTATGACCCGCTGGGCTATTCGCTGTATGCATTCCCGTGGGGAGAAGAGGGTACTGAACTGGCGCACGCCACCGGGCCGCGTAAGTGGCAGGCCGACGCATTCCGCGAGATACGCGATCACCTTCAGAATCCCGCAACACGTCACCAGCCTCTGATGCTGGCCAGAGCATCCGGCCACGGTATCGGTAAATCCGCTTTCATCTCTATGCTGATTAACTGGGGCATGTCCACCTGTGAAGACTGCAAGGTGGTGGTGACCGCTAACACCGACAACCAGCTGCGCACCAAAACATGGCCTGAAATCATCAAATGGTCGAACCTGGCTATTACGAAAGAGTGGTTTACCTGCACCGCCACGGCGATGTACAGCAACGATCCCGGTCACGACAAACGCTGGCGCGCTGATGCTATTCCATGGTCTGAACACAACACCGAGGCGTTCGCCGGGCTGCACAACGAACGCAAGCGCATCATCGTCGTATTCGATGAGGCATCCAACATTGCCGATCTGGTGTGGGAAGTTGCCGAGGGTGCGCTTACGGACGAAGACACGGAAATCATCTGGGTGGCGTTCGGGAACCCGACACGTAACACCGGGCGTTTTCGCGAATGCTTCCGCAAATACAAGCACCGCTGGAAGTGTGCGCAGATTGATTCCCGCACCGTGGAGGGCACCAACAAGCAGCAGCTGCAAAAGTGGGTGGATGACTACGGCGAGGATAGCGACTTTGTGAAAGTCCGTGTGCGCGGTATCTTCCCTGATGCTTCTGAGCTGCAGTTCATCCCGACAGGTCTCACTGATGAGGCAATGAAACGCGTGGTGACAGCCGGGCAGGTGGCGCACGCACCGGTGATTATCGGCGTCGACCCGGCATATTCCGGTGTGGATGACGCAGTGATATACCTGCGGCAAGGGCTGCACAGCAAAGTGCTCTGGACCGGTAATAAGACTACCGACGATCTGATTATGGCAAAGCGTATCGCAGACTTTGAAGACCAGTACCAGGCTGATGCGGTGTTCATCGACTTCGGTTACGGAACGGGCCTGAAGTCCATCGGTGATGGCTGGGGACGTTCCTGGCAACTGATACCATTCGGCGGCGGCTCCACCGATCCGCAGATGCTCAATAAGCGCGGCGAGATGTTCAACAGCTGCAAAACGTGGCTGAAAATTGGTGGTGCACTGGATGACCAGGAAACGGCTGATGACCTGTCGGCTGCCGAGTACAAAGTCAGGGTGGACGGCAAGATAGTCATTGAGCCGAAGGAAGACATCAAAGAACGCCTTGGACGCTCACCTGGTAAAGGTGATGCTCTACTGCTGACGTTTGCTTTCCCGGTGTCGAAGCGCATGAATATACCAGGCCAGCAGAGCCAGCAGGGCAGGGCCATCACGGAATACGACCCCTATGCATGACCAAAGCTACAGGAATAGCTTAGGTTTTTATCAATGAAATCAATGGGCGCAATTTTGCGCCGGGGCAAAGGACATTTTTGTCCTCAGGCATTAACCGCTTTGGGGGATAATTCATGATTATGCGCTGGAGGGGATAAAACAAAGCCCGCGCATCGGCGGGCTTATTGTGACATGTCACGGCGTTAAAAGCCGTCGAATTCGTCTTTCATTGCTCGCTCAGCTTCTGCTTCAGCAGATAACCTTCCAGCATCCAGATTTTATTCACCGCATTTTCGCGGGCGATCTTGCGGCCGATCTCCGGGTCGAAGTTTTCCGGGCTGGCGCAGGCGCTTTCGCCGGTGACGGTGAAACCATTGTGCAGAACCAAAACGCAGAAGGTCAGGAGTGACTCAGCTGGATGTGCTTCCTGATAATAATCTATTGGGCTTTCATGCGGTTTTAATCGCTCGTTAGCGCCATGAACACCTTCGGCAGCCGTGAAGTAGTGCTCGCTAATAATCACGCTTTCGATATGCTGCGGCGTAATTCGCGGTGCGGTTAAACCTTTAGCCTGAATTTCAGATTCAATATCTTTGTCGATCATGATTTTCACCTTAAAAAAATGCCCACCGAAGTGGGCGAACTGGAAGCAATGGTGCCTTCCATGGCAGTTACGGGTTTACAGCGCAACGTCATCGCAATGGCGTTCTGGTGTAAAAGTGACGGTGGTCAGCATCAAGGGAAACTGCCACCGCCAAAGGCTACACAGCATCGTTCTTATGGGCGCTTCATCACGGTCCTAAGGCGTGATTAGGTTGTGGTACGCAGTCTATTCGGCATAGCAACTCTGCGCAGATGCTTCTAACAATCACCGGTGGTAACCGGTTTAATGCCTTATTCACCACAACGCTGAGAGCACTACCTTCGCAGACACGCTAACCGGGCGAGGGCGGCTTCATCTCCAGTAATGCTCTCATCGTTGCATCCTCGTCTCTTCCGAGGTGTCACACCGTATCGCCACGATGGTGAGTCGTCATGTCCGTGCTTACCTAACACTGGCTTGCACATTCCGGCTACCCGGCTGGGGAAGTAGCATCAAGTGAACCCATCCGGACCGCTGCGGCACATGTGCCATATGCCGTACATCCACTGCGTCACATCAACATTAATTACCTAAAAGGTAATATCTGATGTTATATGTGTCAATAGCCTACGCTAAATAAATCATATGTGGTTAAATTGGTAATAATTTAATTGCGTATGGAGCTATTGCTATGTGTATCGGCAGCAAGCCATCAGTGCCAGCAGCACCAGAAGTTCAGGCCGCGCCACAGGAGCAGGATGCAGCTGTTGTCAGTTCTCGTGACGACGAAGAGCGCCGCCGCCGCGCAGCCGCAGGCCGCAGTTCCACTCTGCTGACTGGTGCACAGGGCGACACCTCAACCGCAAACACCAGCGGTAAAACGCTGCTCGGTCAGTAACGGAGTAGGCAGAGATGGCGGAAACCGAAAAAGAGCGTCTGCTGAAGCAGCTCGCACAGTTGAAGAGTGAGCGCACATCGTTCGAATCACACTGGCGTGACCTGAGCGACTTCATCAATCCGCGCGGTTCCCGCTTTCTGACGTCCGATGTTAACCGTGATGATCGTCGAAACACCAAGATTGTTGATCCTACCGGTTCAATGGCCCAGCGCATTCTCTCCAGTGGCATGATGTCAGGCATCACCAGTCCGGCCCGCCCATGGTTCAAACTGGCAACGCCTGACCCTGACATGATGGATTACGGACCGGTTAAGGTGTGGCTTGAAGTCGTGCAGCGCCGCATGAACGAAGTGTTCAACAAGTCAAACCTGTATCAGTCACTGCCTGTCATGTACGCCAGCCTGGGTACTTTCGGTACCGCTGCGATGGCTGTGCTAGAAGATGACCAGGACGTGATCCGCACAATGCCTTTCCCGATTGGCAGCTACTACCTGGCTAACAGCCCGCGTGGCAGCGTCGACACCTCCTTTCGTAAGTTCTCAATGACCGTGCGCCAGCTCGTGCAGGAATTCGGACTGGACAACGTGAGCACGTCAGTTAAGGGCATGTGGGAAAACGGCACGTATGAAGCGTGGATCGAGGTTAACCACTGCATCACGCCAAACATCAACCGCGAAAGCGGCAAGATGGACAGCAAGAACAAGCCGTTTCGCTCTGTGTACTTCGAGACCGGAGGCGACTCCGACAAATTGCTGCGTGAATCTGGCTTCGATGAATTCCCGATTCTGGCGCCGCGCTGGGAAGTTAACGGCGAGGACGTATACGCGTCTTCCTGCCCCGGAATGCTGGCGCTCGGGCAGGTCAAAGCGCTTCAGGTTGAGCAGAAGCGTAAGGCTCAGCTCATCGATAAGGCCACTAACCCGCCGATGGTTGCTCCTACCTCGCTAAAAACACAGCGTGTTTCCCTGCTGCCTGGTGATGTGACATATCTCGATGTGTTGAGCGGTCAGGACGGTTTCAAACCTGCATACCTGGTAAACCCGAATACTGCAGATCTGCTGGCTGATATTCAGGATACCCGACAGACCATCAACAGCGCCTACTTCGTCGACCTCTTCATGATGCTGCAAAACATCAACACCCGCTCTATGCCGGTGGAAGCGGTGATCGAGATGAAGGAAGAGAAACTGCTGATGCTTGGCCCGGTTCTGGAGCGACTGAACGACGAAGCGCTTAACCCGCTTATTGACCGCGTGTTCTCCATCATGGCGCGCAAGAACATGCTGCCAGAACCGCCTGACGTTATGCAGGGTATGCCGCTGCGTATCGAATACATATCAGTGATGGCGCAGGCACAGAAATCTATCGGCCTCACCAGCCTGTCGCAGACCGTTGGTTTCATCGGTCAACTGGCACAGTTCAAACCTGAAGCACTCGACAAGCTCGATGTTGATGAGGCTATCGACGCGTTCTCAGAAATGTCCGGCGTATCACCAACTGTCATCGTTCCGCAGGAGCAGGTGCAGGGTATTCGTGAAGAGCGCGCCAAACAGGCACAAGCAGCACAGGCTATGGCAATGGGGCAGGCCGCAGCGCAGGGAGCCAAGACTCTCAGCGAAACGCAGACCACTGACCCGAGCGCATTGACCGCTATCGCTAATGCAGCAGGAGCACCGCAGCAATGATGGATATCGACGATGAAGGCCGTAAAGCAGAGCTTGACGCTAAACAGCAACTTCTTGCGCAGCGAGATATCGACGACATCCAGTTCGTTATGGGGAGCGAGCAGGGCCGCCGCGTGATCTGGTCACTGCTTGAGAAAGGTCAGGTGTTTGGAGCTTGCTTCAACGTAGATCCGCACATCACAGCATTCAACGAAGGGCAGCGCAATCTGGCGCTGGTTCTGTTTCAGCGCGTCATGGCGCACTGCCCCGATCAGTATCTGAAGATGGCCGTAGAGGCCAGTGAACAGGAGTAACCATGAATTTATTTGAACGTTTGCTGCATCGCCGTCTTTGCAACGAGCAAACCACTGAAGGTGGTCAGGCAGATACAGCATCAACTGGTGCCACTGAAACAACTCAAGGCGCTGGCGAAACGCAGCAACAAACTCAGGAGCAAACCCAGACGCAGGATAACGCAACGGGTACTGATTCTAACAAAGGTTCAGAAACTCAGAAAACTGATGAAGAACTTGCTGCTGATAAAGACAAGGCAGAAAAAGCTGAAAAAGAGCAGAAGCAGGAAGGCGCGCCGGAGAAATACGAGTTCAAACCAGCCGAAGGACAGGAGCTTGATGCTGCTGTTCTTGAGCAGTTCGAGCCAATCGCCCGTGAACTGAACCTGACCAATGAGCAGGCACAGAAGATGGTCGACCTGTACGGCACCAAGATCATGCCAATGGTCCAGCAGC
>OKBG01000216.1_pt1 | contig 18221 bp, 17 predicted proteins | sample 1610361 | NCBI WGS metagenome assembly OKBG01 (sample SAMN04436645, study PRJEB24849) | human gut metagenome | biome: human gut; feature: NICU; material: stool | host: Homo sapiens | place: USA: Saint Louis, MO | collected 2010-03-25
GGGATATAATAAGGGTAAAAGGTATATTTTGCGTACTTATAAGGTGGTTATTTATTTATAAGTTATACAGTTTGTTACATGAGAAAAGTTTACAAAGTTGCGAAAAATTTAACTCATAAGGGAAAATAATGAGTAAAATTTATTTCCTTATAAAGCTAGGAATAAAGCGGATTTTGATAGGTATAGAAACTTGTTAATTTGATTTGTGTTAGAAAAAAGGGTTGTGTATATCGTAAAACTTTGATATTCTATGCGAGTAATCGAAAATATAAATTTTTCTTAAACTGATATAGGGGTATTTCTTTATGCTAATTTAGAATATCACCTGTTCAGACCGAGGTGAGAGACGGAACATAGAGAGAATGAAAAATTGTATTGTAATTTAGATAATTTTTTAATTTAGTGAGGGTGTAAGATGAGAGAAATGAAACATTCCAAAAAATTAGCATTTGCTGTATTGGCTGCTGTCACTGCTGTTGGTGCGAATGTTAATCCAGTAGACGCTGCTTCTGTTGTAATGGACAACACTAATGTTGTTACAGGTGCTAATAATGCAGTTGCGTATGGTAGTGGTAATACTGTAAAAGAATCTGATGCAAACTTCCGTGATCGTGATTATGAAAATGAGCCAGATGATGCTACAAAGAGAACTGGTGACTGGAAAAGTAATTCTGTCGCTATAGGTGTTAACAATACTGCAGCAGGTACCTCTGCATTAGCAATGGGGAATTCTTCCAAAGCGTTGATGAATGAATCTATTGCTATTGGTCATTCTGCTGAAGCACAACGTACATGGTCTACCGCTATTGGTACTCGTGCAAAGGCTTCCGAAGTTCGCTCACAAGCTATTGGCTATGAAGCACTAGCGTCTGGCTATAAATCTAATGCGATTGGTTCTAGCGCACAAGCAACTAATAATCATTCTGTTGCTATGGGTTCCTCTGCCCTTGCATCTGGTGATCATGCTCAAGCATTTGGCGCTGGTGCACAGGCAACTAATGTGCGTTCTAATGCATTTGGTTCTGATGCGAGTGCTACAGCTGACTACGCTATGGCGATCGGTGATCATGCAAATGCAACACATTTAAACTCTATCGCATTAGGCACAGGTTCTACTACAAGTGAAGCTACAGCTCAAAGTAGTGCAACCATCGCTGGTCATACCTTTGGTGGTTTTGCTGGCGTAGGTTCTGCAGCTAATGGTTCCGTGTCTGTAGGTAAAGCTGGTGCTGAACGTCAAATTAAAAATGTTGCGGCTGGGGAAATCTCCGCTACTTCTACAGATGCTGTAAACGGTAGCCAATTATATTCCGTAGCTAATGACTTACAAACACAAATCAACAATTCCACACCTGGTCAAATTAATAACAATATTAAGAACTTGACTAGTCGTGTTGGTACTGTTGAAAGACGCGTTAACAAAGTAGGCGCAGGTTCTGCTGCATTGGCTGCATTGCATCCATTGGACTTCAACCCAGATGACAAATGGACAATTGCTGCTGGTTATGGTCACTACCATAATGCTAACTCCGCTGCGTTGGGTGCGTTCTACCGTCCTAACGAAGATACAATGTTCTCCGTTGGTGGCACTGTAGGTACTGGCGAAACTCAATTGAACGCAGGTGTATCTATTCGTCTTGGTAAACGTTCCCCAGAATCCCGTTCCCGCGTAGCTATGGGTCGTGAAATTGCTGAATTGAACGCACGTCTTCAAGATATGGAAAACAAATATAATAACTTGTTACAAATCTTGACTCCACATGCAATTGATCCTAGCAAAACTGCTGAATTCCCAGACGTTCCTCGTAACCACTGGGCTTACCAATATATTAGCCAATTGGCTGGTAATGGTATCCTTGTTGGTTACCCTGATGGCACATTCAAAGGCGATGTTAAGATGACTCGTTACGAATTCGCTACTATGTTGTACCGTGCACTTCAAAACGGTGCTCCTATTGACGAAAACATGAAACGTGCATTGAATGAATTCGGTCCTGAATTACAAAATATTCGTCTTAACCATTTCCGTGTTGATCGTATTTCTGGTGATGATAACGACCGTCATAAAACTGAACGTGTTCGCGTTAACAACGAACCTAAAAACGAACGTGACGTATACGGTTCCCGTATATACAATAATCAATAGAATTAACTTTTCTAGCGTTTGTAAAAGTTCAAAACAGGATGTATCTTTGATACATCCTGTTTTTTTGTCTAAATTTTTTTGTGATATTGTGCTTATTTTATAGGAATTCGTCAATTATGGTTAGACGGAATGAAATCATTGACTGAAATTTAAATTGTATTCTGCTTATTTTTATACAAACACTCTTTCGGTTGAGAATTTGGACCTTTTATTTATTTGATACTTAGTATGGTTGAGGGTTGGTCTATATATTACATTATTGCATATAAGATTTCCTTTATAGATATTATGATTTCATATAATATTTATGTAAATATATTGCAAATAAATACATATAGGTGTATAATTACTTTCATAAAATGAATTAATATACGTAGTTTGTGAATAAAATATAGATATGAGGGAAAGACCATGAAGGAATTTAGACAATTAACAGTAGCAGACACAGCAGAATATCATAAGGTATTAATCGACGGTTACGCAGCTATAAAAGACTATCCCATTAGCTTCGATGCAATTGATTTTACGGAAGAGGAATCTAAGGAATGGATTGAAAATTATCCTGTATACGGCTTGTATATTGATGGGCAATTAGTTAGTTCTATTACGTTTTGTATGCCTTGGGTGAAATACTCAACGCCGGATAAATATCCGCATATTGCTCATTTTGTAACGGCACCAGCTTTCAAAGGCAAAGGATATGCACGGGAAGTCTTGGGCTATGCAGAGGAGCTTTTAAAAGAACAGTTTAAAACACATATTGTTACATTAGGAACGGCTAAGGAGCATCCGTGGTTGCCTAAAATGTATGAATCCTTTGGGTTTACGGCGTATGATAAGGTTCATTTTAGAGGAAAACAGCATACAACTATATTATTTAAGAAAGAATTAAATTAATTAAGAAAGCGTTATATTAATTACGTAAATTACCTTGTACTCTATTTGAGTGTTTTATGCTCTGATCGCAGATCAGGGACATTCACTAAATTTAGATACAAGGTATTTTTTTTGTAAGATTATGACTATTCAGTATATAATATATACATATAACGTATCTTTATGGTTATATGTGTTATGGATGATTTGTAGAAAGGATGTGTCCATATGTTGATTTTGTCAGGTATTTTAGTGATGGTCATCGGTCTGATGCTGCGCTTTAATGCCTTGTTAGTTGTCGTAGCCGCAGGTTTTGTAACGGGCCTTGCAGGTGGTCTCAGTATCAACGATATCGTTGGTGCCATTGGGGAGGCCTTTGTTAAAAATCGTTATATGTCATTATTTATTTTGATTTTACCTGTTATCGGTCTTATGGAACGTCACGGCTTGCGTGAACGGGCAGAAATTTTGATTGGCAAGATCAACGCTGCTACGGCAGGTCGTATCTTTATGATTTACTTATTTGTGCGTCAAGTAACTGTAGCCTTTGGCATTAACATGTCCGGTATGGTTGCTATGGTTCGTCCATTGATTGCTCCTATGAGTGAAGCTGCGGTAGCTCAAGGCCGTCCAGTATCTCAACGTACGCTTGATAAGGTGCGCGGTGTGGCTGCTTCTGCAGATAATATAGGTAACTTCTTCGGTCAAAACTTATTCCTTGCTGCTGGTGGGTTATTACTCATCAAAGGCGTTATGGAACAATTAGGTTATTCTGTAGAGTTAACAGATATGGTATTGTACGGATTGCCAACTGCTGTTTGTGCTTATATCGTTAACTTTATTCGCTTTATTATCTTTGATAAAACAATTCAAGCCTCTGTAGCTCGTGACGAAGCGGATATGAAAGCTGGTAAATTAGTACCTAATGAGTTAAATATTCTTGTTACACCAGAAGAATTGAAGAAGGAGGCTGAATAATATGTTAGAAATATTCTATAAAATGCAGCCCTTAGATTATGTATATCTTCTCGTAGGGATTATTCTATTTATCTTTGCTATTAAATCATTTCTAGATAAAGAACATAAATATCGCATTGGTACAGGCTTATTTTGGCTCTTATATAGCGTATCCTTTATCTTTGGTTCTTATCTCTCCAAGGAAATTAATGGTTGGCTTGTCATTGCTATGGCGGCTATTGTATTAGTAAAACAACTCGGCAAAGGCCATTACTTTGAATCTCCTATCGAATTCAAAAAAGGCGAAGCTGTTCGTATTGGTAATGTTATCTTCGTACCAGCGTTACTTGTTGGTATTATTACATTCTTTATTGGTTTCTTTACTAAGTTAGGTGCTCTTGTTGGTCTAGGTATTGCCGCAATCATAGCTATGTGTGCTGCTCTTTTTATTACAAAGGGCGAACTTAACCAAGGTTTCCATGAAGGCCGTCGACTTATCGATGCTATCAGTTGGACTGCTATTTTGTCCCAGTTATTAGCGGCTCTTGGGTATCTATTTAATTTGGCTGGCGTTGGTAAACTTATCTCCAGTGCAGTCGCAAGTGTAGTACCAGCAGATAATGTATTCCTTGTTGTTGTGGCTTACTGCATTGGTATGGTTATCTTCACAATGATCATGGGTAACGCCTTTGCTGCATTTGCGATGATTACAAGTGCCATCGGTATCCCAATGCTCGTTGTAGCTCATGGTGCGAACCCTGCGGCTGTTGGTGCTATAGCAATGCTTGCTGGCTATTGCGGTACTTTGATGACACCTATGGCCGCCAACTTTAACATCGTACCGGTAGCGCTCCTTGAAATGCGCGACCAATACGGCGTTATTAAAGCACAACTTCCAATTGCATTAATCATGCTCGTATTGAATATTCTATTAATGTATTACTTTATTTAACCCTTTTGTGAAAGTACGATATGCTTATGAAACTATATGATATATCTTGTAAGGTTATGTATCATGCTTGATTATTCTAATGAACCATAAGATATCGTTATGAGGTAGTGTGATGAAAACAATTTTAATTACCGGCTTTGATCCATTTGGCGGTGAACCTATTAATCCGGCTTGGGAAGCGGTCAAAACAATGGATGGTTATACTGATGGTGATTACAAGGTAGTGACACAAATGGTTCCTACCATTCGTTATAAATCTGTTGATACTGTAAAAGCAGCGGCTGAACAGTGCCAACCAGATTTCATTCTATGTGTAGGTCAAGCAGGTGGTCGTCCTGATATTACAGTGGAACGCGTTGCTATTAACTGTGACGATTTTCGCATTCCAGATAATGGGGGTAATCAACCGGAAGATGAGCCTGTTGTAGCCGATGGCCCTAGTGCCTATTTTGCGACATTGCCCATAAAAAATATCGTCAACGCGTTACATCAAAACGGTATTCCTGCTAAGGTCTCCAATACAGCGGGAACCTTTGTATGCAATCACTTGATGTATGGTGTATGTCACTATGCCGCGCAAAAGGGCAATATTCAGGCGGGCTTTATGCACATCCCATACTTGCCATCCCAAGTGGTGGATAAACCAAATCAACCAAGCATGGCCGTTGAAACCGTACGTGCTACATTAGAAACCATCGTTCACGTATTAGCTCATGGTGAAAGTTACAAGGCACAAGATATTAACTATACAACACCGCACGAATAAAAATCTTACCAATACTAGTGTTTATTTAATACACATAATCTAAATAAAGCTCGAGTTATATCTAGAAACGATATAACTCGAGCTTTTTGTTTGTAATAGATATTATAAATTTTAAATACCCACTATTGACATAGGTTTTTAAATAATATAATATAGGCTTATATTCATATTGAGTTAGTAGGAATAGTTGAGGGATATCACAAAAGCTTTCACCATAAAAAGTGGAATAAAGCTAATGGGGATGACCTTTATAAGGAGTATAGAATGAGTGAACACGTAGATGTAAGTAAAATCAAGGATCCTACCATTGCGGCGGCTCGAAAAGAAGTTGAGTTCCAACGAGCTATGAATCCTTGTCCCATCGATTTTTCTGAGTTTCAATCTAGTAACCCTCGTTCTCAAGGGGAGCAGAAGGAGTATGAAGGTAAAGATGCATCGAATTTTAATCGTCGTCAAAAATATTCTGATAGTGAAGAGCCTCAATTCACAACACCTTTTGGCAGTAAACCAGGGCTTCTACCTGTAGAAAAGGACCGTTACCGCCTTGTATGGTCTAAGCATTGTCCTTGGGCTCACCGTATTGCTATTGCCATCGATTTGCTTGGCCTAGATAAAGTGATTTCAAAAGGTACGGTTGATCCATTGCGTCCAGCAGGTGTAATTGCAGACTGGTTCTTTACCCTTGATAAGGATGAGAAGGACCCAGTATTGGGCATTCACTCCTTAGGTGAAGCGTATCGCAAAGGTGACCCTAACTACGATGCACGCTCCACAGTACCAGCTATCATAGATGTTACAACAGGTGCTGTTGTAAATAATGACTACCATGCGTTGACTACAGAATTAGCATTAGGTTTTAAAGATTTTGTGTCCCCTGATGCGCCAGATATTTATCCTGAGGAAGTGCGTGCCGACATAGATGCATTGAATGTAATCATCTACGCTGACTTCAACTTGGCTGTAAACTTGGCAGCTCTCGTAACAAACCAAAAAGATTACGAATACTACTATGATTGTATCTTTGCTCGCTTAGATTGGCTTGAAGAACGCCTTAGCAAGCAACGTTACTTGATGGGTGATACTATTACCGATCCAGATATCCGTATTTTCCCAACATTAGCGCGCTTTGACCTCGTGTTCTACCAAAAATACTTGGTGAATAAAAAACGCCTCGTAGACTATCCAAATCTTTGGAACTACGCGAAGGATTTGTATTCTAATCCAGCCTTCGGTGGCACAACAGACTTCGACTCCATGCGCAAACGCTTCTACTATGTAGACCATACGCCATTTGAAGATCTACCACGCCTTGTTCCCAAAGGTCCAGACGACTCCATTTGGTTAGAACCAAATGACCGTGCTGAAAAATTTGGTAAATAAAATAGATAGTAAATTCATATGTTGGATGAGCTGTATTTAGTAAATCTTTTACTATGAAATCTGATATATTACTGACGAATCGATCAATATATTTAATTATAGATAACTGAAAGGAAGGCTCCATGGATTCCGTAACACAGACGATTGTGAACTACATAGAACAAACGGATGTGACGAACCGTGAGGACCTACTGTCAGTGGCTCGTATTGCCTTTCTAGATTATCTAGCAGCCTTAGCACCAGCAGAGAACGAACAAGCCGTTCAAGACTTGGCTCGGTTCATAGGGGCTAAGTCATCTATAGGCTCAGATGTTGGCCGTCATATGAACTCCACTGTTTTGAATGGCAAGGTTATATCAGGGGGTAATACTTGTTTAGTAATAGAGAATGTATCTAAGGTTGATAAGGCTTTGTATTATGGCTTTGCCTCCCATTATTTAGATTTTGATGATGCCCAGGCAAATCTAGCAGGTCATTTCAGTACTGTCTTATATTCTGCTTTACTAGCCGTGCTCGAGCCGATGGATACATGGCACGAATTCCTTCGGGCTTATATCATCGGAGCCGAGTTAGAGGGGATTATTGGTTCCCTTATTAATCCTGCACACCGAACCCAAGGATGGCATTCCACGGGGACCGTTGGTGTCATTGGGGCGGCGGCCGCTATAGGCGCTTTGCGAGGCCTTCATGGTGAAAGTTTGGCTCAGCTCCTGTCTTTGGCTGCCACACAATCGGCAGGCATGTTCTTTCAAAGTGGTACAGATGGTAAGCCTCTCCATGCGGGACTAGCAGCACGCAATGGCGTATGGGCTTACGAACTGTTACAACATACATCACTTAAAACAAGCACAAAACCATTTGACCCTGAACGGGGTTGGTTTAAAATTATCGGTAAAACTACCGTTACATCAAATGACATCGCTAGCCGTTGGCTAGCACCAGGGCAACTCATTGATCCTGGTTTGTGGATGAAAGTCCATCCCTATTGCTCGGCTGCTATTTGTGGCGCTGAAGCGGCAGAAGTCGTGGCACATAGACTATATACATCTTCTTCGTATGTGTCTAAACACAACTACCTTTCACCAGATACAGAGGAACAAGATCAATGTAGATTATGTACCACCCCCAATTTCTCCCTTTGGGATGAGATAGATCGAGTGACTGTTCATTTCCCGCCTGGTGCTGATGCGGCCTTGCGTTATACATCGCCAACAACAGGTCGAGAAGGGCAGTTTTCCATTGAGTATGTCGTGTACCAAGTCTTCGCTTATGGGGAGGTACAGGACGAGTTGTTTAAGATAGATATCATAGACTCATCAGTACGAGACTATATGTCACGAATTGAGCGTGTCTATGATTTACCGAAGGTATCCCAAACGGAGCGGATTACGAAAGTAACCATTACATTGAAAAATGGAGATACTTTTACAGAAACGGTAAATAATCCTAAAGGATCGCCGAAGAATCCTCTTACTATGGAGGATATATGCATTAAATTAGGCCTCACCTTGGAGGCTGACCAAATAGATAGAGTTATTGAGGCTTTTACCAATATAGATAAGGTAGAGTCATTCTTGCAAACATTGCGAAAAGAAGGAGTTTTACATGTTTAATACTAAGAAATTAACGAAATTGTTCGCCATCAGCGCATTGGCACTAGGCGTGCTTGTTGTGGCTGGTTGCGGTGATGATACATCTAAAGAAACAAAGGTGAATCCAGATGCTAAAGTGGTTAACGTAGCTACACGCGGTACAGTTCGTCCTTATTCCTACACAGATGATAACGGCAACCTTACAGGTTTTGACGTAGAGTTGTTGAAAGAAATTGAACGTCGTAATCCAGACCTTCATTTCAACTTCAAGCCTATGGCCGTTGATGCTGCATTCGTAGCGATGGATGCAGGCCAAGTTGACATGATTGCGAATCAAATGCGTCGCAATCCAACTCGTGAGGCGAAATACTATTACACTAACGAAGTTAACAACTACTCTACACGTAAATTAGTGGTGAAAAACGACCGCAACGACATCTCTAAATTAGATGATTTGAAAGGCAAAAAAATTGCCGTTACCACATCCTCTGAGTTCAACGAATTAGTAAAACAATTCAACGAAACAGCGAATCCGCAAATTGAAGTGATCTATACAGATAAAGCCGGTGCCGAAACATTGAATCTCGTTGCTACCGGTCGTGCCGATGCAGCAGGTGAGTATGAATACGTAATTAACTCTGCTATTAAAGACCGTGGCTTACCACTCAAAGCCGTAGGCGATGTATTGGCAGTAGTACCAACTTATTTCTTGTCTAAACGTACAGATGACATGAAACAAGTAAACGAAAAAATCGATAAAACTATGAAAGAAATGCGTGCAGATGGTACGTTGAAAAAACTTTCTGAACAATATCTTGGTGGGGATTACACATTCGATCCAACACAAAAATAACGAATAGGCCGCCTTGGCGGCCTTATTCTATTATGTCTAGAAGCGAGGTGCTACTGTGGGCAAGTATTTTGATGTGTCCTACATGATCCAAGCGTTTCCACAGCTCTTGAATTATGTACATGTAACGGTACTCATCACCGTTATTTCTGCCATTTTAGGTGTTATGTTGGGCTCTATCATAGCCATCATTCGCCTCAAGAAGGTACCAGTATTAAACCAATTATTTATTGTATTTATCTCCTTTATGCGGGGGACACCGTTCTTGGTACAGCTCTTCCTTATTTATTTTGGGGTGCCGGAGATCATGTCCCATATGGGTCTTAACATGAGAAATGTACCGGGCCTCGTATTCGTGTACGCCGTGTTTACATTACATATTGCGGCGTATAGTGCAGAAATCATGCGCTCCAGTATTGATGCGGTTGCGCCTGGTGAAAAGGAAGCCGCTAAGAGCCTTGGTATGACCGAGTTCCAAAGCTATGTGCGCATCATCTTGCCACAGGCTTTCACCATGAGTATTCCACCGTTGACGAACCTCGTTATTGGCATGTTGAAAGGGACGGCGCTAATCTTTAATGTTGGCGTTGTAGATATGATGCGTAAGGCGGACCTCATGGGCGGTAATAGCCAGCGTTATCTTGAATTATTCGTCGATGCAGCCATAATTTATGGCATATTAATTATCATTGTGTCCCTCTTGGGCCGATTGCTTGAAAAACGTTTTACCGTTGCGGGCAAGGAAACGCAACGCATTTTGATTAGTGAGGAGTAGGGGCTAATGGGACATATTATTGATTCAACCTATATTTATGGCACCTTCTTTGCTGTCATTCCTTATGTGAAAGTCACCCTTATGATTACCTTCCTCAGCGTTGGTTTGGGTACAATCCTAGGGTTATTAAGTTGCGTGCTACAACAAAATAAAGTGCCTGTGCTCAGTCAGCTCAGCTACCTATATGTATTATTGTGCCGTAGTATTCCGAACATGGTTCTCTTATACCTCGTGTACTATGGTTTACCAATTCTCTTCCTCGCATTAGAGGATCAAACAGGGGTGCATGTGCCATTTGAAAAGGTGCCAGCTACCTTTGTAGCCGTTGTAGGTTTAACCTTGCACACAGGAGCCTATTTGAGTGAAATCTTCCGGGCTGCCTTACAATCGGTACCGAAAGGGCAAATGGAAGCGGCTCAGGCCATCGGTATGACTTGGTTCCAAGCGTTCTGTCGTATCGTATTGCCACAGGCTACAGTCTTTGCGTTGCCACTATTTACAAATCAGTTCCTTAACACCATGAAGAGTACGAGTATCGTATTTGTCATCACAGTTATTGAACTATTTGGCGCTGCAAAGTTATATACAGAGGAAAATTCACAATATTTTGAGGCCTACATCGTGGTGGCCGGTCTATTCTGGGTGATGGGGATTGTCTTTGAATTTATCTTCCATCGTTTAGAAATCTATGCAAGCAAGTATAAACGAGGTAATGCATTATGATAGATATTAAACAAGTTCACAAATCCTTCGGGAACCGTGAAATTTTAAAGGGCATCGACCTACATGTGCCAACAGGGTCTGTAACGGTTATCCTTGGTCCATCCGGTAGTGGTAAGACGACATTCCTTAGAACGCTTAACTTCCTTGAAAAGGCCGATGCAGGGACAATGCAGTTAAATGATATTTCTGTAGACTTACATAAAGCATCTAACAAGGAAATCTTAAACGTACGCCGCAATACATCCATGGTATTCCAGTCCTATAACTTGTTCTCTAATAAGACAGTTATTGAAAATATCATGGAAGGCCTTGTAACGGTTAAGAAGATGAAAAAATCTCAAGCCCGTGAAATTGCTCAACGCTTCCTCAAGGAAGTAGGCATGGAAGGCTATGATGATTACTATCCTGTACAACTTTCCGGTGGTCAACAACAACGTATCGGCATCGCTCGTGCCCTTGCGATGGACCCAGAGGTTATCCTCTTTGACGAACCTACATCTGCTCTCGACCCAGAACTCGTAGGCGAAGTATTGGCTGTTATTCGCAAGATTGCTAAAGAACTCAAGGTTACGATGATTATCGTTACTCACGAAATTGGCTTTGCCAAAGAAGTAGCGGACCAAGTCGTATTTATGGAAGGCGGTGTCATCGTAGAACAAGGGAACCCTAAGGTTGTCCTTGAACATCCAACAGAAGAACGAACACGCAAATTCTTAAGCCGTTACCTTACACTAGATAGCGAACAGCCACTAGATAGTGCAGCTTTATAAATAGTACTGCTCTATAAAAATACTGCTCTATAAATAATGCAGAGCATAATAATGCGTGCTATCCTAGTAATATAGAAATTCATGGCGACCTAATATTTTTAGAATTAGGTCGCTTTAAACGAGGTACATATGAAAGAATTTAGACAATTAACCGTAGATGATGCGGCTGAATATCACGAGGTGTTAATTGCAGGATATGCGGAGAATAAGAACTACCCTATATCCTTCGATGCTATTAACTTTAGCCCAGAAGAATCTCGGGTGTGGATCTTAAAATATCCTGTATTTGGTCTCTACGTAGATGGTTCCTTAGTATGCTCTATTTCATTCCGCATGCCTTGGATTTTCAAAGCTACGCCAGACGTATATCCGCACATTGCACACTTTGTGACAGCCCCTGAACATAAGGGAAAGGGCTATGCTCGTGAAGTTTTAACTGAAGCAGAAAATCTACTGCGCAATGTATATAAAACACCAGCCGTAACACTAGGTACTGCTGCAGAACACCCATGGCTTGCCAAAATGTATGAAGGCTTTGGCTTTAAAGAATATAAACGGAAACAACTACCTGGAAAGGTACATACGACCATATTCTTTAAGAAAACACTGTAATAAGAACTCTAATTTTAAAGTCCTACCATACAAATAGCGACTAGTTAAGATAATCAACTAGTCGCTATTTTATTTTTACATATAGTTACGTTATAATAAATGAAATTGTTTTTGTCTGTGGAGTGTGAATAGTATGTATGAAATCGTAAATGAACCAAATTTAACAATAGCTTTTGATATGGATGTAGAGTTATCTGAATTTGGTGTGTTTGGCGTATATATTAAATGAGGCTATAATATCTGTTCTGGCTATATTGATCCTAGCGATTGGTCCGGAATTCGTAAAGGCTATCAAGAATTAGTCGATTTGTATGAGAAGTGTAAAGGCAAAGCAACCTTTACCCATGTATTAACTGGAGAAGGGGATACCTTAACATTCTCGTTAGATCAAAAGGGTGCATTGGCGATAGATGTTACTATCTGTACTACTTATAATTACAAATGTAATATGACAATTGAAAGTTTAGATCAAACATATTTGCCAAAGTTTATTGAGTTTTTCAAAGAATTTTTGGAACGAGAGCCAAAATAAAAAGAGTCGCATCAAAGGATGCGACTCTTTTTTGTACCCAGTTTCTATTTACAATTATTTTGTAACAACTTTAAGATCTACAGGGATTTTAGCTTCTACAGCTTCGCCTTTGATAACTTTTTGAGCTGTATCAATAGCGATTTTACCCATTTGGTCCGGTTGTTGCGCAATTGTTGCAGCCAATGTGCCGTCTTTAACAGCTTTGTCTGCATCAGCAGTACCGTCAAAGCCTACGATGAAGATTGTTTTGCCTGCGGATTTAGCTGCTTGGATAGCGCCTAATGCCATTTCGTCGTTATGAGCGAAGATAGCTTGTACATCAGGGTTAGCTTGCAAAATGTTTGTTGCTACGTTTAAACCTTTTGTACGGTCGAAGTCAGCACTTTGTTTTGCTACTACTGTTAAGTCTTTGTCAGCTACGTTGTGGAAACCTTGGCCGCGTTCACGTGTGGCGGAAGCACCAGGGATACCTTCGATTTCTGCAACTTTTGCAGCTTTGCCTACTTTTTCAGCGATAAGTTGAGCGGCCATTTCGCCGCCTTTTACGTTATCGGAAGCGATGTGAGCTACTACTTTGCCTTTATCAGCAGAGCGGTCAACAGTGATTACAGGAATGTTTTTAGCATTTGCTGCTTCTACGGAAGTAGAGATAGCTGCAGAGTCTACAGGGTTGATGATCAATACAGAAACGCCGCTTTCAAGTAAGTCGGAAATATCGTTTGCTTGTTTTGCAGGGTCGTTTTGAGCATCAACGATTTTAACTTTAAGACCAAGCGCTTTAGCTTGAGCCTCAACGCCTTCCTTCATAGTTACGAAGAATGGGTTGTTCAATGTGGAAACAGAGAAGCCGATTGTGCCGGATTTTTTGTCGCCGCCGTTATCAGCGCTTTTACCACAGCCTGCTACAAGACCGATAACCATGATAGCCATCGCCAACAGTAACAATAGTTTTTTCATAGGAACCTCCTAGGCTTTCTTGCGGTCTGCAAGAACCGCCAATAAAATGACAATACCTTTTACAACTTGTTGATAGAAACTGGAAACGTCGAGGATATTTAACCCGTTGTTGAGGGTACCGATAATGAGGGCACCAATTAATGTGCCAACAATATGACCACGCCCACCAGCAAGGCTTGTGCCGCCAAGAACCACCGCTGCGATAGCGTCAAGTTCATAGCCTGCACCTGCTGTCGGTTGTGCAGAGTTAAGACGAGAGGTGATGATTGCACCCGCGATACCACAGAGCATACCTGTTAAGGCATACACAAAGATTTTAACGCGGTCAATCTTGATACCAGCAATGTAACTTACCTTTTCACTACCACCTACGGCGTATGTTTTACGGCCTAAGGATGTGCGGCTCAATACGAACCAGAGGATGATGAAAGCAAGGAACATTGTGATAGCTGGAACTGGAAGGCCTGCAATATCCCCTTGGCCAAAGCCGTGGAATAGAGGGTCTTGGGTAAGGCCAGAGATTGGGTTACCATCAGTGAATACCAAAGTGGCACCACGGTAGATGGTCATGGTCGCCAAGGTAGCAATAAATGGAGCTACGCGGCCATAGGTAATAACGAGACCGTTAATCCCACCCAATACGAGGCCCGCACCTGCGGCTAACACGATAGCCAATACAGGGTCAGTACCAGTTACAATGAGGTTTGCCATCACTGCACTGGAGAGGGCGAGGATGGAACCAACGGATAAGTCGATACCGCCCGTTAAGATGACAAAGGTCATACCGAAGGCGATGATCGCATTGATGGATACTTGGCGCAACAAGTTACGCAAGTTAGAGAATTCAAGGAAACTGTCGTTCATGACAGAGATAATCACAAATAATAGGATGAGGCCGATGAGGGGGCCTAATTTTTTTACATATTGTAGAGCTTTGCTGTCCATTATTGTCCTCCTGTGGCTAATGTCATAATCGATTCTGGTGTTGCATCGCTACGGTCCAAGATACCTGCTACACGACCTTCATGAATGACCATAACGCGGTCGCTCATGCCGAGCACTTCAGGTAACTCAGAGGACACCATGATAATGGACACACCATCGTTCGTTAATTCGTTCATTAAATCATAAATATCACGTTTCGCGCCGATATCGATACCCCGTGTCGGTTCATCCATGATGATAATGGATGGTTTTTTACCGACCCATTTCGCGATAACCACCTTTTGTTGGTTACCACCGGATAGGGACGATGCTGGTTCGTGAATAGATTGTGTTTTAACGCCCAGTTTTTTAGACAATTCGTCAGCAAAAGACGTAAGTTTGCCCTTATCTAGTACATGAGAGGGGCAAATTTCGCCAAGGTTCGGCAATGTAATATTGGAACCGATGGAGAAATCGAGAATCAAGCCTTCGCTCTTTCTATTTTCTGTGATGAAAGCAATCCCAGCCTTGATGGCATCTTCTGGTTTTTTACAGTTTAGGACGGAGCCGTTTACTGTTACGGTGCCGCCGTTGTGTTTATCTACACCGAAAATGGCGCGCATAATTTCTGTACGGCCAGCGCCCATGAGACCTGCTACGCCGAGAATTTCCCCTTTACGCAAGGAGAAGGAAATGTCATTATCAAAACCTTCTGGTTTAAGGTTATCCACGCTCATAACCACATCGCCCGGTGTTGTAGTACGAGCAGGGTAGAACTCGTCGATGGAACGGCCTACCATGTGACGTACCACTTCGTCTACGGAAATATCAGATGTTGGTTTAGTGATAATTGTGTGACCATCACGCATAACCGTAATTGTGTCACATTCGCTAAATACCTCTTCCATGCGGTGAGAAATATATACGATAGCAACGCCGCGTGCTTTCATTTTGCGCATCATGTTGAACAATGTCGCTGTTTCACGCTCTGTAAGGGCTGCTGTCGGTTCGTCCATGATGACAACCTTTGCATCTAACATCAAGATACGAAGGATTTCCGTCATTTGTTGGTGACCAACGGAGCAAAGGCCTGCTTCTGTTGTGAGTGGCAATTCGATGCCTAGTTCGCGGCATGTATTTTCCGCTTCAGCGAGCATCGCCTTTTTATCAAGCATGCCAAATTTATTGCGTTTTGGTCTCATTAAATATAGATTTTCTAACAATGTTAGATTTGGCCAAATGTTGAGCTCTTGGTGGATGAAGGCTACACCGTTTAGCTCGGCCTCTCTCGGATTCGGGAAGGTGCGCTCTACGCCGTCGATGGTGATGGTACCAGCGTCAGCCTTGTGAATACCGGTGAGGATATTCATGAGGGTAGACTTGCCGGCACCGTTTTCGCCCATCAAGGCGTGAACCTCTCCCTCCTTAAGGGTAATACTTACATCGCGCAGCACTTGATTCGTACCAAATGCCTTCGCAATGCCTGACATAACAATTTCCATAATTACTCCTATATGACTGGTGAAAGTATCTCTAATTAATTATTCTACGGACGATCGCTGAAAATACAATCGGCACGCAAGATAATGTTCGCATACGGAGACGCTTCACCAGTTCTAATAATGCATTTGCATTGTTTTGTAGCTTCTTTGAAAGCTTCATGGCTTGTTTCGATCCATTCATATTGATTGGATGGGAAGGTAGATTCCAAGAAGTTGTAAGCCTTAGGATTGTTTTCTTTAATTTCTGTTGCCACATGAACTGCTTCGGATTTCATATGCTTAGCGATGATGGATACTACTTGCTCAAAGCTCGGTACACCGAAATCTAAAGCTAAGTCAATCTTTTGAACCCCTTCAGGTACTGGTAAGCCACAATCAGAGATACAAATTGTATCTGTGTGGCCAAGATCTGCCAAAACCTTAGCGATATGGCTATTTAAAATGCCGTGTCGTTGCATGGTAAACTCCTTTTCAATCTATATGTGTTCTGCTAAGAATGCAGCGACCTCGTCTTTTGTTGGCATGCCACCTTGAGCCCCCAAGCGTTGGATGGAGAGGGCCGCTGCTGCATTGCCGTAGTGTAGAGCGTCGGCTAAGCTTTTACCATTAACGATAGCCGTTGCAAAGGCACCGTTAAATGTATCGCCAGCACCTGTTGTATCTACGGGCTCAACCTTGAAGCCAGGTACAATGTGAATTTCACCGTTATCGGCATATCCTACACCCTTGCTACCAAGGGTAACGATGATTTTGTTTTCGTTAGCTAGTAAAATCTCCTCTGTAGATTGATTAGGGTAGAGCGCAGATAACTCGTGTTCGTTTGGCGTAATATAGGTTGCTAATTCTAACCATTCCGAATCGAGGTCGGCTGCTGGAGCAGGATTTAAGAGGACTTTCACATTAGCCTCGTGACAACGACGAACGATGTATTCAATAGTTGGAATAGGAATCTCGTTTTGAACCATTACAAGATCGGCTTGCTCGATAGTAGACCAAGCGTTATCTACTACGGACTGGTCTACCTTAGCATTAGCGCCTGCAATCACGATGATGCTATTATCGCCTTCAGCTAATGTAATGTGTGCTGTACCGGTTGTAGTATTCGGTACCGTAACGATGTAATCTGTATTGATGAAATTTTCTTTTAAATTATCTATAATCATATGGCCGTATGCATCTTCACCGATACAGCCGACCATAGTGACCTCTGCACCTAGATGAGCCGCAGCCACCGCTTGGTTTGCTCCCTTGCCACCGTGAGCGATGTGCAATTCGTTGCCCATGATTGTTTCGCCTGCAGTAGGGCGTTTGTTCGCGAGGACTACAATATCCATGTTGCAACTGCCAATAACAACAATGCGATTCATAATAACTCCTTAATAAGCCTCTGCCCTAACTGGGACTAAAAATGACTATCATTTATTTTTATACATAGAATCTTGTGTATTTTATACAACGAGCTGTATATATAAATATAATTGATAATCTAAGAGGCATTTGCTTTCACATACCTATAAGTGTATATTAATCATTTATTAGTATAGCGTAAATACGTGAGTTTATCTATATAAATATCTATAAAATGTAGGAATAAAAAAGGTATACCCAAAATCTATGTTACATGAGTAAAAATGTACCGATTAGATTTAGGATATACCACTTTGAAGGGTATTTAATTTTTAAAGAAGCACTGGTTTAGTTCAAATGTTATAATCCGTTTAGTATATTTACATAATCCTGTCGTTGATCAAGTATAGAGATTAAATAAATAGTTCTAGCTTCCTCTACAACTGTGTAGAAAATAATAAGCTTTTCTAAAATCAACATTCGAAAGTCACTGTCATTAAGTGCTCTAATTTTAGGTGTAGTCCCCATATATGGATGGTTCATAAGATTTGAAATTGAAT
>OKBG01000227.1_pt1 | contig 16654 bp, 19 predicted proteins | sample 1610361 | NCBI WGS metagenome assembly OKBG01 (sample SAMN04436645, study PRJEB24849) | human gut metagenome | biome: human gut; feature: NICU; material: stool | host: Homo sapiens | place: USA: Saint Louis, MO | collected 2010-03-25
GGATATTAATCATCCCTTTGCCGCTGGCGTCGGTACGCATCCAGTCTTTGATGTCCAGCATCGGTTCGCCAAAGAAGTGTGCTGCTCCCTGCTGCTCCAGCGACAGCAGTCCGCGCTGGATAGCCCCGACCGAAGCGCTGCTGATATTGCCGTACTGATTTTGGAAGGATTTAGCGTTATCGCCGATGTACTGAGTGATGGCCCGCAGGTCTTTGAAATCGAGCAGCAGCAGGCCCTGGTCATCGGCAATGCGGAAGATAATATCCAGCACGCCGGACTGAACGTCGTTGAGATTCAACAGACGGGCCAGCAGCAGCGGTCCGAGGTCAGATACCGTGGCTCGCACCGGGTGACCCTTTTCGCCGAAGATATCCCACACCGTGACCGGATTACCATGCGGTTGCCAGTCGGTAATGCCGATGTTTTTCAGGCGGGCGAGCAGCTTTTCAGAGGCTTGTCCTTCTTCGGCCACGCCGGTTAAGTCACCTTTCACATCGGCCATAAATACCGGCACGCCAATCTCGGACAACGATTCGGCAAGCTTTTGTAGTGTGACGGTTTTACCGGTCCCGGTCGCGCCGGTAATCAGCCCGTGACGGTTGGCCATGCCTGGCAGTAAAAACAGTTCGGTGTCCGGCGTGCGGGCAATTAGCAGGGGTGCGCTCATTGAGATTTCCTCCATTTATCCTGCCTGGAGTATAGGCAACCGTGACGCACTCTTCACCGCTAAATTGCGGAGATTGTGAGGAGAATTTTACCTGCCTGGAATAGCGGGGAGAATAGCCGGGAAGCTTACGCCTCCCGGCAAAGACGATCAGAAGTCGGCTTTCAGCACCACGCGGTAGCGGGCCTTGCCGTCACGCACGTGCTGGATTGCTTCGTTAATTTGCGACATCGGGTACAGCTCGGTGGTAGGCGACACCTTGCTGCGCCCGGCAAACTTCATCAGCTTGCGCAGCTCGAATGGCGTCCCGGTCGCCGAACCGGAGATGCTGCGATCCCCGGCAATTAAGGTAAACGCCGGAACCGGCAGCGGCTTCAGCACTGCACCGACGGTATGGAAGTTACCGCCGTAGGCCAGCGCTTCAAAATAGGGCTGCCAGTCGAGATCGACGTTAACCGTGTTAATGATGAGATCGAACTGGCCCGCCAGCGCTTTTAGCGCATCTGGATCGCGGCTGTTGACCACCTTATCTGCCCCCATCGCCAGCACTTCCTGCTCTTTCGCCGGATTGGAGCTGAACGCGGTCACTTCGCAGCCCATCGCGTGTAACAGCTTAATGGCGATATGCCCCAGCCCGCCGATGCCGATCACCCCGACGCGGCTGGTGGCGGTGATATGGTGCATCAGCAGCGGTTTGAACACCGTGATGCCGCCGCACAGTAATGGGCCAGCTGCCGCCAGATCGATACTCTCCGGTAGCGGGATCACCCACTGCCAGTCGGCCCGTAGCTTCTCGGCAAAGCCGCCGCGATTGAGAATAGTGGGAACGGAACCTTCCAGGCAGTTGATCTGATTACCGCTGATACAGGCGTCGCAGTGCCCGCAACTGCGCGCCGTCCAGCCAATGCCGACGCGCTGACCAACCTTCAGACCCTTATCCTGCGCCGCGCTGCCGAGCGCCGCCACGCGACCAATCACCTCATGCCCGGCAACCAGCGGATACTGAGAGAACCCCCATTCGTTGTCGATCATCGACAAATCAGAATGGCAGATACCGCAGTAATCGACCTGGACTTCGACATCTTCCGGCTTGAGCTCGCCCGCATCATATTCATAGAGTTCGAGTTCGCTGCCTGCTTCTTTAGCGGCGTAGCTTTTTATCATCGACATCGTGTTTCCCTCAGTGTGGTGTTGAACTGGAAGTGTAGAGCATGGGGAAACGGGACGCTTCGCAGAAGGGGGGATTAGGAAGAGGGTAAACTGTGATGATGGTTACAGGTAAGAAAGGTAATGCTGAAATTTTCAACACTTAGCGAGCCAGACACACGCTGGCGCTTGCATGGTGGCGCACGACAGGTATAATCCACAACGTTTTCCGCATCCCTTCCGTGCCGGAGTGGCGAAATCGGTAGACGCAGTTGATTCAAAATCAACCGTAGAAATACGTGCCGGTTCGAGTCCGGCCTTCGGCACCAATCACTTAAATTTCTTATAAATCAATGAGTTAGTGTGAAAAACCCGTCTCATTTGCATGTAAGAAATGTCAGTTTCTCATCAAGTACAAAAGCCACTGTGATTGTTAATGGCTTTTGGTATGTTATCACGCAGTGGCAAGTAGTTACCAGGCTCAACCTTGTACCGCTTTTCCCTTTGAAGCCGGAAGACGTGCCGCCGTCTCTAAATCCTATACCAAAAACTTTTAACCGTTCCACACTTAGCGCGGTGTCCCGTTACAGCCTGTCGTGATGACACGCCACGGATAAACGAGCAAATGATGGGAATCCTAACCAGTCCGGGAAAGGGGCTGGCTCTCTCGTGGTGTTCACCGTGCCATAAACGAACGGTACTCGATAAGAGAACGGTTAACTGACAAACACCCCTGATGATGCGCCTATGGCGCTTTTATGGTGTCCCATCACGGCGCTAAAAGACTTCTATTGCCTGGCTCTTAACAAGTTGATAAACCTGTTGGTACGAACACAACTAAAAAAGGTTTTCAAATGGAAATGTTAAAAAGTGCGGTGTTCTCAGATTGTAAGCAGTATTGCTATTCAATAACCAGGACTTGGGATGAAACAAAACCCTATGTAGTCTTTATAGGTCTGAACCCTTCCTATGCTGATGCTGAAAAAGACGATCGTACCATGGGCCGTTGCATCTCGTTTGCGAAAAGCTGGGGATGGGGTGGGGTGCGTATTGTCAATCTGTTTGCATACGTACACACTAATCGCTTCGAAATGATGAGAATGGCTAATCCTGTTGGTTCAGATAATGATCGCTACATAGTTGAAACGGTAGCTAATGCTGGATTGGTGGTTGCTGCATGGGGCGATGACGGACGGCATTTAAATCGCTCTGATACCGTGCGTGCTCTTCTGCCTTCTGATACGAAATGTTTTAAAATCAATGTAACAGGTGAACCAAAACATCCTCTCCTTGTGAATAGAAATGCCGTTCTAATTCCATTTACTTAAATTATCAATTGAATGTGATTAATGTAACACATACTTAATCCTGCAAGGAAAATGCCGATGTCATGGATTTGTAACGCGCACGGTGGCACCGTTCCAGATAAAGCTGGTGATCGGCTCTTCCTCTTTTTTCACTCTTCTGAATCCTCTGTATTGAAGGTTTTCGCATACGGACATTTCCCCTTAATTACGTAGGTGAACAGATAAATGCTGTTATGATACGTGCATAGCGTTTTTCCGCTCTCCGTCTGTTCCTCCTGTGGGTTGACCATTGTTATCTGTCCGGCGGTTGCCAGGGCTGGCAGTAGCGCCAGCGTCAGCACAATCAAGCCTTTCATGTTGATCACCATTCTAAAGAAAACTCCTCTGTTAAATCGTCCTGCACGTCCTGACCATACCCGATGTAATACATGGTTGAGCGTGGATCTGTCTGTCCCAGGAAATGGGCGATTGTCTCTATAGCTACCCCTGCATCGAACATCACACGGCCCCGGCTTTTACGTGGTGTATGGCATCCCACATTAGAGAATCCTGCTCTACGGCCCATCTTCCCAAATTCAGTAAAAACGGTGTTACGGGTGACGGCGTGGCCTTTGCTACGGAGATCGCCCTTGCTAAAGATAAAAGCTGTCTTTACAGGCATAGCGGCTTGTTCTGCCTTGCGTTGTGCCACCACTGACAGCATCGCGGCTGTCACCTTCGGCCTTACCACGTTTCCGGTTTTCTCCTGCTTCACCTTGAGGTGAGATTGCCCTTCTACATCCTCATACTTGAGCTTGAGCACGTCAGAGATACGTAACCCGCTCTCATACATAAACACCCACAAGCAATAGAACAGGTTGCTTCTGGCGTTGCGCTGTAGCTCTGCCGCCACTGCTTTAACTTCGTCTGCACTCTTTAGCGCCTGGCTAATACCTTTCATCTTTACCCCTCCTCATGTTCGTTTCGTTGAAATCATCATTGATCAGAAATTGATCATTTTCAATAAGTTGTACGATACGTAAATTTAAGAAGAGCACAAAATGATCAAAATGTGTGCGCGGTTGCCTGACCTATCGAACACCGCCCGATGCACTTCCCCAATTCCAGTCGTGGAAAATGGCAAATATCAGTAAGTGGTTGAAAAATAAATGAAAACACATTGAATTACATGATTCATGAAACAGTTGCTTTGTCAAGTGATTTATTTTTGATGGCGGGGGGTTACCCCTGTTCGCACGATGAAGTGATGGAAAAGTGTTCTGATTGAGTTAAATCAATGGGTTACAGAATACACTTTGCCAAAGTGTATCGAATCGGGAGGAATTAGCATGACAAATGATAACTACTCACATTTGTAGCGATGAGATCTGAGGAAGTGAGAATTATTCTCAATAATGGCTGTTTTGGCATGGAAAATCGAGTTGTTACATTATAACAATTAAACGAGAAAACTCGTTCAACAAATGTTGCACAGGTGAAAGTGTACATTGTCCACAATGATCGCTGTAAGTCGCACAGCGTAAGACTTCAACAAAGTTAAGTGATTATGAATTATAAGTTGAAAGTTTAACTTAGGCTACATTTACCCTTGATCATTACCTGCCTATTACCGCCGGGTTTACCGTTATTAACCGCTGCTTTAGTCGGATTAATCTTAGGTGTTGTTGCGTGGACGGTACGCAGTGAGCAGGGCGACGATTTACCGTTGGGTGAAGGGCTGAAAGTACCATTTTGTTACTTTCGGCATACATCAAAATAATGGGCATCTGCACCAATGGGTAACTGAAAGTAACGTTTTGGTACTCGAGATCATAACGAAAGTAACGTTTTGGTACTTTTAAAGTAACGAAACGGCACACTATAAGATTAAACAAGACTACTAATTAATAAGACTATCTTTTAATTCTTTTGTCGTTGTCCCTGCTCGGTACTCTCCGGGCAAGTGACCTGTTTCGCCTTTGGTTGGCTCCTCGGTCAGCCCCGTACCGCTCATGGAACAAGCGACAGCATTCTCTGTACCTTCTGGACTCGTGCAAACTTCGTTTCTGACGAACGTCAGGCACGAATGATTATTTGCCATCGGCAAGAGATCGCTATCGCCGTTGGCGAATACCATTGCGCTGTGCGCGGTATGTAACCATGTACCCAACTACACTACGTGTAATCGTCCACATGCCAACTCTACCTAACGACAATTAACCCCTCCTACGTCCTGTTGTCCGTAGTCGTGCTCATTCTCGAAGGTAGAGCAGCAGGGCTAAAGCTCACCGTGCTACGGTTCACTAAGCCTCAATCCAATACCAACACCTACCATCCTGATAACTACCGTTATCCGTCTGTAGTTGTGCTATTGGTTTCGGGAATAAATGCCAGAGGGTGGCCCATGACACACCGGAACGCACAGGAAGCCCGTAGGGCGATTTAAATGGCGCAGGGAGTACCGATGTAGTGCATGTGTATGCAAACCTCTTATAGCGCGATACAGCGCGTTTTATGATGGAAGACAGAGGTTGATCGCAACAGGGAAGGTGTGTTATTATCTGTAATGGGAAAAATTAACATCTACCTGTTGACATTGAAATCATTTCATGTTATAGTAAGTTTTGTCGGGTGATGAAAGCATTCATCCGTCCTCTTCTTAGGCATCCAGCCTGACCCAAACAATCCAGATCACACTGCACTATCAGGCAACGTTAATAACGTTCTTCCTGGATGGTGTTTCCGTGTATCTAACGCAAGGAGAACCAACATTAAGTATTTCAATCCAGAGCTTGTCTTCGATGCTCTGAAAGCAGGTGATAAGACCCGCAAGGCAATGAACAGCCAGAGAGCAGCAGCACAGCGTCAAGGTTACTTAGAACATGCTGAACGATTACGTAAGGGGATCGAACTTTACGATCAGTGGAAAGCTGAACAGGCTGATACGACAACCAACGAATAACCCAGAAGGAGAAACCAGTATGATCGAGAAGAAAACCAAATTACCGCCGTCCACATCGTTAATGATCCCGGATGACACATTCCAGATTCTGTTCAAAGAAGCAAAGCGCCGAAAAATGAGCGTAAGCGCACTTCTTCTTGAGGAATGCCAAAGTCTGGCGGTCAAATACTCGAAGGCTGGCGCGTAATAACTACGTTCCAGCGTTAACCCACCCCCCACGAATGAGAAGCGGAGAAAACCAAATGAAGAGCATTCGTAATTTACTGAGCATACATAGGAGCAAACAACAATGGCAAAAACCCTCGCCCAGATTAAGGCAGATTACCAGTACACAGACAAAGACGGCGTAACGAGAGATCGCACACTCAACATTCCGCATTACTTCAAAGAAATCCCATTTATCTATTCCCCTCTTCTTGAAAAAGGAAGAGTGAAGTTCAGCGCCAGCATGCAAAAATTGTATTGTTACGTAGCAGACTGGGAGAAATACGGCGGTGTTTGTTACGAGGAACAAAGCGATCTTGCAAAAGTTTGCAGGTTATCTCGACCAAAGACAAACGACCTGATCGAACAGATGGAATTAATTGGACTCATTACCAGAACCAAAATCGAAGGACGGAGAAATAAGGAATTACGAGCACTCCCGCTAATTGATGCTCACATTACCCCACCAGAAGCGCTAACAGCGCAGCCTGTAGTAGTGTCTGACGAAGTGCCAGCCCCTGAACCAGTTAAGGCCGCAGAGGAACATTTAGTTCCTGATCGGGATGACATTCCATGTGTCTGGGATGCTCCAGAATACCTGGAGCCGCCAGCACCAACACCAACGATCCTCATTCAGCAGGACAAGCCAGAGCTTCCCTGGGGCGGTGTAGCTATTTACAAAACGAATGGCGATCCCACTGATGCCGCTGTGGCATGGGGGCTAAAAGAGACAATGGGCGATGAGGAAGCAGCCTACCAACTTCTTTCCAGAGTGGTATCTGAATACACCGGAAGGACAGAAGTATTTACACCGCGAACAACGGCAATCTACGACGATTGCGACCCAATACCATTTTAACCAGGAGGATTATGACCAATCTTTATCTACTGAACGAAGATACAAACTTTCAATTTGGCTGCAATGACGTTTGCAGACGTATTTACAATCACCTTTCCAGCCTACACCGTGAGAATGGAACATTCCGTTCCAGCGTCAAAACCCTGGCTTCTGCCCTGGGCTACTCGGAAAGCGGAATCCGTTACTGGCTGTTCCTGATGCGAGATGCCAAAGTGATCACGCTAACCAGGCGCAGCAATCACTATGATTTTGACGTGAATCACAACGTTGCTTTCATCACCTCGAACCACTAAGACGAGGTGCAATGAGTAAAAAGGAACGGAACACCCTCACCCGTATAGAACGGGAAAATGTCAACCGGATCGGCAAAGCCTCGCAAATACGAACAAAACGCCTTTACGTCAAATCCCTTGAGGAAATCCCTGGGGAGCTTATCGAAACAGTGACAGAAGTTCATTCAACACCGCCCTCTGTGGAAGAGTGGGCCGCGTTAAATGATCTCCTCGAATGTTCAAGCGGCGTTTTTTACCGCCCTCGCAAGCGCAAAGTTTACACCTACGATGATAGCCAACTTCGCCGCTGGCAATGCCTCGGATTCACATCACTACGCCACTACCTAACATACAACGCAATGAACAACACCGTGGCGGGAGTTAGGGGCTTTGATGAACTATTTAACATTGGAGACAGCTATACAGAATGATCACAGAAATAACAGAACAAGAATACTTTCAAGAGCGAATGCAGTACATGCAGGATTTAGTTAAGCAAGCTGAATGGGCTGAACAGGCACAAGATGTTAATAAGGTGGAATACCTCCTCGATGTGCTGGCAACGGAAATAGCGCCGTTTCAAGTGGCGCTGAACATCGTCAAAGCAACAAAGGGACGGCTAACAAATGACTAAGTATGAAATTGATGATGCCCTGGACGAATTCCACGAACAGCTACACATGCCACTTCTTGACGCAGTGAACGCCGTATACAAAGCATGCCCTGAGAACGTGCCTGAAAGCCTTTCTGACGCTGGTAAAATGCTCACCCTTGCAGCGGCAGCACTGGAAGGGATCATCCTCTCTGTGGAGCGTACAGACAGCCTACACGAGGAGCAGACACTGGTAGAGGATGTTACACAATTGGCGCTGTCCCTGGCAGCGTGTAAGGATGAACTGAGCGATCTGTTACAAAACCAATCCGCATAATTATTCACTTATAATGAATAAATCGCTTGACTTTGTAACGGAAATGTTGTAGAATAGGACTTACAGGGTATCTATAAACGTATCGAATCACGTTTCTCTCCCTCGTATGTCAATACGACTTGCAAACACTATCCCATAGTGTGAGCACTCCCGCGAATGCCGTTTCCCATAGGCGGCGCTCTCCCCTCAATGTCTTCCCGTAAAGAATGGTTGATGTTCTTTAGACGGTTGTTTTCTTCTTTGTCGTTCCGAAGTATGCGCGGGCGTTTCTGCTTTTTGTCGGGCAGTGGCGACCAATTCCCCGCGCTCTCCTCTCTTTACGGGAAAGCATTGTTGCTTTTTACGCCTTATAACCTCCTTTAGGGATTATAAGCAGTCAGACAAATGTCAAAGTTGTTTCTTTGTTACGTCTGGCATTCTCTTATTATTGTTTCCAGCGATGATAACGAGATTCCACTTTCCCACTTCTTGCCATGACAGAAGGGCTTCTGTTTTGAAGTGGGAGCAATGAAAGGGCGATCTGCCTCTGTTATTCGTAACAGTTGCGCCCTTCATTTTTTAGAAGTCATTGTTTAACATCATAATTATCAAAAATGACCTTAACCAATGCTTTCTAACAAGGGCATTCCTCCTGGGGCTACTTCGGTAGCCCCTCTCTTTACCCTGCATGTAACGCTTTCGTTATAAACATGCAGACATAACGCGAAGGAAACGACAATGTTTCTACTTAATAACAAATCGCGTGTACTCAAGTATAAAAATGATGTGCTTACCGTCAATCCTCAGATGATTGAGATGGTGGCGCAGTATGCTGGTTGTGAAGTGTCCGACGTGATCAAAGCAATGGAAACGTATTTCCCTGACGAATCACCAGAACAAAAGCCAACCATTGACGATTTGATCGCACGCAAAGTAAAGGACTCAACCAAATGATTATTGATCTTGATACGCTGTTCCCACAGCGCCTGTCACTAACGGATCTGGTTAGCTATTCAACTGACCATTTTGCCTCTATCGAGAGCAAGATTTTTGCCTCTCTTCCTGCTGATGTTGAATGCGGCGATGTGGTGGACGCTACAGGCGCTCTCTACACCTCCGGCGCTGATGCCTTTGTGGTGGTCAGTGAATTTGTCACTGCTGGCTCTAATAAGGCTGTCAACGTCCTACGCTCTCCGGCGCGTGGCTCTCTTGTCTGCATCAAATCGGACAACCTCACCGCTGCTGATGGCGCACATGATGCCGCTGTAGCTGCTCTGGCTGCTCAAGGCTTCCAGATGCGCGAATTCTTCACCAGTTAATCAAGGAAGGAAAATAATAACATGGCTATTTTAGGTCAAAACTACGTGGATCTTTCTCCACTGTTCAATCTGAACCCAACACGCAATTATCTGCTTGCCTCGCTGGGGCTGTTCGATGGCGTGGGCGTTTCTTCTCATAAAGTGGCGGTGAGCCGTCTTGTTGAGGATAACCGTTCTCTGCTCAATTCGCCTACTGCAAGGTTCTCCAGCGAACATAACACCACGGCACGGCAGAACGGGAAAGAATGGCTGATCGAGCTTCCGTATTTCCTGCGTGAAGACCAGATCACTCCGGCAGACATTCAGGGCAAGCGCAAGCCTGGCACGGACACACAAGAAACCCTCACCGATTTATTCACGGATTACACTCACAAGCACAGTGTAGCGTTTATGCGTACTCGTGAGAGCTATCTTGCACGTTCTCTGTTCTCCGGTACGGTGAATACGCCGAAAACTGATGATGTGCTGATCGATTTTGGCGAGCTATTCGGCGTAGCGCCGATGAACACCACGCTTGATCTCACTGCTACAGACAACAGCACACTACGTGCAATTGATGACATGGTGAGCCAGATTACCGAAGCGGCACAAAGCCAGGCGGCGGCAGTGGAGCGAATCATTGTCTTTGCTAAGTCCTCGTTCTATAGCGACCTGCGTTTCAGTCCTGCGATGGAAGCGGCTTTCCGCTACGTGTCTCCACTGGATGAAAGCAACGTTGTTTACCAGCGTCGTGACCTCCTGCCAGGTGTAAGCACCTTCTCGATCCCCGGCTCAAATGTAGACGTGATCAAGGTGACAGATCCGCTCCTAATCGCACAGATGGGTGATGCTGATGCTATCGCTATCCCGCAATTTGCGGCTGGTTCCGGTGTTTACCAAAACATCTACGGTGCTCCTTCGAGTTCCTTCCAGCTTCTGGACGCTACCCCAGCAGAAACCTATAGCTGGAGCTATGAAAGCGAACGTGGCGATGTAGTGAACGTGATTTCGGAAAATTCCGCGTTAAGTGTTAACCACGGATTGGGCTTCTCTGTTCACATCAAAGCGGCTTAACAAGCGATAGACGTTAGCTCTTCACGTCTGGAAATAACAGAAGAGCTTTCAATCAGGGATGCAAACTAATCCACAGCGCAATTGTGGCTCTGGTGGTATCCCTTTTTTGTTTCCCCCAGAACAAGAGGAAAAATACAGGTGGAACTCATACTCAAATCAAATCGTGGTTTACACGTTCGACTGAGTGCAGACGATGCAGAAGGACTGCTCAAGGTGAGCCAGCTTTGCGAGCTATTAGAAATTTCTTACACGGGCGTTAGAGCGCGCATCTTCCGTGGTGAGACGGTGGAACAGGCTGTTCATCACTTTTTGGATCAGAAAGGTGGTGGTGATGCTTGAGATTTCTACAAGTGTTATAAAAAATACCGTCACCTTCGTTGTGGACAAGCAGAGTATTGCGGAGGCTAAAAAATCCGCAGATGACCTTCAACGTCATTTTTCTAAGATTAAAGACCCGAAGATTCGTTTTCAGGCTCAAAAGCAACGTAGAACTAAAGCGCGGGAACAAGTGGCTGATGCAAAATCTGCTTTGCCTAAAACGCCCAGTGACTTGAAGCAGCAGCAACGCCAGGCAGAAAAGGCAGGGAAAGCGCAAGCCAGGGAAGCGGCTAAGATTGCCAAACGTAATGAGACAGCCGACCTGAAACGGCGCTCAGCCAACCTCCAAATGAAAGGTATAGCCGGAAAATACGGCGTTGATGCCGCCACACAACACCAGTTTGCTAAATTCGCTCACCAGCAGACTGAATTGTTCCGTAGCGGTCAGATCAGTAGTCAGAAGATGAACTATGAGCTACGCGAGAGAATTGCCCTCATGCGCCGTGAGGCGGCTTTACAGGCTAAAGTGACGGCATCTACTCAGGCACAGGCGGCAGCACTCAAACACGCTAAACGCACGGATTACAAAGGCGCGGCGGCTGGTATCAAAGAGAAGGGGCTGAATGTGATCGGCGGCGGTGCTGGTTTTATTGGTGCTACTGCTGCCCTTGCGGGGGGCGCTGGCATCCTGTCTCGTATCCGTGACAAAGGGAATGAGAATCTGGAACTTGTCCGTATGTCCGAACGTACCAAACTGAATCCTAATGCTGTTAAGGCGATTGTCGCCTGGGGACAGCAACACGGCGTAGACAGTGCCAGCGTGGACAAAATCACTGACGGCTTCGGGAAAGATACGCGCGAGAAAATCAGTGAAACTCTGATGAACAGCCAATTCGATCAGAAGAGTGGTAAATGGAAGGGGGGCAACTCTAACATTGAAGAAATCCTCAACAAGTTTGGTTGGAACAAGTCGCAGCTTTCACAATACGAAGACAACCCTCTGGACTTCCTCCAGGCCAGTGTTAACGAAGGGCAAAGACGCGGATACTCTGACGGTGAACTGTCCCACCTTCTGGAAAACATTTTCGACGATGGCGCTCATTACCTCGATCTCTTCAAGAATAACGGTGAACAATTTATTTCGACTCTGAAAAAGCTGGTTGATAGCGGTCAGACGCTGGACGACGAGCAGATCAAACAAGCCTACGCTTACGGCGATCTGTCCGTTGCAATGGGTAATCTGGTGAATGGTGTTGATAACAGTCTATTCACCGGGTTTATGCACGGTTTTTCTTCTGGAGGCTCTGACCTCGTGAACAACACCAAAGTGATCACAGAATCAGCCGGTTTGCTTGGAGAGGGCTTAGGCGACCTTGCTAAACAGGTGACGGGCTTTGTTGGTGAGATTTCCGGCGTAGTGTCTGATCTTAACAGTTCGCTACGTCAGCGCTTCCCTGATTGGTTTAGCGATGCTAACAAGCCAGCGGCCCAGGCTCTCTATGATGGTGCTGTGGGTGGTTCTGCGAATGCTACAGCGGATTGGATTCAGGATAAGACGGGCTTTGATACCCGCTCAGTGGGGCCAGCGATCATGGATTGGTTGGGCGTTGGTGGTGGTAATACCGGATCAGCGGCTAATCAATACAGTCTATCTGGTGATTCTCTGCGTGATAGTGCTATGTCTCTTGGTGGTGGTACGCCAGCGTACACGGTGAATCCTACATTCAATCTAAATCTTGAGGCATCCGTACCGCTCACTATCGCCAGCGATTCGAGCAGACTTGCGGATTATGTCGATTTCACGGCTAAAGCCTCACAAGCCAGCTTCATGCAATCGCTCACGTTGTCAGCATTAAGCGGTCAATCTTCTACAGGGGGATGATGTTGGTAAAATGTACTGAATAACCACATCTTGTATTGTTTTTTGTTAAGTATGTCTACATGTTGTATTTTTGGTTTGACGCCGCTTCGTTTACCCCTTAACCTTACAAGGGTAAGCAATTCAATCTTTTTCTAAGATGAGGTGTTTTTATGGCTAAACAAAAAGTAGTTCGTGATGCGATCACTGGTCAGTTCGTAAAGCCGATAGAGGCACAGCGCCGTCCCCACACCACGGTAACTGAAACTGTCAAAATTCCCTCTAAAAAAGGGAAAAAGTAAAAACATCTCAAAGCGCCTTTAATGGCGCTTTTTCTCTTTCTGGAGATTTACTAATGGAAAGTCATAACTTTGAAAGGTTGAAACAGCACATTTTATCTTTATCAGTCTCAACGAATTTTGAAGTCGCCAGAACCGAATGGAAATTGCATTCTATTGAGGTTTCGGATGAATTTGATAATTGCCCGTGTGGGCAGGAAATAAAAGAACACTGCTACATTGAAAATAGTAGCAATGGTAATACTACTTATGTTGGGAATGTTTGTATAAATAGATTTCTTGAGATTTCCACCGGAACATTATTCGATGGTTTAAAAAGAATCAAGAAAGACATTCATGCTAATCCTAATCAAGCATTAATTGAGTATGCGAATCGTAAAGGGTATCTATTTGATAAAGAGTTTGACTTTCTAATTTCAACAATGAAAAAAAGAAATCTCAGCGATAAACAAAAGGCTTGGAAAGAAAAAATAAACAACCGAATTTTAAATGAAATAGTTGTCAAGAACCGCACGGTAAGATAATTAAATGTAGCCCTGGTTAGGGGCTACATGTGTATCAATGCGCTTTAATCAAAGCATAATTATTGCTATTAACACACCTACAATTACATGTTTTCTCTTTTTCATTGGTTCTCGATCTCTGGATAACGTAGTAATTCGATGTATTGCCGTAATTCAACCGGAGAGGCGGCATTCTTGCTATAAGTCTTGAAACTCTCTGTATTGCCACGCTCATGACCGAGTAGCAGCGCAACGCGATCCTCTGGGACGGGCTTTAATCTCCTGCCTATGCCGCCCCTGTCCATAAGCTGGGCCACCTGGTGCCGTAGTGAGTGGAAAACCTTCCTTTCTGATCCCACTTCCCCCAAAGCCTTACGTTTAGCCCTCGTAAAACGCTGTGAATGCCACGTTGAGCGCTTTCCGTCTGCACGGTCAATGATTGACGCACGATAGAATAAAAATCCGTTGTGAGGCTTCTCACGCAGTGACAGCACCAACGGAGTGATCAGGCTATGCACCGGAATAATACGAGCGGCTGATTTGCTCTTACCCTCCGTCACTTCGAAGCATAACACCCCCTCGATCTCCTTGATGTTACTGGAGCATAGCGAACAGATTTCATTAAGGCGCATCCCGCTGTACATGCCGATCAGCGTTACATTCTGCATCTCTTCATCATCTGCCATCACCGCGAACACTTTCGCCAATTCGCCAGGCTCAAACACTTCGTAGCTCACTTTGCTACTTTTGCTTTCTAAACCATGACCACGCCAGATGTTTTCCTGTGGTGCATCGTGATAACGGTTACGAGCAAGATCCCAGATTTGAGCTAATGCACTGACGTAATTTTGTATGGTCTGTGGTGCTTTCTCCGTCTTGAGTTTATCCAGCCAGCCTGTAACGGTGGTTCGGTTAATGTCACGAAGCTGAACATCGCGCTTTTTCAGATGTTCTAAGAGCACTTCTACGGCCTTATTGGTCTTCGATAGTGTGGTGAGCTTACGCTTCTCGCTGAACTGGAGAATGTACTGATCCCGCATCCTCAAGAGGGAAGGGCAACTCATTACAGGGGCGCTTAATGGCTCTGGCGCTTCGTGTGCATACGTCCCGATCCGGCGTAGCTCATTCAGTATTTGCTCCACCTTCGAGCCTCGATCACGCTCTGGTTTTAGCTGGCTACGTATCTTGATCCATTCCAGGGCCACAGCATCACGAAAGAGACGGGCTTCGCGCACATCGCGTGTGCCTGTGCTCTTCACGTAGCTGTGCCGTCCTCCGAACAGGTGACGCATGTACTTTGGTATGGCGATCCTCACCAGATAGTTTCCACAAGGATCTAAAACTAAGTAACGATCTCTCTTGTAAATCATGCAAACCCCAGCTATTTTGTCAGGGCTTTTGCACTTGAAATTGTATAGTGTGAAATGTCGAAGTCTTTTCCTGTTTTTGCAGTTGATTCAAAGCATTACAGGAGCTTGCCAGACAAGCGAACGACCGTAGAAATACGTGCCGGTTCGAGTCCGGCCTTCGGCACCATCGGAACATCAATAGACGTCAACGGACGTCTTTTTTTGTGCCTGAAATCCGCGCCACACAAGGCTTTCCGCGATTTTCCTTTCAACATAAGTCAATCTGAGTCAACCCACATCAAGTCGCTTGTGAGTATAGAACCGAGTATATATGCTGGTTCGATAATGGTTGTATACTCACAGCGGCACATGGAAGGAGAACTTTTATGGCTCTGACAGATATCAAAGTGCGTTCTGCAAAACCGCAGGAAAAGGAATACACCCTTGTCGATGGGGATGGCATGTTTTTGCTTATTCATCCTAACGGTTCAAAATACTGGCGGTTCCGCTTTCGTTTTGGTGGTAAGCAGCACCTAATGGCGTTTGGAGTTTATCCTGAAACGTCATTAGCTGATGCTCGTCAAAAGAGGGAAGAGGCCAGAAGGCTTGTTGCTGCTGGAATCGATCCTCGCGAACACAAACGTGCGGTGAAAGAAGAACAGGCGAAAGAAAATATTACCTTTGAGTCAGTTGCCAGAGAGTGGCATGCCGCAAATAAAAAATGGTCAGAAGAACATAGCCGACGGGTGTTGAAGAGTCTGGAAGACAATCTGTTCTCTGCAATTGGCAAGCGCAGTATCGAAGAGCTAAAGACTCGCGACCTGCTTGCCCCCATTAAAGTCGTTGAGGCTACAGGTCGCTTTGAAGTCGCTTCTCGTCTTCAGCAACGAACAACTGCCATCATGCGTTATGCCGTCCAAAGTGGCTTGATTGATTACAACCCGGCCCAGGAAATGGCTGGTGCAGTTGCTTCCAGTAATCGTGTCCATCGCCCAGCGCTTGAATTGAAACGCCTACCTGAATTACTCCACCGAATTGACGGTTACACAGGACGACCTATGACTCGTCTGGCCGTTGAGCTTACGTTGCTAATTTTCATCCGGTCCAGTGAGCTGCGCTTTGCTAGATGGTCTGAGATCGATTTTGAAACAGCAATGTGGACGATACCGGCTGAACGAGAAGTTATCGAAGGGGTAAAGCATTCACAGCGTGGTTCGAAAATGCGTACACCTCATCTTGTGCCGTTATCTCGGCAAGCACTGGACATCCTCAAACAGGTTCATAAGCTCAGTGGAAATCGTGATTTTGTTTTCGTTGGCGATCATAACCCTCGTAAGCCCATGAGTGAAAATACGGTCAATAAGGCACTGCGCGTGATGGGATATGACACTAAGGTAGAGGTTTGTGGGCATGGATTCAGGACAATGGCCTGTAGCTCGCTGATTGAGTCAGGGCTTTGGTCGAGAGATGCAGTTGAACGGCAGATGAGCCATATGGAACGTAACTCAGTGCGGGCTGCTTACATTCATAAGGCGGAGCACTTAGATGAGCGAAGATTGATGTTGCAATGGTGGGCTGATTATTTAGATGCAAACCGAACAAAGGAAGTTAGCCCATTTAGTTTTGAAAAGTAGGATACTGATTTGTTTTAATT
>OKBG01000263.1_pt1 | contig 12544 bp, 10 predicted proteins | sample 1610361 | NCBI WGS metagenome assembly OKBG01 (sample SAMN04436645, study PRJEB24849) | human gut metagenome | biome: human gut; feature: NICU; material: stool | host: Homo sapiens | place: USA: Saint Louis, MO | collected 2010-03-25
ACCTTGTGGATTGCTGGTCCTTCAATGGTCGGGGACTTTCACCCCTTGATCTCTAACCGGTCTCCCGGCGCACACTGTATATATATACAGCTTTAAGCGAGGAAAAAAACGATGAAGTTCATTCCTGCAGTATCAGAAGCCAGCATAGTAAAAATTCCTTTGTTCACAGAGCGATGCCCTGCGGGTTTTCCGTCACCGGCATCAGACTACACTGAGTCTGAACTGGATCTGAATGAGTACTGCATTCACCGGCGCCACTCCACCTATTTTGTCAGGGCGATTGGCAACTCAATGACTGATATTGGCCTCTATTCCGGCGATCTGTTGGTCGTGGATAAAGCAGAACAGCCGCGGCACGGGGATATTGTTATCGCGGAAATTGAGGGTGAATTTACGGTAAAACGCCTGCTTCTGACGCCGCGGCCAGCCCTGCAGGCGATGAACCCGGACTTCCCTTCCCTGTACCCGGATCCGGAAACGCTGCAAATTTTCGGCGTGGTGACAGCCTTCATTCATAAAACCCGGAGGGCAGACTGATGTTCGCCCTGGCTGACGTCAACTCCTTCTACGCCAGTTGCGAGAAGGTTTTCAGGCCGGATTTGCGCGGCAAACCTGTCGTCGTTCTCAGTAACAACGATGGCTGCGTTATTGCCCGGAGTGCTGAAGCCAAACTGCTGGGTATAAAGATGGGAACCCCCTGGTTCCAGCTCAAAGAGGCGCAGTTTCCTGAAAAATTGTACGTTTTTTCCAGCAACTACGAGCTCTACGCGAGCCTGAGTAACCGTGTGGTCGCCCTGCTGGAAGAGCTGTCGCCCCGCGTCGAACAATACTCAATTGACGAATGTTTCCTGGATGCCCGGGGAATTGGCCACTGTATGGATCTGGAGGATTTTGGCAGGCAGCTGCGTGGGCATGTTCTCAGTGGAACCGGACTGACGATCGGTGTCGGCTTCGGCGCCACAAAAACACTGGCCAAATCGGCGCAGTGGGCGTCAAAGGAATGGCCACAATTCAGGGGGGTACTGGCGCTGTCGCCCGAAAATCCACGCAGAACGGCAAAATTACTCAGCCTGCAGCCGGTGGAAGAAATCTGGGGCGTGGGGAACCGGATAGCGAAAAAGCTGCACGTTATGGGGATCACCACCGCCCTGCAGCTGTCGCTGACGAACCCCACATTTATCCGGAAAAACTTCAACGTAGTGCTGGAGCGCACGGTACGTGAGCTGAACGGCGAGAGTTGCATTTCACTGGAGGAAGCGCCGCCGCCGAAACAGCAGATTGTCTGCAGTCGTAGCTTCGGGCAGCGGATCACCACCTACGAAGAAATGCGCCAGGCCGTCTGCCAGTATGCCGAGCGCGCGTCGGAAAAGTTGCGCGGTGAGCGACAGTACTGCCGGCATATCAGCACCTTCATCAAGACATCCCCTTTTGCGGTTAATGAGCCGTATTACGGTAACGTGGCCACGGAAAAACTGAACACCCCTACCCGTGACACCCGGGACATTATCGCGGCAGCGGTCAGGTCTCTGGACAGGATCTGGCTCGATGGCCACCGCTACGCAAAAGCGGGGATAATGCTCAATGATTTCAGTCCGAACGGCGTCGCGCAGCTGAATCTGTTCGATGACGTGCAGCCACGGCCGCACAGCGATGCGCTGATGAAGGTACTCGACGGCATTAATCATTCCGGACTCGGGAAAGTCTGGTTTGCCGGACGGGGTATTGCGCCGGACTGGCAGATGAAACGGGAGATGCTGTCACCGGCATATACCACCCGCTGGAAGGAGCTGCCGGTTGCCCGTTTCTGACCGTCGAAATGACAGACGGGACTTGCCGCCAGAGCTTACTTTACCGATCATACAGATGACTTGTCTCAGGAGGGAACCATGACAAACATCATTCTGTGTGATGTGACTGCCAGCGTCTGAGAACTTAAAAACGATCCGGTGGCCACCGCCAGTGCCGGCGGCGGCTACCCGGTCGCGATTATTGACCGCAACCGCCCTGTTTTTTATTGTGTGCCCGCGGCTCTGTATGAACAAATGCTCGATGCGCTGGACGAAAAAGACCTGGTGCAATTGTTGACATCCTCCCCGCCCTGAAGGGCGAGGATTCCTACAGCGTTCAGACCGGAGCCTGACTCGCCTCGGTGGGTTCCTGCTTCAGCGGGCGGCCCGACTGTATCATCCCTCCACAGGCAAGCACGGCATGTCCTGCCGCTAAAATGTTACGTGCTCCGTTGATATCGGCGTTCTCGGTATAGCCGCATACCTGACACACGAATTTACTTTGCGTTTGACGGTTTTCTTTCGCCGTATGACCACAGCAGGCACAACGCTGGCTTGTGTATGCCGGAGGTATCGCCAGTACCTGACCACCACGCCAGAGCTGCTTGTACTCAAGCTGTCTGCGCATTTCGTACCAGCCCTGATCCAGTATCGAACGGTTTAAGCCTGATTTGGCTCTGATGTTTCGTCCGGGCCGCTCTGCCGTACCTTTTGCCGATTTCGACATGTTACTGACCTTCAAGTCCTCAATGACGATCATCGCGTGGTTTTTGCTGATTTCACTGGTGACTTTGTGAAGGTAGTCGCGCCGGATATTGGCAATGTGTGAGTGCAGACGCTGGATTTTTTTCTTCTGTTTCTGCCAACTGGCACTGAATTTAACTTTGCGGCTTAACTGCCGTTGAAGCATAGCCAGCTTACGCTGGCTTGCTTTGAAGCTGTTGACTGGCTGGTATACGGTGCCATCAGAAAGCGTGGCAAGTTTCGTGACTCCGGCGTCCAAACCGACCATTGACGCTGCCTTATGAACCTGTTCAGGCACTTCGTATTCCGTCTGGATGCTAACGTACCATTTGCCGCATGACTGGATGACCGTGACGTTTTTAACTTCGCCGATGACTTCACGGCTATTGCGATAGCGTATCCAGCCCAACTTAGGAAGCGATATACGATTGTTGGTCTGATCGAGCTTCACGCCTTGCGGGCATCGTTTTGGCCGCGTTTCTTGAAACGAGGGAATGCTGCACGCTTCTGGAAGAAATTCTTGTAGCCGCGCTCCAGATCTTTGAGCGACTGCTGCAACGGCAGTGATGGCGTGTCTTTTAGCCACTGGGTATCAGGGTGTGATTTCCACTCAATGAGCCATGAAGCCATTTTGGTGTAGGAAACATATTTGTTCCCCGCTTCATGGTTTTCGTTTTGAAGCGCCAGCGCACGGTTAAAGACGAAGCGACAAGCCCCAGCGAAGCGCCGCATATCGCGCTCCTGCTGACCATTCGGTCTTAACTGGAATTTGAAGGCTTGAAGTCGTTTCATGAGGCTATTTTAACCGAAGTTAGTCGGAAAACCGCGCCTTATATCCCCGCCCTGAAGGTCGGGGTTTTACGGCGCACTGGATAACAGGGGCCTCTTGCCGTCCCCCAAAAACAAACGGTATGTTTATGCGCTGTGATGATTCCCCCGGATTCTTTTTATGGTCCAGTGGTGTCTACAAAGTCAATTAATACGATAACGTGACGGACTTTCAATATGTTACCCACACGGTTATCCCCCGTTACTGTGGATAATCAATATATTGTGTCTCTGGCAGTTGCTTTTCCTACCATATGTTGTCCCTCCCCGTTCTATTTTGTGATCGCACAGTGTGAAAAACGACATCACAGTGGAGACGCTGCTGACGGGATGATGTTCATCCAGGGTCGTAAGATCGGCCGGTACTGGTTACCCGCCGGACGAAGGGCCGGCCAACGCGCAGCGTCGGTAGCTGGCTTTAAAAATGCCGGCGGAAACTTAAAGATTAAGCTGCATACTCTGCGAAATTTTGCAAATTTCACTCAACATGCTTCGTTCAGATCCCAATAGAGCTTTCACCATCGCCTGTAATAGCCGCCCTGCTGCGTGATTACTCCGCTCATCGGGTTGCTGGCGACAAGCCAATACCTGTTCGTGACAGGCATTGATTGAACCGTTATCCCTAACTAATAATGTGCCGACGATGCAGGTGGGACCGTGGTCCCAGGCAGATAAGCTGACAGATGACGCAGGTGGGACCGTGGTCCCAGGCAGATAAGCTGACCGACGACGCAGGTGGGACCATGGTCCCAGGCAGATAACCTGACCGATGACGCAGGTGGGACCGTGGTCCCAGGGAGATAACCTGACCGGCGATACAGGTGGGACCGTGGTCCCAGGCAGATTACCTGACCGATGACGCAGGTGGGACCGTGGTCCCAGACAGATAACCTGACCGACGACGCAGGTGGGACCGTGGTCCCAGACAGATAAGCTGACCGATGACGCAGGTGAGACCGTGGTCCCAGACAGATAAGCTGACCGATGACGCAGGTGGGACCGTGGTCCCAGGCAGATAACCTGACCGACGACGCAGGTGGGCCCGTGGTCCCAGTCAGATAACCTGACCGATGACGCAGGTGGGACCGTGGTCCCAGACAGATTACCTGACAGATGACGCAGGTGGGACCGTGGTCCCAGACAGATAACCTGACCGACGACGCAGGTGGGACCGTGGTCCCAGGCAGATAACCTGACCGATGACGCAGGTGAGACCGTGGTCCCAGGCAGATAACCTGACCGACGATGCAGGTGGGACCGTGGTCCCAGAGAGAATATTCAGGCCAGTTATGTTTTCTGGCCTGTGAGAAAGGAAATGAAGTAAAGGGAGATAACCGTAGACTAAAGCGTGTCCGCATTAGACTCCTGGTTTCTCAAGCTCCTTAAGAATGGCTTCTATTTTCTCTATACACTCCGCAGGAATGCGGGACTTATCCAGGTTAAGCACCATTTTATCGCCCTTATACAATGCTGTTGCCCCTGGAGCAAACTGATGACGTGAGCTCAGATTAACTCTTGATGCGGGAGATTGTTTCAGTACGGATGTTAAAAGACTAATGACCTCTTCAGCTTCAAAGATTAGTCCCGCTTTCTTCTGATCGTGGAGAGTCTCAGCCTGCTGCTTCAGTAATTCTTCTTTATCTGCAAAAGCCTTCTGAAGGGCTTCACCTGACCGGGCAGACAGTTCTCCAGGATGTGCAAACAGGGCAACAACGGATTTAGGCAGTTTGGCCGTATTAATACAGCGGGTAATGATCTTACGAGAAATGTTTTCCGCATCGGCAAGCGCAGAAATATTTCCTGCAAACTCATTCTGCAGCCGGCTTGTATAACGCAGGCCACGTTCATAAGCACTCGTCGGCCGATAATCGTTACCCAGCCGGGACAATGCAGCCATCTGCTCATCGTCCAGTTCACCAACCAGAACGCGATAATCACTTTCCGTCAGGATTGCGGCTTTACGGCGACGGCTGCCGTCTGCAATTTCTATGACATCAGAAACCCGGCGGCCGAAAGCTGGAGTCTGCTGACCGGTCAGTAAAAATGAAGGTATGAGATCATCCAGAGCATCTTCGGTAAGTAGTTCCTGATCACGCTCATTTCCTGACCATACGCGTGAGGCGCTCTCAACAGAGTCTCCCCGGAGCACCTCAAGGGTAAATTTTACTTCCCGTCCACATACCGGAAGAGAGATAGCATTACCGCGGGCCATAGCACCCACGCGCGCAATTAATGAATCCACCATCGGCGCGGCCGGCGCCGGTGATGAAGTATCTTCAGTCGATTGAGTATGTGTGGTATGCCTTGGAATGACAGGGGCACGCTTCATTATCTAATCTCCCAGCGTGGTTTAATCAGACGATCAAAAATCTCATTACAAACAGGTTCCCAGATTGAAAGTGCGTTTCGCCATGCGCCGGTCGAAGAACGTTGATCAATCGCCTGTTCGAAAACGGTTCTCATGCGGATCTGGCCTTTACCAACTTCATCGGTTTCACGTACCACATTTTTAAGAACCATGCTTCCCCATGCATCGCGAATTTGTTCTTCCATCCACGGTGACTGCGAACCATTGTTATTACTGTATTTGGTAAGGAGAATACGGACATCCGGCTCAAAGCCTTTAAGATCCACATTCCTGAGCAGATCACGAAGCATATCGAAAAACTGCAGTGCAGAAGTGTAATCGAACAGCTCTGCCGGGGTGGGAACAATCAGCACATCAGCAGCGCATACGACATTGATCGTGCCAATACCGAGGTTCGGTGCGCTGTCGATAACAATCACATCATAGTCATGAGCGACCGTTTCAATAGCAAGGCGGAGCATCAGATGCGGGTCGGTGGGCAGTTTTCCTTCATCAAATTTGCCCATCAGTTCAGTTTCAATGCGATGCAGTGCCAGGCAGGACGGAATGATATCAAGGCCAGGCCAGCAGGTTGGTTTTATCGCATAACTGGCATCATCCTTTTCACCAAGATAAAAGGGCAGGAGAGTATCTTCCGCGTGTATATGAAGATCGGGCACCCATCCGTGATACATCGAGGCTGTGCCCTGAGGATCATTACCCTCGACAAGCAGAACGCGTAATCCTTTCAGGGCCAGGTCCTGAGCCAGGTGAACAGAAACGGAGGTTTTGTAAACACCACCTTTGTGAGCAGCAACACCAATCACCGGCGGAAACGCATCTTCAGCACGGCGCAGTCGTGTACCAAATACATCCCGCATGTGATTGATTTGCTCGATGGTATAACCAACGCGTTGCTCAACTCTTCCACGGGTTTCCATATCAGGGTGAGGCAGCCGGCCAGCTTTCTCGGCATCCCTGATAGCCTGAGATGACACGCCAACTAAATCAGCTGCTTCACCAATCCTCCAGCGCCGGGTTATTTTCCGGGCTTCCGGACTGTCATCATTAAACTGCGCAATGGCGATTGCTTTCGTCATTTCATGACCAGCACTTATGCACTGGTTGAGTGTATCCATGAGTCCCATACTGAACATCCTTTAATCATCACTTTGCATTATTTTATTAAATCTTGGAATTTATTGCAAAGCAACAATAAAAACGCAAAGTGCACGAAAAAGTGCAAAGTGAACCGCATTGGGTGATGCAAAGACCGCAGGGGAGTACAAAAGAGTACATACCGCAGCCAATATTAATCACTGCCGCTCGCCGCAGTAAGCGATCTCACGGAGTGAGAAAGCGGCGAGGAAGCGGAAAATCACAGAATTCACAGATTGCACGTACGTCGGGTTGCTTAAGATGGCTCGGGATCAGCCAGTTATAATGAAATTGACTGCGATATGTAATATATTGACTGTGGCATGATACTTACTGTATCTGTGTCGAGAAAGAGGAAAGACGACTCAGCATACCGCAGTCAATGTTTCATTGTTGTACCTGTAGATCTCAATCTTCCAGAGCGTATTCAGGAAAATCAGGCCAGGGTTCTGGATACCTGGTGTGGCGCTTCCGGCCTTGTATCTGAGTTATTCAAGGTCTCGATCCAATAATTGATCCCAAGGAGATCATAGTGAGATCCAAAAGAGATCCCCGGATCGCTCCAGCATGCGCTGTAACTGGCTTTAACGTCTGTCTGGATCGACTGCGGAATGTAAAATGTTGACTGTTATATGCATAATCTAATACTGTGATATGCAACGGTATTTACTGAGGTATGTATATCCGTTGACTGCGATACGTATTACTACATCCTTTTGTGGATAACCGTTGAGGATCAAGATGACGAGCGAAAATAACAGCTTACTTCTGAACCTTCAGGAAGTTGATAAGACAACCGGCGAAGTTGTTAAGCTGGATGTCAACAGCACCAGTACCGTGCAGCCAGTAGCGCTCATGAGACTCGGTCTCTTCGTCCCAACTCTGAAATCAACAGGGAAGAGCAAGGCGAACCGGAAAAACGTTACAGACGCGACTGAGGAGCTTGTACAGCTGTCTATTGCCAAAAGCGAAGGGTACACTGACGTTAAGATCACCGGTTCGCGTCTTGATATGGACACGGATTTTAAAGTCTGGCTGGGGATAATTCGCTCCATGTCGGAGTATGGGGTAAAAAGTGACACCCTGGAACTGTCGTTCGTCGAATTCGTTAAGATGTGCGGATTTAACTCCCGTCGTTCAAACAAAAAAATGCGCGATCGCATCAGTAATTCCCTGTTTAAACTTGCCTCGGTTACGCTGAAGTTCCAGAGCGAGACCAAAGGATGGACCACCCATCTGGTGCAGTCAGCCTATTATGACATCACCGAGGATATCGTTGAGATAAAGGCTGAACCTAAGCTGTTTGAGCTTTACCACATGGACAGAAGGGTACTGCTGCGGCTGAAAGCCATTGACGCCCTGCAGCGCAAGGAATCAGCCCAGGCGCTTTATACCTACATCGAAAGTCTTCCCCAGAATCCTGCACCTATTTCCATGAAACGGATGCGTGACCGGCTGAATCTCACCTCAAATGTCTATACGCAGAACCACACGGTGCGTAAGGCGATGGAGCAGCTGCGGGATATTGGTTATCTGGATTACACCGAGTTTAAACGTGGCCGAGCCACCTATTTCAGCGTGCATTATCGCAACCCCAAACTCATCAGTGGTCCTGTGAAGGTTCCGCGCAAAGCGGAAGAAGAGAAGGCGCCAGAGCAAAATTATGACGAAGTCATTAAGGCGCTGAAGGCTGCTGGCATCGATCCTCTTAAACTGGCTGAAGCCCTCTCAGCGATGAAGCCAGAAAATTGACTGCGATATGCATATCATGACTGCCGTATGCCGCTAAGGACATTCCATTGACTGTGATATGCATCACGCATACCGCAGTCAATATTTATTCTCTATCATCTCTGCCCGGATCGAACAATATTGACTGTAATATGTGATTTGGGGTCGTGATACGCAGATATTGACTACGGCATGCGGGTTAAATGGGGGTAATCCCTGGTCTGTTAACCATTCCATGGGTGATAACATGCCACAGTCAATTTTTCAGTAAAGCTCTATACCCCTTACGAAAATCTCAATCGGGTGCTGAGACGGTCATGTTACCTGACGGTATCCGTTCCCCTGTGTACTGCAGGTTTAGCCCGGCAGGATGAGACTGCAGCTGTCTGTATAACCCGGCGCCAGCTTCACACTGCTAAATGCGATTAGGAAACGGGAGCCGGATGGCAGAAAGGTGTTGGCCACAGATGGTGAATGACTTTCGCGGTTAACGGGATGATTTGCTGAGCTTCCAGGAAAAACGCACAGTGGGATGCACGGCCAGTATGCCTGCATTGTGCCCTGTCTTGACTGCGGTATGTTGATGCCTGCAGGATTGCAGGTCACCGGGTAAGACCATGGCGGTTCAGTCATCAGCATGATGGCCTGGTGTGCTGGAGCAGGGAGGGGGCTGAATGCTCTCTGCTCCTGTATTCCGTATTAGCGGAATACAGGACGTCATGCCAGGGCCGTCAATCTCAGCCGGCCGGGGGCAGGGAGCGAAGGATCTCCGCGGCATCTCGACCATCACCGGTAAAGGGAACGGCCAGGGTGGCAGCCATGTCCAGCGCAAATACCCGGGTATAGACTTCCATCGAGCGCGGATCCTTATGCCCGGCCAGTGCCTGGATGACCTTCCTGGGCTGCCGGTGATAAAGCATGTGCATAATATAGCTGTGACGGAAAGTATGCGGCGTCACGGGGATCGAAAAATGCACGCCGTCAGCTTCAGCCCGCTTCACCGCCTGTTTCAGCCAGTTGCGCATTGTCTCATCCGTGACCGGCCATAACGGCTCCCGCCGGCGGGGGCGGGTGGTCACCATCCAGCTCTCCATCTGACGCACAAAACTGGCATCCGTCAGCGGTACCAGACGCACTTCATCTTTTGGCGGCCGGCCACGACGTGCCCGCACTTTTTCCGACAGCACCCGAACAAAAGGGCGCAGACCATCCAGGTCGAACGATTCCGGGGTGAGCGTCCGGGCTTCACCGATACGGATCCCGGTATTCCACATGGTGGCGAACAACATGTGGTGACGCTGGTCAGGCATATACCAGAGGAGGGCGCTCACTTCCGGCGCCAGGAGGTAAGCCGGCGTGGCACCTGTTGAGGTGGCCATCCGCCGGAGTGCCACCGCGGTCGCAAAATCAACGCCCGGGGCGATCGGCAGCAGAGAGACGCGTTCTGGTGAATTCTGCAAGGGAATGATGCTGTTCATGAGTTATTTTTCACGTAGCGCACGCACTGTTTATGGATACAGGTATTTTGCACCTGACGGGCCGATCCTGCCATGACAATAAATCGCAGCGCGCGGATCCTTTTGTTGTCTTATCCCGCATTATTGCGGGTAAAACCAAATGCGTAAAGGATCGTTTTTCTGCTCAGATCCTCCATGAAGCCAGTAATGACGCGGGTTGATGGCTGTTTTACGGTTTTTGGGAGAATTGGAGTAATGCCAGGATGTACATGTTAGGCAGGAAACAGAAGAGAAGAGAGCGCTACGCGATTTCCGGCCTGGTACACCCCTGTAACCTTGCGGGATTTCGCGTAACGCTTTCATAAGTTTACAACAGAAGAGAAAAGATAATTGCTGAAAAATGAAGTCCGTAAGTTAAATAAAAAATCATGATCCGTCCGGCACTATGTACTTAGCTGTCGTTTAGGTCTTAGGTGTTTTTGCTAAATTACGATGGTATCCCTTGTAAGAGTAATCTGGCTTGTCCTGCACATCTTCAGGTGACAATTCAGTGCAATTTCAGGGATTAATCCTTTTGTCGTCTGCAGAATCTCTCTATAAACGGGCTGTTTGTTGGTTCGCCAGAAGGAAAAAATTTAGCGTCGCGCAGATTCAGGCTGTGTTGAACTTTTCTGTTCTGTATCAACAGTTCCTGTCTTAAGCTGATACAATATACCCTCAGTAGAAAATATTGGATAAGGAAACTATGTACCTTCCTGGACAATTTTCTTGAACCTTTCATGCCGTCTCGTCTTGTTCAGATTCAGAACTGCCATACGTTTCTTCAGCCACTGGTTTTCATAAGAAACCATGAAGATCAAGCATTAATGTCTTTACATTTATTTGAACAGATGCGCTTTAATTGTGCCACAAAAAATAAGTCATTGTAAGTTATGGCGATTTTTAATATACAAATCATTATGCATTCTGAATACATGGAAGTGTATAATGAGCGCTTCAGGTCACAGATGATTAGATGTAACAGTTCACTATTCATCATGATTTATTGGAAACTTGTTAAGTTTTATATGATTATGAGATATTGGGATTATTGAGTTCCAGGACAATTCTGATAAGATAGCGATAACCAACACTACCCTGCAATAACCACTCAAGATGAAAATTATGACAAACCATAAAGAAGAGAACAGGTTATTATCATTATATTCTATGGGGATCCTTGATACAAAATATGAAGAACGATTTGACAGATTGACGAGGATTGCCACCAAACTCTTTGATGTACCAATAGCACTTGTTTCATTAATTGATAGAGACAGGCAATGGTTTAAGTCATGTTATGGGCTGAAGATAAAAGAGACAGATAGAAGTGATTCATTTTGTACAATAGCAGTAGATCTTAGTGAACCATTAATAGTGCCCGATGCAAGCCTTGATCCAAGATTCAAAGAAAATAAATTAGTTAAAAATGATCCTTATATCCGGTTTTATGCAGGGCATCCCGTAAGACTGCCAGATGGTGAGATAGCTGGAACAATATGTATTATTGATACAGAACCAAGAGTATTAACCAGAGATGACTTCTTATTGCTTAAAGATTTAGCAGAAATCGTAGAGGATGAGTTTAGAATAATAAACGAAGCAACTACTGATCCTTTGACAGGTATATGTAACCGGCGTTCTTTCGCCCTAATGACGGATGAATCGTTAAGAAAAGCCAAAAAAAAGAAAAAAACATTCTGTGTTCTGATCATAGATCTCGATAATTTTAAACCAATCAATGATAACTTCGGTCATTCAGAAGGTAATGAAGTACTTTGCAATTTTGCAGATATGCTGGAAGATCTTAGTAGTTCAAAAAGCGTTGTTGCAAGATTAGGAGGTGATGAATTTGGTGTTCTATTACCCGAGTCAACCTATAAAGAAGCAGAAGAATTCCTTCATAAATTGAGGGCCGGGATTACCAGCTACAATCTTAATTCTCAAAAAAAATACAACATAGATTTTTCTGCAGGGATTATTGAATATGATGAGAAAATTCATACTGAATGCTCTGCTATCATGCAGGATGCAGACGAAAGAATGTATGAAATTAAAAAGGGAAAACGATAGTATATGAAAAAATAGGACATACAGCCCTATTTTTTTTGGCCCCTCAAAAAATCAATCAGTTGATCACCTGACAAAGGCTTCGAATAATAATAACCTTGAAATTCATCGCAATTCATATTTTTTAGCAATTCAAACTGTTCATTATTTTCCACACCTTCTGCGACTATACCTAAACTGAAAGCTTTTCCAAGAGACACTATGCTTCTTACAATAGATAAGTCCCGTGCAACGTGGGCAATACCACTAATGAATGTTCTGTCTAACTTAATCGCATCAAATGGAAATTCTCTTAGATAGTTGAGAGAGGAATATCCAGTCCCAAAATGGCTTTGTTGAATAAATCGAACTTTTGCTGAGTTGAAGGATCAGATCACGTATCT
>OKBG01000275.1_pt1 | contig 11931 bp, 10 predicted proteins | sample 1610361 | NCBI WGS metagenome assembly OKBG01 (sample SAMN04436645, study PRJEB24849) | human gut metagenome | biome: human gut; feature: NICU; material: stool | host: Homo sapiens | place: USA: Saint Louis, MO | collected 2010-03-25
TCAGTTTTCAAAGATCTGTTACGTTAGTTCTGCGCCCTAACGACTTGTATAGTATCTGATGGGCAACAGCAACGAACTGCGCAATCTGAAAGCCGCCGATTTTACTGACGAACGCTTCGGGGTGCCGACCGTCACCGACATCATCAAAGAGCTGGAAAAACCGGGCCGCGATCCGCGTCCTGAATTTAAAACCGCGCAGTTTGCCGATGGTGTCGAAACCATGAACGATCTGCTGCCGGGAATGATCCTGGAAGGGGCGGTCACCAACGTCACCAATTTCGGCGCGTTTGTTGATATCGGCGTTCATCAGGATGGTCTGGTGCATATCTCTTCGCTGTCGAATAAGTTCGTCGACGATCCACACACCGTGGTGAAAGCGGGCGACATTGTGAAGGTGAAAGTGCTGGAAGTGGACCTGCAACGTAAGCGTATCGCGCTGACCATGCGTTTGGACGAGCAGCCGGGTGAAACCAATGCGCGTCGCGGCGGCGGGAATAACGATCGCCCGGCGCCAAAAGCGGCGAAACCGCGTGGCCGTGACGCCCAGCCTGCGGGCAACAGCGCGATGATGGATGCGCTGGCGGCGGCAATGGGTAAAAAGCGCTAAGTTTAAACCGTGTGCCGGATGACGGAATCAATACCTTATCCGGCATATTTAATATATGCCCCGCTTTTCACCACAATATATTTATCACTTTATTAACAGATGAAACCTTAATTAAACATTAAGATTCTCAATAATTACCTCCGCGAACCATTCTTTCCCTACCAGAATAAATATTGAGGAATATCAAAATTGGCTCAAATTATTATCCAATTGTACATTCCGTCACATTTATTCTATTGATGATAGAAACCATTCTCATTATCATTGTTTTGTTGATTATTTACTCTTTCCTTACGTTGGCTAATCATCTGGTCTCATGCCGCCCTGTCGCCCCATGAGGTAATCATCCAGTTAGCGAGATATAAGTAGGTCCCTATGCAATTCACTCCTGACAGTGCGTGGAAAATTACCGGCTTTGCCCGTGAAATCAGCCCGGCTTATCGTCAGAAACTGTTGTCACTTGGCATGCTGCCCGGCTCCTCCTTCAACGTAGTACGCGTCGCCCCGCTCGGCGATCCTATCCATATCGAAACGCGTCGCGTAAGTCTGGTATTGCGTAAAAAGGATTTGGCGTTATTAGAAGTGGAAGCGGTTTCCTGTTAATACAGTGAGTCTATAAAAATGAAAAAACTAACCATTGGTTTAATTGGTAATCCTAATTCCGGCAAGACAACTTTATTCAACCAGCTCACCGGCGCGCGCCAGCGTGTAGGTAACTGGGCTGGCGTTACCGTTGAGCGTAAAGAAGGTCATTTCGCCACAACGGACCATCAGGTCACGCTGGTGGATTTACCCGGCACCTATTCTCTGACGACAATCTCATCCCAGACCTCTCTCGATGAGCAGATTGCCTGCCACTATATTTTAAGCGGCGACGCGGATCTGTTGATCAACGTGGTCGATGCTTCAAACCTTGAACGCAACCTCTACCTGACGTTGCAACTGCTTGAGTTGGGCATCCCCTGCATCGTCGCGTTGAATATGCTGGATATCGCTGAAAAGCAGCAAATCCGTATTGATATCGACGCCCTCTCAGCACGTCTTGGCTGCCCGGTGGTTCCGCTGGTTTCCACCCGCGCCCGCGGCATTGAAGCGCTGAAGCTGGCGATCGATCGCTACAAAGAAAACGACACCGTCGAGCTGGTCCATTATGCCCAGCCGTTGCTGCAGGAAGCGGACTCCCTCGCCGACGCGATGGCCAAAGATATGCCGCTCAAACAGCGCCGCTGGCTTGGCCTGCAGATGCTGGAAGGCGATATCTACAGCCGCGCCTATGCGGGTGATGCCGCGCAAAATCTCGATGCCTCTATCGCACGCCTGAGCGAGACAATGGACGATCCGGCGCTGCATATCGCCGATGCGCGCTATCAGTGCATTGCCGCTATCTGCGATACCGTCAGCAATACTCTGACGGCAGAACCGAGCCGTTTCACCACCGCGGTAGATAAAATCGTTCTCAACCGCTTCCTCGGGCTACCGATTTTCCTGTTCGTGATGTACCTGATGTTCCTGCTCGCCATTAACATCGGCGGCGCGCTGCAACCATTGTTTGACGTCGGCTCCGTAGCACTCTTTATCCATGGTATTCAGTGGATTGGCTACACGCTGCACTTCCCGGACTGGCTCACTATCTTCCTGGCCCAGGGCCTTGGCGGCGGGATTAACACCGTGCTGCCGCTGGTACCGCAAATCGGCATGATGTACCTGTTCCTCTCCTTCCTTGAAGACTCCGGCTACATGGCGCGCGCCGCGTTTGTGATGGACCGTCTGATGCAGGCGCTGGGACTGCCGGGCAAATCGTTCGTCCCGCTGATCGTCGGCTTTGGCTGTAACGTACCGTCCGTGATGGGCGCACGTACGCTGGACGCCCCGCGTGAGCGTCTGATGACCATCATGATGGCGCCGTTTATGTCCTGCGGCGCACGTCTGGCGATTTTCGCCGTCTTTGCCGCGGCGTTCTTTGGTCAGAACGGCGCACTGGCGGTCTTCTCGCTGTACGTACTAGGTATCGTGATGGCGGTGTTGACGGGCCTGATGCTCAAACACACCATCATGCGTGGTGAAGCAACGCCGTTCGTGATGGAGCTGCCGGTATACCACGTGCCGCACATCAAGAGTCTGATTATTCAGACCTGGCAACGCCTGAAAGGCTTCGTTCTGCGTGCAGGTAAAGTCATCATCATCGTCAGCATTTTCCTCAGCGCGTTTAACAGTTTCTCGCTGAGCGGGAAAATCGTCGATAACATCAACGACTCTGCTCTGGCCTCCGTTAGCCGTGTTATTACTCCTGTGTTTAAACCGATTGGCGTTCACGAAGATAACTGGCAGGCAACCGTAGGTTTGTTCACCGGCGCGATGGCGAAAGAAGTGGTGGTGGGTACGCTGAACACGCTCTATACCGCGGAAAACATTCAGGAAGAAGAGTTCAACCCGGCAGATTTCCACCTCGGTGACGAGCTGATCGGCGCAGTGGATGAAACCTGGCAAAGCCTGAAAGACACCTTCAGCCTGAGCGTACTGGCTAACCCTATCGAAGCCAGCAAGGGCGACGGCGAAATGGCGACGGGCGCAATGGGCGTGATGGGCGAGAAATTTGGCAGCGCCGCCGCCGCGTACAGCTACCTAATCTTTGTTCTGCTGTATGTGCCGTGCATTTCAGTGATGGGCGCTATCGCACGTGAATCCAGCCGTGGCTGGATGAGTTTCTCGATTCTGTGGGGCCTGAATATCGCCTACTCTCTGTCGACGCTGTTTTATCAGACGGTCAGCTACAAAGAGCACCCAACCTACAGCCTGGTGTGCATTTTAGCGGTCATCCTGTTTAACATCGTGTTGCTGGGCCTGCTGCGTCGAGCTCGCAGCCGCGTGGATCTCGCACTGCTGGCAACCAACAAAACGGCGAGTTCCTGCTGTTCCAGCACGACTGGCGATTGCCACTAAGGTTATCGACAATGGCATCACTTATTCAGGTTCGTGATTTATTGGCTTTGCGGGGGCGTATGGAGGCAACACAAATTAGCCACACGCTGCATACCCCGCAGCCCATGATTGACGCCATGCTGAATCAGTTAGAAAAGATGGGCAAAGCGGTGCGGATTCAGGAAGATGCCGACGGGTGTCTTTCCGGAAGCTGCAAAAGTTGCCCGGAAGGTAAAGCCTGCCTGCGCGAATGGTGGGCTTTACGCTAATCAGATGCTATTTGCCGGATGGCGCTACACTTATCCGGCCTACAAATGATGCAAACGTCCAGGCCGGATAATTCGTTTATGCAGATATCCGGCTTTTTTGCGTAATGGATTCCACATAGATTTCATTATTTCAGCAAAAAAGATCTATCCTCCAGCCAGCTACGCATCGTTATTAATTCGTGGATGATTACTGCCGACCATGAAAGTAGAGTCTCGTCATCTTGTTTCTCAGGTGACGGATCGCCATGAATACTGACACGACGGCTACGCCGCATGACGCGATTTTCAAAACGTTCTTAAACCACCCGGCAACCGCACGCGACTTTCTTCAGCTCCATCTTCCAGCCTCTTTACAAAAACTATGCGATCTTAAAACGCTGCAACTGGAATCAGGCAGCTTTATCGAGGACGATTTACGCGCGTACTATTCCGACGTACTGTGGTCGTTAAAAACTCGCGAAGGTGATGGTTACATTTACACCATTATTGAACATCAAAGCAGCGCCGATGCTCACATGGCATTTCGGCTAATGCGCTATGCCATTGCGGTAATGCAGCGTCATCTGGATGCGGGACATAAGAAGCTGCCTCTGGTAATCCCCCTACTTTTTTATCATGGTGCAGCAAGCCCATACCCCTATTCACTTTGTTGGCTGGACGAGTTTGATGACCCAGAGTCCGCCAGACAGCTTTATAGCACCGCGTTTCCATTGATCGATATCACCGTTATGCCCGATGACGAGATTATGCAGCATCGCCGGATGGCGCTGTTGGAACTCATCCAAAAACATATCCGTAAACGCGATTTAATGGGGCTGGTAGAAAAACTGGCCATCCTGCTTGTTAAAGGACACGCTAATGACAACCAGTTGAAAGCCTTGTTTAATTACCTGATGCAAGCCGGAGACACCATGCATTTTGGGGAATTTATTCATGAAGTCGCCGAACGTTTACCCCAACACAAGGAGAGATTGATGACAATCGCTGAGAGGCTACGGCAGGAAGGACATTTTAATGGTCTTCAGGAAGGCCATCGGAAAGGATTACAAGAGGGGTTACAAACAGGTCTACAACAAGGCAAACGAGAGGAAGCTTTGCGCATCGCGACGACCATGCTAGCGGATGGTATCGACAGATTAACAATACTCAGAATTACCGGGCTTAGCGCTAAAGACCTGCCTGCGCAACCGCATTAATTTCAGGCCCGGCAAGCGCGACGCTACCGGGCAAATCAACATTGGCTATAGCTGTTGTTTTAACGCCACCAGCGCTGAGCAGAACTCCGCCGGATGCGAGATAAACGGCGCATGCGCCGCCTTAGCAAACACCAACGACTCGCTCTGCGGCCACAGGGCATCCAGCATCGGGACGACTTTGCGCGGCACCAGGCCATCAAGATAGCCGTACAACCGCAGGAAAGGCATTTCCACCGTGCACAGCGGTTCCCGCAGATCGACCGTTTTCAGGATCTCCAGCCCGCCATTAAGCACCTCGACTTCCGGCATGGGTAAAGCAAGCACCGTTTTCTTCAACGCTCGCGCATCCTGACGCGCGGTTTCAGTACCCATCGTTTGCAATGCCAGAAAACGCTCCACTGTACGCTGGAAATCTTCGCTCAGCTGCTGCTGGAAGCCTGCCAGCACCTCTGGCTTGATACCCGGCCACTCATCCCGCGCGCTAAAGCAAGGGGAAGACGCGACGGTCACCAGCGCCTGAACACGCTCAGGATGCGTTAGGGCTACCTGACTCGCGACCAACCCGCCCAGACTCCAGCCGAGCCAGATAGCTTTCTCCGGTGCCTGATTCAATACCCGCTCAGCCATCTCTTCCAGCGACATTGCACCGAAACCCTGGCTACGACCAAATCCCGGTAAGTCGACAAGATGCAGCGTAAAATGCGAACTCAGTTCCTCGCTTATGCAATGCCACACTTGCGCATTCAGTCCCCATCCGTGCAGCAGCACAAGATGGCAATTTCCCGAACCCTGGGTCTGCCACCAGATGTCATTCATCAGTTATTGTTCTCTTTTAGCCTGAAAGGATGCATCTATGCTAACAGTACCGGGATTGTGCTGGCTATGCCGAATGCCCCTGACGTTAGGGCATTGGGGGATCTGCTCAGTCTGTACGCGGGCAACGCGCCAACACGCCAGCCTATGCCCCCAATGTGGACTCCCTGCCGCTCATACCGTCATTCCCTGTGGGCGCTGTCTGCAAAAACCGCCGCCGTGGCAGCGGCTGGTCACCGTCAGCGACTATGTTCCGCCGTTGAGCGGGCTTATCCACCAGCTCAAGTTTTCGCGACGCAGCGAAACAGCCTCCGCTCTTTCGCGTTTGCTGTTGCTGGAGGTACTACAGGCCCGGCGCGCCAGCGCTCTTCCTCTGCCGGACAGGCTGGTCAGCGTCCCGCTCTGGCAACGCCGACACTGGCGCAGAGGGTTTAATCAGAGCGATTTACTGTGCCGTCCGCTTGCACGATGGCTGGGTTGCGACTGGGACAGCCGGACCGTCTCGCGGGTTCGGGCAACCGCCACACAGCACCACCTCAGCGCCCGATTACGTAAACGTAACCTGAAAAATGCCTTTCGCCTTGAATTGCCGGTGCAGGGACTCCATATGGTTATTGTGGATGATGTCGTCACTACCGGAAGTACCGTCGCGGAAATCGCGCAGCTGCTTTTACGCAACGGCGCGGCGACTGTCCAGGTATGGTGCCTGTGTCGAACCTTGTAGAGCCTCGATGATGGGCGTATTATAACCAAGTAAAATAGTCAACTATTAGGCCATTACTATGATCCATATTTCCGATGCTGCACAAGCGCACTTTGCCAAACTGCTGGCAAATCAGGAAGAAGGGACACAAATCCGCGTATTTGTGATTAATCCCGGCACGCCTAACGCTGAATGCGGCGTTTCTTATTGTCCGCCGGACGCCGTGGAAGCAACCGACACCGCCATTAAATTTGACCTGCTGACCGCATATGTTGATGAACTGAGCGCACCGTATCTGGAAGATGCAGAAATCGATTTCGTTACCGACCAGTTAGGCTCCCAGCTGACCCTGAAAGCACCAAACGCCAAAATGCGTAAAGTTGCCGATGATGCGCCGCTGATGGAACGTGTGGAGTACATGCTGCAATCGCAGATCAACCCGCAGCTGGCTGGCCACGGTGGTCGCGTATCTCTGATGGAAATCACCGATGAAGGCTACGCCATTCTGCAGTTTGGCGGCGGCTGTAACGGCTGTTCAATGGTCGATGTGACGCTGAAAGAAGGTATCGAGAAGCAGCTGCTGGCTGAATTCCCTGAACTGAAAGGCGTTCGCGATTTAACCGAACACCAGCGCGGTTAGCACTCTTACTACTAACGACCAGACTTGTAGGCCCGGTAAGACGCATCCGCGTCGCCACCGGGCATCGATGCCGGATGGCAGCGTAAACGCTTTTCCGGCCTACGCCCTTACATTTCTCTGCACGTACCCTGTAATAATCCCCCGCATAATTTGACCAGCCTCTCATAATTTAAATTTTGCCTGCCCAGGTGATTTTCAAGCGCCACATGTTACCCGTATCATTCGCATCAGCACCTAACACACACATAATAGTCCGCTAAACTGATTAGTTTTGCTGGCAACCAGCATTGGTGCTGAGAATACTCTGTTCCCGGTCGGGACAATCGGAATTTGTCATCTAAACACTGACGTTACCCATAACAAAGTTAAGGCCAGGTAAATCATGCCATTAGTCATCGTTGCTATCGGTGTAATCTTGTTACTCCTCCTGATGATCCGTTTCAAAATGAACGGCTTCATCGCTCTCGTCCTGGTGGCGCTTGCTGTCGGATTGATGCAAGGGATGCCACTGGATAAAGTCATCGGTTCAATTAAAGCCGGCGTCGGCGGAACCCTTGGCAGCCTCGCCCTGATTATGGGTTTTGGCGCCATGCTGGGCAAAATGCTGGCGGACTGCGGCGGCGCACAGCGCATCGCAACCACCCTGATTGCTAAATTCGGCAAAAAACATATTCAATGGGCGGTGGTATTAACCGGCTTCACCGTTGGTTTTGCCCTGTTCTACGAAGTTGGTTTCGTACTGATGCTGCCGCTGGTGTTCACCATTGCCGCTGCTGCCAATATCCCGCTGCTGTACGTTGGCGTGCCAATGGCTGCGGCACTGTCCGTAACGCACGGCTTCCTGCCACCGCACCCGGGTCCAACCGCTATTGCTACCATTTTCCACGCAGATATGGGTAAAACCCTGCTGTTTGGTACGATTCTGGCAATCCCGACCGTTATTCTCGCCGGTCCGGTATACGCACGTTTCCTGAAAGGCATTGATAAGCCAATCCCGGAAGGTCTGTACAGCGCAAAAACCTTCACTGAAGAAGAGATGCCAGGCTTTGGCGTCAGCGTCTGGACCTCTCTGGTCCCGGTTATTCTGATGGCAATGCGCGCCGTGGCGGAGATGATTCTGCCGAAAGGTCATGCTTTCCTGACGGTTGCAGAATTCCTCGGTGACCCGGTCATGGCAACGCTGATTGCAGTGCTGATTGCGATGTTCACGTTTGGTCTGAACCGCGGACGTTCGATGGATCAGATTAACGACACGCTGGTGTCTTCAATCAAAATCATTGCGATGATGCTGTTGATCATCGGCGGCGGCGGTGCCTTCAAACAGGTCCTGGTTGATAGCGGCGTGGACAAATACATCGCCTCAATGATGCACGGCTCTAACGTGTCTCCACTGCTGATGGCATGGTCTATCGCTGCAGTACTGCGTATCGCATTGGGTTCCGCAACCGTTGCAGCGATCACCGCTGGTGGGATAGTGGCGCCGCTGATTGCAACAACCGGCGTAAGCCCTGAGCTGATGGTTATTGCGGTTGGTTCCGGTTCTGTCATCTTCTCCCACGTGAACGATCCAGGCTTCTGGCTGTTCAAGGAGTACTTCAACCTGACCATCGGTGAAACCATCAAGTCATGGTCAATGCTGGAAACCATTATCTCTGTCTGCGGTCTGGTAGGGTGTCTGCTGCTGGGTATGGTGGTCTGATAAAACGGTGCCGGGTGGCGCTTCGCTTACCCGGCCTACCGCTGTCATCGTAGGCCGGATAAGACGCACTCTGCGTCGCCATCCGGCAAAATAACACTACTTCTTCTTCGCCGCCGCTTTTCGCCGCTTATCCAAATCCTTAATCAGCTTATTCACTCTCTCATCGGCGAACATCTGCTCCAGCGTGGCGGTGAGCTTACGCCGCCAGTTTTTGTACTGGTCGCTGGTCCCCGGAATGTTGACCGGTTCAGCCATATCCAGCCAGTCTTCCGGTTGTAGGCCCAGCAGCGCACTGTTGCTGTCAGCGATGTAGCGTTGCATGCCGCGATTAAGAATCGGCGTCATCGACATCAGGGATGCCTTGTGACCGGCACGTTTTGGCAGGCAGCCGTATTTGTGCAGCGCGTCCAGCAGCCCCTGTTTCGCCAGTTCTCGGTCCTGATACAACCCGCGCAGCACGACTTCATCCGGATACAGGCCCAGTGCTTTACCCAGCGTCAAATCGCCGCTATCCCAATAACCTTTAAGCGTAGGAAGGTCATGCGTCGCCGCGACTGCCATTGATTGTTCCGGGTACGCTTTCGGCGTACGGAAGTTTTTCTCATGGTCATTCTCGAAATAAAGCACTTTGTAGGAGTACACGCCGCTGTCGCGCAGCTTGCTGACGATCTCCACTGGCACAGTACCCAGATCCTCACCAATTACCATGCAGTGATGACGTTTACTCTCCAGCGCCAGAATTGAAAGCAGGTCATCGACCGGATAGTGCACGTAAGCGCCGTGATCGGCAGTTTCACCGTAGGGGATCCACCACAGACGCAGCATCGACATAACATGGTCGATACGCAGCGCACCGCAGTTCTGCATATTGGCGCGCAGCAGTTCGATAAACGGTTCGTAGGCGCGTGCCGTAATGATGTGCGGATCCATCGGCGGCAGCCCCCAGTTTTGTCCGAGCGGACCGAGAATATCCGGCGGCGCACCAACCGAGGCTTTCAGGCAATACAGCTCGCGGTCGCACCAGGTTTCCGCCCCACCTTCGGCCACGCCAACCGCCAGATCGCGATACAGTCCAATCGGCATCGCAAAACTCTGGCTGGTTTTCCAGCAGTCAGCAAACTGGGTATACGCCAGCCACTGTAACCACAGATAGAAATCCACATCGTCACGATGTTCTTCGCAGAAGCGTTTTACCTCCGACGAGTCCACTGACTGGAAAGCTTTCGGCCACACCGGCCATCCCCAGCGCAATGCGTCCTCTTTCACCTGATGCGCATGCAGCGCATCAAAGGCTGCCTGCCAGTAGAGGCTGTCCCCTTCCTGAGACACAAACTGGTGAAATGCCGCCATCTGCTCATCATCACGTGCGGAGAAGCTTTTCCACGCCATACGTAGCGCCGTCATCTTCAGTGCAGTAACGGCAGAATAATCAACCCACTCGGCATCGCGCGCACGTTGCAGAGCTTGCTGAGTCGCGGGTTTCTGCCACCACGCCTGCGCCTCTTTACTCAGGCGGAAATCGTCTACGGCGTTCACATCAATATAAATCACGTTCAACCAGCGGCGTGAAGACGGGCTGTACGGGCTGGCGCTCTCCGGGTTAGCCGGATACAGCGCGTGAATAGGATTAAGCCCGATAAACGCGCCGCCGCGTTGCGCCACATCTACCAGCATGGCGCGGAGATCGCCAAAGTCGCCAATCCCCCAGTTCTTTTCTGATCGCAGGGTGTAGAGCTGAACGCATGCGCCCCACAGCTTCTGCCCGGCTAACAGCGCCTGCGGTTCATAGCAGCGTTTTGGCGCCACGATGATACGACAATGGGTACGCAGCTCGCCCTGAGTCAGGGTCAACGTGTGATACCCCTCCGGCAGCTTCGCCGGAAGAGTGAAAGATTTACCGCCGACGGCATGCCCTTTGTGCTGCACGCCCTCTTCGGTGGTCAGCAGCCAGTTAAACTCTCCGCTTCCCTCAACCGCCAGCGGCATTTTCTTACCGGCGGTATAGACCATGACATTCGGCACCGGAGTTACCGCCACCTGAGTGGCAGCGGTGGTGCGATGCATGGCGTCAAGCAAACGCCGTTTGGTTTCGGCACCAATAGACTGCGGTTTACCGTGGGCATTAATGTAATTGGGGCTGATCCCCGCCGCCAACGCGGCATTATCCAGACGTTTGCTTTCCATCGCGATTCCTTAACGTTTCGCCTGCCAGATACGAGCCTGATAATCGCGGATGGAGCGATCCGAGCTGAACATGCCGCAACGTGCGGTATTCAGAATCGCCGCCCGGGTCCAGGCTTCCTGGTCACGATACAACACGTCAACCTGCTTCTGAGCTTCAACGTAGGCCGCGAAGTCCGCCATCACCAGATACGGGTCACCGCCCTGCTTGCCGATACTGTGCAGCATCTGGTCAAAGGCATGCTTGTCGCCGTCGCTGTACTTCCCGCTTTCCAGCTCTTTCAGGACAGCATCCAGCACTTTGTCTTTTTTACGCCATTTCACCGGGTCGTAGCCTTTGGCTTTGAGCACCTTCACCTCTTCCACGGTATGACCAAAGATAAAGATATTCTCGTCACCCACCTTCTCGGCGATTTCGACGTTTGCGCCATCCAGCGTACCAACGGTTAACGCACCATTCAGCGCCAGCTTCATGTTACCGGTGCCGGAAGCCTCTTTCCCTGCGGTTGAAATCTGCTCAGAGATATCCGCCGCCGGGATCAGCATTTCCGCCGCCGAGACACAATAATCCGGCAGGAACACGACCTTCAGCTTGTCGCCAACTTTCGGGTCGTTATTGATAGTTTGTGCAACCTGGTTGATGGCGAAGATGATATTCTTCGCCAGGTAGTAACCCGGAGCCGCTTTTGCGCCAAACAGGAATACGCGCGGCACGCGATCTGCCTGCGGGTTGTCACGGATTTCTTTGTACAACGCCAGAATATGCAGCAGGTTGAGGTGCTGACGCTTGTACTCATGCAGACGTTTAATCTGAATATCAAAAATCGCGTTGGTCGTTATCTCAATACCGGTACGCGCTTTAATAAACTTCACCAGACGCTCTTTGTTCGCCAGCTTGATGTCG
>OKBG01000277.1_pt1 | contig 11879 bp, 10 predicted proteins | sample 1610361 | NCBI WGS metagenome assembly OKBG01 (sample SAMN04436645, study PRJEB24849) | human gut metagenome | biome: human gut; feature: NICU; material: stool | host: Homo sapiens | place: USA: Saint Louis, MO | collected 2010-03-25
AGGTTGAAGCCTGGCAGAAAACCACCGAGCAGTGGGCTGCTGACGTTAAGGCAGACAAGGAGATCGGCGGAGATAAGCTCACCGGTAACCTGAGCGCTGCACAGCGTGCTCTTGCTCAGTTCGGTACGCCTGAACTGAAAGAATATCTGGAAGGCACTGGCCTGGGTAATCACCCTGAACTGGTGAAGGCCTTCGTCAAAGTCGGTAAGGCCATGTCAGAAGACGGCATGGTAACCGGGGAAGAAAGCGGTCAGCGTAGTGCTGCCGAAGTGCTCTATGGCAAATAAGAGAGGAAATAACCATGGCTGTTAAAGGCTTAACTGCGCTGACGCTGGCAGACTGGGGCAAGCGCATCGACCCGAATGGGAAAGTCGATAAGATTATCGAGCTTCTCGCACAAACTAACCCGATCCTGCAGGATATGCTGATCGTTGAAGGTAACCTTCCTACCGGTCACCGTACCACTATCCGCTCAGGCTTGCCGTCAGCAACCTGGCGTTTGCTGAACTATGGCGTGCAGCCAAGCAAATCCACCACTGTACAGGTAACAGACTCCTGCGGGATGCTGGAAACCTATGCCGAAATCGATAAGTCTCTGGCTGACCTGAACGGCAACACCGCTGAATTCCGTCTGTCTGAAGACCGAGCCTTCATTGAAGCCATGAACCAGCAGATGGCTCAGACCCTGTTCTATGGTGATACCAGCGTTAACCCACAGCAGTTTATGGGACTGGCGTCTCGTTATTCCAGCAAATCAGCAGGTAACGGTCAGAACATTATCGACGCTGGCGGCACTGGCACAGATAACACTTCTATCTGGCTGGTGGTGTGGGGTGAAAACACTGTTCACGGCATCTTCCCTAAAGGTCAAAAGGCTGGACTTCATATGGAAGATAAGGGCCAGCAGACCCTTAAAGATGCTAATGGTGGCCAGTATGAAGGCTATCGCACTCACTATAAGTGGGATAACGGCCTAGCTCTTCGTGACTGGCGCTACGTTGTTCGTATCGCCAACATCGATGTAAGCGATCTGTCTGTTCCTGCATCTGCTGCAAACATCGTCACTCAGATGGTTAAAGCGCTTCACCGTGTACCTAACCTGAAGATGGGGCGCGCAGCTTTCTACATGAACCGTACCGTTGCCCAGGCACTCGACCTGCAATCTCTGGATAAAGCCTCCCTGGCGCTGTCCGTCAAAGAGACTGAAGGCGAATGGTGGACCGCTTTTCGTGGTATCCCAATCCGTGAAACTGACGCAATTCTGGAAACAGAAGCGCGCGTTGTTTAACGCCTGTCATTAACTAATGGGCCTTAACTGGCCCATGAATGGAGAAAGAAAATGATCCTCGACAAACTGTTGATGTTCTCCGAGAAGCAGGCGGTAACAGCTTCTGCTGCTTCTACGGACGTGATTGACCTTGGCCCTATTGACGGCACCCGCCGCGATATCGGCGTGGGTTATCCGCTGGAGTTCTGGGCAACCGTTGACACTACAGCGACAGCTTCCGGTGCGGCTACTCTGAACGTTCAGCTACAGACCAGCCCGGACAACTCCACCTGGACCACCATCTACGACAGCGGTGCTTTGGCACTGGCTGCGCTGACTGCTGGCAAGCGCCTGTTCTCGGCTAAGGTTCCTGCTGGTGTTCAACGCTATCTGCGCGTGAACTATTCAGTTGGCACCGGTCCGCTGACGGCTGGCGCATTCACTTCGGGTATCAATCTGGATGTTGATAACAACAGCCCGTACTACCCGACTCGTTCAAAAGTGACTGGCTAAGGGGATAGCGATGTCAGGTGAAAAAGCAAAATACCGCGTCCTGCGTTTATCCCACATTCATAACAACCTCTGGCCTGAAGGTTCTGAAGTTGAGTATGACGGTGAACCAGGTACGGCGCTGGAGCCGCTGAACGATGCGGCGAAATTGGCAAAAGAGATCGCCGAGAAACGTAAAGGTAAATCGGCGGCTTCAGTTGTCAATGCTCCAGTTTCCGTTGTTGTTCAGCCGGTAGTGGAAGAATTGAAATCTGATGGCACAGGTGCGGTAAGCGAAGACCTTGCTCTGCTTCGACAGCAGTATGAGGATTTGCTAGGCAAGAAGCCGGGTAATAAAACGGCTGAAACGCTGGCAAAAGAGATCGCCGAAAAGCGTGCCGAACTGGGCGTCTAAGCCTCGCTAATCAAACAGGGGCTTCGGCCCCTTTCTTGTAGGAGTCCGTTATGGATCTGGTAAACCTCAAAACCGGCACCGACACATATCAGGATGAGGAGGGTAAAACCCAGACTCGTGATGATTATCCGTGGGGACTTTGCATTGAGTTGAACAACGAGACGCTCGCCAAACTCAAGGCAACGCCTCAATCCGCTGGCACTGAAGTAATGATCACCGCAAAGGCAACTATTCGCTCAACGTCTACCCGCGAAACGGAAGATGGAATGCAGCATAACGCCAGTCTGCAGATCACTGATATGGCACTCAGCCCAGTATCCGGTGAGCAACCTAAATCAGCAGCGCAAACTCTCTACGGCGGGGAGGATGATTAATGGCCTCCGTTATCGAGATCTGCAACCGCGCGCTGAGCAATATCGGCAACAGCCGCAGCATTAACAGTCTTAACGAAGCCAGTAAGGAAGCTGGGCAGTGCTCTTTGCATTATGATGCTTGCCGCGATGCTGCTCTGGCTGATTTCGACTGGAACTTTGCTACCAAGCGCGTTGCGCTGGCTGATACCAATAATCCACCTCCTGACTGGCAATACGCTTACCAGTACCCATCTGATTGTGTTCGCATAACCGAGATCATGCCAACAGGCATACGCAATCCTACGGCTGCGCAGCGCATTGAATATGTTGTCGGTTCAAATGAGGATCTGACAGGTAAGCTCATTTACACCGATCAGCCGAAAGCGTGGTTGAAATACGTGGCGCGGGTTACTGACGTAAATATGTATGACGCCATTTTCATGGAGGCGATTTCCTGGCGTCTGGCTGCAGCCATCAATATGGCGCTGACCGGTAGTGCAGATCTCGGTAACAACGCATTGACGATGTACAACCGTGTGATCCTGAGCGCTGGTTCTCATAGCCAGAACGAATCGCAGGAGCCACAACCGCCGGTAGATGAGTTCACAGCAGCGAGGTTGTCATAATGGCTTTTAGCTGGATTCAACCGAGCTTTGCCGGTGGTGAAATTGGTCCGTCACTGTACGGCCGCATTGATATGTCAAAGTATCAGGTGGCACTTCGCAAGTGTGATAACTTCATTGTTCGTCAGTATGGTGGTGTCGAGAACCGACCCGGTACGCGCTTTGTTGGCCCAGCTAAATATCCTGATCGCAAGTGCCGGTTAATCCCGTTTCAGTTCTCGACCGTCCAGACCTACGCGCTTGAGTTCGGTCATAACTATATGCGCGTCATTAAAGACGGCGCTTATGTTCTGACGACCAGCAATGTGATTTATGAGCTGGCGATGCCGTATGCTGATACCGACCTTTTCCGCATTAAATTCACGCAGAGCGCCGACGTTCTGACGCTGGTGCATCCTGCATACCCGCCGAAAGAACTTCGCCGATACGCGCACGACAACTGGCAGATCGTCGACGTCACCACCAAAAACGGACCGTTCGAAGATATCAACGTTGACGAGAATGTGAAGGTATACGCCAGCGCCAGCACCGGAACCATTACGTTGACGGCAAGTTCTGCCATCTTCGGTGCTGAGCAGGTCGGAAAACTGTTCTATCTCGAGCAGCCTGCTATTGATTCCGTGCCAGTATGGGAGACCAGTAAGACCACAGCAATCAACGATGTTCGCCGTGCAGACAGCAACTACTATCGCGCCAATACTGCGGGCAAGACCGGAACACTTCGCCCTTCACATACCGAGGGAATGTCGTGGGATGGATGGGGCGGTACCGGTTCAGATGATACCGGGATCCAGTGGGAGTACCTGCACAGCGGTTTCGGCATTGCCAGAATTACAGCGGTGGCCGGTGGTGGACTGACTGCAACTGCCGATGTGATCTCATTCATTCCGTCTCAGGTAGTTGGGTCCACTAACGCCAGCTATAAGTGGGCGAAATACGCGTGGAACAGCGTTAACGGCTACCCGAGCACCGTTGTTTACTACCAGCAGCGCCTGTACTTTGCCGCGTCTACCGCGTACCCGCAAACCATCTGGGCGAGTCGTACTGGCGACTATAAAGATTTTGGAAAGAACAACCCGATTCAGGATGATGATCGGATTATCTACACCTACGCCGGGCGGCAGGTGAATGAGATCCGTCACCTGATTGATGTTGGTAATCTTGTTGCGCTGACTTCCGGCGGAGAATATACGATATCCGGGGACCAGAATAAGGTTCTCACGCCGTCAGCGTTCTCGTTCAGCTCTCAGGGGAATAACGGATCCAGTAACGTACCACCTATCGCCGTGGCGAACATCGCGTTGTTTATTCAGGAAAAGGGTAGTGTGGTGCGTGATCTGGCCTACTCCTTCGATGTCGACGGATATCAGGGCACCGACCTGACGATACTGGCAAACCACCTCTTCCAGAAGCATAGCATTGTCGACTGGTCATTCTGCATTGTGCCGTACAGCAGTGCGTTCTGCATTCGGGATGACGGTAAATTGCTGGTGCTGACTTATTTGCGTGATCAGCAGGTTTTTGCCTGGGCACCACAATCCAGTTCTGGAAAATATGAGAGCACCTGCTCTATTAGCGAAGGTAGCGAGGATGCTGTTTACTTCGTGGTTAACCGTACCATCAACGGGCAGACAAAACGTTACATCGAACGCCTGTCCAGTCGCCTGTTCACCAACGATGAAGATGCGTTCTTTGTCGATTGCGGTCTGAGCTACGACGGGCGCAATACATCATCACGCACAATGACCATCAGTGGTGGCACGGGTGACTGGAGCTATCAGGTTGATTATCCCGTTACGGTAAGCGGTGGTGCGTATTTCGTTAACACTGACGTAGGCGCTCAGATCCAGTTCCCATACTCAGAGATCGACCCAGATACTAGTGAGGTCGTGGCGAAAGAACTGCGCGGAGACATCATTTCAGTGACCAGCACTACTGCGGTTGTCGTGCGCTTCAACCGCAACGTTCCGCCGGTGCTTCGCAATGTGGCCACAACTAACTGGCAAATTGCCCGCCAGACGTTCAGTGGTTTGTCACACCTTGAAGGCCAGACGGTAAACATCCTTTCAGATGCCAGCGTTGAGCCTCAGAAGGTTGTCACTGGTGGATCTGTCACGCTGGAATCACCTGGTGCTGTTGTTCATATCGGCCTGCCTATCACTGCTGAATTCGAAACGCTGGACATCAATATCAACGGGCAGGAAACGCTGCTCGATAAAAAGCAGGTCATTCCTACTGTAACGATGGTCGTCAATGCCAGCCGTGGAATATGGGCCACCACTCCGGGCGGAACCTGGTATGAATATCCGCAGCGCGAATTTGAGTTCTACGACGATCCTGTTGATGACGCTACTGGCAAGGTTGAAGTGAAACTCGACAGCAACTGGGATAAAAACGGACGCGTTAAGGTTCGCCAGCTCGACCCGCTTCCTCTTTCTGTTCTTGCTGTATTGCCTCGTCTTACCGTCGGAGACTTCTGATGATTAACGCTCAGATCTTACCCGCTACTGTAGAGCATATCGAAGCCATTATTCCGCATGTCCGCCAGGCTGATATCGATGAATTCATGGCAACCAATGGATGGAGTCCGCGCCGCGTGCTGGAAACCGGTCTGCGCACGTCAACATTCTGCTGTGCCGGATTGATTAACGGTGAAGTGGTGACTGTCTTCGGCGTAGCTCCGGCGTCAATGATCGGAGGCAGCGGCATCCCATGGCTGGTTGGCACTGACGCGCTGGAGAAATACCAGCGTACATTCCTGCGCCGGTGCGGAAAAGTGGTCAATGCAATGCTGACTGTTTACCCGTATCTTGAAAATTATGTTGATGCGCGTAACCACACTGCGCGCATCTGGCTTCACTGGCTGGGATTCACCATCGATGAACCTCAGCCATATGGCATTAACAACCTACCGTTTCACCGTTTCCACATGGAGAGAAAATAATGTGCAGCCCGGCTATCGCTCTCGCTGGCGCCAGTGTCGCATTAAGTGGCGTTTCAGCATACAACCAGTACCAGCAAGGTAAGTATTCGTCTGCTGTTGCCGAGCAAAATGCTGAGGTGGCTACGGCGCAGGCACAGGATTCTATCAACCGTGGTAATGCTCAGGCTGATGAGGTTCGTCGTCGTAACCGTCAGGCTGCTGGCACCCAGGCGGCAACCATGGGGGCTACAGGTGCAGATCTTTCTACTGGTGGAGCGCTTGATATCTTTGGCGATACAGCTCAGTTTGGCGCGCTTGATGCACTGACTACAGTTAATAACGCTCAGCGTGAAGCATATGGCTTTCAGGTTCAGGCTGAAAACTACAAAGCTCAGGCCAGTTCAGCACGCAAGCAGGGGAATATGGGCGCATTCACTACATTGCTGACTGCTCCACTTCAGGCATACGGCGCTTACCAGATGGGCGGCGGAACGTGGTCACCATTCACCCAAAGTAAAGCGGCTCCAATTAGCGCTGCAGTCGGCACGCCAACTGGTCGATAAGGAGACTTCGAAATGCCAACAGTACCAACGGTCACCGGTCGCCAGGTAGAAAGCAGAGGATTTCAGTCACCAGGCTTTCAGACGTTCAATCAGCCAAATATCGGAGATGCCCTGACGCAGGTTGGTGGTAAAGCACTTGATGTTTTTGCTCAGGCAAAACAGCGCGCGGATGTTGCTCAGGCTCAGGATGCATCATTGCAACTCAGCCAGATTTCCAGTGATCTGCTAACCAACCCGGATACCGGGCTGCTAAACATGCATGGTAAGAACGCTCTTGGTAAAGGGCAGGTTTATACCCAGCAGTTCGATGCTCAGGCAGAGCAGATCGCGATGACATTGCCGGAAGGTGCCCGGGCTGGTTTTATGCAGCAGGCTCAGCAGCAGCGCATTCAGTTCACCACCCAGGCTGGCAGGCATGAGATAAGCCAACTCAATGCCTATGAAGAAGGTCAGTTCCAGGCGACTCTGGCGAACAACGGAAAACTGGCTGCTGCCGCCTATGGTGATAATGCCAATTATGTTCTCTATAACCAGCAGACTTTCCAGCAGATCGAAGATTATGGCTCCGCTCATGGCTGGAGTTATGAACAGATTCAGGCCAAAAAGATTGAGTTCAAAGAGAAGGTCGCCGATGCTTCCCTTTCTCAGTGGTCGGCAAATAATTCGATCGAGTTCATCCAGAGCAATGGCGAGTTAAGCGATACGGTTACTGGTTCCCGCCGTGCAGTATCAGAAGGTGGTTCTGGTGATAGCGCCCGTGGTATTCGCAACAATAACCCCGGCAATCTGGAATACAGTAAAACTAATCCGTGGGTTGGCCAGACCGGTGATGATGGTCGATTTGCCAAATTCGAAACGCCAGAACACGGTATTCGTGCGCTTGGTCGCAACCTGCTGTCTTACCAGCGCCAGGGCATTGATACCGTCAGCGACATTATTAATCGCTGGGCACCGCCTTCTGACAATAACAACACCGAAGCATACATTCAGGCAGTATGTGCTCAACTCGGCGTGACTCCTGACCAACCGCTTGACGCATCAAACCCTGATACGCTAAAGGCTTTGTGTGCCTCCATTATCCAACATGAAAACGGCAGCCAGCCGTACAGTGATCAGCAACTTGCTACCGGTGTTAGCGCGGCTATCGGTCTGTCACAACTGCCTACCAGCACCAAACGCTACACGGGCAACGCGGCATTTGACGCTGCATCTCCGGAAGCCCAGGCGACATTCCTTCGTCAGGCTGACCAGATCCGTAAGCAGCAGCAGGCGGAATATCGCACTAATATAGACAGTCGTGTGCGTGATGCCAGCGCAGCATACATGCGCGGCGTTGACTTCCCTGATGCTCCTACGCAGAACGACTTCCTCGCCGCCTACGGCGTGCGGGAGGGGAATCTACGCTATACCGAGTTTCGCAACACGCAGATCGCCGGGAAGTACATCGGATCGTTTCGCAACATGCCGACCAGCAGCATTCAGGCGGCAGTAGAAAACCTGAAGCCAGATACCGGTGAAACTGGTGAAGGATATGCAGCACGTGCCCAAACCTATGACGCCGTTGTCTCTGCGGCAAGTACTGTCCTCGCGCAACGTAAAGCAGACCCAATTCAGTTTTCACTTTCTTCCGGGCAAACAAATCCTATTGATATGACCAACCAGAACAATTTCGGCCAGACGATTGCCCTTCGGGCTTCTCAGGCTGTAGATCTGGCTAAGTCATACGGTACGCCGCTGACGTTCTTTTCCAAAGAAGAGGCGAATCAGATCGGGGCTTTCTTCCGCGATGCACCAGTTTCTCAGCAGTCTGCATATCTCGACACTATTCGGCAGAGCACCGGGGGCGGTCAGGTATATATGTCAGCGCTTCAGCAGATAAGCACCAATGCGCCATCAGTAGCGGTAGCTGGGATACTTATGGATAAGCCAGGAGGAGTGGTAGCGGAGAAAAACTGGTTTAACCCTGATGTTTCTGTATCACCAGAAACAGCAGCGCAAACCATCCTGTCCGGTGCTGCGGCGCGTAAAGGAACTGATGATGCTAAGGGCATCCCAATGCCGAAGGATAACGATCTGCGACTAGAGTTCTCTGACATGGTGAAGGATGCATTTGCCGGTGACGCGCAGGGTGCATCAATGGCCTATGAGATAGCAAAGGACTATTACGCTGGGGTGATGGCGAAGAAGGGTGTGGTTTCGGGTGAAATTGACAGTGACACATGGAAGCAGGCTGTTAACGTAGCTACTGGTGGCGTGCACGATTATAACGGCATGGGCAGTGTTCTGTTGCCCTGGGGGATGTCTGCCGAACAATTTGATAAACAAGTTGATCAGGCATGGAAAACTCAGGTGACTGGCGCAGGAATTAAAGCACCGCCAGGCCAGTACGGTCTGCAAAGCTATGGAGATAGCCAGTATCTGGTGAAACTCGGCACTGGGTATTTGCTGAAAGATGATGGAACTCCTGTCGTTATTGATCTCACCCAACAGCGCCAGAGATTCTCAGAGGGGATCCCGCAATGAGTTACTTTGGCCTCAACGCAGTTAACCAGAATCAGCAACTGGATGAAGCAGCGTCTAACCCAGCAGGGTTTAATACCGATGTCGGCTTCTTCGATAACTCAGGTACCGCTGCGGTATCAGGACTGTATTCTGGGCTGGTTGCTAAACCTGATCAGCTTCTTTGGGCGGGGATGGATAAAATCGTCTCGCCCATCGCGAAGTTAGTTAACGAAAATACTTCCATCAACGACACTTCTGCTGAGTATATCGCCGAACAACGTAAGCTCGCAGAGCAACAGGTAAAGCGCCTGACGCCTGACGCCGCCACAACAGGAACTGCTGGTCAGGTTCTGCATGGTCTGTTCGATATGGGTGGACAGGCGGTAGTAGGCACACTGCTTTCTGGTCCTGCCGGCGGGGCTGCCGCCGTCACTGCGTTGCAGGGATTCTCTGAGTTTGAACGTTTGACTGCTCAGGGAGTAGATTTCAGGACTGCTCAGGAAGCTGGTTTGGTGCAGGGTGTCACTGCTGGCGCTGGTACATTGATCCCTATGAGCCTCGGTTTACGCGCCGGTGGGGCACTGGCAGAAAGTGTTGGCGCACAACTGGCAAGGACAGGTGAAAGTGCTGTGCGTAATGTTGCAGCTACTGCTGTTCGCGCCGCTCCAGACATCGCATACACAGCAGGAACTAACATTTCCTTTGGGATGGCGCAGCGCGGACTTACTGCAAAGACGCTGCGTGATGGCGGTTATAACGAAATGGCGGCTCAGTACGATGTGTTTGATCGCCAGTCTATCGCCATTGATGCGGTTCTTGGTGTGGCATTTGGTGGTGTAGGTAGGTTCCTGAACGCCCGCGGTGAGAGCGCTGCAACTCCTGAATTTTCCCCGGCTGAGGTGGATGCAGCGCTGGCAGCCAATGCCTCACATCACGCTGAGATTGATGTTGCTCCTGGTGTTCCGGTTAATGTCCTGTCACGTGATGCGCATATACAGGCACTACAGAAGGCGATGAATGACGTAAGCCAGGGCCGTGCAGTTGATGTGGCAAGCATTGCCGAACCAGCATCATTTAGTGATGTACCCGGGCGCCGCAACCTGATCGCGCAGTCCATCGATGAGGTCCTTTTCAGGGCGGATGAGGGGGCGGCGGCTCGTGCAGTTGAGACAAGAACTCTTGAAGATCAGGCTGTACAGGTTTTACCGCGCGGTGATCGTCAGGTGTACCAGTCTGAAATCGCCAACAGTCAGCGCATTATTGATAACCTGACTGAGCAACGTAACCAAATCCTTTCTGAAGAACCAAATGGAAGCGGAAAGGAACTGGCACAGTCACGCGCTGAAAAGCAATCCAGATTGCGCGATATTGATCAGCGCATTAGAGAGGCACAAGGCCGCCTAGAATTCTCGCGCAATGCTCTGGCTCCGCATGAGCCTGGCGGAGAGTTCTTCGAGGCTAGGGCAGAACTTGCACGACGCCAGCAGGCAGAAAGCGATCTTAACGCACAGGCCATGTCATTCTATAAAACAGCAGAAGTACGGACTCCTGACGAGACTGCACCTTTTGAACCAGGTGCTGTATTGCGACAGGCAGAGCAAAAGCCAACGGCTGAACAGGCAGGAGACATGGATCTTCGTATCGCTGAAGATTCACTGGTTGAATCTCCGGACATGATGATCACCGTCATGGATGATGAAGGAAACCCGCAGTCGAGAAGCGCTCGGGAAGTGCTGGACGAAGCAAGCAGAGAGAACGAACAGGCAATACAGGATTCCAGCCTCTTTGATGTGGCTGTCTCGTGTTTCTTGAGAGGGTAATTTGATGAGACAGGAATGTATTCAGGCAGTACAGCAGGCAGCTAAGCGCACACTGACAGCACGTGAGATACAGGATATTGAAGATCGCATCTACCGCAATATGCGTTCACTTGCCAGAGATGACCCGGCGTCGTGGCGTCAACTTACCGATGCTGAGAGATTACGCCGCGCCGGGCAACTGGCATCCGATGAGCTTCAGCGAGAGGCTGCTCTCAAAAAACGCCGTGTCGCGCTTACTATCGCAGCTCGCCAGCGCCTGGACAACTTCATTAACAGTTATCAGGGTGCCGATGGAAAGCTCGGTGCACTAAATCGTACGATCGCCTTCAGTGCTGACGGGAAATCAAACTTTCTGTCTGTTGAGTCCCGCACAAAAGCGACACGTGATTATGCGTTAAGTCAGTTACAGGAGGCTTTCGAAGCTGTTGATCCTCGTTTCTTCGGCCTGTTTGAAGATGAATCTGGCGTCCGTGATCTGGTGTTTGAGATGCGCGGACAGAAAACCGGCAATGCGAAAGCCATGAAAGGGGCGAAAGCCTGGGGGGAAGTAACAGAATTACTCCGCCGCCGGTTCAATGATGCTGGTGGCGATATCGGATATTTAGAAAACTGGGGTATTCCGCAACATCACTCAATGGAAAAGGTTGGTGCAGTAACAAAGGATAAATGGGTCAGTGACGTGATCGGCAAACTTGACCGAAAATATTACACCCGCGCCGACGGTCAGTTGATGAGTGATTCTGAGCTTACAGCCTTCCTAGGCGAGGCATATAACACTATCGCTACCGGCGGGCTGAATAAACTTACTGATACCGGTATGCGTATTTCTGGTGCCCGCGGAAACCGTGGCAACGCATCCCGCCAGATACACTTCAAAGACGCTGATTCCTATTTGCAATACCAGCAACTCTACGGCGACCGATC
>OKBG01000279.1_pt1 | contig 11724 bp, 9 predicted proteins | sample 1610361 | NCBI WGS metagenome assembly OKBG01 (sample SAMN04436645, study PRJEB24849) | human gut metagenome | biome: human gut; feature: NICU; material: stool | host: Homo sapiens | place: USA: Saint Louis, MO | collected 2010-03-25
GTGGAGGCGCATTATAGGGAGTTATTTCAGGCTGACAAGGGGAAATTTAAAATAACTTTCTGAGTGCGTGTTTTTTCACCAAAACAACCATTAACATGCCATAAAATAAGCAAATTGCCGTTTTTGCAGCCGCAATCACACTTCCAGGTGGCATACTAATGAATAAGAAAAAGAGTAAGGAAGAACATTCATGCCATTAAATGCCCAACAGCTAGCCGCACAGAAAAACTTGTCCTACGTTCTGGCCGAAAAGCTGGCTCAGCGAATATTAAAAGGTGAATACGCGCCGGGCGCTATATTGCCTGGCGAAATAGAGCTGGGCGATCAGTTTGGTGTGAGTCGCACCGCGGTAAGAGAGGCGGTAAAAACGTTAACGGCAAAAGGTATGGTATTACCACGCCCACGTATCGGCACACGCGTCATGCCGCAAGCAAACTGGAACTTCCTCGACCAGGAACTGCTCACCTGGTGGATGACGGAAGATAATTTCCCGCAGGTCATTAAACATTTTCTGGTGATGCGTATCAGCCTGGAGCCTCAGGCGTGTTTACTGGCGGCGACTATTGGTACGGCTGAACAGAAAGCGCACCTCAACACGCTGATGGAAGAGATGGTCGAGCTGAAAAGAAACTTCAGACGCGAACGCTGGATTGAGGTTGATATAGCCTGGCATGAACACATCTATGAAATGAGTGCGAATCCGTTCCTTATTTCCTTTGCATCTCTGTTCCATTCGGTTTACCAGACCTACTTTACCTCTATTACCTATAACGATGTGGTGAAACTGGATTTGCACCAGGCCATTGTCGATGCAATAGATGATAACGATGGCGATCGCGCCTTTGCTGCTTGTCAGGCATTGCTGATAGCACCGAACGTGCTACCGGATAAATAATATGTCGGAAAAGAAATCACGCAGTATGGCCGGGCTACCGTGGATAGCAGCCATGGCCTTTTTTATGCAGGCACTAGACGCCACTATCCTCAATACCGCCCTACCAGCAATAGCACATAGTCTTAACCGCTCTCCGCTCGCCATGCAGTCGGCCATCATCAGTTATACTCTGACGGTCGCGATGCTGATCCCGGTAAGTGGTTGGTTGGCAGACCGATTTGGTACCCGACGCGTCTTTATGATTGCTGTTAGCCTGTTTACGTTGGGATCGCTGGCCTGTGCGCTGTCCAGCTCCCTAAGCGAGCTGGTGATTTTCCGTGTCATTCAGGGGATCGGTGGCGCCATGATGATGCCCGTTGCCCGTCTGGCGTTATTGCGTGCCTATCCTCGCAGTGAACTGCTTCCCGTGCTTAACTTCGTCACCATGCCTGGACTTGTGGGGCCGATTTTAGGTCCGGTATTGGGCGGTGTACTGGTTACATGGGCCAGTTGGCACTGGATCTTCCTGATTAATATTCCAATTGGCATTGCCGGTATCTTCTATGCCCGCAAATATATGCCGAACTTCACCACCCCACGCCGCGGTTTTGATATGACCGGTTTCTTTCTGTTTGGTTTGAGTCTGGTGTTGTTTTCCAGCGGCGTTGAATTGTTCGGTGAGAAGCTTGTCGCTACCTGGATCGCACTCGGTATTATTCTTGCCAGTGTGTTGTTACTACTCGCCTATATTCGCCATGCTCGTCGTCACCCAACGCCACTTATATCTCTTCCGATATTTAAGACTCGAACCTTTTCTGTTGGGATCGCCGGCAACCTCGCCACTCGCCTGGGCACAGGCTGCGTGCCCTTCTTAATGCCGCTGATGTTGCAGGTAGGCTTTGGATATCCGGCTCTGATAGCCGGTTGTATGATGGCGCCAACGGCGTTGGGTTCAATTCTGGCAAAATCCATGGTGACGCAGGTTCTGCGCAAACTCGGCTACAGGACCACATTGGTGGGTGTTACGGTTTTTATCGGCCTGATGATTGCGCAGTTCGCTTTGCAATCTCCTGCCATGCCGGTCTGGATGCTGATCCTGCCGCTGTTCATTTTAGGTATGGCGATGTCCACCCAGTTTACCTCAATGAATACTATCACTCTGGCGGATCTGACCGATGAAAACGCCAGCAGCGGCAACAGCGTATTGGCCGTTACTCAGCAGTTATCAATCAGTTTAGGGGTTGCCATCAGCGCCGCCGTTCTGCGTATCTATGAAGGTATGGAAGGAACCAATACGGTAGAGCAGTTCCATTACACCTTTATGACGATGGGCGCTATCACGGTAATATCCGCGCTGATGTTCATGCTGCTAAAGGCCAAAGATGGACGTAACCTGATCAAAGATCGGCACAAACCTAAACCGACCCCCGCTCCATCAAAACAGGAGTAAGCTGCAAACGCTGTTGTTGTAATGCGGGCTGGGCCATCCGATGGATTAATACATCGATGGCCAGTTCGCCCAATTCATCTTTTGGTTGATGTATGGTCGTCAGCGGAGGCGTCATATAGCGCGCCAGCTCGATATCATCATAACCCACCACCGCCATATCCTGCGGAATGCGCAATCCCGACTGGTACAGAGCCTGATACGCGCCAACCGCCATTGCATCATTGCCGGTAAAAACGGCCTGCGGTCGCTGTTTATGCGACAGCAACGTTTGCATAGCTTCAAAACCGCCACCAAACTCAAAGTCACCGGTAATCTCGTAGCCTTCCGGGACAGGCAAGCCCGCCCGCTTCATTGCCGCCCGATATCCTTCCAGACGCAAACGCGCCGGGGTTTTATCCAGCGGCCCGGTGATGCAGGCAATGCGCGTAAAACCTTTTTCGATAAGATGTTGCGTGGCTAAATCCCCGCCCAGCAGGGAGTTATCCTGAATCAGATCGCTTTCACCATCAAAGGGCGACCAGTCCATCATCACGGTCGGTATAGAAGGATAACGCTGCATTATCTCTCTGGAAGGCTGATGTGTTTCCGTGCAGAGCAGCAGCAAGCCATCCACGCGTTTTTGCATCAGCGTTTCCAGATTACGGTTCATGCGCTGTTCATCGCCTTCGGTATTGCACAGCACCAGGCTGTAGCCGCGCTCAAAACAGCTACGTTCAACGCCGCGCACCAGCTCAGAATAGAAGGGATTGGTACTGGCAGTGATTAACATGCCAATCGTGCGGGTCTGGTTTAACTTGAGGCTACGCGCCAGCGCGGAGGGAGCGTAGTTAAGCGCTTTAATCGCAGCTTCTACTTTGTCAGTGACAGACTCACTGACAAAGCGATCTTTATTAATGACGTGAGAAACCGTCGACGTGGAAACACCCGCCAGGCGGGCGACGTCCTTCATTGTAGCCAAGCGTTACCTCTGTTGACTTAAAAACGCTTCTATTTCTTCGCGCCACGGAACGGAAGGCTGTGCACCTTTACGGGTAACCGCAATCGCCGCAGCGGCATGCGCAAAACGGATCGCTTCAGGCAGTGGAGTCTCTTCCAGTAACGCTGTAATTAACGCGCCATTAAAGGTGTCTCCGGCGGCAATAGTATCAACGGCTTCCACTTTAAAACCGGGCACTCGCTGACCTTCGCCATTCACGCTGGCCCACACACCGCGACTCCCTAAGGTAATCAGTACAGTATGGATTCCTTTAGCATGCAATGCCTGCGCCGCTTTGGCCGCGTCTTCATCATTTTCAACCCGGATCCCCGTCAGCTTTTCAGCCTCGGTTTCATTCGGGGTAATAATATCTACCAGCGCCAACAGCTCGTCAGAAAGTTCACGTGCCGGAGCCGGGTTTAGGGCGACCATGGTCTTATTTTGATGTGCAATCTTTGCCGCAGCCAGAACGCTTTCGATCGGCGACTCTAGCTGCATCAGCAAAGCGGACGCCTGCGCAATACGCTCATGCTGTGCTTCCACCAGCGCTGGCGAAAGAGCTGCGTTAGCTCCGGCATGAATGCCGATAACGTTCTCACCTTCACCATTCACAAAAATCAACGCAACACCGGTCGATTCCCCCGAAATTACGCTAATCGGCGCAATATCAATGTTGTCTTTGGCTAACTGTTTACGCACACTTTCGCCAATATCATCATCGCCCGTACAGGCAATGAATGCGATATTCGCGCCACTACGACCCGCAGCAACAGCCTGATTCGCGCCTTTACCGCCAAATGCGACCTGATAATGACTACCGGTTACGGTTTCACCAGGTGTCGGGAAAGAGTTAAGGTTAAGGATGTGATCGGCATTGATACTGCCAAGAACAACGAGGTTGCCTGCGGTTTTCATATTTGGTGTTCCAAGTCAAAGTGCGCCACCGGGTTAGGGTGGCGCGTGCCCTGCTTTTCTTTTTACGCTTTCATCCCCAAAACCAGATACGGGGATGGCGTATTTATGTCTCCATCAGGCCGCGAGCGACCTGAATCGGTATTACTGCTTGATGACCAGCTTCAGGTCAACCGGATATTTAGCCTGAACCTTCTCGCCTTTCAGGACTTTATCCGCAGTCTCAACGCCTTTCGCGCCGATCTGATCCGGCAACTGAGCAATGGTCGCAGCCAGTTTGCCATCATTTACTGCTTTTTCGCCATCCGGAGTGCCGTCAAATCCAACCACCATCACATCAGATTTACCCGCGGTTTGCAGTGCGCGCAGCGCACCCAGCGCCATTTCATCGTTCTGAGCAAATACGGCCTGCACATCAGGATGCGCGGTCAGCAGGTTCTGCATAACGTTCAGACCTTTAGTGCGGTCGAAGTCTGCCGGCTGGCTGGCCAGTACGTTAAATTTGTGTGCCGCAACGGCCTGCTGGAAACCTTCGCCACGCTCACGCGCCGCTGAAGTTCCGGCAATCCCCTGCAGTTCGATAACTTTTGCGCCTTCACCTGCTTTCTTCGCGATGTAATCACCCGCAATTTTGCCGCCCAACACGTTATCAGACGCAATGTGGCTTACCACTTCGCCTTTGGAGGCAACACGGTCAAGGGTAATAACCGGAATTTTTGCCTGGTTAGCCATCTTCACAGCATTACCAACGGCATCAGAGTCGGTGGGGTTGATCAGCAGAATTTTAGTTCCACGAACCGTTTCGCCGGGTTGTTCTGCGAGTCCAGAATCACCAGGTTGTAACCCAGCTTATCCGCCTCTTTTTGCGCCCCATCCTTCAGAGAAACAAAGAACGGGTTATTGAGGGTGGAGACCACCAGCGCAATCGTATCTTTAGCCATCGCATTCGCGCTCACGGTGGCGCTTAGCGCAACAGCAGAAACCAGGGTAGCCAGTTTTTTCATGTTCATATTTAAGATGTCCTGTAATCGTTGTTACTGCTTTTTGTTGTCTACCAGTACCGCCAGCAAAATCACCACCGCTTTGACGATCATCTGGTAATAGGAGGATACACCTAACAAATTCAACCCATTATTGAGGAAACCAAGAATCAATGCGCCGATCAGCGTCCCAACAATTCGTCCTTTACCACCCGCCAGGCTAGTTCCGCCTAATACCACCGCAGCGATAGCATCCAACTCATAGCCAGTACCTGCCGTCGGTTGCGCAGAGGAGAGGCGCGCAACTTCAATGATGCCCGCCAGTGATGCCAGCAGGCCGCACAGTGAGTAAACGATAATTTTGATTTTACTGACGCTGATACCGGACAGACGCGTTGCCGCTTCGTTACCGCCCAGCGCATAGATATAACGCCCCAGACGCGTGTGGTGCAGCATGTACCACGCCGCGAGGAAGACAATCCCCATGATCCACACCGGCGTAGGGACGCCTAACGGACGACCAATCCCGAACCAGCCAAACAGATCGGCATTGTCAGTAAACCCGGTGTTTACCGGACTGCCGTTGGTGTAGACCATGGTCACACCGCGCAGCAGCAGCATCATAACCAGAGTCGCGATAAACGCCTGCACGCGACCTTTCGCGACAATCACTCCGGTCACCGCGCCAATGGCAGCGCCGAGCGCCAGGGCCGCAGCAACAGCCACCAGCGCATTGACTTCAATCCCTACAATCGAAGCCGCAACCGCACCGGTCAGCGCCAGCAATGAACCGACGGACAGATCGATACCCGACGTCAGGATAACCAGCGTCATGCCAACCGCCATGATGGCGTTCACCGACGTTTGCTGAAGAATGTTGAACAGGTTATTAACGGTAAAAAAGTTAGGGCTCATGGTGGAAACAATCGCGATCAGCACTAACAGAGCGATGAGCGACTTTTGCTCCAGAAGCCATGCTTTAGTGAAATAACGGCGACCAGAAACAGCCTGGGTAGTCATCTTTTTTACTCCTGATTCACGCGATTAAGCTTGCCCACAGCGGCAGCCATTAATACTTCCTGAGTGGCCTGCTCGCGAGTGAATTCACCGCCGAGATGCCCTTCATGCATAACGATAATTCGATCGCTCATGCCCAATACTTCTGGCATCTCAGAAGAGACCAGAATGATACTCAGCCCATCGGCCTTAAACTGGTTGATAAGCTGATAGATTTCTTTCTTGGCCCCAACGTCAACGCCGCGCGTTGGTTCATCAAGGATCAGCACTTTTGGCCGGGTCATCAGACCGCGCGCAATCGCCACTTTCTGCTGGTTACCGCCGGAGAGCAGGCCGATAGCCTGTTCCATCGATGGCGTTTTAACATTGAACAGGCGAATAAAATCCCCTACCGCCTGCTGCTCATCTTTATGTTTAAGGCTTCCGCCTGCACGGCTGAAATAGCGCAGCGCGGTCAGTGACATGTTCTCTTTCACCGACATGCCGAGCACTAAACCATCGCGTTTACGGTCTTCAGAAATATAGACGATGCCGTTAGCCAGTCCATCCTGCGGCGAACGGGTAACCACTTCATGGCCATCAAGCGTGACGTAGCCGCTGGTGCGTGGCAATGCGCCGTACAACACTTTCATCAGCTCGGTACGTCCGGCCCCCATCAGCCCCGATACGCCAAGGATCTCGCCTTTACGCAGCGTGAATGACACATCGTTTACGCCAGGACCGCACAGATTATCGACCTTCAGGCGAATATCACCCGGCGCTTTTTCCAGGCGCGGGTACTGATCTTCCAGCTTACGTCCCACCATCATTTCAATCAGCGAGTCTTCGGTAAGCGATGCGACTTCACGCTCGGCAATAAACTGCCCATCGCGGAAGACGGTTACGTCGTCGCAAATCTCGAAGATCTCTTTCATGCGGTGAGAAATATAGACAATGCCGCGTCCCTGGGATTTCAGTTCGCGAATGACGCGGAACAGGGATTCGGTTTCAGTATCGGTGAGGGCATCCGTCGGTTCATCCATAATGATGACCTTCGATTCAAAGCTCAGCACTTTAGCAATTTCGACCATCTGCTGATCGCCAATCGACAGCTCACCGACCAGCCTGTCGCTTTTAAAGCGCAGATTGAGTTTGGCGAGCAGCAGATCGGCTTCGGCGTACATCTTCTTCCAGTCAATTTTGCCAAAGCTATTCACAAACTCACGACCGAGAAAAATGTTTTCAGCGATAGTGAGTTGCGGGATCAGGTTCAGCTCCTGGTGGATGATACCGATTCCGGCTTCCTGGGAGGATTTCGGGCCGTTAAAGGTGGTCTCTTTCCCCAGCCACAATAAGGAACCGGCATCACGGGTGTAGATTCCGGTCAGCACCTTCATCATGGTGGATTTACCCGCGCCGTTTTCGCCCACCAGCGCCATTACGCGGCCTGGGTAGACATTCAGCGCGGCGCCGGATAGCGCTTTTACGCCCGGGAACGCTTTATCGATCCCTTTGAGTTGCAGTAATGCGTTCATGATGGCCTCAGAACGTGACGCCAGCACAGAGAATGATATTCGCATACGGGGAACACTCCCCGCTGCGAATCACCGCCTGACTGTCTGCGGTTTGTTGTTTGAACTGCTCGTGCGTTGTGTAACGAATTTCTATAGTGTTTCCCTGGTGCTGTTGCAGTTGCTCAATGTGGCTGAGCAACGTTTCGTGGAGTTGCGGATTATGTTGTTTAATTTCCGACGCGAGAATGGCCGCCTCGACCTGCATTTCACGTGTGACCACATCCAGTACCTGCATAAAAGAAGGTACGCCCTGGGTTAATGCCATATCGATACGCGTTGTGCTGTTCGGGATGGGTAAACCTGCATCACACACCACCAGCGTATCGGTATGCCCCAGACGGGAGATCACCGATGAAATTTCAGAGTTGAGTACCGTGCCTTTCTTCATTTTCTTTCCCCACTAGCGAAACGTTTCGCTGGAGATAAGTGTAGTGCGAAGAGTGGACAGAAAACCACCGCGACGTTACGAAAATGTGATCGCCATCGAAACGTTTCGCAAGGATTATCATTAGATGAAATGAAAACTGGGAGGGGCAAAACAAAACGCCCCCTTTCACGATGAAAGAGGGCGTTGATGAGATTAAATCTCGACCTGAGTACCGAGCTCAATAACCCGGTTCGGTGGGATTTCAAACTGGTCCGGCGCACGCAGCGCATTGCGCTGTAACAGCAGATACAGCTTACCGCGCAGACGCAAGTACCATGGTCGTTTGCCGACAATCAGCGACTCGTGCGACATGAAGAAGGAGGTTTCCATCATCCGGCAGCTTAAGCCTTCCAGACCGCAGCGATGGAACACTTCCTCCACGTTCGGCGTTTCGCGCCAACCGTAACTGGCAACCACGCGCCAGAAGGTGGGCGATAACTGCTCAATCTGCACCCTACGCACGTTGTGAACATAGGGCGCATCTTCCGTGCGCAGCGTCAGCAGAATAACGCGCTCATGCAGCACCTTGTTATGTTTGAGGTTATGCAGAAGCGCAAACGGGATGACATTCAGTGCGCGGGACATATACACCGCCGTTCCCGGCACGCGTACCGGTGGCGATTTCTCCAGAGAAGCAATCATCGCCTCCAGAGAGTTACCGTGCTCATGCATGCGACGCAGCAGACGGAAGCGTTCACTTTTCCAGGTGGTCATGATGGTGAACATCACCAGACCCAACGTCAGAGGCAGCCAACCGCCGGAAATCAGTTTATCGAGGTTCGCGGAGAACAGCGGAACATCGACGCACAAGAATGCCACCAGGATCAGGAAGACGAAGTATTTATTCCAGTGCCAGTTTTTGCGCGCCACGGTGGTCGACAAAATAGAGGTCAGCACCATCGTCCCCGTTACCGCAATCCCGTACGCCGCGGCCAGATTACTGGAGTGTTCAAAACTCACAATCACGATAACCACCGCAAAATAGAGCATCCAGTTAACGAAAGGAATGTAGATCTGGCCCGACTCCATTTCCGAGGTATGGATAATGCGCATTGGCGATAAATATCCCAAACGCACGGCCTGACGCGTCAGCGAGAAGACACCGGAGATAACCGCCTGCGAAGCGATTACCGTCGCCAGCGCGGCGAGGATCAGTAGCGGGATCAACGCCCAGTCTGGCGCCAACAGGAAGAACGGGTTTTTGATCGCTTCAGGATGCTTTAACAATAGCGCCCCCTGACCAAAATAGTTCAGTACCAGTGAAGGCAACACCACAGAGAACCATGCCAGGCGAATCGGCAACTTACCGAAGTGGCCCATATCCGCATACAGCGCTTCAACACCGGTAATCGACAGCACCACCGCACCCAGCGCAATAAAAGACAACGTTTTGAATTCGAGGAAGAAATGCACCGCCCAATACGGATTTAGCGCCTGCAGTACTTCCGGATTGCCAATAATACTGCGCACGCCTAAAACCGCCAGCGTCAGGAACCACAGCAGCATAATCGGCGCAAACAGCTTACCGACCATGCCGGTACCGTGTTTTTGAATCAAAAACAGCAGGGTCAGTACGATTATCGAGAGCGGAACAATCCAGGTATCCAGTTGCGGGGCAATAATCTCCAGACCTTCAATCGCAGACATCACAGAAATGGCTGGCGTAATCACCACTTCCCCATAGAAGAAGCTGCCGCCTATCAATCCCATAATGACCAGCATGGAGGTTGTTCGCGCCGAGGTATTGCGCCCGGCCAATGACATCAGCGTCAGGATCCCGCCTTCTCCGGCGTTATCTGCGCGCATGACAAACGTCAGGTATTTAATGGAGACAACAAAGATCAGCAGCCAGAAAATCAGCGAGAGAAAACCAAATACGGCATCACGTTCAACGCCAAAACCAAACTGGCCGGACAAACATTCACGAAGCGTATAAAGTGGGCTGGTACCAATATCACCGTAGACAACCCCAATGGCTGCAAGGGTAATCGCAGACAATGATTGTTTATTATCAGTGCTCATAGACTCGTCTTTCGTTTATACACATCATCTTTCAAGCCACTCCGTGTGGGCTGCATTCGTTATTCCCCCCATCCCAGGAGAAAACTCCATTGCCGCCTTGGTGCAGCTTGATTGATTTGGTGTATATATAAGAAATGTGTGCGTCGTCCCTTGGCCCACAAAAAGGCGCACAGTATGCACGATTAATCACAAAATCGTACCCCTAAATGAGACCAGATTAATCTGGCTCAAAGAAAAATAAGCGCACCTTCAGTCTATTACTGCAATGGTGTGAAGCATCTATACTCGCAGTTTATGCAGTACATTTGGCGAAAGGACGCCACTTCATTATGGCTCACCCACATTTATTAGCGGAAAGAATTTCCCGTCTGAGCAATGCGCTGGAAAAGGGACTTTTTGAACGTAGCCACGCAATTCGTCTGTGTCTGCTGGCAGCACTCAGCGGTGAGAGCGTTTTCTTATTAGGCCCCCCGGGGATCGCAAAGAGCTTAATTGCCCGCCGACTGAAGTTTGCCTTCCAAAATGCACGCGCTTTTGAATACCTGATGACGCGCTTCTCTACGCCGGAAGAAGTTTTCGGCCCGCTGTCCATACAGGCCCTTAAAGACGAAGGTCGCTATGAACGCTTAACGGCGGGCTATCTTCCTGAAGCTGAAATCGTTTTTCTTGATGAAATCTGGAAAGCAGGCCCGGCAATTCTTAACACCCTGCTGACCGCCATTAACGAACGTCACTTTCGCAACGGCGCGTATGAAGAAAAAATTCCGATGCGTCTGCTGGTGGCCGCATCCAACGAACTGCCTGAAGCCGACAGCAGCCTGGAAGCGCTGTACGACCGTATGCTGATTCGTCTGTGGCTGGATAAAGTTCAGGACAAGGCCAATTTCCGCTCCATGCTGCTAAGTCAGCAGGATGAAAGCGACAACCCGGTCCCCGCATCATTGCAGGTGACGGATGAAGAGTATCACCAGTGGCAAAAAGACATTGGCGCCATCAAGCTTCCCGATCGCGTGTTTGAGCTTATTTTCACCCTACGCCAGCAGTTGGACACGCTACCGAATGCCCCCTACGTGTCCGATCGTCGCTGGAAAAAAGCGATCCGCTTACTCCAGGCCAGCGCTTTCTTTAGCGGACGTGATGCGGTAGTACCTATCGACCTGATCCTGCTGAAAGATTGTCTGTGGTACGACGCGCAAAGCCTGAATCTGATGCAACAGCAGCTTGAAATATTGATGACCGGACACGCCTGGCAGCAGCAAGCCATGCTGACGCGCCTGGGCAGTATTGTGCAGCGCCGCATTCAACTCCAGCAGCAACAAAGCGACAAAACGGCGTTCACGGTAATCCGTCAGGGTGGCATGTTCAGTCGTCGTCCTCATTATGATTTACCACCGGAAGCTACGTCCTCAGTCGTGACATTACTGCTACAAAAGCCATTAAAGCTGCATGATATGGAAGTTATCCATATTGCTTTCGAACGCAGTGCGCTGGAACTGTGGCTAACAAAAGGCGG
>OKBG01000281.1_pt1 | contig 11389 bp, 8 predicted proteins | sample 1610361 | NCBI WGS metagenome assembly OKBG01 (sample SAMN04436645, study PRJEB24849) | human gut metagenome | biome: human gut; feature: NICU; material: stool | host: Homo sapiens | place: USA: Saint Louis, MO | collected 2010-03-25
CGGAAGGTTTGCCTGCGCAAATCGCCCGCACGTTACAGGAACGACAATACAGCCTGACGCTGAGCGAACAATTTACCGGTGGTCTGGTCGCGTTGCAGCTTTCTCGCGCTAATGCTCCGTTGTTGGCGAGCGAAGTTGTTCCGCCCCAGGAAGAAACGCTGGCGCAAACGGCGCATTGGGTAACCGAGCGACGTAGCAAACATTATGCCGGGCTGGCTTTGGCGATATCAGCTTTCGAAAACGAACATATTAACTTTGCACTGGCCACCCCCAATGGGACATATGGTTTGCGCGTTCGGCTGAACGCTAATCGCTACAGCTTGTCGATTCGTCAGGAAGTGTGCGCAATGATGGCGCTAAATATGCTGCGCCGTTGGCTTAACAATCAGGATCTTGCCAGCGAGCACGGCTGGATCGACGTAGTGGAATCTCTGATGCTACCTGCCTGATTTATTCTCTCTCTACTTCTCGTAACGGGAAGGCATGCTGGCCTTCCCATTTTCAGTCCAACCTATTGTACTCCCTGTAAAAAAATCTGTGCGTTAGTTCACAATTGCGCTCGTTTTTTCTCCAGCCTACTGGAAGAGCGGGAGGATTTGATGCACTTCACAATTTTAACCACCTTAACTCACCACACTGATTCCAGTATCTCAGACTGGAGTCCAGTATGTTGGAATCAAGTAAAGTTCCCGCGCTCACCAGGGCGATTGAAATACTCAATCTCATTGCGCGTATCGGCCCATGCAGTGCCGCCATCATCATAGAAACGCTGGGTATTCCAAAAAGTACCGCGTATCTATTACTGAACGAACTGAAACGTCAACGCTTCATCAGCATTGATCATCAGGAGAATTACTGCCTGTGGACCAAGCTGGTTGAACTGTCGGGACATGCCCTGAGCAAGATGGATTTACGTGAACTGGCCCGTCCACGGTTGACACAACTGATGGATGAGACCGGACTGCTTTGCCATCTGGGGATCATCGACCACGAAAGCGCGTATTACATCCTGAAAGTAGAGTCGTCATCGACTATCAGCGTGCGCTCCCACGAAGGGAAAAGTCTTTCGCTCTATCGCTCGGGTATCGGCAAATGTCTGCTGGCCTGGCAACCTGCCGCCGTACGTAAAGCCATTATTGAACAACTGATATGGGAACAGGCAACGCCGACCACTATCACCAAACCACAGCAGTTGAAGGACGAGCTTGAGCGTATTCGTCAGCGTGGATGGAGCTTTGATAATGGCGAAGATTATCCCGATGTTCGCTGCGTCGCTGCGCCAGTTTTTAACGCTAGCAATGAGCTGACCGCCGCGATTTCAGTGGTTGGCACGCGTCTGCAAATTAACGAAGAGAACCGTGATTATCTGGCTGGTAAAGCGATTTCCTGCGCCAAAGATATTTCACGCCTGCTGGGATGGAAAAGTCCCTTCGACTCACTTGCTTCATAAAAAGGAGAACATCATGACCCTACCGAAAATTAAACACGTCCGCGCCTGGTTTACCGGTGGTGCCACGGCGGAAAAAGGCGCTGGCGGTGGTGACTATCACGATCAGGGCGCTAACCACTGGATTGACGATCATATCGCCACGCCAATGAGTAAATACCATGAATACGAGCAATCGCGTCAGTCTTTTGGTATCAACGTGTTAGGAACGCTGATTGTTGAGGTAGAAGCTGAGAACGGGCAGACCGGTTTTGCCGTGTCGACGGCAGGGGAGATGGGTTGCTTTATTGTAGAAAAGCATCTCAATCGTTTTATTGAAGGGAAATGCGTTAGCGATATCAAACTCATTCATGACCAGATGCTCGGCGCAACAATGTATTACTCCGGTTCTGGCGGTCTGGTGATGAACACCATCTCATGCGTAGATCTGGCACTGTGGGATCTGTTCGGCAAAGTGGTGGGTTTACCGGTCTACAAGCTGTTGGGTGGCGCGGTACGAGACGAAATTCAATTCTACGCGACGGGCGCGCGTCCGGATCTGGCAAAGGAGATGGGCTTTATTGGCGGCAAAATGCCAACTCACTGGGGGCCGCAAGATGGGGATGCCGGGATCCGCAAAGATGCAGCAATGGTCGCTGATATGCGCGAAAAATGTGGCCCTGATTTTTGGCTGATGCTCGACTGTTGGATGAGTCAGGATGTGAACTATGCCACCAAACTGGCTCATGCCTGCGCGCCGTATAATCTGAAGTGGATCGAAGAGTGTCTGCCACCGCAGCAGTATGAAGGCTATCGCGAACTGAAACGCAACGCTCCTGCAGGGATGATGGTCACCAGCGGTGAACACCATGGAACGCTACAATCTTTCCGCACCCTATCTGAAACCGGCATCGACATCATGCAGCCGGATGTAGGCTGGTGCGGTGGGTTAACCACGTTAGTAGAAATTGCCGCTATTGCAAAATCACGCGGACAGCTGGTGGTGCCGCATGGCTCATCGGTCTACTCGCATCATGCGGTGATTACGTTCACCAACACCCCATTCAGTGAGTTTTTGATGACCAGCCCGGATTGTTCAACGATGCGTCCACAGTTTGATCCGATCCTTCTGGACGAACCCGTACCCGTCAATGGCCGCATTCATAAGTCGGTGCTCGACAAACCGGGATTTGGCGTCGAACTTAACCGCGACTGCAATCTGAAGCGCCCTTATAGCCACTAATGACCTGTGCGTTGCCATTGCCACGGCAACGCCCTCATTTCTTTGAGGATCTTGCGATGAGTACCACGTTACTTGACGGTGTGGTGAAGAAAAACCGCGCCCGTTTGATTCCCTTTATGCTGGCGCTGTACGTGCTGGCGTTTCTTGACCGCTCGAACATCGGTTTTGCCAAAGAGACCTATCAGATTGATACCGGCCTGAGCAATGAGGCTTATGCGTTGGGGGCGGGGATTTTCTTTGTGGTTTACGCCTTTCTGGGCGTTCCTGCCAACCTGTTGATGCGTAAATTTGGCGCCAGAACCTGGATTGGCACCACCACGTTACTATGGGGATTTCTCTCCGCGGCGATGGCATGGGCGGACACAGAAGCAAAGTTTCTGGTCATCCGTACTCTGCTGGGTGCGGCAGAAGCAGGGTTCTTCCCCGGTATGATATACCTGACGTCGCAGTGGTTCCCCCAGCGTAATCGCGCCAGCATCATGGGGCTATTCTACATGGGTGCGCCGCTGGCATTAACCCTGGGATCGCCGCTTTCAGGTGCACTGTTGGAGATGCACGGTTTTATGGGACATCCGGGGTGGTTCTGGATGTTCGTTATCGAAGGTTTACTGGCTGTAGGTGCAGGCGTTTTTACCTTCTTCTGGCTTGACGACACGCCACAGCAAGCGCGTTTCCTTAGCGCCGAGGAAAAGGCTGCACTCATTAGCCAACTGGCGAGTGAAGAGGAGAAAAAGGTCACTTCGCGCCTGTCGGACGCGTTGCGTAATGGCCGCGTCTGGCAACTGGCGATCATCTATCTGACGATTCAGGTCGCGGTGTATGGTTTGATCTTCTTCCTGCCCACTCAGGTTGCCGCATTGTTGGGAACAAAGGTCGGCTTTACGGCTTCAGTCGTGACGGCGATACCGTGGGTAGCGGCGTTGTTTGGCACCTGGCTTATTCCGCGTTATTCCGATCGCACTGGCGATCGACGTAACGTTGCTGCGCTGACACTGCTGGCGGCCGGGATTGGCATTGGCTTGTCCGGGCTGGTTTCACCGGTACTGGCGATCGTGGCGCTTTGCGTCGCTGCGGTTGGTTTCATCGCCGTACAGCCGGTGTTCTGGACGATACCAACGCAGCTTCTTTCCGGGACTGCTCTGGCGGCGGGGATCGGCTTCGTCAACCTGTTTGGTGCCGTAGGCGGCTTTATTGCCCCCATTCTGCGCGTCAAAGCAGAAACGTTGTTTGCCAGCGATGCGGCAGGTCTGCTGGTACTGGCGGGCGTCGCGATGATTGGCTCGCTTATCATCTTTACGCTGAGTGTGAACCGTTCGGTTTCACAAGCAGGCGCTGTGCATCATTAATTGTAAGGATCGTTATGAACGCATTGTTATCAAACCCCTTCAAAGAAGGATTGCGGAAAGGGGAAGTCCAGGTTGGCCTGTGGCTCAGTTCGACCACCTCCTACATGGCAGAGATTGCCGCGACGTCGGGCTACGACTGGCTGTTGATTGATGGTGAACATGCGCCGAATACGGTGCAGGATCTCTACCACCAGCTCCAGGCGATTGCGCCTTATGCCAGTCAGCCGGTAGTCCGTCCCGTTGAGGGCAGTAAAGCGTTGATCAAGCAAGTGTTGGATATTGGTGCGCAGACGTTGCTGATTCCTATGGTCGACAGTGCGGAGCAGGCGCGTCAGGTGGTTTCTGCGACTCGTTATCCACCACTCGGGGAGCGTGGCGTTGGTGCCAGCGTGGCGCGGGCGGCGCGCTGGGGACGTATCGACAATTATATGGAACGGGCCAATGAATCACTGTGCCTGCTTGTGCAGGTCGAGAGTAAAGCCGCACTGGATAATCTGGATGCGATTCTGGACGTTGAAGGTATTGACGGTGTCTTTATCGGCCCGGCGGATCTTTCTGCATCACTGGGCTATCCGGATAACACCGGACACCCGGAAGTACAAGAGATCATCGAGCAAAGCATTCGCCGTATCCGCGCAGCCGGAAAAGCCGCCGGTTTCCTCGCGGTCGATCCGGCAATGGCGCAAAAATGTTTGCAGTGGGGCGCGAATTTTGTCGCTGTAGGCGTCGATACCATGCTTTATACCGAAGCGCTGGATCGCCGGTTGGCAATGTTTAAGCCGGAGAAATCAGTACAAACGTTAAAAAGCAGTTACTAATATCAGGCCCGATGGTATAAGGCTATCGGGCCTGAGATCTGTGCTAATGGTTGCTAGCTGCCCCGTCGTCAGCAGAAAAACCGGTAATGCCCAGTACGATTTCACGATCAATACCATGTTCCAGCATCATGCGAGCAATCCGTGTTGCTTCTTCTTGCGTACCTTTTTGTACTCCTTGTTCTAATCCTTGTTCTAATCCTTGTTGTAACCCTTGTTGCAGCCCATCGTGGTGACCTTCTTTTCTGAGCCTCTCTGCGATTGTCATCAGCCTCTCCTTGTTATGAGGGGAACGTTCGGCAACTTTATGGATAAATTCGTTGACGTGAGAAACGTCGCCGTACCGTAGCAGGTAATTTAATAGCGTTTGTAGCTGGTTGTCATTAGCGGTGCTTGTAACTAATAACGAGACCAGTCGGTCCACTAATCCCATCAAATCACGATCGCGGATATGTTTTTGCATCAACTCAAGCAGCGCAACACGCCGATGTTGCACGATTTCATCGTCAGGTATCACGGTAATATCGACCAGCGGAAAGGCTTCTGAATAAAGCTGTCGTGCCAGCTGTGGATTGTCAAATTCATCCAGCCAGTTGAGTGACCAGGGATAGGAGCTTTGTTGACCGTGATAAAACAACATTGGGATCACCAGCGGCAGCGTTTTATTCCCGGCATCAAGATGATGCTGCATCGCAGCGGTGGCATAGCGCATCAGGCGGAATGCCATGTGCTGCACGGCTGTACTCTGATGTTCGATGACACAATAGATATAGCCGTCACCTTCGTGGGTTTTTAGCGACCACAATACGTCGGAGTAGTAAGCGCGGAGATCCTGTTCGATAAAACTGGTGGACTCCAGCTTCAGCGTTTGCAAATTGCATATCTCACGTAATGTGGCGGGGAGGTGAATCTCCAGAAAATCCCGGGCCATCTCAGGATAAGAAATGATCTTTTTAAAAACCGCATCATGCGGTGTGGATGTAGTGGGTTTAGCCATGGTAGTCCGTCACCAGAAAGAGAATATGGCGTGACGGTATCTACTTTTAACAAGCGCTGCATATGAGAAATTGATTTTTTGCGTGGGTGAATCAGAGATAAATAAGCCCGACTGCAACGTATTCAAATAAGCGGAACTGGAAGCGCAAAAATGCCCGGTAGCAAACACCACCGGGCAACTGAGTTACCCCAACGCTTTGGCAAGCAGGGTGATAGGATGTTCGCAACGCTTACTGGTAGACATCTCAATCTGCCATTTACAGGTTTCGCAGTCGGTGACGACGATATCCGCGCCGCTTTCTTCAATCTGGCGGAATAACGGTGCGCCAATAGACTGTGAAGTCGGGTAGTTTTCCTTTTTAAAGCCGTAGGTTCCGGCAATGCCACAGCACTGCGAATCCAGCACTGTCAGCTCCAGCCCCGGAATTTGTCGCAGTAGCTCCAGCGTGTAGAGCGTCCAGCCCATTTTCTCCATATGGCATGGCGTGTGATAGACCACCTTCAGCGGCAGCGTTTTCAGCGGCAGCGTTTTACCTTCATCCAGCTTGCGCCACAGCCAGCGGGTTGCCAGTTCAATGTGTTCTCGCAGGCCTGAGTTGTCGACATCCAGCACTTCTGGATATTCATCACGTAGCGCAAAGGTACAGGTTGATGAGGTGGCGATCACCGGAATGCCTTTGCCATCAATCGCTTCCCGGAGTGAGGCCACGTTGCTGACCGCCTGCTTACGCGCTTTATCTGTAAATCCGTTAGCAATCAGCGGTACGCCACAGCATTTCTCTTTACTCAGCAGTTGCACGCCGGTTCCCATCGCATTCAACACCTTGATCAGGTCTTTGCCAAGCTGGGGATGGTTGTAATTCACAAAACAGCCGTGGAAAAAGGCGACCTGATCCTGATACTGCGCCTGCTGTGCGGCAATGCTGCGATACCAGCGGCGGAAGGTGCCAAAGGAGTACTTCGGCAGCGTACGGCGATGATCGATTTTTAGCGCGTAATCCAGCAACTGACGTACCGGTTTTAGTGAGGTGGCGGTATTCACTATTGGGGCGAAGGGGGTGGAAACGCTACCCATTAAATCGGTATGGCTTAAGACGAAGTTACGCAGCGATGGGCGCGTCGTGTCGTATTTGGCGCGCGCGCGCTGGATGATATCGCCGATTTTCACGTCTGACGGGCAGGCCACTTCGCAGCGCTTACAGTTGATGCAGTATTTCAGCGCATCGTCATATAGTGCGCCATCTTTCAGGCGCAGACGTTCACCGTCCGGGCCGGCCTGCTTAGGGCCCGGGTAGCTCGGGTTGACGCGGCTTACCGGGCAGGCGGTGGTGCACACCGTACATTTGATACAACTTTCAAAACGTGTGTCGCTCATTGCTGTCCTCCTGCACGTTTCGCAATATGATGTGCGGCATGTAAGGCGCTGACTGCGCACACGCCGCCTCCGCAACCCTGGGCGATAGGGTCGAATCCGCCGAGGACGGAACCGATGGCGTACATGTTCTCTATCGTTTTTCCCGCCAGTGATGGGCGCAATGTGGCATCGGTTGTGACGCCAAACAGTTGCCACGGTTGTGGATCGAAAACATCACGCTGATACCACTCGGCGCGGGTAGCTGTTTGCTGTACATCCAGTCCCAGGATTGGTTCGTGGATTGCCTCACGCGTGGCGACCAGCCCGCTGCTGAAAAAACTGCCGCTGGCGAGCACGGCGAAACGTGGCCGCAACGGGATATCGGCATGATTTCGGGTCCAGATTTCGCTGACCACGCCGTCCTGACAGGTGATTTTCTTCACTTCATCACCCGGCATCCACACACCACCCTGGCGCACAAACTGGCGCTGCAATTTGTTGTGTAAACGCATGCCCAGTACCGAAGGAGGTAGGGTCGGTAACAGTGTCAGCGAGCAGGGGAGGCGCTCGTTAAGCCACTGCCAGAGCCGCTCATCTGCCAGACCAAAGCAGGCCGGCATGATTATCATGTCGCAGGTTTTTGCCATTGGCAGCAATGCGTCATAGAGCAGCGACCATTTATCTTCGTTATCCAGCAGGCGCGCAATATTAACGGCGCGAAACTCGGTTGGGTTATCACGCAGGACATCCAGTTCCGGCAGTTCGATTTCTGCCGTCTCGACGCTGAGATTACGTTGGCGTAATGACGCCGCGGCGAGATGCGCCTGAAAATCCAGTAACCCGCTAATCCCTACAACGCATATACGCTGCGCGGACAGCGGCCAGACCGGCACTTCCGGGGAGCTTAACCAGGTTGAGCGCAGGGTGCCCAGCGGGGTAACACGTTGATGTGCCTGATGCACGTTGCCTTGCAAATGCGTTCCGCATTCTTCCAGTAAATTTTGCGCCTGCTGGGCCAGTTCCAGAACGTTCTGCGTTCCGATGGTGCTATACGGATGTGCGGGTGCCTGAGTGTGCAGTGCATTCAAACCCGCTTCTATATCCGTCACCGGTTGACCATCGGGTAAGCTGCTGAGCAAATCCAGTGAGCCGGAGGAAAAATGCAGGGCGCTTTGGCCGCGGGTAACAATCGTGCAGCGCAGTCCGCTTTTTTGCAGTTGCAGGCCACATAGCAGTCCAGCGAGGCCGCCGCCGATAATGACGGTATCAAATTTCATCCTGGTGCTCCTTCTCCAGACCACACAACCCTTGATAAACCCAGCGAGTGAATTCGCTTTCGCGCAGTGCATCTCCCCAGGCGATAGGCTGCACACCTTTCCAGCGTTCGTTGAGGAAGTCGGAAAGTTGAGTAATGGATTGTGCTGCGGTAGTGACATTAAAACGTTGCAGCAAACCTGCGGCGCGACAGGCACACAATTCGCCCTGGCAGGTCCCCATTCCGACGCGGGTACGGCGACGTAAATCGAGCAGACTGTTGACGGTTAAATTGTCGACGGCGTATTGCACTTCGCCTGCGGTGACCGCTTCGCATTCACAGACCAGGCTGCGATGTTGACGGCCTTCGCTCAGCCACGCTGGGGTACGATCGCCGTGACGGTAGACTGCCGAGCCGCGCAGTGGCGCGGGCAATGAGATCACGCGTTTAAGCGTATGCTCGGTAGATTCCTGTGAGCCAGGCAACGCGGTGTCTGCGGTTGTGCAAGGCTGGGTATTGCCCAGCTTACGGCAAACGGCATCGGTGGCCCACTCCGCCATCAGGCGGTAGGTCATCAGTTTGCCGCCGGTAATGGTGATAAACCCTTCCAGTCCGTCACGCTGGGCGTGATCGAACAGTACAATCCCACGGCTGACGTTACGCCCGGTGGGATCGTCGTCGCTGGCCACCAGCGGACGTACGCCGGAGTAGGCGCGTAAAATGCGCGTTTTCGCCATAATCGGCGCCAGCTTCTCGCCCTCACGCAGCAGAATGTCAACTTCTTCTGCGGTGACGCGGTTGCTGTCGATATCATCGTAATCAATGTGCTGCGAGGTGGTACCGATCAATGAGATGGTATCGCCTGGCACCAGAATATCGGCGTCAGACGGTTTACGGCAGCGGTTGATGACATGCTGGTTAATGCGATGATCCATAATCAGCAACGAACCTTTGGCCGGGAACATACGGATGCTCAGATCGGCATATTCCGCAATGCGTTGACCCCAGATCCCGGCGGCGTTGACCACAACTGGTGCATGCAGGGACTGCATTTCGCCCGTCAGATGATTGCGCACGTTAACGCCGCAAACCGTTGCCCCTTCACGGATAAGTCCCGTGACTTCATGCGCCGTTAAGATAACCGCGCCATGCTCACGCGCATCCAGCATGTTGGCGGCGGTTAAGCGGAAAGGATCAACCGTGCCGTCCGGCACTTTTACCGCACCAATCAGCTGTGGATTCACGGAAGGTTCGATAATACGTGCCTGCTGAGGGTCAATCGCTTCTGCGCGAATCCCTGCCTCTTCACAGGCGCGAATAAAGGTCGCCTGAAAGGAGAGCTCATCCTCCGGCAGGGTAATAAACAGACCGTCCGTTGGCTCAACGCAATGGCGGGCGATACGTTTCAGAATTTGGTTTTCGCTGATGCACTCACGGGCAGATTCAGCATCGGTGACGGCGTAGCGTGCACCGCTGTGCAGCAGGCCGTGGTTGCGCCCGGTCGCACCTGTGGCGATATCGTGGCGTTCCACTAAGATGACGCGCAACCCGCGCAGCGCACAATCGCGTGCGATCCCTGCACCTGTTGCTCCTCCACCAATGATAATCACGTCACTTGTTTGCGAGTCGCGAGTTTTCATTGTTTTTCCTCACAGTTCGTTTTTTATCATTTAGCCACATAAAAAACATGGATTGTTTGATTTCGCGCATAATCGCTCATTATTCGAAAATGAAACGTGATTTCGTGCGCCTTTATGAACATTTGTCATAAATCTGTAACAATATGTGCTGCGTTTCACATTTTTGTTATGTATCTTTCCTTAACATCGCGGCCACACTGGGAGCGGTAGGGTAGTAATGACGAACTGCAGTGTTTACTTCGAATGAAAGACGGCCACGGAGGCTACACTATGTTGAGCATTTTTAAACCAGCGTCACACACGGCGCGTTTACCTGCAGCGGAGATCGACCCGACATATCGTCGATTACGTTGGCAGATTTTTCTGGGGATTTTCTTTGGTTATGCCGCGTACTATCTGGTACGTAAGAACTTTGCCCTTGCGATGCCGTATCTGGTTGAGCAGGGGTTCTCGCGTGGCGATCTGGGTTTTGCGTTGTCCGGTATCTCCATTGCTTACGGATTTTCGAAATTCATCATGGGGTCCGTTTCGGATCGCTCGAATCCGCGCGTTTTCCTGCCTGCGGGTCTGATACTGGCTGCGGCAGTGATGTTGTTTATGGGCTTTGTACCGTGGGCGACATCGAGCATTGCGATTATGTTTGTGCTGCTGTTCCTCTGCGGATGGTTCCAGGGGATGGGATGGCCGCCGTGTGGTCGTACCATGGTGCACTGGTGGTCGCAGAAAGAGCGTGGCGGCATCGTTTCCGTTTGGAACTGTGCGCATAACGTGGGTGGCGGTCTGCCTCCTCTGTTATTCCTGCTGGGTATGGCCTGGTTCAATGACTGGAAAGCGGCGCTGTACATGCCTGCTTTCGGTGCGATCGTCGTCGCGCTGTTTGCTTTTGCTCTGATGCGTGACACTCCGCAGTCCTGTGGTCTGCCGCCAATCGAAGAGTACAAGAACGATTATCCGGACGATTACAACGAGAAAGCGGAAGAAGAGCTGACTGCGAAGCAGATCTTCATGCAGTACGTACTGCCGAACAAACTGTTGTGGTACATCGCTATCGCCAACGTGTTTGTTTATCTGCTGCGCTACGGCATCCTGGACTGGTCGCCGACTTACCTTAAAGAAGTGAAGCATTTTGCACTGGATAAATCATCCTGGGCCTACTTCCTGTATGAATATGCGGGTATTCCGGGCACGCTGCTGTGTGGCTGGATGTCGGATAAAGTCTTCCGTGGAAACCGTGGCGCGACCGGCGTGTTCTTTATGACGCTGGTGACGATTGCGACCATCGTTTACTGGATGAACCCGGCAGGCAACCCGAAC
>OKBG01000312.1_pt1 | contig 9711 bp, 8 predicted proteins | sample 1610361 | NCBI WGS metagenome assembly OKBG01 (sample SAMN04436645, study PRJEB24849) | human gut metagenome | biome: human gut; feature: NICU; material: stool | host: Homo sapiens | place: USA: Saint Louis, MO | collected 2010-03-25
TGTAAGCTCCCGGGGATTTCGGGTCTTGACGCCTTTTTGCAACGCGAAATGCTGGGTTAAATGGGGGGCGCCTTTCACGCTGCAAATGCGTTGTCTGCGGCCCTCAACCCCGGTCACTTACTGATGTAAGCTCCCGGGGATTTCGGGTCTTGACGCCTTTTTGCAACGCGAAATGCTGGATTAAATGGGGGCGCCTTTCACGCTGCAAATGCGTTGTCTGACCCCGGTCGCGCTGCGCTTACCGGGCTACAGTCGCCAGGTAGCCCGGCTAAGCGAAGCGCCGCCGGGTTCTTCCTTGGTCATGCTCCGCTTATTGGGGCTACGGCTTAATGCTTTTCCCAACCATTCTGCTGGGCGCTAAAGCCGAGCGCCTGCATAAAGGCCGCCATCACGTCGCGGTCCTCCACCCCATGGTCGGCGACGCGCCAGCTATTGATCGCCGGGTTATCACGCAATGTCTCTTCCACTAAGTATTGTCCGACGCCGCGGCGGCGGGTCACTTCACGCACGCACAGATCGCTGAGCTCACCTTCGACGCCGCGCAGGGTAACGCGCACGGCGCCCAGCAGGCGCTCGTTAAAGCGGGCGGCGTAGAGACGATGGTTTTCATCAAGGGTCAGCGTCGACAGATCCTGCGACGGCCAGATTTTCCCCAGATCAATGCGATCCTGATCGCTGAAGTGCTGTAAACGGATAATGGTCAGTTTCATGGGCGGCAAATCCAGTGCAAAACAGAGGCGCCAGTGTACCCAAAATTGCTGTCTGGCGGAGCGCTGTTTTTTGCGCGTACATCAGGGGATTCGTTTTCCTGGCGTTGTCAGGGTAGCTCAATCCGTCATGGATCGAAAAATAAGCAGAATTTTAACCTAATGTGCAGCGTTTTATTCCGCCTTATGTATCGTTATTTTATGCTGCAGGATGGACTTTTTTTTGTTTATCTTCACCAAAATACAGAATATTATCTTTGCTTAATCGACTGAAAAATAGAGATTTTAATCTGTTTTTTAGTGAAAAACTGCGCTAAACCATTAAACTCAATGGTAAAAATGGCGTTGTTTAATAAAAGCACAGAATGCTTTTTAACCATAAAAATACAAAACATTTACACCACATCACGAACGGGGTTCTGCAGCATGAAAAGGAACGCGAAAACCATCGTCGCGGGCATTGTCGCATTAGCGATGTCGCACGCGGCGATGGCCAAGGATATTAAGGTCGCCGTGGTCGGCGCGATGTCGGGTCCAGTGGCCCAGTGGGGCGACATGGAGTTCAATGGCGCGCGTCAGGCGATTAAAGACATCAACGCCAGCGGCGGCATTAAGGGCGACAAGCTGGTGGCCGTCGAATATGACGACGCCTGCGATCCGAAGCAAGCGGTCGCGGTGGCCAACAAAATCGTCAACGACGGCATTCAGTACGTTATCGGCCACCTGTGCTCCTCTTCCACCCAGCCGGCTTCCGACATCTATGAGGATGAAGGCATCCTGATGATCTCCCCCGGGGCGACCAATCCGGAGCTGACCCAGCGCGGATACCAGTACATCATGCGTACCGCCGGCCTCGACTCCTCGCAGGGGCCGACCGCGGCGAAATATATCGTCGAGAAAGTCAAACCGCAGCGTATCGCCATCATTCATGACAAGCAGCAGTACGGCGAAGGGCTGGCGCGTTCGGTGCAGGACAACCTGAAGAAAGCCGGGGCCAACATCGTCTTCTTCGATGGCATCACCGCGGGGGAAAAAGATTTCTCCGCCCTGCTGGCGCGCCTGAAGAAAGAGAACATCGACTTCGTCTACTACGGCGGCTACTACCCGGAAATGGGCCAGATGCTGCGCCAGGCGCGCTCCGTCGGGTTGAAAACCGTGTTTATGGGGCCGGAAGGGGTCGGCAACGCCTCGCTGTCCAATATCGCGGGCGCCGCGGCGGAAGGCATGCTGGTGACAATGCCAAAACGCTACGATCAGGACCCTGCCAACAGCGCCATCGTCAACGCGCTGAAAGCGGAGAAGAAAGATCCGAGCGGACCGTACGTCTGGATCACCTATGCCGCCGTTCAGTCGCTGACGCAGGCGATGGACAGAACCGGCAGCCAGCAGCCGCTGGATTTAATCAACGATTTGAAAGCGCACGGGGCGAAAACCGTGATTGGGCCGCTGACCTGGGATGAAAAAGGCGATCTGAAGGGATTTGAGTTTGGTGTCTTCCAGTGGCACGCCGACGGCTCTTCGAGCGCGGCGAAATAAGCGCTGAAGACGAGTTATCCCTCCGCCTGCGAACCGCGGGCGGTTTGAAAAAGGTTACCTTATGTCCGAGCAGTTTCTCTATTTTCTGCAGCAGATGTTTAACGGCGTCACGCTGGGCAGTACCTATGCGTTGATCGCCATCGGCTATACGATGGTGTACGGCATTATCGGCATGATCAACTTCGCCCACGGCGAGGTCTATATGATTGGCAGCTATGTCTCCTTCATGATCATCGCCGCGCTGATGATGATGGGCATTGACACTAGCTGGCTGCTGGTCGCCGCCGGATTCGTGGGCGCCATTGTGATTGCCAGCGCCTACGGCTGGAGCATTGAGCGCGTGGCCTATCGGCCGGTGCGTAACTCCAAGCGCCTGATTGCGCTGATCTCCGCCATCGGGATGTCTATCTTCCTGCAGAACTACGTCAGCCTGACCCAGGGCTCCCGCGACGTGGCGCTGCCGAGCTTGTTTAACGGCCAGTGGGTCGTCGGCCACAGCGACAGCTTCTCCGCGACGATCACCACCATGCAACTGGTGATCTGGGTGGTGACCTTTATCGCCATGCTGGCCCTGACGCTGTTTATTCGCTACTCGCGGATGGGGCGCGCCTGCCGCGCCTGCGCGGAAGATCTGAAAATGGCCAGCCTGCTCGGGATTAACACCGACCGCGTCATTGCCCTGACCTTTGTCATCGGCGCAGCGATGGCGGCGGTGGCCGGCGTGCTGCTGGGGCAGTTCTACGGCGTGATTAACCCCTACATCGGCTTTATGGCCGGGATGAAGGCGTTCACCGCCGCCGTGCTCGGCGGGATCGGCAGTATCCCTGGCGCGATGATCGGCGGCCTGATCCTGGGTATTGCCGAGGCGCTCTCTTCCGCCTATCTCAGCACCGAATATAAGGACGTCGTTTCCTTCGCGCTGCTGATTCTGGTGCTGTTAGTGATGCCGACCGGCATTCTGGGCCGCCCGGAGGTGGAAAAAGTATGAAACCGATGCAAATTGCAATGGCGCTGCTCTCTGCCGTGATGTTCTTCATTCTGGCGGGCGTCTTTATGGGCGTGCAGCTGGAGCTGAACGGCACCAAACTGGTGGTCGATACCGCCGCCGATATTCGCTGGCAGTGGATCTTCATCGGTACCGCGGTGGTCTTTTTCTTCCAGCTGCTGCGGCCGCTGTTCCAGAAAGCGGTTAAGAACGTCTCCGGGCCGAAGTTTATTATGCCGGCGATTGACGGGTCGACGGTGAAGCAGAAGCTGTTCCTGATCGCCCTGCTGGTGATTGCCGTGGCCTGGCCGTTTATGGTGTCGCGCGGCACGGTGGATATCGCCACCCTGACGATGATCTATATCATCCTCGGCCTCGGGTTGAACGTGGTGGTCGGCCTTTCCGGCCTGCTGGTGCTGGGCTACGGTGGGTTCTATGCCATCGGCGCGTATACCTTTGCGCTGCTGAACCACTATTACGGTCTTGGCTTCTGGACCTGTCTCCCGCTGGCCGGCCTGGTCTCCGCGGCGGCCGGTTTCCTGCTGGGCTTCCCGGTGCTGCGTTTGCGCGGCGACTACCTGGCGATTGTGACCTTAGGCTTCGGCGAGATCGTGCGCATTCTGCTGCTCAACAATACCGAGATCACCGGCGGGCCGAACGGTATCAGCCAGATCCCGAAACCGACCTTCTTTGGCCTCGAATTTAGCCGCAGCGCCCGCGAAGGCGGCTGGGATACCTTCAGCAACTTCTTCGGCGTCAAATACGATCCCTCCGATCGGGTGATTTTCCTCTACCTGGTGGCGTTGCTGCTGGTAGTGCTCAGCCTGTTCGTCATCAACCGCCTGCTGCGAATGCCGCTGGGCCGGGCGTGGGAAGCGCTGCGTGAAGATGAGATCGCCTGTCGTTCGCTGGGCCTGAGCCCGACGCGCATCAAGCTGACCGCCTTTACCATCAGCGCCGCGTTTGCTGGCTTCGCCGGCACGCTGTTCGCCGCGCGCCAGGGCTTCGTCAGCCCGGAATCCTTTACCTTCGCCGAGTCAGCCTTTGTGCTGGCGATCGTCGTGCTGGGCGGGATGGGCTCGCAGTTCGCGGTGATCCTCGCGGCTATTCTGCTGGTGGTCTCGCGCGAGTTGATGCGTGACTTCAACGAATACAGCATGTTAATGCTCGGCGGCCTGATGGTGCTGATGATGATCTGGCGTCCGCAGGGGCTTCTGCCAATGACGCGCGTGCAGTTGAAGCTGAAAAACGGTCAGGCGAAAGGAGAGCAGGCATGAGTCAGCCATTATTATCCGTTAGCGGCCTGATGATGCGTTTCGGCGGTCTGCTGGCCGTCAACAATGTGTCGCTGGAGCTCAGAGAGCGCGAGATCGTCTCGCTGATCGGCCCCAACGGCGCCGGGAAGACCACCGTCTTTAACTGCCTGACCGGTTTTTACAAGCCCACCGGCGGCACTATTCTGCTGCGCGACCAGCACCTGGAAGGGCTGCCGGGTCAGCAGATTGCGCGGATGGGCGTGGTGCGGACCTTCCAGCACGTGCGCCTGTTCCGCGAAATGACGGTGATTGAAAACCTGCTGGTGGCGCAGCATCAGCAGCTGAAAACCGGGCTCTTCTCCGGCCTGCTGAAAACGCCGGCCTTCCGTCGGGCGCAGAGCGAAGCGCTGGACAGGGCCGCCACCTGGCTGGAGCGCATCGGCCTGCTGGAGCATGCCAACCGTCAGGCCAGCAACCTGGCCTACGGCGACCAGCGTCGGCTGGAGATTGCCCGCTGCATGGTGACCCAGCCGGAAATTCTGATGCTCGATGAACCGGCGGCGGGGCTGAACCCGAAAGAGACCAAAGAGCTGGACGAGCTTATCGCCGAGCTGCGTAACCATCACAACACCACCATCCTGCTTATCGAACACGATATGAAGCTGGTGATGGGCATTTCCGATCGCATCTACGTCGTGAACCAGGGAACACCGCTGGCCAACGGGACGCCGGAAGAGATTCGTAATAACCCGGACGTGATCCGCGCATACCTTGGTGAGGCATAAGATGGAAAACGCGATGTTAACTTTTGACAACGTCAGCGCCCACTACGGCAAGATTCAGGCGCTGCACAACGTCAGCCTGCATATCAAACAGGGCGAGATCGTCACGCTTATCGGCGCCAACGGCGCGGGGAAAACCACCCTACTTGGTACGCTGTGCGGCGATCCGCGGGCTTCCAGCGGGCGCATTGTCTTTGACGGTAAGGATATTACCGACTGGCAAACCGCGAAGATCATGCGCGAGGCGGTGGCGATCGTTCCGGAAGGGCGGCGCGTCTTTTCGCGTATGACGGTGGAAGAGAACCTGGCGATGGGCGGTTTTTTTGCCGACCGCGATCAGTTCCAGACCCGCATCAAATGGGTGTATGAGCTGTTCCCGCGTCTGCATGAACGCCGTATTCAGCGCGCCGGCACCATGTCCGGCGGCGAGCAGCAGATGCTGGCGATCGGTCGCGCCCTGATGAGCCAACCGCGCCTGCTGCTGCTGGATGAACCGTCGCTGGGGCTGGCGCCGATTATCATTCAGCAGATTTTCGACACCATCCAGCAGCTGCGCGAGCAGGGAATGACGATCTTCCTGGTTGAGCAGAACGCCAACCAGGCGCTGAAGCTGGCCGATCGCGGCTACGTACTGGAAAACGGTCACGTGGTGCTGGAGGATACCGGCGACGCGCTGTTGGCCAACGAGGCGGTGCGCAGCGCCTATCTCGGCGGTTAATTCATCGCAACCCGGCGTCGTTCACTTCGCCGGTTTGTAGCCCGGGCGAGGCGCTTGCGCCGACCCCGGGAGCCGATCGCACGAATACATTTAAAAGAGCCTGTTGGCTCTTTTTTTGTACATGTATGTTGTACAATAAAAGAGTACAGCTTTGGAGGTTTTTATGAGAACGGTTAACTATAGCGAAGCCCGGCAAAATCTGGCCGATGTGCTGGAAAGCGCAGTGACAGGTGTACCTGTGACCATTACCCGTCGTGGGCATAAATCTGCAGTCATCATTAGTGCAGAAGAGTTTGAACGCTACCAGGCGGCCAGAATGGATGATGAGTTCGCGGCTATCATGGCGGTTCATGGTGATGAGATCAGGGAGCTTGCGGATAAATGACGCTGCAGATTATCTCAGCGGAAGAGATAATACAGTTTCACGACAGGCTGCTCCGCGTCACGCCTGGCGTTGCCGGTATGCCCGATCCGGGGCGTGCCGAAGCGATAATGTATAGGGTGCTAAACAAAATTGAATATGAAGGTGTGACAGACGTGTGGCGACTCGCTGCGATGCATCTGCTGGCGATTTCTCGCGGTCATATATTTAATGATGGTAATAAGCGTACGGCACTGTTTATCACCCTGCTTTTTTTAAAGCGAAATGGAATTATATTGCCAGCGAATCCAGACTTCGTCGGCATGACCGTCGAGGCAGCAGCAGGGCAACTTACCCTGGAACAGATTGTCGCGCGTTTGCGTGGATGACGGTTAACTCGTTGCAACCCGGCGGCTTCGCCGGTTTGTAGCCCGGGCGAGGCGCTTGCGCCGACCCCGGGAGCCGACCGCACGAATATTATCCGTGTCTCAGCTCCCACTTTACTTCCCCCGTCCTTTCATCGGCTTGTCATCTCTCTGACCCGTTACTATCTTTTTTTTGTAATAAAAAAGTTATTTTTCTGTAATTCGAACATGTCATGTTACCCCGCGAGCATAAAACGCGTGAAATCGCGCATCCGGCACAACAAGAGAGATAACCGATGATATCGTTACGACATACAGCTTTAGGACTGGCGCTGAGCCTGGCTTTTGCCGGTCAGGCCCTGGCGGTTACCACCATCCCGTTCTGGCACTCAATGGAAGGCGAGCTGGGTAAAGAAGTGGATTCTCTGGCGCAACGCTTTAACGCGGCCAATCCTGATTACAAAATCGTTCCGGTATACAAAGGCAACTACGAGCAGAGCCTGAGCGCCGGTATCGCCGCCTTCCGTACCGGCAACGCGCCGGCTATCCTGCAGGTGTATGAAGTCGGCACCGCCACCATGATGGCGTCAAAAGCCATTAAGCCGGTCTACCAGGTGTTTAGCGAGGCGGGCATCAAGTTTGATGAATCGCAGTTCGTACCGACGGTGGCCGGGTATTACACCGATTCGAAAACCGGCCATCTGCTCTCCCAGCCGTTTAACAGCTCTACCCCGGTGCTCTACTACAACAAAGACGCCTTCAAAAAAGCCGGCTTAGATCCGGATCAGCCGCCGAAGACCTGGCAGGATCTGGCGGCCTATACCGCGAAGCTGAAAGCCGCCGGGATGAAGTGCGGCTACGCCAGCGGCTGGCAGGGCTGGATCCAGATTGAAAACTTCAGCGCCTGGCACGGTCTGCCGGTGGCCACGAAGAATAACGGCTTCGACGGTACCGACGCGGTTCTTGAGTTCAACAAGCCGGAGCAGGTGAAGCATATCGCGCTGCTCGAAGAGATGAACAAGAAGGGCGATTTCAGCTACTTCGGGCGTAAAGACGAGTCTACCGAAAAGTTCTATAACGGCGACTGCGCCATTACCACTGCCTCGTCCGGATCGCTGGCCGATATCCGCCAGTACGCCAAATTTAACTACGGCGTCGGCATGATGCCTTACGATGCCGACGTGAAAGGCGCGCCGCAGAACGCCATCATCGGCGGGGCCAGCCTGTGGGTGATGCAGGGCAAAGACAAAGAGACCTACACCGGCGTGGCGAAGTTCCTCGACTTCCTGACCAAACCGGAAAACGCCGCCGAGTGGCACCAGAAAACCGGCTACCTGCCGATCACTACCGCGGCCTACGATCTGACGCGTCAGCAGGGCTTCTATGATAAGAACCCGGGCGCCGATATCGCTACCCGCCAGATGCTGAACAAGCCGCCGTTGCCGTTCACCAAAGGTCTGCGCCTGGGCAACATGCCGCAAATCCGCACCATCGTCGATGAAGAGCTGGAGAGCGTGTGGACCGGCAAGAAAACCCCGCAGCAGGCGCTGGATTCCGCCGTGCAGCGCGGAAACCAGCTGCTGCGTCGCTTCGAGCAAGCGACCAAATCGTAATCTGTAACTTGCCCGGTGGCGCTGCGCTTACCGGGCCTACGATGTGCCCTATGTAGGCCGGGTAAGGCGTAGCCGCCACCCGGCATTGTTCAGGAACCCAATCTCAATGTCATCATCCCGTCCGGTATTCCGCTCGCGCTGGCTGCCCTATGTGCTGGTCGCGCCGCAGCTGATTATCACGTTGATTTTCTTTATCTGGCCCGCAGGCGAAGCGCTGTGGTACTCGCTGCAGAGCGTCGATCCCTTTGGCCTTTCCAGCCAGTTCGTCGGCCTGGATAACTTCGTTGCGCTGTTCCACGATCCGTACTACCTGGACTCGTTCTGGACCACCATAAAATTTAGCGCCCTGGTGACCGTCAGCGGCCTGCTCATTTCGCTGTTTTTCGCCGCGCTGGTCGACTATGTGGTGCGCGGCAGCCGCTTTTATCAAACGCTGATGCTGCTGCCGTACGCCGTGGCCCCCGCCGTCGCGGCGGTGCTGTGGATCTTCCTCTTTAACCCCGGGCGCGGGCTGATCACCCATTTCCTCGGCGAGCTGGGCTATGACTGGAACCATGCGCAGAACAGCGGCCAGGCGATGTTTCTGGTGGTCTTCGCCTCGGTGTGGAAGCAGATAAGCTACAACTTCCTGTTCTTCTTCGCCGCGCTGCAGTCGATTCCGCGTTCGCTGGTTGAGGCCGCCGCCATCGACGGCGCCGGGCCGATTCGTCGCTTCTTTAAGCTGGCGCTGCCGCTGATTGCGCCGGTGAGTTTCTTCCTGCTGGTGGTCAACCTGGTTTATGCCTTCTTCGACACCTTCCCGGTGATCGATGCCGCCACCGCTGGCGGCCCGGTGCAGGCGACCACCACTCTGATCTACAAAATCTATCGCGAAGGTTTCGCCGGGCTCGATCTATCCGCTTCCGCCGCGCAGTCGGTGGTGCTGATGTTCCTCGTCATTATCCTGACGGTGGTGCAGTTCCGTTACGTTGAAAGTAAGGTGCGTTACCAATGATTGAGAACCGTCGCGGGCTGACGATTTTCAGCCACACCATGCTGATCCTGGGTATCGCCGTCATTTTATTCCCGCTGTACGTCGCCTTCGTGGCGGCGACGCTGGATAACAAATCGGTATTTGAAACGCCGATGACGCTGATCCCCGGTAGCCATCTGCTGGAGAACATGAAGACCATTTGGGTGAACGGCGTCGGCGTCAACAGCGCGCCGTTCTGGCTGATGATGCTCAACAGCTTCATCATGGCGTTCGCCATTACGGTCGGCAAAATCGTGGTGTCGATGCTTTCGGCGTTCGCTATCGTCTGGTTCCGCTTTCCGCTGCGTAACCTGTTCTTCTGGATGATCTTTATCACCCTGATGCTGCCGGTCGAGGTGCGTATTTTCCCGACGGT
>OKBG01000321.1_pt1 | contig 9402 bp, 8 predicted proteins | sample 1610361 | NCBI WGS metagenome assembly OKBG01 (sample SAMN04436645, study PRJEB24849) | human gut metagenome | biome: human gut; feature: NICU; material: stool | host: Homo sapiens | place: USA: Saint Louis, MO | collected 2010-03-25
GACGATCTTCCGCGCCTCGATTGCTACATGGAGGCGGGGCGCATTATAGCTACTTCCAAACGTTTCCACACCCCCTCACTCACTTTTTTAACTTCCGTTTATCTATACCATGACCAGTTTCATATAAATCCTCAATAAATCCGTTAGTTACATTTCATCACATTTTTTCGACGCTACCCCGATCACAGAAAACAAGAATCGTAATTTGATAACGAGATATCGGAATACCCGCGCTCACAGGGATGGTTTACAAGAACTGTAACCGGTATCAGTGCGTGTGAAAGTGCTAACAAGGATGCGTAATGAAAAGTGAGATTTTGTCCGTTAAAGAGAAGATTGGCTACGGAATGGGCGATGCTGCCAGCCACATTATCTTCGATAACGTTATGTTATATATGATGTTCTTCTATACCGATATTTTTGGTATTCCGGCCGGATTTGTCGGCACCATGTTCTTACTGGCGCGTGCGCTGGATGCCATCTCAGACCCTTGTATGGGGCTGCTTGCCGACCGCACTCGCTCGCGCTGGGGGAAATTCCGCCCGTGGGTGCTGTTTGGCGCGCTACCGTTTGGCCTGGTTTGTGTGCTGGCCTACAGTACGCCGGATCTCAGCCTGAACGGCAAAATGATTTATGCCGCAATCACCTACACCCTGCTGACCCTGCTCTACACCGTAGTGAACATCCCCTACTGTGCGTTGGGCGGTGTCATCACCAATGACCCCACGCAGCGTATCTCCCTGCAGTCCTGGCGCTTCGTGCTGGCGACGGCGGGCGGCATGCTCTCCACGGTGCTGATGATGCCGCTGGTGGATCTGATTGGCGGCGAGGATAAAGCGTTCGGCTTTCAGGGCGGGATTGCCGTGCTCTCGGTTGTGGCGTTCCTGATGCTGGCGTTTTGCTTTTTCACCACCAAAGAACGCGTGGAAGCGCCGCCGAGTACCACCTCGATGCGTGAAGACCTGCGCGACATCTGGCAGAACGATCAATGGCGCATCGTCGGCATGCTGACCATCCTCAACATCCTGGCCGTCTGCGTACGCGGCGGGGCGATGATGTATTACGTCACCTGGATTCTGGGCACCCCAGAAGTGTTTGTCGCCTTCCTCACCACCTATTGCGTCGGCAACCTGATCGGCTCTGCGCTGGCAAAACCGCTGACTGACTGGAAATGCAAAGTCAGCGTCTTCTGGTGGACCAACGCCGCGCTGGCGGTCGTCAGTCTGGCGATGTTCTTCGTACCGATGCACGCCAACATCACTATGTTCGTCTTCATCTTCGTGATTGGCGTACTGCATCAGCTCGTGACGCCAATTCAGTGGGTAATGATGTCCGACACCGTGGATTACGGCGAGTGGTGCAACGGAAAACGTCTGACGGGGATCAGCTTTGCGGGCACGCTGTTCGTGCTCAAGCTGGGTCTGGCGCTCGGCGGGGCGCTGATCGGCTGGATGCTGGCAGGCGGGGGCTACGACGCCGCAGCGAAAACCCAGAACAGCGCCACCATTAGCATCATCATCGGGCTGTTCACTATTGTCCCGGCTATTTGCTACCTGCTGAGTGCCGTGATTGCCAAACGCTTCTATACCCTGAAAACGCCGTATCTGACTGAAATCATGAATCAATTGGCTCAGGGTGCGCGCCGCAATCAGCAGGATTTTACGACGAAAGAATTACAGAACTAAGGAACCGACAATGAAAATTAGCGATGGAAACTGGCTGATTCAGCCCGGTCTGAACGTGATTAACCCGATTCAGGTGTTCGAGGTTGAACAGCAGGGCAATGAGATGATTGTCTACGTTGCGCCGCGTGACGTGCGTGAACGTACCTGGCAACTGGATACCCCATTGTTTACCCTGCGCTTCTTCTCGCCGCAGGAAGGCGTGGTCGGTGTGCGTATGGAGCACTTCCAGGGCGCGCTTGATACCGGTCCGCATTACCCGCTAAATGTGCTGCAGGATGTGAAGGTCGAGATGCACAACACCACTGAGTTTGCCGAACTGAAGAGCGGTAACTTGAGCGTGCGCGTTACCAAGGGTGAGTTCTGGTCACTGGATTTCCTGCGTAATGGCGAACTTATTACCGGCAGTCAGCTAAAAAATAACGGCTACGTGCAGGATACCCACAGCGGGCGCAACTATATGTTTGAGCGCCTGGATCTGGGTGTTGGGGAAACGGTATACGGACTGGGCGAACGCTTCACCGCGCTGGTGCGTAACGGGCAAACGGTAGAAACCTGGAACCGTGACGGCGGCACCAGCACCGAGCAATCTTACAAGAACATCCCGTTCTATATCACCAACCGCGGTTACGGTGTGCTGGTGAATCATCCGCAGTGCGTGTCGTTTGAAATCGGCTCTGAAAAGGTGTCGAAAGTGCAGTTCAGCGTGGAAAGCGAGTATCTGGAATATTTCGTCATCGACGGCCCAACGCCGAAGGACGTGTTGAACCGTTATACCCAGTTCACTGGCCGTCCCGCGCTGCCGCCCGCCTGGTCGTTCGGCCTGTGGCTGACCACGTCGTTCACCACCAATTATGACGAAGCGACGGTCAACAGCTTTATCGACGGCATGGCCGAGCGCAATCTGCCGCTACACGTTTTTCACTTTGACTGCTTCTGGATGAAAGCCTTCCAGTGGTGCGACTTTGAGTGGGATCCGGTGACCTTCCCGGATCCGGAAGGCATGATCCGCCGCCTGAAAGAAAAAGGGCTGAAGGTTTGCGTGTGGATCAACCCGTATATCGGGCAAAAATCACCGATTTTCAACGAGCTGAAAGATAAGGGGTATTTGCTCAAGCGGCCGGACGGTTCCCTGTGGCAATGGGATAAATGGCAGCCGGGCCTGGCGATTTACGACTTCACTAATCCTCAAGCCTGTGAGTGGTATGCCAACAAGCTGAAAGGTCTGGTGGATATCGGCGTGGATTGCTTCAAAACCGACTTTGGCGAACGCATTCCTACTGACGTTCAGTGGTTTGACGGTGCCGATCCGCAGAAAATGCATAACCATTATGCGTACATCTACAACGAGCTGGTGTGGAACGTGCTGAAAGGGACTGTCGGTGAAGAAGAGGCGGTGCTGTTTGCCCGTTCAGCTTCGGTCGGCGCGCAGCAGTTTCCGGTGCATTGGGGCGGCGACTGCTATGCCAACTATGAATCGATGGCCGAAAGCCTGCGCGGCGGGTTGTCCATTGGTCTGTCCGGCTTTGGCTTCTGGAGTCACGATATTGGCGGCTTTGAGAATACCGCCCCGGCGCACGTCTACAAGCGCTGGTGTGCGTTCGGGCTGCTCTCCAGCCACAGCCGTCTGCACGGTAGCAAATCCTACCGTGTACCGTGGGCGTACGATGACGAATCCTGCGATGTGGTGCGCTACTTCACAGAGCAGAAATGCCGCATGATGCCGTATCTGTATCGCGAAGCGGCGCGCGCCAATGAGCTAGGAACGCCGATGATGCGCGCAATGATGCTGGAGTTCCCGGACGATCCGGCATGTGATTATCTCGACCGCCAGTACATGCTGGGCGATAGCGTGATGGTGGCGCCGGTGTTTAGCGAGGCGGGTGATGTGCAGTTCTACCTGCCGGAAGGACGCTGGACGCATCTGTGGCGTAACGACGAGGTGGCGGGCAGCCGCTGGCATAAGCAGCAGCATGACTTCCTGAGCCTGCCAGTCTACGTGCGTGAGAACACCCTGCTGGCGCTGGGCAGCAATAACCAGAAGCCGGACTACGCCTGGCACGAAGGAACCGCGTTCCAGCTGTTCCATCTGCAGGAGGGCCGGGAAGCGGTGTGTGAAGTGCCTGCGATGGACGGCTCGGTTATCTTCACGCTGATGGCGACGCGTGTAGGTAATACCATCACTGTGAAAGGGAATGGTGAGGCACGTAACTGGACGCTGTGCCTGCGTAATATTCAGAAAATTGGCGGCATTAAATGCGGGTCGCATATGGGCAGCGAGCTGGGTGTAGTTATTACTCCACAGGGCAGTGAGCTGACGATTACCTTGTAAGTATGTGTCGACGTGGTGCCGGATGCGTTTTATCCGGCCCACGCTGCGAGCATCATTCCAGATCTGAAAATCCAAAACATCCTGAATTAAATTTTTATCTCTGCATATTTGCGAGCGGTATCACTCTGATTCCCGCGAAAAATGTGATCTGCGCCGTAAATATCTCACTATTTCCTCTTTTTGTCTTATTTCTGTCCGGATTACTGGACACGATTTAGTATTGTTGACGCATCGTAGTCCTCTTATATTTATCATCACGGATTACACGTGGAGCATAAGCGCTTCTTTAGCTATTTAATCTGGTGTGTGATAAGGGTAAATAATGCAAATGATTACCTCGCGACAAAACAGATTATTAAAGTTTCTTCTGTCTAAGAAGGAATATGTCACGCTGCTGAAAATTGCCGAGTATTTATCTGTTTCAGAGAAAACTGTGCAGCGCGATCTGCGCTTACTGGAACCATGGTTATCAGAATGGAAAATAACCATCGATAAACGTGCTGGTGCTGGGGTGATATTAAGTTCCGATAATATTACCGACCTTTTATATATGGATCAGTTATTAGGATCGGAAGGTGATGATACTGACGGCATGATGAATAATTCACGGCGAGTCAAGATAGCCTCACAGTTATTAAGCGAAACGCCGCATGAAACGTCGATCAGTAAATTATCCGAACGTTATTTCATTAGTAGCGCATCGATTGTTAATGATCTGAAAGTAATTGAATCCTGGATTACCCCACTGGGCCTGTCGTTGATTCGCAGTCAGAGCGGCACGCATATCGAAGGCAGCGAGAGCGGTGTACGCCAGGCGATGGCGTCGCTGATTAACGGCGTGATTAACCATAATGAACCTGGTAACGTGGTTTATTCACGCCTTGACCCGGGCAGTTATAAAGCCTTAGTGCATTACTTTGGCGAAGAAGATGTTTTATTTGTCCAGACGTTATTGCAGGAAATGGAGAACGACCTGTGCTGGTCTCTGGGCGAGCCTTATTACGTCAATATCTTTACCCATATTTTGATCATGATGTACCGCATCACGCGGGGCAATGCGCTGCCGAGAAAAGATGAAAATATCACCTCATGTGACGAGAATATTTTTTCCATTGCCAGCCGGATGATTCAACATATTGAAAAACGCATTGCCCACCCGCTACCGGAAGACGAAGTCTGGTTTATTTATCAATACATTATCTCTTCCGGCGTGGTAATTGAAGAGCATAACGACGTGAGCGTGATTGGCCATATGCACTCTAGCGACGAAGCGCGTTTGATTACCCATCGGTTGATTGCCTCCTTTGCCGAGATGGTCGACAGCGATCTTAGCCAGGACACGGCGCTGTATGACGGATTGCTGATCCACATTAAGCCGCTGATTAACCGCCTGAACTACCAGATCCGCATTCGTAATCCGCTGCTGGAGGATATTAAAGGCGAGTTGCAGGACGTGTGGCGTCTGACCCAGTGCGCGGTGAATCGGGTGTTTAGCGGTTGGGGCGAGCGGGCCGTGTCGGAAGATGAGGTGGGATATTTAACCGTGCATTTTCAAGCCGCAATGGAGCGGCAGATAGCGCGTAAGCGTGTGCTGCTGGTCTGCTCAACCGGTATTGGCACCTCTCACTTACTCAAAAGCCGTATTCTGCGCGCCTTTCCGGACTGGACTATCGTCGGCGTGGTATCGGCAGGCAGCCTGCCCTCCGTACTGACTGACGATATTGAACTGGTGGTATCGACGATAAATTTACCTGCTGTTGCTATGCCGGTCGTGTATGTCACCGCCTTTTTCAATGATGCAGATATTAAGCGGGTAACAGAAACGGTTATTACGGAAAAATTACATCGGGCGACGTCGCTGGTCGTCGAAAATTAATGTCTGAACTCCATGAGGTATGATTGATGGACATCACGAAAATACTCAATACAAATCGCGTTATTTTGGACATGAAGGCCACAAACAAAACGGAGGCTATTGAGGAACTGACGGATATTCTGCAGAAAGATGGGGCAATTAGCTGTCGGGAAACGTTTATTCAGGATGTCTGGCAGCGTGAATCAGAAGGCTCGACCGGCTTCGAAAATCATATTGCGATCCCGCATGGGAAATCCTCGGCGGTGGTCAATACCACGCTGGCAATTGGGCGTACCCGCCAGGATATTCCCTGGGAAACCCTGGATGGCAGCAACGTGCGCTGCATCATTCTGTTTGCCGTACGCCTTGAAGATCAAAACACTACACATATTCGTCTGCTTTCGCAGGTTGCCGGCGCGTTGGCGGATGACGACATTATTGAACAACTGTTAGTCGAAAGCAGTCCACAGAAAATTATTGAGCTTTTTAGCCAATATGCTGAATCCAATGTCTGCTAAATAAAAAGTGGAGCATGTTATGAATATTGTTTGTGTTGCCGCCTGTACGGCGGGTATTGCGCACACCTATATTGCCCGTGAGAAGCTAATTAAAGGTGCTAAAGCGCTTGGTCATAATATAAGAGTTGAAACCCAGGGAACTATCGGCACGGAGAACGAACTGCTGACAGAGGATATTTCTGCAGCTGATGTCGTAATTCTTGCTGTCGATGTCAAAATAAAAGGGGAGGAACGATTTTCAAATAAACGCATCGTGCGAGTGAAAACCGAAATCGTCATAAAATCGCCCATTCAGTTTCTTGAAAAGGTCGAAAAATCATTAGTTAATAATAACCAGTAGCGATCCTCATTCTGGAGGGATTTCACATGAGTGAAAATAAAATTCCGCTATCTCAGGAAATAAAAAGACATTTATTAACGGGGATTTCGTGGATGATCCCGTTAATTGTCGCCGCCGGGATCTGTATTGCTCTCGGGCAAATACTTGGCGGTACTAACGTAGGTGAAAAAACAGGAACCATACCCTGGATGCTCAACCAGATTGGCGGCTGGGGGATGGGGCTAATCGTACCGCTGATCAGTGCGGCGATTGCGTACTCCATTGCCGATCGTCCCGGATTTGCGCCGGGCCTGATTGTCGGCTTTGTTTGCGGCGAAATTCATACCGGTTTTATCGGCGGGATGCTGGGCGGGTTCCTGGTCGGTTATACCGTACTGCTACTTAAGCGCTATATCCGTTTGCCACAGTCGATGCAGGGGCTGATGCCCATCATGGTGTTGCCGGTACTGAGTACCGTCATTGGCGGCCTGTTGATGATGACGCTAATTGGCAAGCCGATAGCCTGGCTGCAGGACGCGTTGATTCATCTGCTGGAGTCCATGCAGGGCGGATCCCGCTTTCTGATGGGCGCTATCCTCGGTGCGATGGCGACATTCGACTTCGGCGGACCGGTGAATAAAACCATGTCGCTGTTTGCTGACGGCATGCTGGTCAGCGGTGTGTACGGTCCGGAAGCGGTGAAGTTTGTTGGTTCGATGATCCCTCCGTTCGGCATTACGCTCTCTTTCCTGCTGACGCGTCACAAGTACACCCGTGCGGAACGTGAGGCGCTGAAGGCCGCATTCCCGATGGGGATCTGCATGATTACCGAAGGGGTCATTCCGATTGCGGCGCGCGATCTGTTGCGTGTGGTGGGCTCCTGCGTGGTGGCCTCGGCGATTGCGGGCGGCCTGATTATGGTGTGGGGTGTCGAAAGCCCGGTACCGCACGGCGGCATGTTTGTGGTTCCGCTCTTTACGCATCCGCTGCTGTTTTGCCTGGCGCTGGGGATCGGCACAGTGATTTGCGGTGTCATGTTGTCGCTGTGGAAGAAACCGGTGACCGAGCGTGACGAAGAGTTTGATGAACTCAGCGATCAAAAACTGAAAGACGAAGAGATCACCTTCACCCTGGAATAACCGGAGGCCGTATGTTTGCCGATATGAAAAGCATGGTGACGAAAGCCTGGCGCGAGCAGTACGCGCTGCTGGCCATTAACTGCATGAACCTGGAAAGCGCCCGCGCGGCGGTTCGGGTGGCAGAGAAACACCGTGCGCCCATCATTCTGAATCTGTATCAGGGGCATCTGGAGCATTTTCCGGCCCCGTTGTCAAAACGCTGGCAGAAGAAGCCTCAGTACCGGTCGCGCTGGCGCTGGATCATGGAAAGGATCCTGTACGCATTCGTCAGGCTTTTCGCGCCGGATTCAGCGGGTTAATGATCGATGCCTCCGCCTTTGCGCTGGAGGAGAACATTCGCCAGACCCGGGCAGTGGTCGAGCTCGCAGCCAGCGTTTCTCTGTGCGTGGAAGGCGAGCTGGGCCATCTGGCCGATGCTCCGCGCTATGACCATGCCGCTAACGCTGATTTGATGACTCAGGCCGCCGACGTGGAACCCTTTATCCAACAGACCGGGATCGATTTGCTGGCGGTGTCGGTGGGTACGGCACACGGCATGTACGCGCCGGGTATCACACCTGCTATTGATTTCCTGCGGCTGGAGGAAATAGCCCGGTTATCAACTGTACCTCTGGCGCTGCATGGCGGCAGCGGGACGCCGTTTGATCAGCTACAGCGTTGCCCGACGTTTGGCGTCGCCAAGATAAACGTTGGTGCGGCGGTTTTCGAAGCCGGAAAGGCTGCGCTACTGCATACCCTGTGTCGTGACACATCCGGTGAGCTCGTTGATGCCCTGGCCCTGATGGAGCAGGCCTGCGAGGAAGCCATTATTCCGTACCTGCAGGCCAGCGGCGCTATCGGCAAAGCCTGATTCATTTTCTGTAACGCCTTCTATGCCTCTGCGATGACGCACTGGCAGGGCTTTCTACACCCTGAAACTGGAGAATTAACATGTTAGTTTCGATGAAAGAATTACTGCAACCTACTCGTCAGCACGGTTTTGCTATCGGCGCATTCAACGTGGCGGACAGCTGCTTTGTACGTGCAGTAGTGGAGGAAGCGGAAGCGACCAATACCCCGGCGATTATCTCTATTCACCCCAGTGAACATGATTTTGTCGGCGATGCGTTTTTTAGCTATGTCCGCGATATCACTCTGCGCAGCCCGGTTCCCTTTACTCTGCATCTGGACCACGGCGCTTCGGTTGAGCATGTGCTGCGGGCGATTCAGTGTGGGTTTACCTCGGTGATGATTGATGGCTCGTTGCTGCCGTATGAAGAGAACGTGGCGCTGACCCGCGAAGTGGTCAAGCTGGCGCATGCGGTAGGTGTTTCTGTGGAAGGGGAGTTGGGTACGATTGGTCAGACCGGGACGTCAGTGGAAGGCGGCGTGTCGAAGGTTACTTATACCGATCCTGCTCAGGCAGAGGATTTTATCGCCCGAACCGGTGCAGACACGCTGGCGGTGGCGATTGGAACTGCGCACGGGATCTACCCAAAAGGGATGCAGCCAGAGCTGCAAATGAATATCCTGCGCGACATCGCCGGGCGTGTGGATATTCCGCTGGTGCTGCACGGT
>OKBG01000335.1_pt1 | contig 8943 bp, 6 predicted proteins | sample 1610361 | NCBI WGS metagenome assembly OKBG01 (sample SAMN04436645, study PRJEB24849) | human gut metagenome | biome: human gut; feature: NICU; material: stool | host: Homo sapiens | place: USA: Saint Louis, MO | collected 2010-03-25
CCGTAGCGCCGATGGTAGTGTGGGGTCTCCCCATGCGAGAGTAGGGAACTGCCAGGCATCAAATAAAGTGAAGAAGCCCATCCTGACGGATGGGCTTTTTTGCGTGTGTGCGGGGTAAAACCGCCGGGCTGAACGTATTGTGCAGGCCTGATAAGCGCAGCGCATCAGGCAATAAGTACGGCTACCCGTGTACGAGGTTGAGCAACGGGTGCGCTCGTCCGAGATCGTCCACTTCCGTCCGTCCCGTCACAGTAAATCCCATCTTCTTATAGAATCCAACTGCCTGCTCATTCTGTTCATTAACGTTGGTCGTTAGCGTTGAAACCATTGATAAAGCATGTTCAATCAGCAGTTTACCAACGCCACTACCACGCACATCCGGATCGACAAACAACGCATCCATATGCTGATCGGTCAGAAGCATAAAGGCGACAGGCTCATCTTGTTCTGTCACTGCAACCCATAGCGGAGCTTCTGGTAAAAATGAACTTACCAGCTCTTCCAGCTCAATCCGATACTCCGCAGAGAGGAAACGGTGCGTCGCATCGACAGAACGACACCAAATAGATATGAGCTTATCACCTTCGTCCTTACGCGAACGACGAATGGTGAAGGGCATAGCATTCTCCTTTTATCTTTACTGCACTATTCTACAGCAAGGGCCGTGAAACTTTCTCAACTTGAGGATGCAGGCTCGACATTCGCATGATTCCTGGGTATCTTCAGCTATCTGGATGTCTAAACGTTTAAACGTATGTAGTGAGGTTATCAGGTTATGCCAATTCGCGTGCAGGACGAGCTACCCGCCGTCAATTTCTTGCGTGAGGAAAACGTCTTTGTGATGACGACATCCCGCGCTTCCGGTCAGGAAATTCGACCACTGAAGGTGCTCATCCTCAACCTGATGCCCAAGAAGATTGAAACGGAAAACCAGTTCCTGCGCTTACTGTCTAACTCACCGCTACAGGTAGATGTTCAGCTATTGCGCATCGATGCTCGCGAGTCACGTAACACCCCTACGGAGCATCTGAATAACTTTTACTGTAATTTCGAGGATATCTGCGAGCAGAACTTTGACGGACTGATCGTGACCGGCGCGCCGTTGGGTCTGGTTGAATTTAATGACGTGGCTTACTGGCCGCAGATTCAACAAGTGCTTGAATGGGCGAAAGATCACGTTACCTCAACGCTATTTGTTTGTTGGGCGGTGCAGGCCGCGCTGAATATCCTGTACGGAATTCCTAAGCAAACCCGTACGGACAAACTTTCAGGCGTCTATGAGCACCATATTCTGCATCCTCATGCGCTGCTGACGCGTGGATTCGATGATGCGTTCCTGGCTCCGCATTCGCGCTATGCCGATTTTCCTGCTGCGCTTATTCGCGACTACACCGATCTCGAGATTTTTGCTGAAACCGAAGAGGGAGATGCCTACCTGTTTGCCAGCAAAGATAAACGAATTGCCTTTGTGACGGGCCATCCGGAATATGATGCACATACGCTCGGCAGTGAGTATTTTCGTGACGTCGAAGCGGGCCTAACGCCGGAAGTGCCCTATAACTATTTCCCGAAAGATGACCCGCAAAACAAACCGCGGGCAACCTGGCGTAGCCACGGTAATCTGTTGTTTACCAACTGGCTCAACTATTACGTCTACCAGATCACGCCATATGATCTGCGTCACATGAATCCAACGCTGGATTAATCTTCTGTAGCAGACGATCCTTAAGCGTTTCAGCATATTGAATCAGGCACCTTCGGGTGCCTTTTTTATTTCCGAAACGCACCTCACAGTGTAATTAAATTTTATTTATATTGTTATCAATAGGTTAATTGATAATTAAATTAAAAATGGAAATTGTTTTTGATTTTGAAATTTAAATGAGTAGTCTTAGTTGTGCTGAACGAAAAGCGCACAACGATCCTTCGTTCGCATTGGGGATGTGTTTGGATCAATGACGAGGAACTACGCAATGAATCAACAGGCAACGACAACCGATGAACTGGTCTTCACCAGGCCGCGTGGCGAACAGGAGCAACAAATTCTGACCGCTGAAGCAGTAGAGTTTCTGACTGAACTGGTGACAAGATTTACGCCAAAACGCAATAAACTTCTGGCTGCACGTATTCAGCAGCAGCAGGATATTGATGACGGTAAGTTGCCTGATTTTATTTCGGAAACGGCTTCCATTCGTGAGGGTGACTGGAAGATTCGCGGTATTCCTGATGATTTACTGGATCGCCGCGTAGAGATAACCGGACCCGTTGAGCGCAAGATGGTTATCAACGCGCTCAACGCGAACGTCAAAGTCTTTATGGCTGACTTCGAAGATTCGCTGGCTCCTGAGTGGAGCAAAGTTATCGACGGGCAGATAAACCTGCGCGATGCGGTCAATGGCACCATTAGCTATACCAACGAAGCGGGTAAAATTTACCAGCTCAAACCTAATCCGGCTCTGTTGGTATGCCGCGTTCGTGGCCTGCATCTGCCGGAAAAACACGTCACCTGGCGTGGCGAATCCATCCCGGGCAGCCTGTTCGATTTTGCCCTCTATTTCTTCCACAACTACAAAACGTTGCTGGCAAAAGGCAGCGGCCCTTACTTCTACCTGCCAAAAACGCAGGCCTGGCAAGAAGCAGCATGGTGGAGCGAAGTGTTCAGCTATGCAGAAGATCGCTTTAATCTGCCGCGCGGCACCATCAAAGCGACTCTGCTGATTGAAACGCTGCCGGCCGTCTTCCAGATGGACGAAATTCTGCACGCCCTGCGTGACCATATTGTCGGTCTGAACTGCGGTCGCTGGGACTACATTTTCAGCTATATCAAAACGCTGAAGAACCATCCGGATCGCGTGCTGCCGGACCGTCAGGTGGTGACGATGGATAAGTCATTCCTCAGCGCCTATTCGCGTCTGCTGATTAAAACCTGTCATAAACGTGGCGCATTCGCGATGGGCGGCATGGCAGCGTTCATTCCCAGCAAAGATGCGGAACGTAACAACCAGGTTCTGACCAAGGTAAAAGCGGACAAAGCGCTGGAAGCCAATAACGGTCATGACGGCACATGGATTGCCCATCCGGGACTGGCAGATACCGCAATGGCGGTGTTCAACGACGTGCTCGGTGAAAACAAAAATCAGCTGTTCGTGACCCGTGAAGAAGATGCGCCGATTACTGCAGAACAACTGCTGGCGCCTTGTGAAGGTGAGCGTACTGAAGAAGGCATGCGCGCCAACATTCGTGTTGCGGTGCAGTACATCGAAGCGTGGATCTCCGGCAACGGCTGCGTACCGATTTACGGTCTGATGGAAGATGCGGCCACTGCCGAAATCTCCCGTACCTCCATCTGGCAGTGGATCCACCACCAGAAGACGCTCAGCAACGGCAAGCCGGTTACCAAACCGCTGTTCCGTCAGATGCTGGCCGAAGAGATGCTGGTGATTCAGGACGAGCTGGGCGAACACCGCTACAGCAGCGGACGTTTTGACGATGCCGCGCGCCTGATGGAGCAAATCACTACCTCTGATGAATTGATCGATTTCTTGACCCTGCCAGGCTACCGCCTGCTGGCGTAATCCACCACATAACAATATGGAGCATCTGCACATGAAAACCCGTACCCAACAAATCGAAGAATTACAGAAAGAATGGACTCAACCGCGCTGGGAAGGCATCACCCGTCCATATAGCGCGGAGGAAGTGGTGAAATTACGTGGCTCGGTCAACCCGGAATGCACGCTGGCTCAGCTTGGCGCGGCGAAAATGTGGCGTCTGCTGCACGGCGAATCGAAGAAAGGTTATATCAACAGCCTCGGCGCGCTGACTGGCGGTCAGGCGCTGCAGCAGGCGAAAGCCGGTATTGAAGCTGTCTACCTTTCAGGATGGCAGGTGGCGGCAGATGCCAACCTGGCATCCAGCATGTACCCGGACCAATCGCTGTATCCGGCGAACTCCGTCCCGGCAGTGGTGGATCGGATCAACAACACATTCCGTCGCGCCGATCAGATCCAATGGTCAACCGGTATTGAACCGAACGATCCGCGCTATGTGGATTACTTCCTGCCGATCGTCGCCGATGCAGAAGCGGGTTTTGGCGGAGTCCTGAACGCATTTGAACTGATGAAATCGATGATTGAGGCTGGTGCAGCGGCCGTTCACTTCGAAGATCAGCTCGCATCGGTAAAAAAATGTGGTCACATGGGCGGCAAAGTTCTGGTGCCGACTCAGGAAGCTATCCAGAAACTGGTGGCCGCCCGTCTGGCAGCCGACGTCATGGGTGTTCCGACGCTGGTTATTGCGCGTACTGATGCTGACGCAGCCGATCTGATAACGTCTGACTGCGACCCATACGACAGCGAGTTCATTACCGGCGAACGTACCAGCGAAGGGTTCTACCGTACGCATGCGGGTATTGAGCAGGCGATCAGCCGTGGTCTGGCCTATGCACCTTATGCGGATCTGGTGTGGTGTGAAACCTCCACGCCGGATCTCGAACTGGCGAAGCGCTTTGCCGATGCGATTCACGCGAAATTCCCTGGCAAACTGCTGGCCTACAACTGTTCGCCGTCATTTAACTGGCAGAAAAACCTGGACGACAAAACCATTGCCAGCTTCCAGCAGCAACTGTCGGATATGGGTTACAAATACCAGTTCATTACCCTGGCGGGCATCCACAGCATGTGGTTCAACATGTTCGACCTCGCACACTCCTATGCGCAGGGTGAAGGCATGCGCCACTATGTTGAGAAGGTTCAGCAGCCAGAATTTGCGGCGGCTAAAGACGGTTACACCTTCGTGTCCCATCAGCAGGAAGTGGGTACAGGCTACTTCGACAAAGTCACTACTATCATTCAGGGCGGCGCTTCCTCGGTGACCGCGCTGACCGGCTCGACCGAAGAATCGCAGTTTTGATTAATGCCCGGTGGCGCTGTGCTTACCGGGCCTACGAAGGGATGTAGGCCGGATAAGCGAGCGCGCCATCCGGCATGACGTTGTGCCGGATGGGAGAAGTCGATGACGCGTGGCCTGGAATTACTGATTGCTCAGACGATTTTGCAAGGTTTCGACGCCCAGTACGGGCGTTTTCTGGAAGTCACCTCCGGCGCGCAGCAGCGTTTTGAACATGCCGACTGGCATGCGGTTCAGCAGGCGATGAAAAGCCGTATTCACCTTTACGATCATCACGTAGGTCTGGTGGTGGAGCAGTTGCGCTGCATTACAGACGGCAAAAGTACCGACGCGGATTTTTTACTTCGCGTGAAAGAGCATTACACCCGGCTACTGCCGGATTACCCGCGCTTCGAGATTGCGGAGAGCTTTTTTAACTCCGTTTACTGTCGGTTATTTGATCACCGCTCGCTGACTCCCGAGCGGCTGTTTATTTTCAGTTCTCAGCCAGAGCGTCGTTTCCGCACGATCCCACGCCCGTTGGCGAAAGACTTTTTTCCTGATACCGGCTGGGAGTGGCTGCTAACTCGCGTCCTTAGCGATCTGCCCCTGCGTCTTCCGTGGCAGAATAAACATCGTGATATCCACTACATCATCGAACACCTGACCGAAACCCTGGGAACGGATGTGTTGCCAGGCTGCCATTTACAGGTGGCGAATGAACTGTTTTATCGTAACAAGGCCGCCTGGCTGGTCGGTAAGCTGATTACCCCTTCCGGGACGCTGCCGTTTTTACTGCCAATCCACCGGACAGACGAAGGCGAATTGTTTGTCGATACCTGCCTGACCACGACGGCGGAGGCGAGCATTGTGTTTGGCTTCGCCCGCTCCTACTTTATGGTGTATGCCCCGCTGCCCGCGGCACTGGTGGAGTGGTTGCGCGAGATCCTGCCCGGTAAAACCACCGCTGAATTGTATATGGCGATTGGCTGTCAGAAGCATGCAAAAACGGAAAGTTATCGGGAGTATCTGCTCTACCTGGTCAACTGTGATGAGCAGTTTATTGAAGCGCCGGGGATCCGCGGTATGGTGATGCTGGTGTTTACCCTGCCGGGCTTTGACCGGGTGTTTAAAATCATTAAAGACAAATTTGCGCCGCAAAAAGAGATGTCTGCCGCCCACGTCCGCGCCTGTTATCAACTGGTCAAAGAGCACGATCGTGTGGGGCGGATGGCTGACACCCAGGAGTTCGAGAATTTTGTGCTGGATAAACGGCAAATCGATCCGGCGCTGATGGCGCTGTTATTGCAGGAAGCCCCGGAAAAAATTACCGATCTTGGCGATCAGATTGTCATTCGCCATCTGTATATCGAACGACGGATGGTGCCGCTGAATATCTGGCTGGAGCAGGTCGAAGGTCAACAACTGCGCGATGCCATTGAAGAGTACGGCAACGCGATTCGTCAGCTGGCCGCCGCCAATATTTTCCCCGGCGATATGCTGTTTAAGAACTTCGGCGTCACCCGTCACGGGCGCGTGGTGTTCTACGACTACGATGAAATCTGCTACATGACGGAGGTTAATTTCCGTCATATCCCGCCGCCACGCTACCCGGAAGATGAGATGAGCGCTGAGCCGTATCGCCTGGAGATGTCTTCCCGGAAGAGTTTCGCCACTGGCTATGTGCCGACCCGCGTATCGGGCCGCTATTTGAAGAGATGCACGCTGACTTGTTCAGCGCCGACTACTGGCGGGGTTTGCAAACGCGGATTAAAAACGGGCATGTGGAAGATGTTTACGCTTACCGACGCAAACAGCGTTTCAGCGTGCGTTATGAAACAGACCGTAGGCCGGGTAAGGCGTAGCTGCCACCCGGCAACCCCATCTTAACGAAATCCGCCGTACGCCAGCGTGACTTCTTTCGCTGCTTTGATTGCCATTGCGCCAAACTCGGTCACACGGTCATCGGTAATGCGTGAGATTGGCCCGGAAATGGAGATGGCGGCGAACGGCTGACGGTGCTCGTCATAAATGCACGACGCCACGCAGCGCAGACCCAGCGCATGTTCCTCATCATCAAAGGAATAGCCGCGCTTGCGCGTCTGGGCCAAATCCTCTTTCAGATGCACTGGCGACACCAGCGTGGCGTGGGTATAAGCGTGTAGTCCTTTGCGGTGCAGCAGCCCTGTCACCTGTTCTTCGCTCAGTTGGGATAAAAACGCCTTACCCGCGCCGGAAGCATGCATCGGCAGTTTGCCGCCGATAGGCGCGGACATGCGCATCAGTTGGGTGCACTGCACCTGGTCGATAATAATGGCCTGATGATCGCTTTGATCCAGCACGGCGAGGTTGACTGTCTCACCGGAGTCTTCCATCAGCTTGCGCAGGATTGGATGCACAATCGCCAGCAGATTACGGCTTTGCAAAAAGCTGCTGCCGACGATAAACGCATGTGCACCCACGGCCCAATGCCCTAATTCACCGACCTGACGAACAAATCCCTGCTGCTGCATGGTGGTCAATAATCGGTGAGTCGTGGAGTTTGGCAGGCCGGCCTGCTGCGCCAGCTCGGTCAGCGCCACGCTGCCGTTGGATTCCGCAATCCACTCCAGTAGCTTCAGGCCGCGCGTCAGGGACTGAACCTGCCCGGTTGCGGGCGCAGTAGTAGCGGCGGGTTTTCTACCGCGTTTCGCGGGAACGGGGGCAACCATGGCAGACTCCTTTTCTGTATCGTGGAAATCATTTTCGTTTTATTCAATTATAATGCAAGAATTCCTGTACTGATCGGATGAGTGAAGCTGAACATGTCTCATGTTGGCCGTTGTTCTCTTTTCCGCCTCTCAGGTTTGTGACAGTATGGCCTGTTGAGTTTTTTCGGTCTGGTTGAGCGTTGTCGGGAGCGAGTGTGAGCAGCAAAGTAGAACAATTACGTCAGCAGTTAAATGAACGTATTCTGGTGCTGGACGGCGGCATGGGCACCATGATCCAGGGATATCGTCTGAGCGAAGAGGATTTCCGCGGCGAACGCTTTGCCGAATGGCCGTGCGATCTGAAAGGCAACAACGACCTGTTGGTGCTCAGCAAACCGGAGGTGATCGCCGCGATTCACAACGCCTACTTCGAGGCGGGCGCGGACATAATCGAAACCAACACCTTTAACTCCACGACTATCGCCATGGCGGATTACCAGATGGAATCCCTGTCGGCGGAAATCAACTTTGCGGCAGCCAAACTGGCGCGCGCGGCGGCAGATGAATGGACGGCACGCACGCCGAACAAACCGCGCTACGTCGCGGGCGTGCTTGGCCCAACCAACCGTACGGCGTCTATCTCGCCCGACGTCAACGACCCGGCTTACCGCAATATTACCTTTGATCAGCTGGTGGCCGCCTACCGCGAATCCACCAAAGCGCTGGTGGAAGGCGGCAGTGACCTGATCCTGATTGAAACCGTTTTCGATACCCTCAACGCCAAAGCCGCTATTTTCGCGGTTAAAACTGAATTCGAAGCGCTGGGCGTTGAGCTGCCGATTATGCTCTCCGGCACCATCACCGACGCTTCCGGGCGTACGCTCTCCGGCCAGACCACCGAAGCATTCTACAACTCCCTGCGCCACGCCGATGCGCTGACTTTTGGTCTGAACTGTGCCTTAGGCCCGGACGAACTGCGCCAGTACGTGCAGGAACTGTCGCGTATTGCCGAATGCTACGTTACCGCACACCCGAACGCCGGGCTGCCGAACGCCTTTGGTGAGTACGATCTCGATGCCGACACCATGGCGGCGCAAATCCGCGAATGGGCCGAGGCGGGCTTCCTGAATATTGTTGGCGGCTGCTGCGGCACCACGCCGGAACACATCGCCGCCATGAGTCGCGCAGTGGACGGACTGCCGCCACGCCGCTTGCCGGAAATCCCGGTTGCCTGCCGCCTTTCCGGCCTTGAGCCGCTGAACATCGGCGACGACAGCCTGTTTGTGAACGTCGGCGAGCGTACCAACGTTACCGGTTCGGCGAAGTTTAAACGCCTGATCAAAGAAGAGAAGTACAGCGAAGCGCT
>OKBG01000336.1_pt1 | contig 8925 bp, 8 predicted proteins | sample 1610361 | NCBI WGS metagenome assembly OKBG01 (sample SAMN04436645, study PRJEB24849) | human gut metagenome | biome: human gut; feature: NICU; material: stool | host: Homo sapiens | place: USA: Saint Louis, MO | collected 2010-03-25
CTATTCGCCAGGACGGCCGCGATCGCCTGATTTCGCTGAACGCCGAAGATGACAGCATTCTTGATGCGGCGCTGCGTCAGGGCGCAGACCTGCCGTTTGCCTGTAAAGGCGGCGTCTGTGCCACCTGTAAATGCAAAGTGGTGCAGGGCGAAGTGGCAATGGCCGCCAACTATAGCCTGGAAGCCGATGAAGTGGCGGCGGGCTATGTGCTGAGCTGCCAGGCGCTGCCCAAAAGCGCGGATGTGGTGGTCGACTTTGACGCGCGGGGGACGGCATGAGCGAACTGCTGATTACCCGTCATGACCGTGTGCTGCAACTGACCCTGAACCGTCCGCAGGCGCGTAATGCGTTAAACAACGCGCTGCTGACGCAGATAGCCGACGCGCTGGAAAGTGCGGCTGCAGACGCCTGCGTGAGCGTCTGCGTGATTAGCGGTAACCCGTGCTATTTCGCTGCCGGTGCCGATCTCAACGAAATGGCGGAAAAAGACTTGCCCGCCACCTTCGACGATATTCGTCCTCGTTTGTGGGCGCGCATCGATGCCTTCAACAAGCCGCTGATAGCGGTGGTGAACGGCTATGCGCTGGGGGCGGGCTGCGAGCTGGCGCTGCTTTGTGATCTGGTGATTGCCGGCGATAACGCCCGTTTTGGCCTGCCGGAGATTACTCTCGGCACCATGCCGGGGGCGGGTGGTACGCAGCGGCTTATCCGCAGCGTTGGTAAAGCGCTGGCGAACCGGATGGTGCTGAGCGGCGAAAGCATTGATGCCGAACGCGCACAGCAGGCTGGGCTGGTGAGCGACATTCACCCGGCGAACCTCTCTGATGAATATGCCTTGAAGCTGGCTGCAAACATCGCTCGCCACTCGCCGCTGGCGCTGCGTGCGGCAAAGCAGTCGCTGCGTCTGGCGCACGAGGTGAGCCTTCAGGCCGGTCTTGTACAGGAACGCCAGCTGTTTACCGTGCTGAGCGGCACCGACGACCGCCGTGAAGGTATCGCCGCTTTTTTACAAAAACGTACCCCGGAATTTAAAGGACGCTAATCGTGGACGCATTCATTCTCAGCGAAGTGGAACAGGGCGTCATGACCATCACCCTGAACCGCCCGGACCGACTCAACAGCTTTAATGACGTGATGCACCAGCAGCTCGCCGACTGCCTGAAACAGGCCGAACGTGACGACACCATTCGCTGCCTGCTGATTACCGGTGCCGGTCGCGGTTTTTGCGCCGGACAGGATCTGAATGACCGTAACGTTGACCCAAGCGGCCCCGCGCCGGATCTGGGCATGTCGGTGGAACGCTTTTACAACCCGCTGGTGCGTCGTTTAGCCGCGCTGCCGAAGCCGGTTATCTGCGCCGTTAACGGCGTGGCCGCCGGGGCGGGTGCAACGTTAGCGCTGGGCTGCGATATCGTGCTGGCCGCGCGTTCGGCGAAGTTTGTGATGGCCTTCAGCAAGCTTGGCCTGGTGCCGGACTGCGGCGGTAGCTGGCTGCTGCCCCGTGTGACCACCCGCGCTCGCGCCGTAGGTTTACTGATGCTGGGCGATAACCTCAGCGCCGAACAGGCCGCGCAGTGGGGGATGATCTGGCAGGTGGTGGATGACGCTGAACTGAAAGACACCGCGTTAGCCATGGCGCGTCATTTTGCTACGCAGCCGACCTATGGGCTGGGGTTAATTAAGAAAGCTTTGCAGCTTTCCGAAACCAATACGCTGGATCAGCAGCTTGAGCTTGAGCGCGACTACCAGCGCATGGCCGGTCGCAGCGACGACTATCGCGAAGGCGTCAGCGCCTTCCTCGCCAAACGTCAGCCACAGTTCAGCGGGAAATAAGCCATGAGCCAGACTCTTCACACCGTCGCCGTGATTGGCGGCGGCACCATGGGGGCCGGGATCGTCGAAGTGGCGGCCAGTGCCGGACACGCGGTGCGGCTGTATGACATTTCGTCTGAGGCGATTACCCGCGCTATCGACGGCATTGCCGAGCGCCTCAACGCCCGCGTTAGCCGCGGCAAAGTCAGCGCCGAGCAGGCGCAGGCGCTGCTGGCACGCATTACGCCAGCAACCGAATTAACACAGCTAGCCGATGCGCAGTTAGTAATTGAAGCCGCTTCGGAACGCCTGGAGATTAAACAGGCGCTGTTCAGCCAACTGGCGGAAATCTGTTCGCCGTCAACGCTGCTGACCAGCAATACCTCGTCGATTTCCATTACCGCAATTGCGGCGGGAGTGAAGCATCCGGAACGGGTGGCGGGGCTGCACTTCTTTAATCCGGCGCCAGTGATGAAGCTGGTCGAGGTCGTCAGCGGCCTTGCCACCTCAACGGAAGTGGTGGAGCAGCTTTGCCAGTGCGTCAGCGCCTGGGGCAAACAGCCGGTGCGCTGCCGCTCCACACCGGGCTTTATCGTCAACCGCGTGGCGCGCCCGTATTACGCCGAAGCCTGGCGCGCGCTGGAAGAGCAGGTGGCATCCGCGGAAGTGATTGACGCGGCGCTGCGCGAGGGCGGCGGTTTCCCGATGGGGCCGCTGACGCTGACCGATCTGATCGGTCAGGACGTCAACTTTGCCGTTACCTGTTCGGTATTTAACGCCTTCTGGCAGGATCGCCGCTTTCTGCCGTCTTTGCTGCAACAGGAGCTCGCTCTGGCGGGGCGTCTGGGCAAGAAGAGTGGACACGGTGTCTATCGCTGGCCTGTTGAAGTATCGCCTGATCTGGCTGTTGCAGCGGTACAGCCTGAAAATGCAGCAAAAAACATTAAACGTGACGTTGTCACTGAACTGGATGATGTGCTGCTTCTTGAAACCACTGGTGAAACCGCGCTGGCTTTAAGCGTGCAGCATCAGCGCCCGGTAGTGGTTTATGACCATGCGGCGGGCGACACGGTCGTACTGGCGAGCGCGCAAACCAACCCACAGTCGGCAACCGATAAAGCGGTGTACTACTTCCAACAGCAGGGCAAAAACGTGCTGCGTATTGCCGACTACCCAGGGCTTTTGGTGTGGCGCACGGTGGCGATGCTGGCGAACGAAGCGCTGGATGCGGTGCAAAAAGGTGTCGCTAATGCGGACGATATCGATACTGCGATGCGCCTGGGGGTGAACTACCCGCGTGGGCCACTGGCCTGGGGAGAATCGCTCGGCTGGGGACGCGTGCTGCGTCTGCTGGAAAATCTACAACAGCACTACGGCGAAGAACGCTATCGCCCAAGTGCGCTGCTGCGCCAGAAAGCGCTGATGGAGATGCGTCATGAGTAATGAAGCCTGGCGCAACGCCCGCGCCATGTACGAGAAGGACACCTGCGCTCGTGAGCTGGGGATTGAGCTTATCGAAATGGACCAGGGTTTTGCGCAGATGACGATGGTGGTCACGCCAAAAATGCTCAACGGCCATCAGACCTGCCACGGTGGGCAGCTGTTTTCGCTGGCGGATACCGCCTTTGCTTACGCCTGCAACAGTCAGGGACTGGCGGCAGTAGCCTCAGCGGCCAGTATCGACTTTCTGCGTCCGGCCTTTGCAGGCGAGAAATTAATCGCCACCGCCCGGGTGAAGCAGCAGGGCAAACTGACCGGCGTGTATGACATTGAAATCGTCAACCCGCAGCAAAAAACTGTGGCGCTGTTTCGCGGCAAATCGCACCGCATCGGCGGCACGATTACAGGAGAAGTCTAATGCGTGACGCATTTATTTGTGACGGTATTCGTACCCCGATTGGTCGCTATGGCGGGGCGCTGGCAGGCGTGCGTGCCGACGATCTGGCGGCCATTCCATTGCGTGAATTACTCAACCGCAACCCACACCTGGATGCCAGCGCTATTGAAGATGTGATCTTCGGTTGCGCCAACCAGGCGGGCGAGGATAACCGCAACGTGGCGCATATGGCGACCCTGCTGGCGGGTTATCCGTACGGCGTGTCCGGCACCACCATCAACCGTCTATGCGGTTCCGGGCTGGACGCCATCGGCTTTGCCGCACGTGCCATTAAGGCGGGCGATGCGGATCTGTTGATTGCCGGCGGCGTGGAGTCCATGTCCCGCGCGCCGTTCGTCATGGGCAAGGCCACCGCGCCGTTCCAGCGTCAGGCGGAAATGTTTGATACCACCATCGGCTGGCGTTTTGTGAACCCGCTCATGCAGCAACAATTTGGAACTGACAGCATGCCGGAAACGGCAGAGAATGTAGCCGAATTGTTAAATGTAAGCCGAAGGGACCAGGACGCCTTTGCGTACCGCAGCCAGCAGCGTACGGCGAAAGCACAGCGCGACGGCATTCTGGCGCAGGAAATTGTGCCGGTGCAGATTATTGGTAAGAAAGGTGCGGTCAGCGCGGTGCGTGAAGATGAACATCCGCGTGCAGAAACCACTTTGGAGCAACTGGCCTCGCTGAAAACCCCGTTTCGTAGGGGCGGCGTGGTGACGGCGGGCAACGCTTCCGGTGTCAATGACGGTGCTGCGGCGTTGATTATCGCAAACCAGCAGCAGGCCGCCGCGCAGGGCTTAACGACACGTGCGCGCATCGTCGCCATGGCGACCGCCGGCGTTGAGCCGAAGTACATGGGGCTTGGGCCGGTTCCGGCGGTGCGTAAAGTGCTGGAGCGCGCCGGGCTGAATATTAACGATATGGACGTGATTGAGCTGAACGAAGCCTTTGCCGCCCAGGCGTTGGGAGTGATGAGACAGCTTGGACTGGCAGATGATGCAGAACACGTAAATCCCAATGGGGGGGCTATCGCTTTAGGTCACCCGCTGGGGATGAGCGGTGTGCGGTTAGCGCTGGCCGCGACGCTGGAGCTGGAACGACGCAATGGACGCTATGCGCTGTGTACGATGTGTATTGGCGTGGGTCAGGGCATTGCCATGATCCTTGAGCGAGTGTGAGCTAATTGACCTGCGAGTACCCTACAACATGACAACTACAACAAAATTAGATCCAATTGAAACCGCATCGCGTGACGAATTAGTCGCTCTGCAGACCGAGCGCCTGAAATGGACGTTAAAACACGCCTATGAAAACGTGCCGATGTACCGTCGCAAATTTGATGCGGCAGGGGTTCACCCGGATGATTTCCGTGAGCTGAGCGATCTGAGCAAGTTTCCCTGCACCACCAAGCAGGACCTGCGTGACAACTATCCGTTTGATACCTTCGCGGTACCGATGGAGCAGGTAGTGCGTATCCATGCGTCATCCGGTACCACGGGTAAACCGACGGTGGTGGGCTATACGCAAAATGATATCGATACCTGGGCTAACATCGTCGCCCGTTCGCTACGTGCCGCAGGCGGTACCGCGAAAGATAAAATCCACGTCGCTTATGGCTATGGCCTTTTCACAGGTGGACTGGGCGCGCACTACGGTGCCGAGCGTTTAGGGGCGACGGTGATCCCGATGTCCGGCGGCCAGACCGAGAAACAGGCGCAGTTGATCCGTGATTTTAAGCCCGACATGATCATGGTTACGCCATCCTACTGCCTGAACCTGATTGAAGAGCTGGAGCGCCAGATGGGCGGTGACGCGCGCGGCTGTTCGCTGCGTACTGGTGTCTTTGGCGCAGAGCCGTGGACAACGGGGATGCGCGCGGAGATCGAACGTCGCCTCGGTATTACGGCGCTCGATATTTATGGCCTGTCGGAAGTGATGGGGCCGGGCGTGGCGATGGAGTGCATCGAAACGGGTGATGGTCCGACAATCTGGGAGGATCATTTCTTCCCGGAAGTGGTTAATCCGGATGACGGTACGCCACTGGCTGACGGTGAGCACGGCGAACTGCTGTTCACCACGCTGACGAAAGAAGCGCTGCCGGTCATTCGTTATCGTACCCGCGACCTGACGCGCCTGCTGCCGGGAACCGCGCGCACGATGCGTCGTATGGATCGCATTAGCGGGCGCAGCGACGACATGCTGATTATTCGCGGCGTCAACGTATTCCCGTCTCAGGTGGAAGAAGAGATCCTCAAGATTGATCATCTGGCCCCGCATTATCAGCTTGAAGTGGATCGCCGTGGCCATCTTGATTCACTTTCGGTACGCGTGGAGCTTAAAGAGAGTAGCCTGGTGCTAAGCCACGAGCAGCGCTGCCAGATTTGCCACCATCTGCGTCATCGCATTAAGTCGATGGTCGGCATTTCAACGGATGTCAGCATCGTCAATTGCGGCAGCATTCCACGCTCCGAAGGCAAGGCCTGCCGCGTGTTTGACCTGCGTAAAGCTGCCGCCAACGGCTAAGTCTCGTAGGCCTGATAAGCGTAGCGCCATCAGGCACAATGGCGCAACGCTGCCGGATGGCGGCGTTGCCTTATCCGGCCTACAAACTCCTGGCGTATCGCTGATCTATTCCTGTGCTATGATTCAAAAAGCACAAAAAAGACAACAGTATGAATCATATGGAAAAGCTCGATAGTTTTATTCAGCAGGCGGTAACCGCAATGCCGGTCAGCGGCACCTCGCTTATCGCCTCGCTTTACGGGGACTGTTTATCGCAACGCGGTGGAGAAGTCTGGTTGGGTAGTGTTGCCGCGCTGCTGGAAGGGCTTGGCTTCGGTGAGCGTTTTGTACGTACCGCACTGTTTCGCCTTAATAAAGAAGAATGGCTGGACGTGGTACGTATCGGCCGACGCAGTTTCTACCGCCTGAGCGATAAAGGGCTACGCTTGACGCGTCGCGCCGAGAGCAAAATCTACCGTGCCAGCGCCCCTGAGTGGGACGGTACCTGGCTGCTGCTGCTCTCCGAAGGGCTGGAAAAAAACACCCTCGCCGAAGTTAAAAAGCAGCTGTTATGGCAAGGTTTTGGCGTACTGGCGCCGAGTCTGCTGGCGTCACCATCGCAAAAGCTGGCGGACGTCCAGTCGCTGCTCCATGAAGCTGGGGTGGCGGAAAACGTCATCGTTTTTGAGGCGCATTCGCCGTTGGCACTCTCCCGTGCCGCGCTGCGTGAGCGGGTAGAAGGGTGCTGGCACTTAACCGAACAAAATGCCATGTACGAGGCGTTTATCACTCTGTTCCGTCCGTTGTTACCGTTGCTGCGTGACGTCGGGCCGGACGAACTTACGCCAGAGCGCTGCTTCCAGATCCGCCTGTTGCTCATTCACCTTTATCGTCGGGTTGTGCTCAAAGATCCGCTGCTGCCGGAAGAATTGTTGCCTGCTCACTGGCTAGGGCAGACGGCGCGTCAGCTGTGTATTAATATTTATCAACGTGTTGCGCCCGGCGCCCAAGTTTTCGTCAGCGAAAAAGGCGAGAGCTCGGTGGGGGAACTACCCGCGCCAGGGCCGCTCTATTATCAACGCTTCGGCGGATTAGCCGAGGCGTAACAGGAGAAGCCATGCCGATTTACCAGATTGACGGGATGATCCCGGTAGTTCCTGCGGAAAGCTATGTTCACCCAACCGCAGTGCTGATTGGCGATGTCATTCTCGGCAAAGGTGTTTATGTTGGCCCCAATGCCAGCCTGCGCGGAGATTTTGGGCGTATCGTGGTTAAAGATGGGGCGAATATCCAGGATAACTGCGTGATGCACGGATTTCCCGGCCAGGATACGGTGGTGGAAGAGGACGGACATATCGGCCACGGAGCGATTCTGCACGGCTGTGTGATAGGGCGTAACGCGCTGGTCGGCATGAGCGCGGTGATTATCGATGGCGCGACAATCGGTGAGAACAGTATCGTTGGTGCTTCGGCGTTTGTGAAAGCGCGCGCCGAGATGCCTGCCAACCATCTGATTGTCGGCAGCCCGGCGAAAGCGATTCGCATGTTAACTGAGCAGGAGCTGGTGTGGAAAAAACAGGGCACTCGCGAATATCAGGTGCTGGTGGAGCGCTGTCAGCAGACGCTTGCAGAAGTGAAGCCGCTGACTGCGGTAGAACCCGACAGAAAGCGGCTGGAGTTTGATGAGAATTTGCAACCTAAGTCAGCGGGTTAGCGATTCTACGCAATACCTGGTGTCAGAACTGATAGCTGGCGGTGATGCTGACGTTGCGCGGCTCACCATAAACGATAGAACCGTCGATATTCGTGTCGTAGGTTTTATCGAACAGGTTATTGAGGTTACCCTGCACTGAGAAGTTTTTTGTTACCTGGTAACGGGTGAACAAATCTACCAGGGCGTAGCTTCCCTGTTCCGCGCGGAATGTGCCATAAGGCGTGACCGTATCGCTGTAAACACGATTCTGCCAATTGACTCCGCCGCCTACGGTCAGTTCCGGCATGGCTGGCAGGCGATAACGGGTGAACAGTTTTACCGTGGTCCGTGGCAGGTTAGGGTTTACAGCATTGCCTTCGTTGTCTTCAGCAACATAGCGTGTCGCGCCAAACGTCATCTGCCAGTTATCGGTGATCGCACCGTTAATTTCGAATTCGACCCCTTTGCTGACTGTACCATCCATCGCTTTAAAGGCCGTATCGCCATTGCTACCGGCGATTGGCACGCCGGTTGATTGCGCTACGTTATCCTGTTCAATGCGGAACACCGCGAGCGTGGTGGTTAAACGGCTGTTCATCCAGTCGGACTTCAGGCCAAGCTCATAGTTGTTGCCGGTAATCGGAGAGAGATATTTACCGGAACTGTCGCGCTTGTTCTGCGGCTGGAAGATTGAGGTATAGCTGGCGTAGGTAGACCAGTTGTCGTCAATGTCATACACCAGGCCCGCGTACGGGGTGGTGTGGTTTTGCTCCATGCTGTAGGTCAGGGTGTCGATACGCCAATTGGTATAACGCGCGCCGACAATCAAATGCAGTGGGTCGGCCAGCGAAATACGCGTTGCGGCGTACAGCGATTTCATGTGCGTGGTATCGTCCTGAGCCAATGACTGCGGTTTCCAGTTAGTTTCCGGGAAGTTACCATCGTAGGTATAGAAGCTGCCGATTTCGTTGGGGAAAACAAGCCAATGCGCCGGTGGCCGATATTCCCCAGAACCAGCGGGTGCGGGTGTACA
>OKBG01000338.1_pt1 | contig 8817 bp, 7 predicted proteins | sample 1610361 | NCBI WGS metagenome assembly OKBG01 (sample SAMN04436645, study PRJEB24849) | human gut metagenome | biome: human gut; feature: NICU; material: stool | host: Homo sapiens | place: USA: Saint Louis, MO | collected 2010-03-25
AAGGCGGAATTTTTTAGCGACACTGACATCCGTGTCCGCTCCGGAGGTTACAATGACATTCTCACCTGATGAGAGTTGGATGCTGGCAGGAGTCACCTGCGCAATGCCAGCAGGAGCAGAAAAAAGTAAAGCCTGTTTCTTGAGGTCTGTCATAGACTCCATTAACAATGCTTTTTGCCTCTCGATATCAGCCAGTTCTGCTTTCGCTTTTTCTGCCGCAGAGTGAATACCTTTCGCATCCTGAAGCGCAGCTTGTAAGTTAGCTACTGCTTCATGCATATCTAACTGCAAACCTCCAGCTAATTCCTGGCGATCGGCACTGATAAAGATCCCTTTCCCAGCCCGAATAGCTCCCCATTGGTCTGTACGCAGTTCAAACCCCTCGCCCCGCAGCGCACGCTGTGCATCCACATTATGCCCCAGGTTCAGCTGCGTCTTGCCGCCGTACTCGGTGCTGAGCTTGACGTGCTCCTCGCCCCGTTTGTCTTCCATGCGCAGCTTGTTGTTCGCGGGTGTGCGAATGACGTTGCGGGTGTGGTTTGCCTGTGTCACGTGGTCAGGATGCCGGGAGTCGTGCAGCGCGTGGGCTATATAGGAACGCCACCGCCACTTCTGTGCCCTGTATCAGCGGGAAGTGAATCCCGTAGGTGTCGCCGCCGTAGGGTTTGGCCAGGCGCAGCAGCATGCTCTCGTAACCCTGCTGTTTGCTGTCCTGGTCTGCATCGAACTTCACCCGGTACAGCCCCTCCGCCGTCTGATGCGCGTAGATATCCCCGCTCTTCGGGCTGCTGACCCGTGCCGTCAGCGTGCCGCTAACCTTCGGTCTTGCCTTCAGCGCCGGACGCCAGCGCTGCGTCTCACTGTACGGCACCGCCGCCAGCGTTACCCTCAGCGCATCCTTCCTGCTGCCGCTGAACCCGGCCCGGATGACCACCACCGGCTGCTGCAGCACGCCCGGCAGCGTCGACGGCACGCTGTTGTCCGTTATCGTCAACACCTGTCCCGGACGTAACCCCGCATCCGTGCTGAAACCCGTTATCAGCGTCTGCTCCGCCAGAAAACGCTCGTGGTCCAGTCGCGCCCAGAAGTTCCCGGTTTCCGCCGCCGGATCGAATGCATCCCCGGTTTCAAGATGGCGCGGTTTGTAGTGATACACCTCGCCATAGCGCATTTCCTCGCCTTCGCCGCCGGTGATATCCGCCCTCGCCGACTGCAGCACCTTCTGCGCTTCGCGGTGGTTATAGTCTTTTGTCGTCACTCCCGCCGGTGCCACCTGGTGCAGAATGTTCAGTCCCCAGACGGAGTCCGCCCCGCTGTCGCTCATTCCTGACGGGCTGTTCAGCGCCAGCCGTTTATCAAACTCATAGGCGCTCTGCTGGTCTGCAAAATGCACCACTTCCGTCCGGGTGTCCGGCTGCAGCGTGAAGAAGTAAAATATCCCCACTTCCGCCAGCAGACGCTCAATAAACGCCAGGTCGCTCTCCTGGTACTGATTTATCTGCTCACGCTTCGGATAACTCTGTGTCAGCGTGAATTCATACTCCCAGCCATGCAGGGCGTGCTCCTGCAGGATTTCACTCACCACTTCCGGGACCGATTTGTTTATGAAGAAGCGGTGCGTGCGGAACTGTTTACCCAGCAGGGAGAGATAAGGCTCAATGATGATTTCATGGCTGACCTGGTCGCGCGACCCCGTCAGACGCCGGAAATGGGTCACCACGCCGTGGACGAATTTCACGGGCAGGGCATGCAGTAATTCCCCGCCTTTCATGGTCAGCAAAGCCGGTTGGTTCAGGAACATACCGGCAGTCAGCTGTGAAGCGCTGCAGGTAAAACGGACTGAATAATGGTAACGGACGCTTAACTGCTCCAGCCCCTCAAAACGTTCCACATCCAGTTCATGCGGGCATGAAGAAACCGATAAACTGTAGCGGTTAAGCGTGGGCCCTGATGCTATTTCCATATTCATAGCGTTAACTCCGTTTAATAAACTATAATTACGCGTTTATAAACCATAATAAAAACTGAATAAAACAGTTTTCCATTAAATAAAAATCACAGATAATCATCCCAATTACTACGTACGTGAGGCCAGCCAAATTTCATCATAAAATACCCAAAAACAATCAATAAAAAACCTCCCGCGCCCCATAAATATCTAAATCCATCGTCAGAAATAAAGAAGAACCAAATAGAAAAGGCAATACCAAACATACATAAGATATTACCAGCCAGATATGAAAAATAATACATTAAATATCTGGCTATTTCTCTAAACTTCCCAAGCCGTCCAGAAAACATTGGCAAACCTCATTAAAAAAAACTAAATTTGCATTGTGAAATTCAATTGCTTTTTCAAAAGGTGAAACAAGATCTTCTATCAGAAAATAAAGCAGATCCAGGTCCCCCATATCTTTCAATTTTTGATAATGACCTGGACTCCTTGCAGCCAGATAGCGAGATGTATAGATTGCTCTGGATACTTCCGCTCCCAGCGTAAGAAGCGAGCCTATAGCAGCACCTGAAAAAAATGCCGTGACTAGCCGATTAGAAATAACAGCCCCAATTTTAACGCCAGTTAGCTCTGAGAAAATCATCCTTCCAGCACTATTTCCAGCTATTTTTTCTGCCATTAAAGCAACATCCAGTCGAGAAGAAAAATCATCAATAAAAACTCCAACAACCTGATCTACCAGCTCCTTATTAAATCCCACCTTATTAATAAGTCTGGCAAACCTGTATTTGTCATCTTCATTCGCTCTGCGATGTTCTGTGTCCATAAAATCATAGGCCAAATACCCCATACTAACAGGAAATGATATAAGCCCTTTTACCAAAGCAGCAATAAATCCAGAATCATCAACATTAATAGCTTCGAGCATATCTTTTGCAAGATCTTTAGCACCATCCATATTTAGTCCTTTAGCGCAACGCATATCCCGATACAAAATAAAACCCAGCGCTAGTCTTTTCACTGGGTTTTATTTTTCACTTGCTATCAAATATCAGTTCAATTCCCTCTTCATCACGCCAACTTAAAGTAAGTTGCAGAGGTTTTTGCTGCCGGGAAAGATACGTTAACAACTGCTGGCTGAGCACTGGCAAGATTTGTTGATTCAGCAGGCTGTCAATATTCCTCGCCCCCGTATCCGGTAGCAGGCAAGCGGCGGTCAGGGCATCAAAAAGGTTCTCGGATATCGTCGTGGTGATACCGTAGTGGCGCTGCAATCGCTGGCTAACCTGATCCAGCTTCATTTGTACAATGGTGCGCAGCGCTGGTTCACTGAGCGGGTGATAGATAATGGTCTGGAAACGTGCCAGCAGCGCCGGCTGAAAATGGTCGCGCAAAAGCGGGCGCAGTAGTTCATGCAGATCGGGCTCTGCCGCTTCCGGCTGTTCTTCCAGCAGCTGCATCACGGCATCGCCGCCAAGATTGGAGGTCATCAAAATAACGGTATTGCGAAAATCAATTTCACGGCCTTCGCCATCGCGCATGAAACCACGGTCAAATACCTGATAAAACAGGTTCATGACGTCGCGATGCGCTTTTTCGACTTCATCCAGCAGTACCACGCTATAGGGGCGCTTTCGCACGGCTTCGGTCAGGATCCCTCCCTGACCATAACCCACGTATCCCGGAGGCGAGCCCTTGAGCTGGCTCACGGTGTGCGGCTCCTGACATTCAGACAGATTAATGGTGATCAGCGATTTTTCACCGCCAAACAGAATCTCGGCCAGCGCCAGCGCCGTCTCCGTTTTCCCGGTACCGCTTGGTCCGGTAAGCAGAAACACACCCTGCGGGCCGTTTTCCGGCGTAAGACCCGTTTTTGATGCGCGCAGTCGTTGCGCGATGGCATTCAGCGCATAATCCTGCCCGACAACGCGTTTTCCCATCTGAGTTTCAAGCGTCAGCAAGTCTGTCTGGGAGTCCTTCATTAATGAAGATAATGGTACACCAGTCCAGTCGGCGATCACCGTTGCGACAGTGCGCGCGTCTACATCCGGAAACAGTAAAGGATGACCCTGCTGAAGCACACTAAGCTGCTGCTGCAATTCAACCGTCTCCGCCTGACGGGAAATATCACGGCGGCTGGCCAGCAGTTGCTCAGTGAGCGCTAATTCCTGACCGTACTGGGTTTCGCGTTCATCTAACTCGACAAGCAGACGATTTTCATGCTGTTCAATGCTGGCCAGCCTTTCACCATGCTGACCATTTCCTAGCGCGAGATCGGCAAGCAACGCCTGCTTTTCAATTTCAAGCGCAGTTATCTCCGACTTCAAACGCGTCAGTGGTTCCGGAACGGTATCAAGGCTCATCCGCACTCTTGCGCCTGCGGTGTCCAGCAGGTCGACGGCTTTGTCGGGTAATTGCCGCCCAGTAAGATAGCGGCGAGAGAGCGTAACGGCGGTTTTAACCGCGTCGTCGGTGATGTGAACGCCATGGTGTTCCGCATAGCGTGATTTCAGACCGCGCAGCATTAAACAGGCAGTATCATCATCCGGCTCATCCACTTTCACCATCTGAAAACGCCGCTCCAGCGCAGCATCACGCTCAAAATACTGTTTATATTCGCTCCATGTGGTCGCCGCAATGGTTCGTAATTCTCCTCTGGCCAGAGCGGGTTTTAGCAGGTTGGCTGCGTCTGCGCCTCCCGCCTGATTACCGGCCCCAATGATGGTGTGTGCTTCATCGATAAAGAGCAAAATCGGTATTGGTGATTGTTGAACGGCATCAATGATATTTTTCAACCGCTGCTCAAACTCACCTTTCACTCCAGCCCCCGCTTGAAGCAGCCCAAGATCCAGCGTGCGTAACGTCACCGCTTTCAGGCTATCCGGCACGTTACCTTCCGCAATACGCAGCGCCAGCCCCTCCACCAGAGCGGTCTTGCCGACGCCGGGTTCCCCAACCAGAATGGGATTGTTTTTTCGCCGACGGGACAGCACATCCACCATTTGACGAATTTCATTATCGCGACCAAATACCGGGTCGATACCGCCGGCATGCGCTTTCGCGGTAACGTCCTGCGTAAATTTATCGAGCACGCCTTGTAATGCTGGCGACAACATCGATTCAGCCGGTCCAGGACGCGGTTCATCATCAAAGGAAACCTGCGCCAGAGCGGCTTCTTGCTGTCTTTCCGGCCGCTCATCAGACTGGACATTTAATAGCGGCAGGAGGCGTTCCAGTTGAGTATGTCCTGCGCTCAGAAGAGGCCACAGGCCATCGCACTTCAGCAATGACGGCTTGCCTACCAGCGCCATCAGCAAGTGCACACCCCGTATCTGCGAATTTTCATCCGTTGCGGCGCATAGCCACGCTTGTTGCATTAAAGAAAGAAGCGCATCAGACAACTGCGGGCGGCTTTTCACGGAACGAGGCTGAACATCCAGATGCGCCAGCAGCGACTGCCAGAGATTGTCGATATCCCATTCATAGCGACGAGCGATGACGGTAATATCGCCCTCCCCCTGCTCAAGCAACTTCAGTAACCAGTGTTCAGGCGTGATTTCTGCATGCGCGCGCGTCTGGCATAACGATGCTGCCGCTTCAAGCGCCTGAGCGCAGTAGGGGTTGAGACGACGTAATAACACTGCTGACTGGTGTTCCATTTGGTTCCTGACTCCCTGTATTCAGGCATGCTACCGCCCGTGGCCGTAATCCAATGCCCATAAGGTAATAAGTGACGTTGATACTCTCTGCTTAACCCCCACTCCGGACGCTCAGCAGAGGGCATAAAAAAACGGATGAGGAAATCCTCATCCGTTAGTGCATTACGCGGTGGTACGCTCGTTCCAGGCGTCAGAATGGATAATGTTGCCATCCTTATACGTCCAGACGATCTTCTCGTAGCGCAGTTCAATCTGCTCCAGGTGGTTGTGCTTCTCTTTAGCCGGATCCTTGATGTCGTACATCACAGGGTTTACTTTCACCACTTTCACGTTGTGCAGAGTGGTGTTGAAGTATTCCACTTCCTGACCCGCATCATTAATGCGATACCATTTGAACTCTGCCTGGCGCAGGGTCTGACCGGTCGTTACAGCCTTATACAGATACGGGCTGGAGGCATCGATTTCCTTCGTGAAAAGGAATGGGGTATGGATACGCGTCCCGGTCAACTTACCGGTGTTGTTATCGGTAGGGATGTACAGGTTATGTTCCTGAGCCACTACTTCGATACTGCCCACACGGTCTTTTACGTCAACAGAGCCTTTGATATCCGCACCGCCGTCGTCTTTCAGCCAAAGGTAGACTGGAATTGCCATAACTTTTTCTCCATTTTTACTTCGCTAATGCGTCACCGCTTTCCGGTGACGGTTCCTTCATTCCCGGTACCCGACAGGCATCAGCCTGCGGTACCAGACTGATCTCTACACGGCGGTTGGCAGCCCGCCCCTCCGGCGTATCGTTGGTTTTGTAGGGACGTGATTCACCGTAACCCTGAACGGCAAAGCAGCTCTCTGCGACGTCACCGGTATCACGCATCCAGTCGCGAACAGATTCCGCACGTTTGAGAGAGAGCTGTTGATTAGATTTATCGTCACCCACATCATCGGTATGCCCGGCGATGACTATCAGCCAACCGGGTCTGGCTTTGATATTGACCAAAGCTCGAATGAGTACTTTTGTTGAACCCGCTTTTAGCGCCCATTTGCCCGTATCAAACAGCGACATGCTGTTGAGACGCACGGTTTGCGGGGAGATCGCTTTTGGTTTTTCAGGTGGCAACCAGTCGCTGATTGCGGCCTGCAAAGGTGGGATCAATCTCATCCCCTGGTACAATCCCATTGAAAGAGAAAGGGGTTCGCCGCGCTGATACCAGCGATCAAGCCGCTGCGCATCCCGACGAAGTTGATCCTGAGCCTGAATCTTTGGCTCGACAGGGTTGCCGCTAAGATGGAGGTATAGCGTCAGATGATCGTTTGTGATCCTGATGAGATGCTGGTTATTGATAAAGCTGCATGCCATCGCCAGTCCGACAAAAATGCCGCATAGCAGACCACTTATACCCACCGTTCGTTGAAATGCCGTCAGCGCCCGGCGGCGGGATAAAAAAGGTAATGCTAAATCAGGAAAAGGCAGCAGTTCGGACGCTGCAGAAACCGCAGGAGAAATCGTTGTCCGATCGGTGATATGCCGTTGCCACAGATTATTTTCACAGACCGCTAATGAGGTGAAACACACAACCCGTAAAGCAGAGAAAAGTGGCGGAACATGGCGCTCGGCGTCGCCCTGCTCCTTCTTCAGCCAACCCAGTAAAGTATCTAACCACACTGCATGTGTAAGATGAGAATGGCGAGCAGAGTGCTCTTGCGATGAGAAAGGAACACAATCATCTAATCCTGTAGCCGACTGCACTTCAGCATCCTGAGGGGTGCGAATAAACCAACGTACAGTCTCATTGCATTGAGGAGAATTCAGCCAACAACACAGCCAAAATGGCGGTATACCAGATAACCAACGCCGACTCTGGGTCACCACCCGCCGCCAACTGAGCAGCATGTGCTTAAGCGCATCTTCATCATTATGCCGTTCCGGGATTAACGCCAGCATCACGGAGACACGCATAAGAAGCCCCGGACGCTGCACAGCTATCTGACGAACCAGAGCACTATAATGCTCTGGGGATTGAACAGATAAATACCAGCCCTGTGAACTCTCGCAGGAATCGCCACGTCCGGCAAACAAGGGGGCAGTATCGCCACATACCAGCACAACAGGCCCACTGAAACTCTCTGGAGGGAGCGGAACGTCATGAGCAGACGTCAGCCGACCATACTGGCGCCAGCCATAAACGATTCCAGGAATGGAAAGCAGTAAAATAAAGACGGTAAGACCACTGCGAACACCTGCACTTAACGGACTGAATCCCCAGACCAGCAACAAAGCCAGCACGGTCGCCAGTACATAGTTCACGATCCCTCGCAACTGAGCCATGTCTTAACCCTGCCCAATAAGCTGAGCAATCTGCCCTTGTAAGACATGAGAAAATGTGAGCCATAAAGCACCTAACGCCAGCGCGCCGACAAGCCATGCCAGCCACCAGCGGCGCTTACCGCCAGAGAAGCCGGAAGCCCGCATAATTACCGGCGCATCGTGCTTTAATTTAAAAGGCATCGCCTGAGTCGCCAGCGCCTCAAGAACATCTTCGCGACGTTCGTCACCTTGCTCACGATAGCGCCCCACAAATCCGAGCGTGATTGCGCGATAAAAGCAGGTTAATACGGCGGTATCAGGAACGGGCTCGCGCAGAACGGTGCGAATACGCTCCCAAAGTTCTTCCCCGGCATTGGTGGTGTTGAAATAGCGGGCCTGTAAAGGTGTCGCAAGCCAGGTGATATAACCGCTATCCTGACGGTTGCGGTTCAACACGCTTTCATCCAGTAATGCACATTGCGTATAGAGCATGTGCTCAACGCTGTGTTCGCTGTATTCCATATCACGCAAGGCCTCACGTGCAGAATCAATCCATTGGCAGGCCTGGCGATAGAAAGCAGCCCCATCGTCAACTTCCGGCCCATCGCGTAATTGGCTTACAGCAAGCCAGGTTGGCCAGAACACCTGATCAATATCCTTATTCATTTATTTCAATCCCTTAATACTGCAAAGAGCTCAAGTTGAATCTCTCCCAACGTTCCCGGCACATAGAAAGCGCAATTACCGGCGTCCAGCATGGACTGGGCGGCTGGATGATTAATCTCAAGAGCAAAATATTGATTTTCCAGTCGTAGTGGGATAGCGGCGGGTACATGCGTCAGCGGTTTTAATGGAATGCCGCTGAGTGCCACATTGACGACATCTGACACATCAGCCCG
>OKBG01000342.1_pt1 | contig 8687 bp, 8 predicted proteins | sample 1610361 | NCBI WGS metagenome assembly OKBG01 (sample SAMN04436645, study PRJEB24849) | human gut metagenome | biome: human gut; feature: NICU; material: stool | host: Homo sapiens | place: USA: Saint Louis, MO | collected 2010-03-25
ACACAACCCGCTACGGGGGAGACTTACCCGAAATCTGATTTATTCAACAAAGCCAACTTCATATGTTGCCAATTGTATCTTTGAAAAAAATTCTGACATTTATGTTATAGCATACCCCAGCAAACAATATCCCGGAGGAATAAATTTCGCCATAAAAAACAAAGTGATATGGGATCACCTCGGCATAAATGCAGTTAGATATGCGCAGATTCGACATTTAGCATGTGGCTACTTTGAAGAAAGAAATACACGTCATGTGAAAGGGATTACACAAAGAGGGAAACTTATCTGGGATGAAAATCATGCTGATGATGAATATTATACCTATCCTTTGGAACCGCTCTGGACCCCGGGACAGAGCATTTAAATTATAAAAAACTCTGTTTGATTCATCGGCTGACAATAACAGTTTATAGGGTCATCTAGCAAACGAATGCCAGCGGGATGACTCATATGACTACAAATAAGCTGACATTCACGATTTTCACCATAATTGACCAGCCCCCAGGATTCGATATAACCGTAAGTTAGTAATATCTGTTTTCTAACTGTTTAATTCCCCATTTCACCATCGTGCTGCAAATTCTGATGGCGTCTGATAATTTAGTGCTGAATGTGGACGACACTCGTTATAATCCTGCCGCCAGACATTAATGGTTTTCCTGGCGTGACCGATATCTCTGAACTAGTGCTCATTCAGACATTCATCGCGAAAGCGTCCGTTAAAACTCTCAAAAAATCCGTTCTGCGTTGGTGTAAGCGCACCCGTTTTAGTTCCACGCACTTTTTGAGATTTCCGGGGTTTCAGCCATCAGCCGGTATTCTTCCGGCGTCAGGCTTTTCAGGGATTCATGGGGGCGCTCGCTGTTATATTCAGCCAGCCAGCGCTCTGTAATTTCACGTGCTTCGTTCAGGGTTCTGAACAGATAAAAATCCAGTATTTCTGTCCGGTACGTCCGGTTGAATCATTCGATAAAGGCATTCTGTGTTGGCTTGCCGGGCCTGAGAAATTCCAGCATCACACCATGCTCTTCTGCCCATTGTGCCAGCGTCAGCAAGACCAGCTCCGGACCGTTATCCATCCGCATCTTCAGCGGATATCCGCGGTTTGCCACGATCCTGCCCAGCACTCTGACAACCCGCTGCGCCGGGATATTCAGGTCAATTTCGATCGCCAGCGCTTCCCGGTTATAACCATCCACCACGTTGAAGGTTCTGAAACGTCTGCCGCACACCAGCGCATCGTGCATAAAATCGATGGACCAGCTCTGGTTCATCGCCTCTGGCGTTGCCAGCGGAGCCGGATTGCGCACCGGCAGGTGCTGTTTTCCCTTACGGCGAAAATTCAGTTTCAGCAGGAAGTAAATCCGGTGAACGCGCTTATGGTTCCAGGCGTTGCCCTGCCTGCGAAGGACCTGAAAAAACCTTTTATATCCGTATCGCGGATAGCGTTCAGCCGCCACGGTCAGCGCCATAATGACTGGCTCATCACGTTGCGTATCCGGCTGATAACGAAATACCGTCCTGCTCAGCGACAATATCCTGCATGCCTGACGTAAGCTCATGGCAAACTGCGCGGTCAGATAGCTGACCAACTCACGCTTTATCGCTGGTTTTAAAGCTTTTTTTCAATAACGTCTTTCAATGCGCGGCACTCGAGGCTCAGGTCCGCAAACATCTGTTTCAACCGGCGGTTTTCATCTTCGAGGTCCTTCATCTTTTTGATATCAGAGGCTTCCATACCGCCGAACTTCGCTTTCCAGTTGTAGTACGAGGCCTCAGAAATCCCGGCTTCGCGGCACACATCTTTGACGGTGCGTCCGGCTTCGACGGACTTCAGAACGGCGATGATCTGGTGTTCGGTGAATCGGGCTTTGCGTATGGCGATCTCCTCCAAGGATATATTCAGTATGCCGGAAGATCTCTAAATGTGAATGGTCCGGTTTACCGGGATGCTTACAGGTTGACTCAGATTGACTTCTGTTGAAAGGAGAATCGCGAAAAGCCTTGCGTAGCGCGGATTTCAGGCACAAAAAAGACGTCCGTCGACGTCTATTGATGTTCCGATGGTGCGAAGGCCGGACTCGAACATCGCAACTATCCTTATGATCTTAAGAGATTAAAACTTAACATAGTGGGTTAGATACCATCATTGATACCATCAGTCCCGATTGGTGATAATCGAACAAAGAGTATATTAATCTTGTTTGCTTACACTAACTTCGACTTTATCTATATCATAAATACTTACATTGCCTCCAGTCGCATTTAACGGATCAAAAAGAGCAAGATTGATTCCTTCACTTACAGAACTACTATAAAGTACTCCATGAAAGCCAGTTTTCTTAATAAATTCGCATATATATTGACTTGGAATATAATCAAGGGCTGCACTTTTAGGTAATACAGGTCTTGTTAGTTCATAACCAAGTCGTTCAAGAAAAGGTATATCTGCAAGCATTTTACCCATTTCACCTGGATCGGTTAATAAAAACGGTGAAACGGTTTCACGAGGGTTTCTTAGGTCTATAAGAGTCAGGTTATCTTTTAAAGTAAACTCTGCGACACAAGCTCTGTCACCTGTATGAGGTCGAATTTCAGACAAAGCTGTATCTGGTTTAGATCCAAGATATAAATACGGTATACCTGTAGGATTTGCTCTCCCATGACTAACTAATCTCTTGGGGGGAGCCCCCATTTGGTCTATCGTAAAAGCAGCATCATCTGCATAAATACGGGCTCGATACCAAGTTTTAGAGAAATCATCTAAAGCAAGGAAACTTAATAACTCGCCAAGCCTATCTGTATCAAGTGATTTATTGAGAAAATATCTATTTTCATACATGAGTTCCTGACAAAGATGATCCCATAATGCGAGAGATTCACTCTTATAATCATCAGAAAGTACGAAGGTTTTTCTAACAATATTCCCATCATCAAGTATATCACCTAATAACTCTTTGGCATGAGCCTCATCTAAAAGAGGATGTGAAAATAGCTTCCAATCCTCTTTCAAATGTGCCACTAGGCTCTTACCATCCGGATAATTTTCGTAGATGTTTATCAATGAACTAAAGTGATCAAATAAAGCATGAGGCTCAATAATCTCAATACCTTTGGTACCACAATACGAACAATCGCCAAAATCTGGGGAAAGTGAAGGTATGATATTTTTCTTTAAACCATTATCCCCAAAACAGCTCGCACAGCAGTACTTGATCATATTATTTACCATCCATGAAATCGGCTAGGGTTTCTATATGGTGAATCATAGACAATTTTTTAACTGTCCCTAAACCAGGGAAGTGGCTCGGATTATGTAATCGTCTAAATTCTTTGATAGCCGACGTTTCAAGCAACATGGATTTGCCTGAATTTAAGGCAGCCATTAATTTATCAAGGGACTGTGCGAACTTACCTGCTGGATCTGTCGGTGTATCACGTGTTGTCGAAACAAAATGATAGATATACATTTCATCTTCATGCTTAGTATTAATGTAAGTTAGATGAATAGCAACAGCATATGCAGGGCCACCGGACTCACTAAATTCATCACCAACAATTAAAAAATCACCAAAACCATTCATACCCTCTTCTTCATAGTTAAGATGAAGATCTGAAAAGAACTCAGAATCGGGATGGTCAGCATTTCGTCTTTTTTCAAAGCCATCTTTAATTAAAATTCTTTCTGAACCCGAAAAATGTTTTCGATAAGCTTTAGAACAATAGTTTGAAATAAATACATGTTTGTATCCATCCCCAAATCTTTCATGTAAAGCTTTTGGCTCATCAAACCCAGCATGGATAAAGGTGACTTCATGAACGAGATCTGAATGAAGGAGATTATCAACCTTAACAATAGTCATACTCTTATCCAGAAGTATTCCTACAGAAATATTTTTATAATTACTAAATTCATTTTTTAATAATTGAGCTATACTTTGTCCATCGGAAGAGTGATCACCACATGCCGGATTAATGATGACAATAGCTTTACCATCATTTTCTTTTATTGTTTTCAGTGTTCGCTCAAGGCCATTGAGAGCCTCTCTCACAGGCTCTATAATTGGAGTAAAACCTGCCTCAGCCATTACATTAGCAGTGTCTCTAATAGCTAACAGTTCAAATTGTTTCCCACGAAAATAAGGGTAATACATAGTTTGTTACTCCCATAACAATGCCTCATTAAGAGGAAGCTGCATAGTATTAATTAATCGCTCATGATCCTTAGAGCGAAGCTGAACAGAAAGTGCCGCTGGTTGTAAAGACTTTGGTAAGTTAAGAATCAACTCTCTTAAAGAAAGTAAACTTCTGCTTTTCTTTAAAGTTTTTAGCATTAAATTATATACAGAAACAGGTGGTAGACCACTAAATTCTTCTTTTAAGAAACCATGCATTTGGGTATTCGGTAAGTCGGGGATTTTTATACCTAACTCGGAAGCAATAATTTTCGCTTCATTAATTCTTAATGACTCAAAGATTGTTACAGGGCATAAAAAGTCTAAGACTTCTTCAGCTTCTCTAATGGTAGAAATTCGATTCCATCGGGTTAAACTCAATACCCCAATGGTAGATTCAGTTGTTTTCAGCACATCATCTATATGTTCTGAACCTGCTATCACATAGATTTTCCCAAATGCTTTACGGTAGTTTGTTATTTGGTTATGTAGACGGCTTAAGGAATCCCTTTCGGATTTTATTTCGTAAACCGTTCCAGTTCCGTTCAGAATGATGAGATCAGCTTTGCAAGAGCCGATTCTGAATTCATTAAGCATACAGGCAGTTCTTAATGAATGTTTCCCAAGCAAAAGATTGTGTGTGAGTGCAGAACGATAAACATACTCATTCCGCAAGCCTGTTTGTCTGAGTAAGGCAAATGCCTCATTGAAGGCTTCACCAACGGTAATCCCAAGTGTATCTGCATGGTCGAAAAGCTCGGTCTCTCGGAGAGAGCGAGCAAACATAGGAGACTGCCCTTTTTTCGCTATCTCGCTGAAGACGGAAGCGGAAAAAAGTCTACTTAAAGCAGTCAATTGAAAAGAGTTAAGATCGTTACTTCTCATCATGGTGAATCACATAGTCCATCGTTCAGGATCTTGTTTGGTTACTGTCAAAATCCTTAGCAAAACCCACCTAAACGTCGTTCATCGGTATAGGAAAGCTATGAAAAAATCTTCACCTTAGGTTACCAAACCAGCAGTGTCCTGCATAGAAAAGTCGATAGCCTAACTGTATGCACCAATTCTAGTAGTCTGCAATAACTATGTTTGTGAGATCTAACACAATCTATTGATCATAAACGATAAAAAACACTGAAAGATGCAACTCTATAGGTGCATACGAAATGTTTTTCTTTAACATAGGGTAAAGTACCATTTTTTGGCAAAGTCAAATGGGTTGTATGAATATTAATATACCCTTAAGGAATATGTCTTCCCTATTTATTCCCTATTGTTATATGCGTTTTAACTTTCGAACACTATCTAACCCCTTGTTCAACGTGAGGGTTTATCATATCATTGAAGAAAAAATGACCTCTGGAAACTATTGTGGAAGATAAAATTAATTTTCTATATCAGTCCTTGAACGACACACAAGCAACAATTAAAGCTATTGATGTAAAAATTGGGTTCCTCTTTGTAATTGCATTTATGCCTATCACTGTATTACAAACATTGAATAGCACCGTGATGACAATATGGTCTGCAAATGCAATTTATAAATTATGCTTGATTTCAATATGTGTAAGTTGGCTATTATCTGTAGTATATCTTTTTCTGGCTTTAACAAGTATCTCAGATCCTAACAAACACATGCATGGAGCTAAACCAAGCGGATTATTTTATGGCAAAGGTATTTTCAAGATTGAAACGGAAAATTTTGGTTTTAAAATAAAAGTAACATCTAATCTTACAGTAGATGAGGTAGTTAGCAATTTACCTGACCAGAATGGAATCCTTAAAGAATTAACATATGAGAAAATGAAAATAACATATATTAGAGAAATTAAGTTAGGATATTATTCTAGATCTACTAAACTTATGTCTTTTTGGCTACTACTAAGTACAGCCATTTATTTAATAAATAATTTCATTAAGATCTAAATATGAATAACGAACAAAAAGTCGCAATAGAACAAATAATTAATAGCTCGCTTGATCAAGCGGAAGCCCATTGGAGAAATGGTGGTTATAAAATAGCCCTTGAAATGAGGAAAAGCCATGCTCAAGATAGCCGAGATTTTGCTATTAACGAATCTCTGATGCCTGGTCTTCCACCTATTTATGAGGGTCAAACCATTATTGGTGAGTTCATAGCATTAGTCGCAGATATGAGAGACTCGACCAATCATTTGTTACAAGCAATTTCACCAAAGAAAGCGGATATTTCAGACTTACAACGAGTATTTTACGAAACGTCAGCTTTATTGCCATCTTTAGCAAAAGTTGTTTCATTCCATGATGGGAAAACTACAGAATATTTAGGAGATGGTATCTTGGCATTTTTTTTAGTCGATGAGGAAGACAAAACTGATGCTATGTATAGGGCTCGCAGGGCTGCAAATGATATTATCGGTGAATTAAGACCTTTACTTAACCGTATTATATTTGAAAGATATAGATTGCCAGAAATTGATCTAGGGGTGGGAATGGGGATCAGTAAAGCAATAGTTTCTTTAGTTGGACTTCCAAAGGAAAGACAAGTTAAAGCATTTGGTGAATGTGTATTTAGAGCAACGAAACTATCTTCAGGAAGAAACGAAATTTGTGTGGATACTAATCTACATGCCCAATGGCCGACATCTAAAAATGGAACACTTCGTTTCAGATTAAAATCATTTGGATCAGGAGACAAAGCCGTTTCTGGATATTTATTAGAACCGTCTAAAAAATAGGTAATGATAATATGAAAACTTATAATCTTTTTATTAGCCATTCATGGAAGTATACTGATAGTTATGACCGACTATTGAACATTCTTCATAATAGAGGGTATTTTTATTTTAAAAATTACTCTGTGCCAAGAATAGATCCTATAATAGGGGCACAAGGTGACATTGCGCTTTACTCAGCAATTAAGAGTCAAATGTCACCGAGCAGTGTCGTTCTCATTTTAGCTGGCGTTTATGCTACTTATAGTAAATGGATAGATGCAGAAATAAGAATAGCTAAAGAATATGGAAAACCTATTATAGCAATAGAACCATGGGGTTCTGAAAGAACTTCTACTGTAGTAAAAAATGCTGCAGATAGAATCGTTAAGTGGAATGCTGATAGCATTGTCGCTGCTATAAGAGAATTATCATGAGGCACCTATGAGAAAAGCTCTATTCATTGGTATAAACGAATATGAAAGCATTCAAGATCTCAAAGGATGCGAAGATGATGCCATATCTATGTCAGAAGTGTTAAGCCGACACTCTGATGGAAGACCAAATTTTGGTGCAAAAAAGTTAATAAACTCCCCAGCGAAACCGGTAACACGCGAATTACTTGAAAAAGAAATTCAGATGCTATTTAACGGCGATGCCGATATTGCTCTATTATTTTTTGCAGGACATGGATACTTTGATCAAAATATAGATGAAGGAGTCATTCTACCTTTTGATTATAATCAAAGTAAAAATAATGGAGTGAGGATAAGTGATATATTAAATTGGGCAAATAATGCAGATAAAATACGAAATAAAATTATAATACTTGACTGCTGTCAATCAGGTGCTGCCGGACAAATCAGGAATTTAAGAGGTGGTGAATCTCTAATTTCAGATGGAAGCACAATTTTAACCGCATGTCAAAGAGATGAGTTTGCCATGGAGGAAAATGGCCATGGTATATTTACTACATTAATGTTAGAAGCCTTGTACGGTGCGGGGGCTAATATATTAGGATATGTTACTCCGGGGAGTTTATACAGCTTTGTTGACCAAGCTTTGGGTGAGTGGGAGCAACGACCTGTATTTAAAACTAATGTTTCTAGGTTTGTCATCTTAAGGGAAACAGGTCCACGGATTTCCTTAGACACCCTAAGAATGTTACCAGTCTGGTTCAAAGAAGACTCATCTGTTTTCAACTTGAATCCTAGCTTTGAACCTGAATCTAACATACCTGATGAAAATAATATAAATACATTTAAGCAATTGCAGGCATGTAATAGACACGGTTTAGTTGAACCTGTAGATGCGGAACATATGTATTTCGCAGCTATGAATTCTACAGGATGCAGATTAACAGCACTTGGTGTTTATTATAAAAAACTTGCACAAAAGCAAAGAATATAAATTAACATAGTTTAGAGGTCATAAATGAATCCAGTTAATTCGTATTACATTATAGTAGAAGTATTTTTAACAGACATTGATGGCAATTCTCCTTCACATGATGGAATTATATATTTTATCATTGATGTAGTTAATGGTATATGTATTGATACATTTTCTTCATTTGACGATGCGGTAAATGAGCTACTAAATATTTTAGGAAATGCAGAGGTAATTGAAGACTTTAAAGAAAAATTGCGAGATTCAAAATTTCAATTTTACTCTTTATGTGTTCTAAATAATTCATCTCAACTTCAGTCACATCATGCATTGTTAGCCAAAAATGACATTGCAAACTCATTAGTTTCCAGCTCAAAACTTAATAAAAAACATGATGTAAAAAAGCTTATTAATACCAGCATTGAGA
>OKBG01000345.1_pt1 | contig 8585 bp, 7 predicted proteins | sample 1610361 | NCBI WGS metagenome assembly OKBG01 (sample SAMN04436645, study PRJEB24849) | human gut metagenome | biome: human gut; feature: NICU; material: stool | host: Homo sapiens | place: USA: Saint Louis, MO | collected 2010-03-25
GCAGTTCAATGCCCTGCACCTCCGCCAGTTCGCTGACCGAGACGTTGTCTCCCAGTTGATACAGCTGCATCAATACCGTCCAGCTTGACTGCGTCAGGCCAGTGTCGGTAATGGCTGCATCAATAATGGCCCGCCACTGGCGCACCACCATTGCCATGCGCATCCCCATCGGGCGGCGGGCAAACAGTTCATCTTCAGTCATGTATCCTTCCCCTCATCGCTGATGAAGAAAATAATACTTATCATGGTAAGTATCAAGAAACACATCATTCAGAAGCATGAATTGATAAATACCATGAATACAAAAGAGGCCGGGCGATAACCCCCAGCCTCTGCCGATGAAAGAAAATCACTCCACCTGATCGCGTCGCAGCCCGACGTCCCGCAGCCGCTCGTCGCTCATCTGTTGCAATAGGCGCCGCGTTTGCGCTCGCAGCCGCCACGCCTTGTATGCCCGCCAGATCAGTACAAACCCAATAAACGGCTGTTTTGCTTTATTCTCGTGAAATTCCATACCTTGCCTCCCCGCCTTGCCAGAGGCTTTATCTTCACGGATTTGGCCCAAAACAATACAGACTCACAAAGTACTTTTATTTAACATACAGATTGGTTAAAAAGAGTTCTGCATCGCTTTTTTCACGCCAATCTGTACTGGTTTATTAATCTGTATGGTACCCATGAGGGATACAGCATGACGCGTTACCAACATCTGGCCAATCTGCTGGCCGAACGCATTGAGCAAGGTCTGTATCGCCATGGCGAAAAACTGCCTTCGGTACGCAGCCTGAGCCAGGAGCACGGCGTCAGCATCAGCACCGTCCAGCAGGCGTATCAGACGCTGGAACAATTACGGCTGATCACGCCGCAGCCGCGTTCCGGTTATTTTGTCGCACCACAAAAAGCACAGCCGCCGGTGCCGCTGATGTCACGCCCGGTCCAGCGTCCAGTTGAGATAACCCAGTGGGATCAGGTGCTGGACATGCTTGCAGGTCATGCAGACAAATCGATAATCCCTTTTAGCAGTGGCGTGCCCGATATCAATCAACCCAGCCTGAAGCCGCTCTGGCGCGAGCTAAGTCGCGTGGCGCAGCATAATCTCAAGGCGGTTCTGGGCTACGATGAATTACCAGGCTGTCGCGAATTGCGTCAACAGATTGCCCGGCTCATGCTGGACGGAGGTTCGGTCATCAATGCGGATGATATTGTGATCACCAGCGGGAGTCAGAGCGGGATGTCACTGGCGCTGCTGGCAGTCTGCCAGCCAGGAGATATCGTCGCCGTAGAATCGCCCGCCTATTACGGCACGATGCAGCTGCTACGCGGATTAGGGATCAAAGTTATAGAGATCCCAACCGATCCGGATACAGGGATCAGCATTGAAGCGCTGGAACTGGCGCTGGATCAGTGGCCGATTAAAGGGGTGATTCTGGTTCCTAACTGCAATAATCCCCTCGGATTTATTATGCCGGATGCACGTAAGCGGGCGGTCCTCGCCCTCGCCCAGCAGCACGATATTGTTATTTTTGAAGATGATGTGTACGGAGAGCTTGCCACGGAATATCCCCGTCCGCGCACAATACACTCCTGGGACAGCGATGGTCGGGTGCTACTGTGCAGTTCATTTACCAAATCCGTGGCGCCGGGGTTGCGCGTCGGTTGGGTTATACCCGGTCGTTATCACGATAAATTTCTGCATATGAAATATGCCGTCATCGGCACTAACGTTCCTGCTACGCAGCTGGCGGCCGCCGCTTTCGTGCGCGAGGGGCATTATCATCGGCATGTTCGCCGTATGCGTCAGATCTACCAGCGGAATATGGAGATCTACACCTGTTGGGTACGGGAATACTTCCCCTGCGGGATCTGCGTCACCCGACCGAAAGGCGGCTTTATGCTGTGGGTCGAGCTGCCGCACCAGGTTGATATGGTCTGTGTCGCTAAGCAGCTCTGTCGCCTCAAAATCCAGGTTGCGCCGGGTTCGCTGTTCTCCGCATCAGGAAAGTATCGCAACTGCGTACGCATCAACTGCGCGTTGCCGCCAAACGAGAAGCATCGGGAAGTGATGCAAAAACTCGGGGAAGCAGTAAAGGTGGCGATAGAGTAAATCAGACCACCCGGTGCTACCGGGCTGGCGATTGTACGGATTAAGTTATTTCTAATGGCTTACGCCCTGAATATCTTCAACGGAAAGTCGGGTAATTTTTTGCACCGTGCTGAGATCAGTACCGTCGGCCAGCATGGTGCGGGCAATACGCAGCGCCTCGGTGCGTTGCCCCTCAATTAAACCTTCTTGTTTACCTTCCTGCTTACCTTTTTGCTGGCCCTCTTGCAGACCCTCAAGCCACCCTTTTTGAAATCCAGCCTCATGCAATCTGTCTGCGATCGTCATTAAATGCTCCTTATGCTGCGGTGAACGTTCAGCAACCCCACGAATAAACTCACTGAAGCGAGGTGCATCGCCAGTTTGCAAAATATAATTAAACAGCGTCTTTATCTGGCTGTCATTAGTCACTCCAGTAAGTAGCAAGGAAACAATTTGCTCAACAAGCCCCATAAGATCGCGCTGACGGATATGTTTTTGGATTAACTCCAACAGCGCCATGCGTCGATGCTGCACAATTTCGTCATCTGGAATAACCGTAATATTCACCAGCGGAAACGCCGCAGCATACACCTGGCGTGCCAGCTTCGGGTTGGCAAACTCGTCCAGCCAACATAGCGAATAAGGGTACGGACTTTTAGCGCCGTGATAGAACAGCATCGGCACCACCAGCGGCAACTGCTGATGTCCGGCATCCAGATGTTTCTGCATGGCCGCAACTGCATAGCGCATCAGTCTGAATGCCATATGCGCATCCGGCGTGCTTTGGTGTTCAATCACCACATAAATATATCCATTCCCTTCTGTCGTATTCACCGACCACAGCACATCGGAATAGTACGCACGTAAATTCTCTTCGATAAAACTGTCTGACTCGAGTTTCAGCGTCTGAAGATCGCAAAGTTCGCGTAGCGAGGCAGGAAGATGTATTTGCAGAAAATCCCGTGCAGTCTCAGGGTGACGTAAAAATGTTTTAAAAACCGCATCATGCGGTGTGTAAGTCGGCGCTTTGTTCATGGCGATCCGTCACCTGGAAATAAGATGCCGTGACTGTAGCGCCGGAAAACTGCCCCCTCACCTGCAACTTTCTCTGTTTGCGAGACGATTTCCGGGATAAAAACGTCCCTATGTAACTTCTGCATTTGTCTGGAACCCGTCACGCAGAATCGCTATCTCAATGCACATTCCCACTTTTTCACCACTCGGCCTGTGCTATAACGAATCATTACTTTCAGGGAGGACGCGATGTGACGCACACCCGGGATATTCCACAATCGTTCTGGCGTGATGAACTGCTCCCGTGGCTGGAACTGCGCAGCACCTGGCAAAGCCTGCAGGCCTATAAGCGGCATCACCACTCTCAGCTCTCGATTGGGGCAATTCTCGAGGGGGAAACGTGCTGCCTGTGCGATGGCAAGGAATACCATCTGCAGGTGGGCGATCTGATTGTGATCCCGCTGCTGGCACCCCACAGCTGTAATCCTGTTAACGGACAGTTTCGCAGCTATCACATGCTTTATCTTGATGCCCGGTGGTGCCTTGCCCATCTGCCTGCACAGAACAACAATCAGCGGCTTTGCACGCGCGATCGTGTTATCCGCGATCGGCAATTGTTCCAGCGCTATGTAAACCTCGTGGCACTTATGCAGCAACGGCAAACGACGCGGGTAACGGATGCCGCACAAGCATTGCTACGTTCGCTGCCATTGCAATCGGTAGCACCGGAAAACCTAAGCGCCGCCAGCCAGTATCTGCGCGAACGGTTGCAGTCCAACCTGCAGGCTCCGCCCTCACTCGATGAGCTGGCACATGAGTGTCACATGCGTAAAGAAACGCTGATCCGTACCTTTAAGCAGGACACCGGGCTGACGCCAGGAAGTTATCTGAACATCATACGGATTGACTATGCCCGCCAGCGGCTGCGGGCCGGGGACGAAATTGCCGATGTCGGCTATCAGAGCGGGTTTGCCGACCAGAGTCATTTCCATCGCACCTTTGTTCGCTACACCGCCGCCACACCGCGCCAGTACGCGTTGGGGCGATCAATATCAGACAATAATTAGCGCTGCGTCAGGCGTACGGTGATCTCAGATTCATTGTCTGAGGTCGCTATGTCGCTGCTTTCTGTACTTTTTCCGTCTGCTTTTCCCGCGCTGGTGCTGGCACATTTTGTCGCACTACTCAGCCCCGGTCCGGACTTCTTTTTACTGGCCGGTTATGCCGTACGATACCGGATGCGCGGCAGCACCGGGCTGTGCGTGGGGATCGCTATCGGCAACGGGCTGTATATCCTGCTGGCAATTATCGGTTGGGGGATCCTGCGCCAGCTTCCCCTGCTGTTTACCATTATTGAGCTGCTGGGCGCGATGTATTTATTGTGGATAGGCAGCCTGCTGATACGCAGCCGCCCGCAAACTCTGACCGGAGCTGATGCCCGGTCTACCTGTCCAGGATTTGGTAAACAGCTGCTGCTGGGATTGGGTTCGTCACTGCTTAACCCAAAAAATGCACTGTTCTATCTGGCGCTAATGACCGCCCTGCTCGGCCCGTCAGTGACGCTGCTACAACAAACCATGAGCGGGATCTGGATGACCAGCGTGGTGCTGTGCTGGGATCTGCTGATCGTGATGTTCATCGGCTTACCGCAGATCCAGCGGCGGTTAACCAGAGGGATCTTGTGGATAGAGCGTATCGCTGGCGGTGTATTGATTATCTTCGGCTGTGCTATCGCGCTGCGGTTTTTGCAGAGCATCGTAGTCTGATTTGCGGTGCGATTTTCTACACATAAACAGGATAAACTCGTTTAATTAATATCCAATCCGCATTACACTGCGGATGGTTATTACCCGTTCAACTTACTCTTCCTGAGGTGCGATGTGCTGATTGTTACCTGTAATCGTTACGTTTTCTGACCCCACGTTAGTGAGCGTTTCTCCTGTTTGCGCTTCACGCAGGCAGCGTTTTTGATTACATGAAATTCAGTACATTTGCAGTCTGCTTTTATTCTGTCATCGGCCTGACGTCTCAAAGACGGTATTGAATTTCGCTATTCCCGTTGAGGGTTTTCTCCCGACAAGGAGCTGTTTTATGCAACGGATTCTCGCGTTTTTCTCCCAACGCGCCACAACGTTATTTTTTCCTATTGCGTTGATTTTGTATGATTTCGCAGCCTATCTGTCGACGGACTTGATTCAGCCCGGCATCATTAATGTCGTACGCGATTTCAACGCCGACGTCAGCCTGGCGCCCGCTGCGGTGAGCCTCTATCTGGCAGGCGGCATGGCGCTGCAATGGCTGTTGGGGCCACTTTCCGACCGGATTGGCCGTCGACCGGTGCTGATTGCGGGGGCGTTAATCTTTACCCTCGCCTGCGCTGCCACACTGTTTACTACTTCAATGACGCAATTTCTGATCGCCCGATTTGTGCAGGGCACCAGCATTTGCTTTATCGCGACCGTTGGCTATGTCACGGTGCAGGAGGCGTTTGGGCAAACGAAGGCCATTAAGTTAATGGCGATAATCACTTCCATTGTGTTGGTTGCACCGGTTATCGGCCCGCTCTCCGGAGCGGCGCTAATGCACTTTGTACACTGGAAGATCCTGTTTGCCATCATTGCCGTCATGGGGCTTATCGCCCTGATTGGGTTAATGCTAGCCATGCCGGAAACCGTCCAGCGCGGCGCGGTACCGTTCAGTGCACGCGGCGTACTGCGTGATTTCCGCGACGTTTTCCGCAACCGGGTATTCCTGTTTGGCGCAGCCACGCTATCGCTAAGCTATATCCCGATGATGAGCTGGGTGGCGGTCTCACCGGTGATACTGATTGATGCGGGCGGCATGACTACATCGCAGTTTGCCTGGGCACAGGCCCCGGTGTTTGGCGCAGTGATCGTCGCCAATATGGTGGTGGTTCGTTTCGTGAAAGATCCGACCCGACCACGCTTTATCTGGCGGGCCGCACCTATACAGCTGAGCGGGCTGGCGGTGCTGATTGTCGGCAATTTACTGTGGCCGCACGTCTGGCTGTGGTCGGTGCTGGGAACCAGCCTGTATGCGTTTGGTATTGGGATGATCTTCCCGACGCTGTTCCGCTTTACGCTGTTTTCCAACAACTTACCTAAAGGAACGGTCTCGGCATCGCTGAATATGGTGATCCTGACGGTGATGGCGGTTTCTGTCGAAATTGGACGCTGGCTATGGTTTAACGGTGGCAGGATTTCGTTTCATCTGCTGGCGGTTGCGGCGGGGCTCGCTGTCGTGTTCACGCTGGCAGGCTTACTCAAACGGGTACGCCAGCATGAGGCAACGACGTTAGCCACTGAAAACTAACCTGCCCGCTTATCCGGCCTACGACAACTATGTAGGCCGGATAAGGCGCTTGCGCCGCATCCGGCTACGCTCACATCACCTTACGCAATGCGTGCAAATCCCGCTTCGAGATCGGCAATCAGGTCGCCAATATCCTCCAGGCCAATATGCACCCTGACCAGCGTGCCGCTGAAATCCACCTCTCCAGCCGGGCGGATGCTGTTCAGCTCTTCCGGCTGGTTCGCCAGAATGAGCGACTCAAATCCACCCCACGAATAGGCCATATGGAACAGCGAGAAATTATCGAGGAAATTCGCCATCTGTTCGTCGGTCAGTCTCTTTTTCAGCACAAATGAGAACAGGCCTGAGCTTCCGGTAAAATCACGCTGAAAATACTCATGGCCCGGACATTCCGGTAACGCCGGATGATTCACCCGCGCCACTTCCGGTCTTGCCGACAGCCAGCGAGCAATATGGATACTGCTCTCCTGATGCTGCTTAAGGCGTACCGCCAGGGTACGCAATCCGCGGCTGCCGTTGTAGGCGGTATCGGCATCCAGCGTTTGCCCCATCAGATAGGAGTTCTCGCGCAGACGATCCCAACAACGGGCGTTAGACACCGCCGTGCCCAGCATGCCGTCCGAATGACCGATGGTGTACTTCGTTCCCGCCTGAATGGAAATATCCACGCCATAATCCAGCGCTTTGAACAGCACGCCCGCCGCCCAGGTGTTGTCGATCATAATGACAATCTCCGGATTCACCGCGCGGATAGCCTTCACCATCCCCGGCACATCCTGGACTTCCATGGTGATAGAACTTGGTGACTCAAGGAATACAACCTTCGTTTCTGGACGCAGAAGATCGACGATACCTGCACCAATCAGCGGATCGTAATACGTTGTTTCCACATTGAATTTACTCAGGATCTTATTGCAAAAATCCTGGGTTGGCTCGTAGGCCGCGCCGGTCATCAGGATATGATCGCCACCCTGAACAAACGCCAGAATCGCGTTGGTCACCGCCGCAGCACCACATGGGTACAGCGCGCAGCCAACGCCACCTTCCAGTTCGCTCATTGCCTTCTGGAAGGCAAAGTGGGTATAGGTTCCGCGACGACCGTAAAACAGCTCACCGTTTGCGCGATTGGCGGTGGCAAATTTCTTGTCCTTCACGGTATCAAATACCAGTGAAGAGGCACGTTGGATAACCGGATTCACCGCTCCCTGGGTGTAGCGTTTGTCACGACCAGCAACAACCAGTTGCGTCTCAAGCTTCATTGCGTCTTTCATAACATCTCCTGTTCTTAATCCGTGTGAAACCTATACCACCGCAGCAGTAGAGTTTATTTCAGTGTTGGTCTGCTTTTTTCCAGCGAACCGTTCAACAATCTGCGCCGCATTCAAATCATGGATAACGTTAATCAGTGTGGCCGGCGCATCGGTAATGGTGCCCAGCACCACCAGCATCGGGATTGCTTCCATCGGCAGGCCCAGCGTGGTAACGATAAAGATTTCACCGAGGAACGCCCCGCCCGGCACGCCACCAACGATAATGGCGGAGAGCACCGCAATCAGCATCGTCAGGAAGAAGGTTTCGGTGGTGAATTCCATACCCAGCACGGAATAGATAAAGACGATTTTCAGCGCGGCAATCATCGCCACACCGCCTTTGTTCAGGTTAACCAGCAGTGGAATGGAAACATCAACGATTTCCGGGTTAATCCCCATCGCCTTACCGGCACGCAGCGTCACCGGGAGCGTCCCCAGCGAAGAGCAGGTCCCCAGCGCAGTCGCAGACGGTTCAATCGCGTTACGCCAGAAGGCTTTGACCGCCGGAATACCGCCGCCAATATACGAATAGAGAATCGAGCCAAAAACAAAATAGACCAGCGTGGCAACCATAAACAGGCCGATGGCGCGGGCAAAGGTTAACAATAGTGCAGAGTCCTGACTGGCCATGGTGGCGGCGAAGTAGCAGCCCAGACCAATCGGCGCGACCTTCATAATGATCGAAACGATCTTCATGATCACGGTATTGGCGTCTTCCAGCAGCGACGCAATACGTTTACCGGCCTGATCCGACTGGCCAATTGCCACACCGGCGATGATCGCCATCACGATCAGAGCCAGAATATTGGACTTAGAGAACAGCCCAATAAAGTCGCTGGTGGTGA
>OKBG01000350.1_pt1 | contig 8507 bp, 9 predicted proteins | sample 1610361 | NCBI WGS metagenome assembly OKBG01 (sample SAMN04436645, study PRJEB24849) | human gut metagenome | biome: human gut; feature: NICU; material: stool | host: Homo sapiens | place: USA: Saint Louis, MO | collected 2010-03-25
ATTATTAATATATTGGAATTATACTTTTTGTAAGGTTTAGGAGGAAAATATGAGCAGTATTTATGTAGATTCGTTTATGTTGGAAAATGGTGAGAGGTATTGCCATGTTGTAAATAAAAAAACGGGTGAACCATTGTATTATCCAAATTTGTATATAACAACACAAGTCAGAAATCGGTCAGAGTCTATATCAACAATGAAAGTTATTGCCGGTAGCATTTCATTGTTATATCGATTCTTTATGAGGAAAGAGATCAATATTGATGAAAGAATTCAGAAAAGGATATTTCTGGCTCCTCATGAAATTGATGATTTGATTGAGTTTACTTCATTCAATTTTAAAAGTGGTGTAGATAGTGATTTTTGCGTTTCAAATGTCAAAAAACCAACTAAGTATTTTCGGATTACAACAATAGCTAACTATCTGGAATGGCTATGTAAAATACTTCTTTCTCATACAGGTCAGAAAGATACAATCAAAGAGATACTTGTTTTCATTAACAACATAAAAAGAAAGAAACCAAGAAACAATGACAAATATGTTATGGATATCGAAAAGAGCTTAGACAAAGCTCAACTGGATTCTTTGTTTAGCATTCTTTCGCCAGGAAGTAACTTGAATCCGTTTACGGAAATAGTACAAAAAAGAAATAACCTAATATTCCTATTATTACATTGCTTTGGCATGAGAGCCGGTGAACTTTTGAATCTGCGAATTGGTGACATAGATTTTGCAGAATCAACAATAGCAATAAGGAGGAGAGCAAATGATAAAACAGATTCACGAGTTTATCAGCCATTAGTGAAGACTTGTGAGAGGAAGTTAATTGCTGATGCGAACCTTATATATGAAATTTCAGATTATATCTTGAATGATCGTAGGAAAGTTAAAAATGCTAATAAGCATGACTTTCTGTTTATTACCTATAAGGAAGGGAAGACTCAAGGGCAACCGCTGTCATTTTCTTCATACCATAAGATAGTGAGTGTTGTTCGTCAATCATCCTCGCTTCTAAGTGGATTAACAGGCCATAAATTACGACACACATGGAATTATGAGTTCTCGAAAACAATAGATAAGGCTAAGGACATATCCGACGAAAAAGAGCAACAAATCCGTTCTTATCTAATGGGATGGCTACCAGGTTCAGACACTTCAATAATCTATAATCGCAGGCATATTTTTGAGCTATCGAAAAAAACTGCACTTGAGCAGCAAGAGCAACTATTCAAAGGAGGATTTGATGAATAATTTAATTAAACAAAACTCTGATAAAATGTCAATTCATGAACAAAAAATCGTCACTTTGATTGAGAGCCATGGAATCAATATTAGAGACTTGATATGTGTTATGAACAAAAGTTTGGTTTGTGGATTTGTGAATACATTACAGTATTATTTTTGTAGTAAAAGCCATTTGTATGTAAAAACAATAGTTAAAAATATGAAGAATTTTATTAACAATGTATATCCTAATTACATTGATGATAAAGTAATAATCCAATATCAAAATATGCAATCAGCAAACAAGTCATCATATTTTCGAGGCTTACGGCCATTTTTTACTAAATGGTTTGAATTAGGATACCCCGGAATAGATGAAAGTGCTGTTGAAATAGTAAAACATTTTGACCTAAAAATAAAAAAAGTTGGCCAACCTATATTACAAGATGATCCAACTGTGGGGCCACTGACTAAAGAAGAACACACTTCCTTGAACAAGGCTATGATCCATGCATATAGCATAGGTGAACTGTCACTGTCAGATTATGCAATATCACTATTAATAAGTCTTACCGGTAGACGACCTCAGCAGTTAGTTATGTTGAAATATAAAGACCTTCTTCAAAAGAAATTAGATAATGGTAAAGTAGAATATTTAATTTCAGTACCACGAGTTAAACAAAGGGGTAAACAACTACAATATCGAGAACTGCCAATAATCTCAGAAGTTGCATCAATTGTTCAACTTCAAGCTAATCACTCCGTGAGGCTTGTTGAGCAAACCCTTGGCAAAACCCTTGATGATCATGCCAAAGGCAAGGTTCCAGTTTTCTTGAACGAGGAAAAAATGCTTGATTTAGCCATAATAGATTCTAACTTCCTGGAGTCTAATAAAATATATGCAAAACCAACAATTGCTAACTTAGCACTAAAGAATATTGTTAATAATAGAAATGTAATTTCAAATCGTACTGGTTCTCTACTCAATGTCACTCCTCGCAGGCTTCGCTATACGATAGCAACTAAGCTGGCTAGGGAGGGACATAATGCCAATACTATAGCTCAATTGTTAGACCATTCTTCTACTTCAAGTACGGGAATTTATATTAAAAATCTTGCTGAGAGTGTTGAAAGAATAGATTTTGCTGTTTCAGAACAATTGTCATTTATCGCTGATGCCTTTATGAATGGAATAAAGTCTAAAGAGAAAATACATTTCAAATTTTGTTCTTCGAGAAAATGTCAAAGTCAGAATTTAAATGTAAATTTTCCTTGTAAAGAATGTGCTTTCTTTATGCCAGTTGATATTGACGAGGTAAATCCCCGATGAGTAATATTATTTTATTTAAATCTAAAAAACAAATTACAGCAGAAAACAATTATAATGAATTCATAAATTTTTGCCGCTATCAACTTTCAGGGCTCACCCAAACTCAGGATTGGGAACAATATGTCTGGAAAGGGTATGTAACCTTTAGAAAGATAGGGGTTGGACATAAAGCATTTAACTCCAAAGATGCAATGCATGAAGATTTTCTCGATTTTGCAAAAGCATATATCAGATATCAACACTCATTGAAACCCTTGAAAAATTATGGGGCTACAATGATGGCTTTGAGATGTCTCGAACAGGCTCTTTTGCAAGTTCTGAACAGTGGTCTCATTTATAATGTTACAGCCGTTGTTTTTGATGAGGCAATGCAAATCGGAAGTAAATATTTTGAAGGTAATGTTCTCGCTCAATGTGGGATACAGCTTGAAAAATTATCAAAATTTCTATGTAAACATAACCTTGTGAAATCAGGATACATATCCTGGAAAAACCATGTGAAGCAGAAGGTCAAAAACAACTATCTTCCTGAGATTGAGGACTATCACAGAAATGATAAGTTACCCGATGAAGCAGCATTACTTGCCATTGCTGATATTTTTTCTAAAAATGATGAGCTACTGAGTCCAAGGGATAAATTCACCAGTGCAGTATTTGCACTTCTGCTTTGTTGTCCGAGCAGAATTTCTGAGATTTTAGCCTTACCTGCTGATTGTGAGATTACACAAAAAGATGAGAAGGGTATCGAAAGATATGGCCTGAGATTCTATTCGGTTAAGGGGTATGGCCCCAATATCAAGTGGATTCCACAGGTTATGATACCAGTTGCGAAGAAAGCGATTAGAAGATTGCTTTCCTTATCACAAAATGCAAGGGAGTTTGCTCAATGGTGCGAAAAATATCCTGATAAATTTTACCAACATGAACTTTGCCCAAAAGTTGATGAAAAATCAAAGTTGACAGTTATACAGGTTTGTCATGCACTTGGTTACCCTTTACATGATCACAAATCTTGCGTTCTAAAAATTAAAAAGACAAGTCTGGATGGTGGGAAAAGTTTCTTAAACCCCAATGATTATAACTATTCATTGAGTGAGTTATGGGAAATGATTATCTCTGGTTTTAGTAAAGACTTTCCTTGGTATGATGAAGAAAAATCCATAAGATTTAGCAATGCATTATGTTTATTAAATCCTCGCCAATTTACTTTATCCCAAATGATTGATATCTACTTATTTCATAAGCCAACTAAAGGATTCTTTTTTAATGATATCCAAAATAAAAAACGTAATGAGCATGGATTTAAAAATATTTTCGCCCGACACGGGTATTATGATATTGAAGGTCAGCCACTACTTATTCGCTCACACCAACCAAGACATCTTTTAAACACAATAGCCCATTATGGTGAAATGTCTGAGCTGGATATAGCTAAATGGTCTGGTCGTGTCAATGTGAATCAGAATAGAGTTTATAATCACGTGTCAGAAGAAGATATGTTAGATAAAATCAAAACTATTAAATTGACCATGGAAAATTATTGTCAAAGGAAGTCAATACCCACAAATGAATTGACAGTTGATTTTGATAACCTGAATCAAGGAGCAATTCACTTAACAGAATTTGGTTACTGTGTACATAACTATTTAGTTAAGCCTTGTGCGAAAATTAATCAGTTTGTTGAGTGTGATAATGAAACACTGGACATGAAATCAGTAGATAGAATTAGACTGGAATCAATCCGAGAAAAATTAATGCAATTGATAAATATAACTCAGATCGCTTTTGAAAATGGTGACTATGGGGCTGATAAATGGTTGCAGCACCACGAAAAAAACTTGGAAAGAATTAATAAGCTTTTGAATAATTGAAACAGGAGATGCATATGGCAAAACATTTAAACAGGAGTGAAATAAAGGCAATTACACACATGATACTGACTTGGGACGGCAAAATCACATGGAGTGATTTATGTGAATCAGTTTATAAGAGTTTAAACAGAACTATCACAAGGCAATCTTTAAGTGCTCATGATGAAGTTGTTGAAGCATATAGAACAAAGAAAAATTTGTCCAATTTGAAAAAATCAGGCTTAAAGAAACCAGCCAATTTAACAATTGCGGCACAACAAATATTAAATCTTAAAGCCGAAAATGAAATGTTGAAAAAACAGAACAATAGATACAAAGAGCAATTTAGCTATTGGCAGTACAATGCTTACAGACACGGTCTTACTATGGAACAGTTGAATAGGCCATTTAATAAAAAATAATAGTTGATAGGTTACACCTATTGACAAGTTAAATAAATGCGATAAATATAAATATATGGTCAGGACGACTATTTAAATTATGCAAGGATGCATTTTATGGACAAAAACAAAATAAACCCAGAGTTTACTCTGGAAGAGCAACTTATCATTATCGTCGATAAGTATATTTCAAAAAGATACCAGCCCGGAGATAAAAGTTTTTCATATCAGCTTTACCTAATTTTTGTGGGATATCATTTAAAATATTTCTACCCTAAAAGGATCTATTCCGAATCTAATTGTAATATTGATAACATAATGGCAATGTTTAGCTCGGTATACAAAAGTCTGACAAGCAATCTACTACAACGATTAAATAACAAAGAAGGGGTTCTTAGAGAGCTAAACTCTCTCGTGAACTATATTGACAACAATCAAGAAAAAGCAGAAGGAATTTATACGGTTGTAAGAACACAGTATGAAGTGAAGGTTATCGAGAAAGAGTTAACCCATGAAGTAGTCAGAGTAAGAAATGTTAGATTATAAAAGCTCCCTACGGGAGCTTCATTTCAGTAATCAATTTTAATTACCTACAAACTGCCAGCCGTCATCTGTTTTTAGGAGTTTAATAGATGCTGCTTGCTTGAGATTACCATCAATTACCGTTACGACATTACACTTATAACTTTTATCAGATTCTTTTGTGCAATCAACTTTTTTCACTGATGTAAGATGGCTTCCCGTCCATTTACTTAAAGCTGTATAAATATCTTTTTCTGAGGGTTCGCTGTTACATGCGGTTAGAAGAAATGCTGTAAGAATAACGGTAAGGATTGAGTATGTTTTCATTTTTATTTTTCCAGGAATAATCAGTTAAGAACGCCCGTTTTGGTGTTGTTATTGTCAGTGGAGAACGTCCATTTGCTGACAATTTCGCCTTTAAAATCTATTTCAAGAGTTTTAGACTGAGTCTGCGAACCGCCAGTAAACAGCCCTACAACTGGAATGAAAGTTGTTGCATTGAACTGATTGTTATACATAAAGTATCTCCACTGCTCATTTCCGTCATCGAGTGTGGTTCTTGTATCAGGCTCACCTAATTTAGTGAGTAATTCCGTCTTAGTTGTTTTGTTTTTAATGATCTTTGACTGGAGGCTTTGAGGTGTTTAGTTTTTAAGGTTCTGGTTCCCTGATGTTGAACAGCCAGAAAGCAGGAAGACAATAATAAAAAAAGAGGACTTTATAAATCGGTTCATTTACTTTCTCATTTTAGGTTTGCGGTTGTGTGAAATTAATTTCACCGTATAAAAACAACTCTGTCTGCATACGTTTTTTTAATTTTATAGATAAGAATAATGATGCTTACGAAAAACGTAATGACTGATACAAGAGTGCTGCCAGTCCACGAAAATGCTAACCACGCGAGACCAAATGCAACGAATTGAAACAGGAATGCCACACTGAGCGGGCTTTCACCGTAAGCGATCTTTGCATGGCAGCCTTTACAAATCCGCACACCGTGAGGACTTTGTGTAAAGCAGAACGGGCACTTTATTGTTTCGTTTTTCATAGCAACCCCAGGGTGGAAGATTTACTGCGTGTTTGTAGGGATTCTCGATGGCTGGCTGGCTAAAGTAAAATCACTTGTACCGATCGATGTTTGAATCGTGATAGGTAAAAACTATCATAACTAGTTTATCGATCTGTAATAACGATCAATTTATTGTTGACTTATCCTAAATTAACCACTATCCAAACGATATTGCTGTCAGGGATAAGCGGTAAGGTTTTGTTTATAAATGAATTTTCCTTTCTTTATGTAAAGGTCGGGTTACATAGAGATTTGAGAATCCAGGGAGGGGCTTGTGAAGAATGCTCTTACCATAGCTTCGGAGAAGCTCTGCAAGCCTTCTAAGAAATGGAAGCCAGCCGATAAGCCTGAGATGCTTTTGCTGGTTAACCGCATTCTTTTGGAGAATCTTCTCAACAATCTCGTTTCGTCTGTCTTTTCTGAGTCGCAGTTCGAGTTCAGCAATTTTTTCACTGATACTTTCCTTTCTCTCAGTGGTTTTTAAAATGGTTGCAGGAGCAGAAGCAGGAGCAGGAGCAGGAGCAGGAGCAGGAGCAGCAGATTGGTCTTTTATCGATATGTCGCTTCGCAGAGCTTCTGTGTGGTCAGGGTTGTAGTTAAGCTGCTTTTGAAGATTTACCCAAGAGTATGCCTTTCCAAGTTTAGATGCCTTGAAAGCTATATCGCGGTAGGAGAATGAGAACCCGTTCATTTTCCCGGTTGAAGCGACATTCGCCGTCCAGCCGACTTCTGCTTCTTCCAGTCGTTTTGTGAAAGTTAGAAGGTCCGGCTTATCAGATAAACTTTTATCAAGTATCTGCTGCAGAGCTTCTTTGGGGGAGGGAAGGCCAGTCCGTTCTGAAAGCATCTGTTCATTGCGGGAAACCTTTCTTCGCTTCGGTTGCTTTGGTGTAATGGAAGGTGCTGTCTTGGTCACTGTCAGACCGTGAGCGATTTCGAGTTCACTAATGATCCGGGTGCTGATGAGGTTTTCGTTTCTGCCAAGGTATAGCTTTCCAGCATAGAGGTCTATCCTGCTTGCAATGATATGTATGTGCTGGCCGGCAGAATCGTCATGTAGAACATAGCAGCGGAGATGGGTCTCATTGAACCCCATCTTCTTCATATAGTCGTCAGCTATCATTGCCCATTGGTCATTCGATAATGATTCACCATCAGGTAAGCGAAGCGAGTTATGCCAAACAGCCTTCTGAACATCTGAGCGAAGCTGTTTTGTGCCATTGAATTCGGAAATCAGTTCAAGAGCAGAGCCACTTAACATGTTCCCGCCAATTACGACTGGATCGCTTTTATGATGTGAACCTGGCTTCAATGCATATTGGACCACACCAGCAAAGTTCTTACCCCTCTTGATCTTCCGCATACCCTTCACGAGGGGCACTCCAAAAATCTGTTCTTAACAAGTTGTGACGAAGCTCTTCCAGTTGTCGCTTCACAGCGAAAAGCTCTGTATGAGTAAGGTGACTATCTTTGCTCTTACCATCTATGTGGGCCGCAATGCGATTTAGCTTTTGCGATATGTCAGATAATGCTTTCCAGGCCTCAGTATTAATCGCTGGAATAACAGGAGGTAACTTTTGAAGGGAAGCCATACGAAGCCATTCTCCTTTCGAATAATGCTCCCTCAATGTATTAAGCTTGGCCAATTCAGCATTGTTAAGACGAACACTAACACAATGAATACGTAATTCCTGTGGTAGTAAGTTACACTTTGAGGTTGAATGTTTTGCATACTTAGTGTTCAAAAACTGCGATTTTTTATTTGCCATATAAACTCCTTTTATATGTCATACTTTTAAAGTAATTAACTAACTTTATCTATTGTTATAGTAAATAATCATTATTTTTCAATGTTAAGCGCGATTTAATATGTTTGATTCGCCTATTAAATAAGAATAGGCGACCAAATAAAAAAAGAGGTTAATTACTAAATATGATAAATCTAAATAATAAAAATGGAGATGAATATCTAAATAAGCTGTAAATATTAGTTTATTCATTAGAAAACAAGGGCCAAAAGGCCCATGTAAAATTAGTTCCATTCAAAGTGGAATACATATCCATTTAATGTTAAAAAAGTTAGAACCAATATTAAAGTTATGATCCCACC